>ENA-ORSS01002012-ORSS01002012.1-human-gut-metagenome-genome-assembly--contig:-NODE-2012-length-19346-cov-3.924835_pt1 | contig 19346 bp, 17 predicted proteins | sample MGYA00241899_ERZ509162 | MGnify/ENA primary metagenome ERZ509162 (study PRJEB26280, sample SAMEA2338641) | human gut metagenome | biome: human gut; feature: human-associated habitat; material: faeces... | reverse complement strand
ATTTGGCTCGCGATTCCTCCGGCATTAAAATGCCTGCGGAATGGAGATTAGTATGGAAAACAGCAGCAATAAAAAAGATGAAAGCACCTATGTATTTGATAAATCCATGAACTGCCCGGTCTGTGATGCGGATTTTAAGACAAAGCAGGTAAAAACAGGAAAGGCCAGATTTTTAGGGACTGAGGCAGATTTAAGACCGCTGTATTCCGGAATTGATACAATCAAATATGATGTATGTCTGTGCCCGAAGTGCGGATATGCATCAACACTGCGTGAATTTAACAACGTTACGCCGAAGCAGAGAGCGCTGTTAAAGGAAATGATTGGAAGCAAATATACGGCAATGGAGGATTCAGCAGATTATTATACGTATGATATTGCGATTAAACGGTATAAGATGGCATTGTTGACCGCAATGACAAAACCGGCCAGAGGAAGTGAACAGGCTTATTTGTGCTTAAAGCTTGCATGGCTTTACAGAGGAGCAGCAGAAGAATTACAGCAGGATGATACAGCCAATTTGGGGCAGATTGCAAAGTATAACAAACTGGAAGCGGAGTATATCGAAAAAGCATACAAAGGCTTTACCGAGGCACTTTTAAAAGAGTATCCGCCAATCTGCAATATGGACGAGGTGACGATCAACTCCCTGCTTGCACAGCTGGCGCATAAATGCAATGATGACGATACAGCACAGAAGTTTGCCTATATGGTGATGGGTTCAAGAAATGCATCTTCAAAAGCAAAAGACAAGGCACGTGAACTGATGGAAGTTATCCGTGAGTCACGTCATGAAACGACAAATGAGTAAAAAAATGAAATGCAGATAACAGGTGAGGATTATGAATCGAATAAAGGCAGTTTTACAAAAATGCTGGCAATATGAGATTGTACATGCTGCCGTATATTCGGCATTGCTGAATATGCTGGTTGAGTGTTTCAACAGGAGAAGTTTAATCGGATTGGTAATGATTTTTACCAATCCGGTTCTGTTTTTATATAATACGCTGATTATTCTGGTGACGATGTCTGTCGTACTGCTGTTTCACAGAAAAGTATTTGTGTACTGTACGGTGAGTGTAGTGTGGTTATTGCTTGCAATTACAAATTTTGTGGTGCTTTGTTCCAGAAAAACGCCATTTACGGCAATGGATATTTATTTAATTGAAGATGCCATAAAAGTCATTCCGGTCTATCTGAATGCTTTTCAGATAATTCTGATTGTACTGGCAGTTGCCGCAGGGATTGCGGGACTGGTATGGCTGTGGATAAAAGGTCCGAAACAGCAGGAAAAAATACACTATATCCGTACAACAGTAAAAATTGGATTACTGTTGTTATGCTGTATGGGAGTTACCCACTTGCTGCTTCTTACCGGAACAATCAGCAGTTATTTCGGCAATCTTGCCAATGCCTATAAACAATATGGATTTGCTTACTGTTTTACGTGCAGTGTTGTGGACAGAGGAATCAGCAAATCGGATGAATATACACCGGAGTATGTTAATAGTCTGAAAGAGGATATTGAAGAAATAGAAGTCGAAAATTCGGAAAAATCACCGAATATCATTTTTTTGCAGCTGGAGTCTTTTTTTGATCCGAATCTGGTAAAAGGCATCAGTTTTTCGGAAAATCCGCTTCCGTATTTTGAACAGCTTGTGGCAGATTATCCGTCAGGCTACTTATCTGTGCCGTGCTTTGGTGCGGGAACAGCCAATACGGAATTTGAAGTGCAGACCGGCATGAATATGGATGATTTCGGACCGGGTGAATATCCGTACAAGACGGTTTTACAGTCCAAGGTCTGTGAATCCATGGCATATGACTTAAAAGAAAAAGGGTATGCCACCCATGCACTGCATGACAATGACGGAACGTTTTATGACAGATATAAGGTCTTCTCTCATTTGGGATATGAAGATTTTACATCAATTGAATATATGGACAATATCGAAATGACACCGATGGGCTGGGCAAAGGATAAGATTCTGACCGGGGAAATCGGAAAAATACTGGATTCCACAGATGGTTCGGATTACATTTATACAATTTCCGTACAGGGACATGGCGATTATCCGTCAGATTATCCGGAGGGCTTTGTGCCGGAAATTACGGTAACGGGATTTTTTGATACGGCAAAGGAAAAGGCATTTACCTACTATGTCAACCAGATTCATGAAATGGATAATTTCCTGCGGGAGTTGACGGCGATGCTCGAAAGCAGGGATGAAGAGACAGTGCTTGTTATGTACGGCGATCACCTGCCGGGATTTTCATTTACGGACGAAGTGCTTAAAAATGGCGACATTTATCAGACACAGTACGTTGTCTGGAGCAATTTTTCACTGCCGTCCGAAAAAGAAAATCTGGAAAGTTATCAGTTGGCAGCGCATGTACAGCAGATGCTTGGCATGTCGGAAGGTTATCTGACAAAGTTTCATCAGAAACGTGAGGACACGCCGGACTATTTAAAAGATTTAAAGATTCTTGAATACGACATTTTATATGGAAACTGTGATTTATATGGCGGGGAAAATCCATTTCAGGCAACCAATCTGATTATGGGACAAAATGATATTACAATCACCAGTGCATATAATTACAAGGATTATGTATGCGTGGAAGGCAGTAATTTTAATGATTACAGTGTGGTCTATATTAATGACAAAGCCTATCCGACAGAGATTATCAACAGCCATCTGCTGCGGGTGGAAAAAGCACAGGTTACAGCCGGAAATATCGTGTCGGTAGTTCAGCAGGGCGATGATAAAATTGAGCTTAGCCGTGTGTATTTACAGGTTGGGGAGTCCGAAAACAAATAGTGAGATTTCATTGACAACAATTGCCGCAAATGCTAAGATAAAGAAGGTGTTTGGCACCATATATTTTTTTGGAGGTACTTGAAATGAAAGGTACAGTAAAGTGGTTTAATAACCAAAAGGGCTATGGCTTTATCAGCGATGAAGAAGGCAAGGATGTGTTCGTACATTACTCAGGTCTGAACATGAGCGGATTCAAGTCATTAGACGAAGGCGCAGAAGTAGAGTTTGACGTAACAGAAGGCGCTAAAGGTCCTCAGGCTATTAATGTAACAAAATTATAATCCAAATGGTTTACAGTGTGCCTTTTTAAATATACATTTCGTTATTAAAAAAGATATATTGTTATGCAATTAAGATTATGAGAGGAGCAGCCGCAGCTATGTGGCTGCTCTTTTCGTCTGTACAGAACAAACTTTAATAGATATTTTATTGGCTTTTACAGACAGAAATGATATGATTAAGAAAGATAAAAAGCCGTGGCAGATGGAAACGGCGGAATGGAGATTTTATGGAAACAATTGATTTGACACAGACCCTGCCGGCAGGAACGTCATCCATGCTCTCGGCGGGTGGGATTCTTATGCTTTCGGCAATTATTGTACTTGTAGTTGTCATTATGAAAAGATGGAAAGCAAGAGTTATGCCGGGGATTTTAGGGGTGATTGCCTATGCCGTTTTTGTATTTATTTTTGCCAATCTGGCAACATCGGCGCTGGCACTGATACCGAGTATAGACAATATTTTTTATAACAACCCGGCAACGTATAATATTGTATATGCGCTGTTTGCGACAGCCGGATTTACAGCAGCAAGAGTTGTTACCGGCTATATGTTAAATGAACGTTTTGAGCGTAAAGGCGATGTCTATCTTGCGGGAATCGGTCTTTCAATCGGCGACAGCCTTTTATACGGTATGACAGCGATTTCCTACATTACGTGGTGTACCGCAATCCAGGCAGGACAGGCACAGGATATGCTGGCACAGCTGGCGGCGGAAGAGGTGACAACAACCTATGAAACGGTTTCGGCACTGTTTACAACACCATCCGTTTTATGGCTGTTACTGGGTGTCAACTGTATTCTCGATATGGTTTTAAATATCGCATTAATGAATGTAATTTTTGGTGTTATTAAAGGAAATCTGGCAAAATGGTGGTACGGCGTTACAGCGGCAGTGACATTTTTTGCGATGATTTCATTCCAGCTTTATAATCAGGAATCCGTTGCGAGCATAGCAGTAAGCTTTGCTGTAAAGCTGGTTATTTTTGCAGTTACTATTTATTATACGTTCCGCGTTGCGGGTAAGGAGATTGAATATTCAGATGACTAATGAAAACCGTGGATTAAGCTGCGAAGAAGCACAAAAAAGGCTGTATGCCGGTTATGGAAATGTACAGGTGAAAAATCAGTCCAAATCTGTCGGACAGATTATTGCCGGTAACATTTTTACATATTTTAACTTCATATTTGCAGTGTTTACGGCATTGTTAGTTTTTGTAAGGTCATATGTAAATATGACCTTTTTGCCTATTATTGTGTGCAATACAATGATTGGCATTGTTCAGGAAATCCGGGCAAAACGGGTGTTAGACAGGCTGACACTGATGAATGAACCTAAAACGCAGGTTGTGCGCAGCGGGCAGATGCTGCAGGTGGATTCAGAACAGCTGGTGCTTGGAGACCTTTGCGTTTTTCAGGCAGGAAACCAGATTTGTGCAGATGCAGTTGTTGAGAAAGGCAGTCTGCGTGTCAATGAAGCACTGATTACAGGTGAAGCGGATGAAGTGGTAAAAAATCCGGGCGATATACTGTATTCCGGCAGTTTTGTTGTTTCAGGAAAAGGATATGCGACACTTACAAAAGTGGGACTGTCATCTTTTGCGGCACAGCTGATGTTAGAAGCAAAAGCATCGCGTAAAAATACACAGACGGAAATGATGTGTTCCTTAGACCGTCTGGTGCGTATTATTGGCATTGTTATTATACCGATTGGAATCCTGCTGTTTTTGCAGCAGCATTTTGTCATTGGTTCTACCATACAGGAAAGTGTCGTATCCATGATTGCATCACTGGTCGGTATGATACCGGAAGGACTGTATCTTTTAGCGAGCATTGCACTGGTTGTCAGTGTCATGCGCCTTGGCAGAAAAAAAGTGCTGGTTCATGAAATGGCATGTGTTGAAACGCTGGCGCGGGTCAATGTCCTGTGTGTGGACAAGACGGGAACGATTACGGAAAATAAAATGTCTGTCCGGGAAATTATTCCTCTGGCAAAAGAGGAAGAAGAAACTTCGCTTCATGCCTTAATCGGAGATGTTGTAGCAAATCTGGATGCGGATAATATCACGATGCAGGCATTAAAAGACTATTTTGACGGAAAAAGTGAACGAAAGGCACAAAAAGTCATTCCGTTTTCTTCACAGCGCAAATATTCCGGTGTACGTTTTGAAGAAGGACTATATCTGATTGGTGCGCCGGAGCGGCTTCTGGCAGAGCGTTACGGAAAATATGACGTGCAAATTTTGGATAAAATCGACAAAGGTGTGCGTGTACTTGTATTTGGCAGGTATGGGGAAGAACAGCATTTGTTTGAACCGCTTGCATTTATTTTAGTGAGTAATCCGATCCGAAGGGATGCGCGGGAAACATTTGAATATTTTCAGAAAGAAGACGTCTGTATTAAGGTTATATCCGGCGATCATCCCAAAGCAGCGGCGGCAGTTGCAAAAAAGGCAGGGATTGCAGAAGCAGACAGATATATTGATGTTTCACAGCTTTCTGATGAAGAACTGGAAAAAGCTGCACCGGTGTATACGGTATTTGGCAGAGTATCGCCGGAACAGAAAAAGAAACTTCTTTTGGCACTCAAAAAAGCAGGCAATGTTGTTGCCATGACAGGGGACGGTGTCAATGATGTGCTGGCATTAAAAGAAGCGGACTGCAGTATTGCGATGGCATCCGGCAGTGAAGCGGCATCCAATGCGGCACAGATTGTTCTTTTGGATTCTGATTTTGCAAGGATGCCGTCCGTGGTATTAGAGGGCAGACGCGTGGTCAACAATATCCAGCGATCTGCTTCGCTGTTTCTGGTGAAAAATCTGTTTTCTATGCTGATGACACTGTTTACATTTGTGGCAGTCAGTAAATATCCGCTGTATCCGACACAGTTGTCTTTTTTGGGAACATTCACCATCGGTACACCGGCATTTTTACTGGCAATGCAGCCGGATAAAAGCCGCATAGAAGGACATTTTTTAACCAATGTCGTGCTTTTGGCACTGCCTGCGGCACTGACGGATTTTATACTGCTGGCAGTGCTTAACGTTGCAGGAAATTGTGCCGGCATCGGACATGAGCAGCTTTCTACAATGTGTATCATGATATTGCTGGCTGTCGGAATGGCAGCACTTATAAGAATCTGTATGCCGCTGGATAAAATCAGAACAGGCATCTGTATACTGATGGCATCCGGGGCAGTATTCAGTGTGCTGTTTTTAAAGCCGCTGTTCGCATTGTATCCGTTGTCACCGGTATGGGTAATGGTTACGGGGATTTTAATGGCAGCAGCAGTTCCGGTATTTGCAGTGATGTGCCGTCTGGTGCTGTTACAGGTTCAAAGGCATGCAAAGCACAGCAAAAAATTCCGCGAACGGCTCGGACGGCACTTTAAATCATGAAATGAAAAAGCGGCAGAGTTAAATCTTGCATGTGGCTTAATATGAAACAGATTCGGCCGCTGCCTGTTTGGAATATGTTGTGGTGACAAGGTCTTCATAAGGAACATCCGTGTCTGACTCGCCGCAGTTTCGTAAAATATCAGTCAGCAGTGTGAAACTTTCTTTGGAAAATACCGTATCGGTTTTCCATGTGTCCTGATTCTGATATCGTGCAACAATGACGGCGATATCGTTTTGGGTATTTTCCGGAAACTGTGGTGCAATTACCGCAGCAATTTCTTCGGCGGAGTGGGAATTACAGTAGTCAAGCCCTTTTTGAATGGCTCTGGTAAAGGCAGCAATCACATCAGAGTTTTTAGAAAGGAAGCTCTTTTTGGCACAATAGGCAGTATACGGCACATAGCCGCTTTCCACGCCCAAAGAAGCCACGACAAATCCGGCGCTTTCTTGTTCCAGAAGTGTTGCGGACGGTTCAAATTCCACGGTATAATCGGCAATGCCGGACGAAAATGCCGCGGCAGTTGAGCCGAAATCTACGTTTTGAATAATATTGACATCTTCTTTAGTCAGTCCGTTCTTTTCTAAAATATATTCCAAAAGCATCTGTGGCATACCACCTGCCCTGCCGCCAAGAATCGTTTTTCCGCGCAGGTTTTCCCATGAAAAATCATCTTCTGCCGTTCTGGATACCAGAAAGTTGCCGGCGCGCTGTGTCAACTGGGCAAAATTGACGGCGTAATCCGATGCACCCTGTGCGTATACATAGATAGAAGATTCAGAACCCATAAGGCCAATCTGTGCATCATCTGAAATCAGGGAAGTCATAACGTTGTCAGCGCCGAATCCGGTCACAAGTGTAAGGTCAATGCCTTCTTCCTTAAAATATCCCAATTCAATTGCCGCGTACTGTGGTGCATAAAAAACGGAGTGCGCAACTTCATTTAAAGTGATGGATGTGCTGCCGGTGCTTTTTGTTTTGCTGCAGCCCATACATGTACAGCACAGGCAGACAACAGAAATACTGCATAAAATTTTAAGACAGTTCCGATAATTCATAAACAAAATCCTTTGATAGCAGAGTTATTTTAATATATGAAATAAGGGACCGGAAAGTGAAAAAATATGGAAAAAAAGGTGGCGCTGTGTTATAGTGTAGCTGGTTATGAAATTGTCAAATGATTTATAATGATAGGTAATATAAATGTTAAAATTTGTTTTTGACACTGATGTTAAAAAATACAGAATGGAGAATAAAAATGAAACTGGATATGCATTGCCATACAAAAGAGGGGTCAATTGATGCAAAAGTGCCGATTCAGGAATATATCACGAAGCTGGTAAAAGAGGGCTTTGACGGAATGCTGGTAACAGACCACAACTCCTATGACGGCTACCGCAAATTTGAAAAGATTGCAAAGAATCTGCATCTGGAAAAGCCGTTTACGGTATTAAAGGGCATTGAGTATGATACAAGGGATGGCGGCCATGTGATTGCGGTACTGCCGGACTGTATAAATGATGCTTTTATGGAAATCCGTGGAATGACACTGGCGCAGTTAGAAAAGATTGTGCATGAAAGAGGGGGCATTTTAGGGCTTGCACATCCTTACGGGCCGGGATTTTTTGCATTTACCAATACGCGATTTGGTAAAAAACACAATGAATTCCTGGAAAAATTTGATTTCGTGGAAACATTTAATGCCTGCATCAGACCGTGGGCAAATGCCTGTGCTGATAATCTGGCAGGCTGTCTGCATAAGCCGAAAGTGGCAGGGTCGGATGCACATAAGATGCGCGTAGTCGGGGCAGCATATACAGAATTCACACAAAAAATTGCAAACAACAATGATTTAATCCGGGCAATTAAAGAAGGATGGGTGCAGGCACAGGGCGGCAGTGTTTTAAAAGAAATGGAAGAGGACACAAATTTTCTGCTGCAAAAGGCGGCAAATGCAGGGTACTGGGTTTACAATAAACTGGGAGCATTGTGGAACTGGAAGAAATTGCGCTGGATTAGGAAAAAAATTTTGTAATATATGCAAAAAATAAGCAAAAATAAGTATTATTTTTTGTTATTATGTGATAAAATACGACTAAGATAAAAGCGAATCAGAGAGGTAATAGATATGTTTGGAAAAAAGACAGCAAATGGTTATTCAGAAGAAAAGGACTTGCAGCTGCTTATGCAGGCAATGGATGGTGTGATTGGCGGTAATTATGAAGATATTGATACAAGCGCATTTCAGAATCCGGCATATGGAGAAAAGTTTAATGAACTGATTCATGCATATAAGCGTTCCAATAACAATTTTGTAATGCGTCTGAATCAGGCAATGGGTTCAATCGGTGATAACTCTTATGTAAAAAAGACATTAGATCAGGTTCAGTCCCAGACAGAATCCATCCGGGATATGGAAAATGCAAGCCGTGACATGGAAACATCTATTAACAATATTTCGGAAGCAATGTCACATATCCGTGAGAATACACATGATGTCATTGCAACCGCTGACAGTAGTACGGAAAATATGAACAACAGCATACAGGTTGTCAATGAGTCTTCTGAAAAGATTCAGGCAATCAATGAACAGGTACAGGAATTTCAGGGCAAGATTGATAAAATCGGTGAAATTGTCGATGTGGTAAAGAAGGTTGCAAGCCAGAGTAATCTGCTGGCGTTAAATGCATCTATTGAAGCTGCAAGAGCAGGAGAAGCAGGAAAGGGCTTTGCAGTCGTTGCTGATCAGGTAAGACAGTTATCCGGCAATACCGCAGAATCTGCAGAAGACATTGTTAAATATGTAGCAGAACTGCGTACGGATATCGGGGAACTGGCACTTTCCATGAATGAAACAACCTCCAAGCTTGCAGAGGGCAATGAAAAGGTAGAACAGTCATTGGAATCAATCCGACAGATGAATCAGCAGATGAATCAGATTAAGGATCGTGTTGACAATGCTTTTGAGGATATTGATACACAGACAGACGTAACAAAAGACTTTACAAGGCAGATTGAAAGCATTTCCAAGAGTTATAAAGAACTTTCTGATGACTGTACGGAAATGGGAACGCATGTCTATAAAATCGGGCGTTACATTGATACAACAAGAAGTGATATGGTACGTGGATTTGCTGAGATTACACAGCAGGACTGGCTGGATGTATTTATTAATGACCACTTTATCCTGATGTGGAGAGTTTATAACAATGCCGTTGATTTTGAGCGGTTAAGAAAAGAACAGCTGAATAATCCGAAGACCTGTAAAATCGGTAAATGGCTTGCTGCACAGACGAATCCACAGATTACAGGCAGTGCAGAATTTAAAGAAGTTATTGAAACGCATAATAATATCCATAAATATGCGACACTTTCATGGGAGGCAAAAGACCGTGAGGATATTCAGGGAGCCATGGATTATTTCCAGCAGACATATGATGCATATTATGTTTATAAGAAAGCGGTTGAGAATCTTAAAAAGCTGCTGGCACGTCTGGGAGAAACAGATAAGACCAATATTGTTGTTTTCACAAATTAGTGCAGCGTGCTTACAGACAGATTAAACAGACAAAATAAAGGCAAAACGGTTGAAAACCATAAAGAACTGTTATAGTATGTATGTTAGGTAGAAACGGTACAGCTATAACAGTTTTTTAAGTGGAGAGGTGGATATGGAAGGAAAGGAAACAGTTTATGTGATTGGACATAAAAATCCGGATACAGATTCTGTATGCTCAGCAATTTGTTATGCAAGACTAAAAGAAAAAATAACAGGACAGCATTATGTGGCAAAACGTGCAGGACATTTAAATGAAGAAACGCAGTATGTCATGGATAAACTGGGTGTACAGCCGCCGGAATATATGAAGGATGTCAGACCGCAGGTGCGGGATATCCAGATTCGAAAAACACCGGGTGTTTCTAAAGAGATTTCAGTAAAAACGGCGTGGACCCTGATGAAAGAGCAGAATGTCGTGACACTTCCGGTAACAAAAGAAAATGTGCTGGAAGGACTGATTACGATTGGAGATATAGCAAAATCGTATTTTCAGGTTTATGACAGCACCATTCTTGCAACAGCCCAGACACGGTATCAGAATATTGTGGATACATTGGAAGGAACGGTTGTTGCAGGGGAAGCAGACGGTATTTTTAAAGAAGGAAAAGTTGTGATTGCGGCGGCTAACCCGGATATGATGGAAAATTATATCGGGACAGGGGATATTGTTATTTTGGGAAACCGCTATGAGGCACAGCTGTGCGCAATTGAAATGGAGGCAGGATGCCTGATTATCTGTGAAGGCGCACAGGTGTCAAAGACCATCACAAAAGTGGCAAAGGAACACAACTGTCTGTTAATTACAACTAAATTTGATACATATACGGTAGCAAGACTGATTAACCAGAGTATGCCGATACGTTTTCTGATGAAAGAAAAAGAAGGAATTGTCAAATTTCAAACAGAAGACTTTATTGAAGATATCCAGACGGTTATGGCAAAGCTTCGCCACCGGGATTTTCCGGTCGAGGATACACAGGGCAATTATGTGGGGATGATTTCCAGAAGAAATTTACTGGGAGCAGGAAAGAAAAAATTGATTCTTGTTGACCACAACGAAAGGGGCCAGGCAGTCAATGGCGTTGAAACAGCGGAAATTCTTGAAATTATTGACCATCACCGGCTGGGGGCAATTCAGACGGTATCACCGGTATTTTTTAGAAACCAGCCGCTTGGCAGTACGGCAACGATTATTTATCATATGTATCAGGAAAATCAGGCGGAAATTGATAAAAATACAGCGGCGCTGCTGTGTTCGGCAATCATTTCCGATACATTGATTTTTAAATCACCGACGTGTACGTCGGATGACGTGGCAGCGTGCATGCAGCTGGCAAAAAAGGCAGAGCTGGATATTGAAACATATGGGCGGGAAATGTTCCGTGCCGGAAGCAATTTATCCGGTAAATCTGCAAAAGAAATTTTTTATCAGGATTATAAAAAGTTTTCCGTTAACAATGTTGCAATTGGTGTCGGACAGATTAATTCTATGAGTGCGGAGGAGTTAGAAAAAGTAAAACCGCGTCTGGCAGAATTTATACAGGGCGTTGTACAGGATAACAGTGCGGGAATTGTTTATTTTCTGCTCACTGATATTGTATCGGAATCCTCTGAGGTACTTTGTGCGGGTAACAATGCCAATGCTGTGATTTATCAGGCGTTTGGCGTAGAAGTAAAGGATGCTTGTGTAAAGCTGCAGGGTGTCGTATCCAGAAAGAAGCAGTTTTTCCCGGCAATTGTGGAGGCATTACAGCAGTAACGGATTTTAGAAAAGCAGAAAAGAAAAATAAAAAGAAAAGAGGAAAACAATTGAAAAAGCTGACAAAGGACCAGCCATGCTGGTGCAAGAGTGGAAAGTTATACGGTGAATGCCACATGGATTTTGATAAAAAAATTGAAATGTACAGAAGAAAATTTCATAAGGTTCCACCGCGGGAAATTATTAAAAATGAAGCACAGTTACAGGGAATGCGTGAAAGCAGCAAGATTAATATTGCAGTACTTGATTATGTGGCAGAACACATTTGTGCAGGTATGACGACAGAAGAAATCGATCAGATGGTTTATCAGAAGACAACGGCAATGGGGGGTATTCCGGCACCGTTAAATTATGAAGGGTTTCCAAAGAGCGTATGTACTTCCATTAATGAACAGGTGTGCCATGGAATTCCTTCCAATAATGTACAGTTAATTGACGGCGATATTGTCAATGTGGACTGCTCAACCATTTATAATGGATATTTTTCAGATTCATCCCGGATGTTCTGTATTGGAAATGTTTCCGAAGAAAACCAGAAGCTCGTGCGTGTGGCAAAAGAGTGTGTGGAGCTGGGTTTACAGCAGGTAAAACCATGGGGACATTTAGGTGATGTGGCACAGGCGATTCAGGACCATGCAAAGGAAAACGGATATTCTGTTGTCCGTCAGGTCGGTGGTCACGGTATCGGACTGGAATTCCACGAAGCCCCATATGTCAGCTATGTGATAAAAAAAGGCACTGGAATGGTGATGGCACCGGGCATGGTATTTACAATTGAACCGATGATTAATATGGGAACAAGTGAGATTTACATTGATGAACAGAATGGCTGGACAATCTATACGGATGATGAAAAGCCGTCAGCACAGTGGGAAATTATGGTACTTGTAACCAATGACGGATATGAAGTGATGTCGTGGTAATAAAAAATGGATAAAAAAGCTCCGGATAATGCCGGGGCTTTTTTTGATGGGTGCGCCTGGCGGCGCACGTTTCTAAGTATCACGGACAGAAATCTGATACAAGGCGTACATGGTGGATGAGCTGACTTAGGACAGCAAAGTCCAAAAGGCAACCGTAACCCATGTATGTAGATCAGGCAAGTAGACGAGGAAAGACTGGCAGTCTTTTAGTGTGGCGGGGCAAAAGAGGGGAAGAACTCTTTTTGTGTCAAATCATATAATAGTATTAAATAAATTATATGGAGTAAGTATGGATTGTATGAATAAAAAAAATCCGCCGCAGGTTGTGGGCATGACATATGTGCCATGGCAGCACTGGGGCGAGGTGTATGAACCATGCAGAGCATTAAAATACGGAACATTGTTTCCAATATTAAATAAGCCGTTTGTCGGCTGCAGACGTGATAGAAGCCGTTAACGGGCAGAAAGCCGGTTAAAATGCAGAGTGCAGGCAAACAGCGGCATTGCGGACTCTGTGAAACAGTATGCCGCGTATAAAGAGAGGAGCATGGCAAACGTGAAGGATATGAGAAATCCATATATGCCAGGTAGAGGGGATTCCTGCGGCTGTCAGGGAATCCGGCCGGAGCAGGCAGGCAGTAAAAATCCTGCCGGCAGAAGGGCAGGAGAAAACTGTCCGTGTACTGATAGAATGGGAAGAGAAATGAGAATGCCAAACAGAATGGAGCATCGTCTGCCAATGCAGGGATGCCAGGAGAATATGCGTCTGGTGCCGGAAAACAGAATGTCAGAAAGAAGAATGCAGTCTGTACAGAATCAGCAGTGTAACAAAAGCCGTTATATCGCAGATGTGTATGAGCTGGGATTTGTTATGGTGGAAACGGCGCTGTATCTGGATACCCATCCCGATGACGGTGAAGCACTGGCATTTTATGCCGATATGAAGCATCAGTACGCAGAAGCAGTGCGGCTTTACAATGAAAATGTGGGTCCTTTAAGTTTTTATCATGTAACAAATGAAAACTACTGGAACTGGGTTGCAACACCAATGCCGTGGGAAATGGAGGGTTAAGCGATGTGGAATTATGAAAAAAGATTACAGTTTCCGATTCATATTAAGAATCCCAATCCGGCACTTGCGGCAATGATTATCAGTCAATACGGAGGCCCCGACGGGGAGTCCAGCGCCTCCATGCGTTACCTGTCCCAGCGCTACAGCATGCCGTACCGTGAAGTTTCCGGGCTTTTGACGGATATCGCGACAGAGGAACTCTCACACCTGGAGATGGTCAGCGTTATGGTACATCAGCTGACGAGGAACTTAAGCGTTGACCAGATTAAGGGGACACCGTTTGAAGCGTATTACGTAGACCATACGACCGGAATCTGGCCGCAGGCGGCAGGAGGAATTCCGTTTAATGCGTGCGAGTTCCAGTCTAAAGGCGATGCGATTACAGATTTGGTTGAAGATCTGGCAGCAGAGCAGAAAGCCCGCTCAACCTATGACAACCTTATCCGGCTTACGGACGATGCAGATGTATTAGAGCCGCTGCGGTTTTTACGTCAGCGTGAAATCGTGCATTTCCAGCGTTTCGGTGAGGCACTTTCTTTAGTGCAGCAACGCTTAGACTTTAATAATTTCTATGCCTTTAATCCCGAATTTGATAAAAAATGTAAATAGCATTTGTGCATACAGTATGATACAATCAAAGAGTTTAGAAGGGGCTGCCGCAAAGAGTGCCGGCGGCCCTGTCTGTTATGCAGGCAGTATACATAAAAAGGAGTATAAAAATGAAAGAAAAGATATATACGATTCCCGTTAATGATGCATTTGACAAAGACTGTGAGTGTCCACTCTGCGCAATGTATCAGGAACTGGAAAATAATGCGGTAGAATATACGATGGGACCAAGTTACATGGAAGACGATATCCGTGCCGAAACAGACAAAATGGGATTCTGCCGGAAGCATTTGAAAAAGATTTATGCTGTAGAAAACCGTCTGGGATTTGCACTGGTGATGAAGACACATATGGACAAGGTGATTAACGAGATTGAAAAAAGAAATGAACAGCCGGTAAAGGCAAAGACGCTGTTTAAAAAGGCAGAAACACCGTCAGCATGTGATTATATTAAAGAACTGGAACAGTCCTGCTTTGTGTGTAACCGTATACAAAATACATTTGAGCGGTATGTGGATACGGTGCTGCATTTATATCAGTCCGATGCAGCATTTAAAGAGAAATACCTGCACAGCAAGGGTTTTTGTACAGCGCATTACGGCATGTTAATCGAGCGCGGTGCACAGAAGTTTTCGGGCAGTACGGCAGAAAACTTCCGTGTGGATACAGATCGGCTGTATCTGGAAAATATGAAGCGTGTGCGTGATGATGTGGCATGGTTTATCAATAAATTTGACCATAAATATGCAGACGAGCCGTGGAAAAATGCGAAGGATTCACTGACGCGCGCCATGACAAAGGATAATTCAATTTTATAGCAGAAAGGACAAGCAATGCAGATTTCTTATGATGAGGGAAATGTTGTACTTACAGAAGTGAGGGATTTTGATCTTGCGCAGACACTCGAATGTGGGCAGTGTTTTCATTTTAAAAAACTCGCCGAACAGGAATATGCAGTCTGTGCATTTCATAGACTGTTACGTATCCGTCAGGAAAAAGACAGCGTAATTTTGTTTGATACGACGATGCAGGATTACGAAATGATATGGCGGGATTATTTTGACTTTGGCAGGGACTACGGCAGGATAAAGGCGGCGCTTTTACAGACGGACGATACGTTAAAGGAAGCAGTGGAAACCATGCAGGGCGTACATATTTTACAGCAGGAATTTTTTGAAACTTTAATTTCCTTTATTATATCGCAGAATAAGCAGATTCCGCATATTAAGAAGATTGTGGAAACGCTTTCGGAGCGTTTCGGGGATGATCTGGGTGAAATAAACGGAATGCGATTCTTTGCCTTCCCAACGGTCAGCCAGATGTGCAATGTCACGGAAGAAGACCTGCGGGACTGCAAAACGGGCTTCCGAGCGCCGTATATTGTAGATGCGGTGCAGAAAACGGCAGACGGACAGATATCGGAGACAGCATTAAGAGCAGCGGATACCGCAGAATGTGAGAAAATGCTGACAAAGATAAAAGGGGTCGGCAGTAAGGTTGCAAACTGCTGTATGCTGTTCGGGCTGGATAAGCGCGATGCATTTCCGGTGGATGTGTGGATTAAGCGGATTATGGAGCAGCTTTATTTTTCGGGAAAGGAAACGGACAAAGAAAAAATTGCGGCATTTGCAAAGACACGTTTCGGAAGCTACGGCGGCTATGCCCAGCAGTATCTGTTTTTTTACGGAAAAACAGTGCGTATCGGCACGCAAAATCAAAAAATTAAAAAAGTATAATCTAATTATTAAAAACAAAAGATATTTCCAATTATCTGTTGACAAACAAAAGGCAGAGTGATATTTTAATGATATTGAAATTAGCACTCAAATTAAATGAGTGCTAACAAGGAAAATAATAGCAGCTGTCGTATACAAGTTCGGGGCGGCGCAAAGGCAGCCTTACCGGCGGCGGAATGGAGGATAATATGAAGTTAGTACCATTGGGAGACAGAGTTGTAATTAAAGCGTTAAAGGCAGAAGAAACGACAAAATCAGGCATTGTATTACCGGGTCAGTCAAAGGAAAAACCACAGCAGGCAGAAGTTATTGCAGTTGGTCCTGGTGGAGTTGTAGACGGCAAGGAAGTAACAATGCAGGTTAAGACAGGCGATAAAGTTATTTATTCTAAATATTCAGGAACAGAAGTGGAATTAGACGGCGAGGAATATATCATCGTAAAACAGTCTGATATCCTTGCAATTATGGAATAGAAAAATCTGGTAAAAGCAGTTTTGATACAGTATAAAATAGAAATCGGAGGTCAAATATCATGGCAAAGGAAATTAAATATGGCATTGATGCAAGAAAAGCTCTTGAAGAAGGTGTAAATAAGTTAGCAAATACAGTACGTGTAACATTAGGACCGAAAGGAAGAAATGTTGTTCTGGATAAGTCTTACGGTGCTCCGTTAATCACAAACGACGGTGTTACAATTGCAAAGGACATCGAACTGGAAGACAAATTTGAAAACATGGGCGCACAGCTTGTAAAGGAAGTTGCTACAAAGACAAATGATGTAGCAGGTGATGGTACAACAACAGCAACCGTTCTTGCACAGGCAATGATTCAGGAAGGTATGAAGAATCTGGAAGCAGGAGCTAATCCGATCATCCTCCGCCGTGGTATGAAGAAAGCAACTGACAAAGCAGTAGAATCCTTGAAAGCAATGTCATCCAAAGTAAATGGTAAAGACCAGATTGCAAAAGTTGCAGCAATTTCTGCTGGTGACGAGGAAGTTGGTAACATGGTAGCAGACGCTATGGAAAAAGTTTCCAACGACGGTGTTATCACAATCGAAGAGTCCAAGACGATGCAGACAGAGCTTGACCTTGTAGAAGGTATGCAGTTCGACCGTGGTTACTTATCTGCATATATGTGCTCTGATATGGATAAAATGGAAGCTGCATTGGATGATCCATACATCCTGATCACAGACAAGAAAATCAGTAACATTCAGGAAATCCTTCCTCTGTTAGAGCAGATCGTCCAGAGTGGTGCAAAGTTACTCATCATCGCTGAGGATGTGGAGGGTGAAGCATTAACAACCTTAATCGTAAACAAATTGCGTGGTACATTCAATGTTGTAGCTGTCAAAGCACCTGGTTATGGTGACAGAAGAAAAGCTATGTTAGAGGATATCGCAATCCTTACAGGTGGTCAGGTGATCAGCTCTGATCTTGGCCTTGAATTAAAAGATACAACGATGGATCAGCTTGGTCGTGCAAAATCCGTTAAAGTTCAGAAAGAGAATACGATCATCGTTGACGGTGCCGGCGACAAAGATGCCATTCAGGGAAGAATCAAACAGATCCGTGCACAGATCGAGGAGACAACATCTGAGTTTGATAAAGAAAAATTACAGGAAAGACTTGCTAAGATGGCAGGCGGCGTAGCAGTGATCCGTGTTGGTGCAGCTACAGAGACAGAGATGAAAGAAGCAAAACTTCGTATGGAAGATGCTTTAAATGCTACAAGAGCAGCTGTAGAAGAAGGTATTATCGCAGGTGGTGGATCTGCATATATCCATGCTTCCAAAGAAGTTGCCAAATTAGCAGATACTTTAGAGGGTGATGAGAAGACAGGTGCAAAAGTAATCTTAAAAGCACTGGAAGCTCCATTGTATTACATTTCTGCAAATGCAGGATTAGAGGGCGCAGTTATCATCAATAAAGTAAAAGAGTCCGCACCTGGAACAGGTTTCAACGCAGCTACAGAAGAGTATGTAGATATGGTTGAAAACGGAATCCTTGATCCGGTCAAGGTTACAAGAAGCGCATTACAGAACGCAACATCTGTAGCATCTACTTTACTTACAACAGAGTCTGTTGTTGCAAATATCAAAGAAGATGCTCCTGCAATGCCAGCAGGTAACCCGGGAATGGGAATGATGTAAAATCTGACGAGAGAATCAGATAAATGAGAAAAAGACCATAGCCAGAAGAGTCGAAGAGATAACTTTTGGCTATGGTCTTTTTTGTGCTCTTCGTTGCACACTGATATGTGGTGTGGTAAAATGTGCATAATCAAAGATACGAAAGAAGGGGTGGCACATGGAACTTCTCAAAAAGTTTGATGCACAGAATTATAAAGACACGACCAGTGTTTTTGAAAAATATACCATACGTGGGATTATCGTGCGGGATGGAAAGATTGCCATGCAGTGCAGCAAAGAGGGAGAGTACAAGATCCCGGGCGGTGGCATGGAAGCAGGAGAGACCTACGTGGAAGCTCTTGCAAGGGAAGTAAAAGAAGAAACCGGACTATTTATCATCCCGGAAAAAGCAGTGGAACTCGGTGAGATTTTAGAAGTCCGGAAAGATATTTTTGAAGACACAAAAAAATTTATCTGTCATTCCCTTTTCTATTATTGTGAGGAGACCGGGGAGGAAGCTCCAATCCATCTGACAAAGAGCGAGATCGCAAAAGGATATTGCTTAAAATGGGCGACACCGCAGGAAATCTACGACACGAATATTGCGATGGAAAAAGACCCGTGGATCATCCGTGACACGGCATTTATCAAAATGATCCTTGATGGAAAGATTGCGGCATTACATGGAATCCTCTGATCCATGACAATAGAATGTCCGCAGAGCGTATGTTGTATTGCATATTTTTGTGTGGTGCAATTTGAAAAATTGTGATACAATTTATTTGCGTGTTGCGAAAGAACACAGGCACGAATAACAGGTGAAGGAGAAATTCATGAACAATAATTACATAACACTTACCATTGGAAAAAAGAAAAATATCGCACTGATTGCGCATGATAATAAAAAGGCAGATCTGATCGAATGGTGCGAGCAGAACAAGGACATTCTGACACAGCATTTTTTGTGTGGAACAGGAACAACAGCAAGAATGATTACAGATAAGACCGGGCTTCCAGTCAAAGGGTACAACAGTGGTCCTCTTGGTGGAGACCAGCA
>ENA-ORSS01002002-ORSS01002002.1-human-gut-metagenome-genome-assembly--contig:-NODE-2002-length-19378-cov-6.801532_pt1 | contig 19378 bp, 22 predicted proteins | sample MGYA00241899_ERZ509162 | MGnify/ENA primary metagenome ERZ509162 (study PRJEB26280, sample SAMEA2338641) | human gut metagenome | biome: human gut; feature: human-associated habitat; material: faeces... | reverse complement strand
TGAAGGAGTTCGTCCCCCGAGGGAGCTGTCGAGCGCAGCGAGACTGAAGGAGTTCGTCCCCCGAGGGAGCTGTCGAGCGCAGCGAGACTGAAGGAGTTCGTCCCCCGAGGGAGCTGTCGAGCGCAGCGAGACTGAAGGAGTTCCTCCCCGAAGGAGTTCGTCCCCATTTGAAGTTTCCAAACGATTGTGCTACAATAAAAACATAAAAAAACGACACAGAGGAGCGTCAACCCATGACCATCAGATTATACGACAAAGATGTGGATATGCTGGACTTTTCCGCCGTGGTCAAAACCTGCGCGCAGCGGGAAAACGGCTATGTCGTCACGCTGGATCAGACGGCGTTTTTCCCGGAGGGCGGCGGACAGGGCGCGGATCACGGCACACTGGGCGGCGTGCAGGTGCTCGACGCGCACGACGTTCACGGCGAGGTGGAGCACCTGGTCAGCGCGCCGCTGACAATCGGCAGCGAGGTGCGCGGCCATGTGGACGCGGCGCGCAGGCTGGACATGATGCAGCAGCACAGCGGCGAGCACATGTTTTCCGGATTGGTGCACGGCCTTTTCGGGTATGATAACGTGGGCTTTCACATCGGCACGGAGGCCGTGACCATGGATTTCAACGGCACGCTGACCGAGGAGGACGTCCGCCGCGTGGAGCTGCTGGCGAATCAGGCCGTCTGGCGTGATCAGCCGGTGGAGGCGTTCGTGCCCGACCGCGAGGCGCTGGCAAACATCGAATACCGCAGCAAAAAGGAAATCGACGGGGATGTGCGCATCGTCCGCATCGAGGGTGTGGATACCTGCGCCTGCTGCGGCACGCACGTCGTGCGTTCCGGTCAGGTGGGACTCGTCAAGTTCCTCTCCGTGCAGAAGTTCCGCGACGGCGTTCGCATCGAACTTCTTTCCGGCAAGCGCGCGCACCGCTACCTTTCGGAGTGCTGGGCGCAGGACGTGCGTATCGCACAGGCGCTCTCCGTCAAGCCGAACGCGAGCTTTGCGGGCGTCGAGCGCGTGCTCGCTGAGCTTTCCGCGCTCAAGCAGCGCTGCGCAAAGCTCGAAGAGTCCGTCTTCGCCCAGACCGCCGCGCAGTACGAAGGCAAGGGCGACGTGCTGCTCTTCGAGGACGAAATGTCCGGCGACAGCCTGCGCAAGCTCTGCGACGCGGTCACGAACCACTGCGGCGGCCGCTGCGCGGTCTTTGCCGGCGCGGACGGCGCGTACAAGTACGCCATCGGGCACATCGGCGGAGACCTTCGTGAGCTCACGAAAAAGATGAATGCCGAGCTGAACGGCCGCGGCGGCGGCAAGCCGAATTTTGTGCAAGGCAGCGTGGCCGCTGCGCGCGGGGAAATTGAAAGATTTTTCGCAGAATAATTTGCAATGATTCCCGCACCAATGCGGGAGGAGTTTCCCTGCGCGTCGCAGGGGAACGGCAAAGGGGGCCATTCTCTTTCACAAAAGAGAATGGCCCCCTTTAGATCCCCCAAGAGAAAGGGATTAGATTGGCAGTCTCGGGCTTGAACAGCCTTTGTGCCTCCGGAAGGTGACTGCCTGCGCGCGGCGTTGCCGCGTTTAGAGCTGCTATACGATTTGCCTCTGCTCCTACTATCCGCTGCCGCTCTCGAATCTGAGCGCAAGTGCAGTGTAATCACCTGCTATCGATGGCACAATATCGCGGCGAGCGCAGCAAAGCCGCCTCGGCAGACAATAGCAAGTCTGTACAAGTCCAAAGTAGGCGGAAATTGCGTAAGGCTAACGAATCGCAGGCAAAGTGACAGCGAAGATAGAAGCAAACCAAGTCGTTAAGATACGAAAAATAGCAGGCACCCGATTCCGCAGGCTGCGCAGCTCTTCGAGCTGCTCGCTTGCAATGCAAACCTTTCTCTCGGGGGATCAAAAGGGGGATACTCTCTTTCGTGAAAGAGAGTATCCCCCTTTTACCCGCGTCCCCACACGGTGTGGGGACTTTCAATCGTTTCCCTTTGGGAAACGATTAGAACCCAAACCCGCTGAGGCCGAGTCCGCTCGTCAGCGCGTTCATCTTCCCGTCCATCGCCTCTTCGGCCTGGCGGAGCGCCTCGTTCACGGCGGAAATGATGAGATCCTGAAGCATCTCCACATCCTCGGGGTCGACCGCCTCGGGCTTGATGGTGATGTTCGTGACTTCCTTCTTGCCGTTGACCTCGGCGCTGACGACGCCGCCGCCGACGCTCGCCGAGAAGGTCTTCTCCTCGACCTCCTGCTGCGCCTTCTGCATGTCCTCCTGCATCTTCATGATCTGCTGCTGCATCTGCTGTTGCTTGAGCATCTGGCCGCTGCCGTTGGAAAAGCCGCGGCGTGCGCTGTAACCCTTTGCCATCGTTGTTGTCTCCTTTTATTTTACTGTAAAATTGTCGAATTTACTGCCCATGCGCAGGAGGTCCTGCATCTTGTCTCGCTTTTTCGCGCCCGGGCGCTCGCCCACGAGGAAGCGGACGCGGATCTCCCGTCCAACTGCGCGGGACGTGACCTCGCTCAAAACGTCTGTCACGACCTTTTGGTCGAGCATGGACTTCTGCACCTCGGTCGAGCAGTAGACGGTGAGAAGGTCATCCTTCACATCCCCCTGCGCCATGCCGATGAACGCGCGCTTATCGGGCGTCAGGCGGTTTTTATAGCTCTCCATGAGCTGGTAGAAAATCTCATCATCCCCGCTGCCTCCACTCGTCGGCGCTTCCTGCGCAGGCGCGGGTGCTGCTGCTATCTTCGACGCTGCGGCCTTCGGTGCGGGCGCGACCGGCTCGCCGTAGGGCGGCGGTGCGTCATAATCGTCGGGCAGCGGCGGCTCGTCCCACGGAAGCGGCGCTTCCTCGGCGGGCTTTGCGCTCTCTGTGGGCGCTTCCGCGGCCTTTTCCGGTGTAGGTGTGACCGTCTGTACCGCCGCGGGAGTGGGTGCGCTCGCCGGTGCGGATACAGGGTGCTTTGCCGCAAACTGCACGCCCGCGGCGATCTGCTCTTCGAGCCGCGCGATGCGCGCGCCGAGCGCCGCCAGGTCGCCGGAGAGTGTTTCGTCGCAGAGCTTCAGAATGCAGAGCTCTGCGTCCGTGCGGCGGTTCACGCTGAACTGGAGCTGCGCCGCCGTCTCCTGCAAGATCGTACAGAGCTGGATGAAGCGTGCGCTCGTCCCCTGCGCGCGCAGGTTTCGGAGCGTTGCGGCGTCATAAGCGCCGCTGAGTAAGCTCTCGCCGCCCTCCCCCGCCGTCGCGCTGATGAGCAGCTCGCGCGAGAGGGTCGAGAGCTCGCCGAGCACCGCGCCCACATCCTTACCGCCGTCGTAGAGCTTGCCGAGAAGCTCGAGTGCCCCGCGCGCGTCGCGCGTCAGGATCAGCGACATGAGCTGTGCGGTCTGCACGTTTCCGGCCAAACCCACCGCATCGAGCACGGCGTTCGCGTCGATTGCGCCGCCCGCGGCCGCGCACTGGTCAAGAAGACTCAGCGCGTCTCGCAGCGCGCCGTCCGACAGTCGGGCCAGCAGCGCCGCGCCGTCCTCCTTTAAGTCGATATTCTCCTGCCCCGCGATGTAGTTGAGCCTGCCCACGATGTCCTTCGGCTGGATGCGGCGGAATGAAAAGCGCTGGCAGCGCGACAAAATCGTCGCGGGCACCTTGTGCAGCTCCGTTGTCGCCAGAATGAACATCAGATGCTCGGGCGGCTCCTCCAAGATCTTGAGCAGCGCGTTGAACGCGGGCGTCGAAAGCATGTGGACTTCGTCGACGATATACACGCGTTTTTTTACCTGCGCGGGCGAATAGATGGCCTCGTCACGCAGCGCGCGCACGCTGTCCACGCCGTTGTTCGACGCCGCGTCCAGCTCGACCACGTCGAGCAGCCGCCCGCTCTCGATGCCAAGGCAGCTCGGGCAGCGGTTGCAGGGGTTGCCGTTTTCCGGATGCTCGCAGTTGACCGCGCGCGCAAGTATTTTGGCGCAGGTCGTCTTGCCCGTGCCGCGCGTGCCGGTGAAAAGATAGGCGTGCGACAGCCGCCCCTCTGCCACCTGGCGCTGCAAGGTCTCGGTGATGTGCTCCTGACCAACCACGTCGGCAAATGTTTTGGGACGCCACTTGCGGTAAAGCGCCTGATACATCCGCAGCCCTCCCTTACAATAGAAATACTCCCCCGTATACAGCTGCGGAACCGGCGTCCTTGCGGCACATGGATGGTCCCGCTTAATGCTGCTCGGTTCCCCGCCTGACATGGTTCGCAGGTACCCATTGCGCAAGACCGGTTCCGCAGCTGTATGCGGAGGAGTTGTTGAACAAATGGTATTCTACTATATTTCAGAAAAAATATCAACAGAAAAATGAAAAAGGGGCTTCACAAATTCAAAAAAGTGTGTTATGATAATCCGCGCTGGGAGACCAGCATTGCTATTTGGGCCTGTAGCTCAGTTGGGAGAGCGTACGGTTCGCATCCGTAAGGTCGTGGGTTCGAATCCCTTCAGGTCCACCAAAAAGAAGAGCACCGCAAAGCGGTGCTCTTCTTTTTGGTATCCGTAGGACATTTAACAGCGCACAAACAAATGAATTGCTTGTGCACCAAGGTTTTCGCACAGCGAAAACGCTTGTGACGCGCCACTCGGCGCGTTTTTTTCACGCGCCGCAGGCGGCTTAACCCAAGGGTAATTAAAATGCTCGGTGGAAGTGAATCCCACCTCCGCCAAGATTTTGCTGCGCAAAATGCTTGCACGGCGCAAATGCGCCGGTTTTGGTATCCGTGGGACATTTAACAGCGCACAAGCAAGTGAATTGCTTGTGCACCAAGGTTTTCGCACAGCGAAAACACTTGTGACGCGCCGCTTGGCACGCTTTTTTGTTTTTCCGCAGACGGCTTAAAGGTTCACTTGGGCCGCTTTGTTTACAGCCCCAGGCTCTCGACCCATTTCTGCACGCTTGCCATGCTCTCGCGGCTGCTCAGGCGCTTGCCGGGGAGCCACTTTGTCCCCTTCGAGCAAGCGGATCTCAAAACGTCCTCGCCGCCCATGCCGCTGCCGCCGGAGGTGGCAAAGGGGATGACGGTCTTGCCCGAAAAGTCGTAGCTTTCGAGGAACGTCTCGATGATGCGCGGGGCCTGATACCACCAGATGGGAAAGCCCACGAACACCGTGTCGTACTGCGCCATATCCGCGACCTTGCCCGCGATGGCGGGGCGGCTCTTGGGGTCCTTCATCTCGATGGTGCTGCGGCTCTTTTTATCCATCCAGTCCAAATCGGCAGCGGTGTAGGCCGTCTCGGGCGCGATCTCGAAGAGGTCGCCGCCGGTCACACCGGCAAGGGTCTTGGCAAGCTTCGCGGTCTGGCCGCTGGCGGAAAAATAGGCAACTAAGGTTTTCATTCTACTGCACTCCTATCTATTGAAATTTCTCACTGTTTCGCTTCCGGAAGGACCTCGTTGATGCAGGAAAGCGCGTTGAGCGTGCGCGGGAAGCCGATATACGGCAGGCACACCGTGAGCGCCGCGAGCAGGACCTCCTTCCCGTTGCCGACGGTGGCGTTCCCGCCGACATGGGCCTTGACCTGCCCTTCGCAGCCGCCCTGAGAAGCGAGGATCGAGAACGTCAGCAGCTCGCGCTCGTGGATGGGCAAAAACTTTCTCGTATAAAAATCGCCGAAGCAGTAGGCGGAGAGATCGTCCTGAATGTTCTTCTGGTTCTCCGGCGCGGCGGCGCGCATCGCGTCGATCTGGTCGCCGAAGATCGACTTCTGCGCCGCAATGCCATCTGAAAGGCGGCTCTCCTCCGTCACGGTCTGGCCGCTCGTGAGCGGCAGGACGATGCCCTTTTCGGCGAACACGGCGTTCACCGCGTTCACGGCGTTTTCCGCCTTGCCGAGGCCGATGTACGGCGCGCAGTGGTAGACGGCCTCCTTGATCTCCTCAGGCTTCACGCCGCACGCGAGCGCCGCGGCGGTGTGGCGCTTGACCTCGTTCATCGTCTGATTCGTCGTCGCCACGACCAAAATGACCAGCTCGCGCAGTCTGGCGCTGAGCTTTTCCTCCGCGTAAACCTCGCCGTAGATGAGCCGCTCCTTGATGGCGGCAAACTCGGGGTCGGTGACGCCGAGTGCGGACGCTCCGCCGTACAGCGCCTTTGTGGTCTTTTCCGCCTGTTCTGCTCTGTTCATTGCAATGCCTCCTAATGCGTATCCTTTGCAGTCGCGGCACGAATGCTCGCACCGGCTGCTTTTCTGTTTTTTCTGCCTACATTATATAATGTTTTGCCCGTTATGTCGAATCCCCATTTTGAGAAATGCAAATTTTTCGCACACCGCGGGGGAACCGCGCAAAAAAGGAGCATTCTTTCGAATGCCCCTTTTTTTACATAAGGTTGGCAAAAATCGACGCGCCGACGACCGTAAGAAGGCCCGCCACGACGATGGACAGGCTGCTCATCGCGCCCTCGACCTCGCCGATCTCGAGCGCCTTGGCCGTGCCCAGCGCGTGCGCGGCCGAGCCAATGCTCACGCCCTTGGCGATGGGGTCGGTGATGCGGAAAAGCCTGCACACCGAAACTGCGATCACGTTGCCGAAAATGCCGGTGATGATGATCATGGCGACCGTCAGCGTCACGTAGCCGCCGAGCTCTTCGGAAACGCCCATGCCGATGGCCGTCGTGATGGACTTAGGCAGAAGCGTCACGTATTCCTCGTGTGTAAGATGAAAGAGCTTGCTCATCACAAACACGCTGCAAAGCGTCGTGATGACGCCGGAGAGAATACCGGCGAAGATGGCCTTCCAGTTGCTCTTCAGAAGCGATAGCTTTTCATAAAGCGGCACAGCGAGGCACACGGTCGCGGGCGTGAGCAGGTAGCTCAAATACTTCGCACCCTCGTAGAACGTGTCGTAGCTGATGTGCGCCGTCAAAAGCACCGCAATGGTCAGCACCACCGAGATGAGCAGCGGGTTGAAGAGTGCGAACTTGAACTTTTTTTGCAGCAGCACGCCGATGCCGTAGGCAGCAAGACTGACAGAGACACCGAAAAAGACGGACTGTTCAAAAAATGTCATTTCTTCTCCGCCCCCTTCTTGCCCTTTTTGAGTACCGCCTGCGTCACAAGGCCGGACACGGCCATAACGATGATCGTTGTCACCGCGGCAATGATGAGATAGGCGACAAGATTCGCCTGAATGACGTCCCATGAAGCCATCAGCCCCACGGCGGGCGGAATGAACATGATGGGCATGATCTCAATGAGAAAGCAGGCCGTGTCGTGCACATCACTGAGCTTGATGACGCCGAGCATCAGGCAGAGAAACATCAGCACAAGGCCGTAGATGCTCGCCGGAACGGGCAGAGGCAGAAAATAATTCAGCAGCTCCCCAACAAGCGAGACGATGAGGATGATGCCGAACTCCTTGACATATTTCATGATTTTTCCTCTCTTTGTGTGCTAATTTTCATTGTACGGCGCGCACTTTCCCCTGTCAATCGACGAACGGGCGGGATTCCGCCCCGCTGCGCGGCTTTTTCTTAACAAGGTGTATAAAGGCGGCGCAAACGCCGCGCTTTCGCCGCCCGTGTGCAAAATCCCATCTTCTGCAAAAAATCGTCGTCCGCTTTGCACAGAACAGCCCGTGCGGATTTAGTCGAAGCGCCGAACTTTCAGTTTTTTCTCCAAAAGGCGAGAAAATGCGCGCTTTTTTACGTCTAATGAGATAAAAGCCGATGCTTCGCCGCCGCTCTCTGCCGGGGCGGCGAAGCGCCGAGTGGAAAATTCATACAGGGAGGATAACACCATGCAGATATCCACACAGTCGCGCAAAAGACTTTTGTTCGCCGCGCTCTTCCTCGCAATTTTGATTCCGCTATTTTTCACCCTTGCGATCCGCTCGCAGCTGCCGCTCCTCGGTTTCGAGGGCGGCTCGCCCCTGATCGACTGGGTACATCAGAATACGACTGGCAGCGGTTTCTTGCGGAAAGTGACCGGGGACGCCACCTTTTACAGCCTTGTGCTCCTTGCGAAGGACTCGCGCCTCGGGGCGCTGCTGTTTTTCCAGAGCATCGTCTGTGCTGCGATCGCGCTCGTTCTGCTCTGGGTGACGCTGTATTGCAAAAAGAGCTATCTCACACCGTTTACGATCGCCTATACGATTTTGTCCGCGCTCATTTACCTGGCCACCATGGGCGACTACGCCATCAACTCGCAGGCGGAGGAATACTGCGTCCTGATGCTCTGGGGCGCTTATCTGCGGGAGGGGCGCGGCCTCGGCTCGGTACTCGTCTATCTGGCCGTGGCGGGATGCTATTTTGTCAGCCTCGCGCGCAGCCGCAGGGCGGCATAAGGCAATTCCCGACTTTTCCACAGCAAAGAAAAACGGCGCGGTCTCCCGCGCCGTTTTTTGCTTTTCCGTTTTCACATCAGCGTCATATAGCTGACGCCGTCGAGCGCTTCAAGCGCCTGGATCTCCTCGTCCAGCGTCGTTTTGCCGTTCACCCAGAGGGTGAACGTGCCGCACACGGGGCCGCCGCTCTTCTCCTGCGTCTCGCTGAAGAGGTTCAGGTCCCAAATGTAGTGTCCGTGGCCCTTTACCTGGCGGATGATCTGGCCGACCGTGCTCTTTTTCTCCATCTCGAAATACACAGTGGAGACGCGCTGCGTCTTGCGGATGCGAAGGTCCACGCGCCGCAGCACTTGCATCGCAAGGAAGATGAACGCATAGCAGATGATGCCGCCCGCGTAAAAACCCGCGCCGAACGCCGTGCCGATGATGGCGACCGCCCACAGGCCCGCCGCGGTCGTCAGGCCGCGCACCTCCTGATTGCGCGTCACTAAGATCGTACCCGCGCCGAGAAAGCCCAGCCCCGTGATGACCGAGGCCGACATGCGCACAAGATCCGTCTCGCCGATGCCGGCAACAAAGATATTCGTCATCATCACGAGCGCCGAAGCATCGCTCACGATGATATACGTCCGAAAGCCCGCCGCCTGATTGTGCCGCTCGCGCTCAAAGCCGAGCGTGCCCGCGCAGAACGTGGAGAGCAGGATGCGCACCACGATCGAGAGCACCGTGATATCTGCGAGTTGCTGAGAGATCGCTGCCATAGGATCTATTCCTCACTTTTTGCAAAAAACTGGAAATACCCGCACAGTAAACTATGCCTGCCGCGCAGGAAAGATACCTTTCCGCCGCAGCCTCAGTCGCTCGCCTTTTTGAGCTCGACGTTTTTCTCGTAGGCCACGGTCACGGCGTCTAACACCGCCGCGCGCATGCCGCGCTCTTCGAGCGTGCGCACGCCCTGGATCGTCGAGCCCGCGGGCGAGCAGACGCTGTCCTTGAGCACGCCGGGGTGCTGGTTCGTCTCGAGCACCATTTTCGCCGTGCCGAGCATCATCTGCGCGGCATACTGGATCGCCGACGCGCGCGGCAGGCCGCACGCGACGCCGCCGTCGGCCATCGACTCTAAGAAGATCGCGGCAAAGGCCGGGCCGCAGCCCGCGACCGCCGAGCCCGCGGCATGCAGCTCCTCCGCCAGCGGGAAAAGCTTGCCCGCGGGCGCCATGTAGCGCAAAAACGCCCCCTGCTGCGCCTTGTCGCAGTTGCCGCTGCACGCATAGAAGATCACGCCCTCGCCCACGGCGGCGGGCATGTTCGGCATGATGCGGATGACGGGATAGTCCCCGCCCGCAAGCTCCTGAATGCGCGCGATGTCCAGTCCCGTGACCATACTGATGAGCACCGGCGCGCTCTTGCGCTCCTTGAGCGCCGGGGCGATGCCCTTGAGCACGTCCACGATCATCTGCGGCTTCACGCCGAGGAAGATGTGGTCCGCCTCGCGCGCGATGATCTCGTTGCTGCTCACAACGGCTCCGATGCGCTCTGCGAGCGTCTCCGCCTTTGCCTTCGTGCGGTTGGCGAGCAGCACCTCCACCTCGCCGCTTCTGGCCGCCGCGCTCGCCAGCGCGCCGCCCATATTTCCTGTGCCGATAAAGCCGATCTTCATCATCTGCCGTGTCCTTTCTACACCCATCAGGAGCCCAAGCGCAGCCCTGTACCGCGCACCGCCCCTGTTTTTATTATCAGTAAAGGATATATCAACCCTCGCCGCCTTGTCAAGCACCGCGTCCGTCAATCACCCGTTCGAAATAATGTTTACCGCACCGCCTTTACGGCCTTCCGGCCCTTCCCTTGCCGCATTAGCTGCCTTACGGCAGCGAACAGGCCCCCGCACTCAAATCGGCGCACCATCTCCCACCCACCTCCCGCCGCATTTTCTGCCCTCACGGGCAGAAAACAGATGCCAGCGTCGCAGACTTTTACCCGCAAGGGGTATGCAGCATCCGTAAAGCAGCAGAGCTGCTAACGGCTGCCCAAGCGCCGCGCACGGCGCAAATAAATTTCAATCGTTTTTTCTGACGTCGCCGTCGTGGCATTACGATTTCCACGCCCTTTCGGGCGCGCCAATCGTGCCACTTCCTCGAAACCGGCTCGCTTCATCCGCCACTAGCGGCGCTTCGCCGATTTCCATGTGCGTCAGAAAAAACACTTGCGGGCTGCATCCCCGCTCAAAAAAGAGAGGCTGGCCCATAGGCCAGCCTCTCTTTTTTGAAGTTATAATAGCATCGTGACCCCATTATCCTCGATCCCGATCTCCACGACCGGCGCGCCGGGGTCGTACTCGCCGTCGAGCGTCCAGGGAATGTCCTCGGCAGTCTCCGCCGTCACGTGCTTGACGTGGCGGAAGATGAGCCCCTCGGAGTCGTAATAGTCCTTGTTGATGAGCGCTAAAATGAGCGCCTGCATCGCAGCCGGCGTTCTCGGCACGGGCACGAGCAGCAGCTCGAACTTGCCGTCGTCGAACGACACCTCGTCGGGCGAGAGCTTCATCAGCCCCGCGATCGACGTCGAATTGCTGATCGCACCGAAGAGATATTCCCCATCGAAGACCTCGCCGTCCGCCGTGATCTTCATGCGGTACGGGCAGAGCGTGTCGAGATTCTTGACGCCCTCGAGTAAGTAGGCAAAGTGCCCGAACATATTTTTAATGTCCTGCTGGACGGTGTAGGTCGTTTTTGTGAACGCGCCGAACGACGCGACATAGACGAAGTTCCGCTCGCCGAATTTGCCCACATCGAGAGATCTCGGCTTCATGCGCATGGCGGAGGCCGCCGCCTCGGCGGGATTCGACGAGATATTCAGGCTCGCGGCAAAGTCGTTCGTGCTGCCGCCGGGCAGATAGCTCACGAGCGGGCGGTATTCTCGCGGAATGCGCATCACGCCGTTCACCGTTTCGTTGAGCGTGCCGTCGCCGCCGTGGCAGACGACGACGTCGAATTCCGGCCCGAGCGATTCGGCGAGCTCCGTCGCTTCTCCGCGGTGCGTGGTCTTTCGCACGGAGACGAGATAGCCCGCCTCGGAGTAGATCGCGGCGGCGTCAAACAGCGGCGCGAGGGATTTGGTCTTTCCCGCGCGGGGATTGACGATAAAGAGCAGCTTTTTGTCGTCCATGGGTTCCTCCTCGTTTGCTCTTCACAGCATCAGACCGGCAAAGCACCCTGCGCCCTGTCGGTCAAAATCACCCTCTGCCAAAAAAGTCAAGTTCTGTTCATCTTCATTAACAGAGAGTAAAGATTATCATAACACACGAAATGAGCGGTTGCAATTCCCAGCAAAAAATAGTAAGCTGTTTTTGGTATCTTTTTAGCAGTCATTTAACGCATTTTGCCCAAAAAAAGGGGGAGCCCATGAAGCAGAACAAAACCTATCTTCACCTCGGCGTAACGCTGATCGTCTCGGCCTGCGCGGTGCTGATGTTTTACGACACGTTTTTCCAGTCCCGCGTGCTGCTGGACTTTTTCGACAAGCTGATGAGCGTGCTCTCGCCGGTCATCTACGGCCTTGTGTTCGCGTACCTTCTCGCCCCCATCGTCGACTTTTTCGACCGGTATATCCAAAAGGGGCTGCCGAAGGTCAAGTCCTCGCTCGTCCGGGGGCTGAGCATCCTCGTCACGTGGATCTGCGTCATCGCCCTCATCTACCTGATGTTCAGCATCCTCATCCCCGAGCTGGTCGACAGCACGAAGACACTGGCCGACAACTTTGAAAGCTATTATAAAACCGTCTACAACTGGGTCAACAGCCTTGTGGAGAATCAGACGATCTTCTCCGACGACATCTACTCCGACCAGCTGCTCTCCGCACTCAACGGCTACTACGATAAGCTCGTCAAGTGGGTCACCGACACGGTCATCCCGCAGGCGCAGGTCGCGATCGTCGCCGTGACCGGCGGCATCTGGAGCGTCGTCATCTTCCTCAAGAACATTCTCATCGGCATGATGATCTCGGTCTATCTGCTCGCGCGCAAGGAGAGCTTTGCCAAGCAGTCGAAGAAGATCCTCTACGCCATTCTGCCCGAAACGCCGTACCGCCGCACGCTGCGCGCCGTGGCCGAGGCTGACCGTATCTTCAGCGGCTTCGTGCGCGGAAAGCTGCTCGACTCGCTCATCATCGGCATCCTCTGCTTCATCTGCTGCTCGATCTTCAAGTTCCCGTATACGCCAATTATTTCGGTGTTCGTGGGCGTGACGAACATCATTCCGATCTTCGGCCCGTTCCTCGGCGCCATTCCGAGCGCATTCCTCATCCTGCTCGTCAGCCCCAAGCAGTGCCTTTATTTCATTCTCTTCATCATCGCATTGCAGCAGTTTGACGGCAATATTCTGGGGCCGAAGATCCTCGGCAAATCCACCGGCATTTCGAGCTTCTGGGTCATCGTGGCCATTGTGGTCGGCGGCGGCTTCGGCGGGGTGCTCGGCATGTTCCTCGGCGTTCCGATCTTCGCGTGCATCAGCTCGCTTGTGAACTGGTTCACGAACCGCAGCCTCACGAAAAAGGGCGTGACGGACGACGCGATGTTCGCCCCCGCGCCGCTCGCCTCTCCGGATGAAAAAAAGGACTGATCTCCCCATGAAAACCCTGTACCGTGACAACAAAGGACTGCACCGCTGGCTTTTCGCCTGCGGCGCAGTCCTTGTGCTTTTCTATCTTTTCCGCGGAAACCGCGCGGCCGTCAATTTCTGGGTCTATTCGGTCACGCTGCCCTTCGAGCAGTTTCTGGGCCGCGCGTGCGCGGCACTGCCGTTTTCGGTCGCGGAGCTTCTGTATGTGCTCGCGGCGGTCACGGCGGTCGTGCTGCTCGTGCTGATGGTGCGCTATCTTATAAAGTCGCGCCAAAAAGGGCGCGCCGCGTACCGCTGCGCGCTCTTCGTGCTCGATTTGTTTCTCACGGTCTGCGCCGCGTTCTCGCTTCTCTGGGGCGCGAACTATTATGCGGACGATTTCTGCGACAGAAGCGGCCTTTCGCCCGAGCCCGTCACGTATGAAGACTTAGTGCGCGTCACGCAGTATTTCGCGGACCATCTCGCCGAGGCGTCGACGCACATCATGCGCGACGAAAACGGCCTCTTCACCGCCGACCGGCAGGAGATTCTTAACTACGCCGACACGGTGTATGACTGCCTGTACGACGAATTTCCGTTCCTCGACATGCCGGACCAGAAGCCCAAGGGCATTTTCTTTTCGAAGATCATGAGCGCGATGAACTTCACGGGCTTCTACTTTCCGTTTACGGGCGAGTCAAACGTGAACATGGACTCGCCCGCGATGCTGCTGGCCTCGACCTGCGCGCACGAGCTCTCGCACCAGCGCGGGATCTCGTCCGAGCAGCAGAGCAACTTCCTCGCGGTCCTCGCCTGCACGCGCTGCGACGACGCAAACTACAACTATGCGGGCTGGATGCTCGGCTACATTCACCTCGGCAACGCGCTGTACCGCGTCGACCCCGACGCGTGGCAGCAGATTCGCGATTCGCTTCCCGACGAGATCGTGCTCGATCTGCGCTACAACAGCGCCTACTGGGCGCAGTACAAGGGCCTCACGGCCACCGTCACCCAGTCGCTCAATGATAAGATGATCAAATCCTACGGCGATGAACTCGGCACACAGAGCTACGGCGCGGTCGTCGACCTGCTCGTGAATTATTACTCCTGAGCGCTGCTCGTCTCGCGGTACGATTTCAAGAACTCTCTCGTTCGCTCCTGCTGCGGGTTTTCGAAGACCTGCTCGGGGCTGCCCTGCTCCACGATGACGCCGCCGTCCAGAAACACGACGCGGTCGCTCACGGCGCGGGCAAAGGGCATCTCGTGCGTCACAATGACCATCGTCATGTGCTCGTCGGCAAGAGAGCGGATGACGCGCAGCACCTCGCCGGTCAAAAGCGGGTCGAGCGCGGAGGTCGGCTCGTCGAAAAAGAGGATTTCCGGCTTCATCGCGAGCGCGCGGGCAATGGCCACGCGCTGCTGCTGCCCGCCCGAGAGCTGATAGGGATAGGCGTTTTCCTTGCCTTTTAGTCCCATCTTGTCGAGCAGCGCCATGGCCTCGGCCTCGACCTCGGCTTTATCACGCTTCTGCACCGAGATCGGCGCGTCGCAGACGTTTTTCAGCACTGTGTAGTGCGGGAAGAGGTCAAACTGCTGGAACACCAGCCCGAACTGCCGCCGCACCTGCGCGAGCGCGGCTTTTCCGGCGTAGACGCTTTTGCCGTTTTCCTCGCGCGCGGCGATGTTTTCGCCATACGCGAGCGTGCCGGAGTCCATGGTCTCAAGCAGCGTCGCGCAGCGCAGCATCGTCGACTTGCCGCCGCCCGAGGGACCGATGATCGACACGACCTCGCCTTTTTCCACCTTGAGCGACACGCCCTTTAAGACTTCGAGCGCGCCGAACGCCTTTCTGGCGTTCCGCATTTCAAAAACTGCCATTGCTCTCCCCTCCCTTTAGCGGTAATAGCGCAGCGCCTGCTCCCATTTTTCCATGGCGAAGGCGACCACATAGTTGAAGACATAGTAGAAGACACCTGCCGCCACCAGCGCCAGCATGCCCGGCGTATTCGGCGAGGCAACGATCTGCTTGGCGCGCGTGAACATCTCCACCGTGCCGATGACGGACGCGAGCGACGTGTCCTTGACGAGCGTGATGACCTCGTTCGTCACCGCAGGGATGACGCGCTTGACCATCTGCGGCAGGATGATCTTGAAAAATGTCTGCGCCTTGGTATAGCCGAGCACCTGCGCGGCCTCATACTGCCCGCGCGGGATGGATTCAAGTCCGCCGCGGTAGATCTCGGCAAAATACGCCGCGTAGTTGATGACGAACGCGACGATGACCGCCGTGAAGCGCCAGTTGCCCGGCACCGTGACGCCAAGCAGGAGCTTCGGCCCGTAGAAGACGACCATCAGCTGCAGCATCAGCGGCGTTCCGCGCATGATGGAGATATACGCCTTGATGAAGCCGCGCAGCGGCGTCACTTTGCTGCGGCGGCCAAACATCACCGCAAGGCCCAGCGGCATCGAGAATAGCAGCGTCAGCACGAAGATCAAAAGCGATGTGACAAAGCCCTCGGATAATAGCGAAAGCATCGTGGATACAGTCATGGAATGATTCTCCCTTATTCGGTCATAAGCGGGAAAAAGCGGGGGCTTTCGCCCCCGCTCCCCCACTTAGGGCTTCCATGTTGGATAAGGACATTACGCCAAAAAGGAACACGAAAACGCCCCAAATCGTATAACCTGCAGAGATGAAAATTCGTCGTTTTCCCAGTTTATCGGAGAGGGCCCCTAGGAAAAAAGTCGTTAATGTCGCAACAACCGCGGAAGCGGTGGTCATCCAATTGATGTGATCGGTCGTGTGGGATTGAGAATACACCCAAAGATTGATGTAATTATTTTCGATCGCCCAGGCGATTTGACCAAATAATCCAATCAAAACGATGGAAATCCATCTTCTTGCCCCTAAGGAGCCTTCTTTTTCTTTCATGGCTTTACCTGCCTTTGGCAAATAGTATAGGCGAATTCGAAGAAATAGGTTAGACTATTCGAGATTGGAGTTGCCATGAATTTCTCTGCCTTGCCTTTTGCTTGCTATGCTTTCTTTGCTTTTTTTCTCGTCTCGACAGCGTTAGAACTCTTTTTCGCCTTCTTGGAATGGGAATTGCCGCGAAAAATCGTAAAGCCTTTTTGCGTCGCTTTTTTAAGCTTGATGTTTGCCTTTTGGCATCCCAATATTTGGTGGGTGGCTTTAGGATTTGCCTTTGGCGCGATGGGAGACGTGCTGCTTATTTTCAAACACAAGGTATGGACGTTAGTCACAGGGACGATTTGCTTCTTTCTGAACCACCTTTCCTTCATTTTCACCTCTTTTTGGATTTCGGTTCCGATGCCTGCCTATCAATATTGGGTTTTTGGCGGAATTGCCGCCCTGATTTTGGCCATGGGATATCCCTTGCTTCATAAAGCCATCAAAACCCCGGGATTAGCCGCGGGAGGAGTGATCTACCTTGCCTCTATCGTGTTGGATTTGGTTGCAGCGGTTCTCGCCCTCGTGAATAAAATGCAGCCCGTTGGCTATTTCAACCTCGCGGGCATGCTTTGTTTCTGCGTCTCCGACGCCTATTTGGTGAAAACCTTGTTTATCCAAGACGACAAAAGAAGAGATTTCTACATCATGGGCACCTATTTGTTGGCCCAAGTTCTCATCCTCTTTGGTTTTGGCTTCTATTTTTGAGACAAATATTCGACCAATTTAGCAATCGCTTTTCCTCGGTGGGAGAAGCGATTTTTGATTTCCTCGCTTGCTAGGCCAAAATCGATATCAGCTTCCTGGCTATGAAAGATGGGGTCATAGCCAAAACCATGAGTCCCACTGGGAGCAAATAGAATGGTTCCGGGGCACTCCCCATCAAAATAAAGGGGGGTGTCCCCTACCTTTTCGATCAAGCAAAGGGAGCAATGGAAGCAGGCGAAGCGGTCTTGTTGGCCTTCTAAGCGGTTCATCACGACATCAAACACCGCGGGAAATCCCCCGTTTTGCTTCGCGTATCTCGCCGTATGGATGCCGGGTTCATTGCCCAAAGCACGAATTTCTAGTCCCGAGTCATCGGCTAAAACGGGGTAGGGCGAACGGCCGGAAAGATCGAAGGCCTTGATGAATGCGTTTTCTCGGTAGGTGGTCCCGTTTTCTTCGGGATCAGAAGATAAGCCTAAATCTTTGGGAGAGACTATTCGGTAACCTAGAGGTCCTAAAACCTCTTGAAATTCCAGAACTTTTCCTTGGTTGCTTGTGGCTAATAAAATCGTTTTGCTCATAAACGGGATTATAGGAGTGAGAGGAGAAGCGGAAAAGGAAAACCCGTAGACGACAGCCAAGCTTGCCAACTCCTGAAATAAATAGGGAATAAAAATTAGATAAGCCTTGTCAATTGAAAGTCTCAGGGAGTGCCATCTATGTTTCCGGTCTGCTTGAGCATTCTCAAACAGACGACTGGGAGGCCGTCGATTGTTTTATGGATTGCTTGAGCTATACTATGTGTAGTTATTTGTCCGAATAACAGGTGCCGTTTCTCAGCATTGCGTGGATCAGACGCAACAGCTTGGAGCAACCGGCGATGACAGCTGCCTTGTAGGAGAGGCCGCTGTTTTTCTTTTTCAGCACATATCTCGTGATCATGTTCTCAGCCTTGGACATGATCATGTTGGTGACCGCCACATACAGCGTTGCCCTTAGATGGGGGTTGCCCTTCTTGGTGATATGCATGTGCTCCCCCGTCATCTGGCCCGACTGCATGACGGCCGGGTCCAGGCCGGCGTAGGCAATCAGCGAATCGGCCTTGGGATAGGCGCTGATGTCGCCGATTTCCGCGATCAGCCTCGCGGCCGTGACATCGGCAATCCCGGGTATTGTCTTCAGCGATGCAAATTCAGGCAGGTTTTCCGCTATGGAAATCATCGAATCCATGACTCTTTCGGACTCATCGATGATCCCCTTCACTCTGGCTGACATCAGTTTTACTTCTTCGGTCTTATAGGAGTTTGGAGATGCGCCGGAGACATGGGTCTTGGCATATGCTGCAATCTTTTCGGCCAGCTCATCCGTCGAGGCTCTTCCCCTTCTCGGCAACTTCATCAGGAAATTCTTCACCTGCTCCTTGGATCTGATTTTTGATGGATGGCCATAACGGGAGATGATTGCCAACGATTTCGGCGAATCAGGCTCGATTACTTTGTCGAAGCATGGCCAGACATCGTCCAGGCAGCGGCGATATCGGCCTTTTTCGACGACCTTCACTTCAAGAAGATAGTGGTAGAATCTGCCCATGTCTCTGAGGCCGACATGGATTTCATCATCGCTCCTGCCTTCTCTCAGCGGCCTTAAGTAATACACTTCAGCAATGGTCCTGCAATCCAACGAATCATTCTTGGTCGGCCGGATCATCGCCTTTCTGACCTTTGCGGATTCCAGCGGAGAAACGCCGTATCTTCTCATGCCGATGGAATCGAGATAGCGTTCCAGCGTATGGCTGTATACGCCGGTGAACTCGTAGACCGCAACAGGGTCGCTTCCCGTCTCTTCCCTTATCCTGCCCCTCAGGGCATCGAGCTTGGCAAAGCCTTCCAGGTCATGCCTGATGACCGTAGCCTTGCCGGCGGGTTTTCCGTGATCGAGGAATCCCCGCATGTGACTGCTTCCCTTGGAAACGTCGAACGAAATGATTGGACCATCCATGGTTTCAATGGCTCCTTCCTGGATGTTTCCGCCATAGGCTGGGTTCCCTTGCTTTCCGGCAATCCAATTTTCATGGACGTGATTCGAAATGACCTGCGGTCTTTCAATTAGGTATAAGCTGTCTTTCGCCAAAAAGAGGGAATGCGGAATTTTTTTGTTCCGAGTTTATGCTCTAAAATCCCCTTTCCGTCATTCCCAAAATCATCTTCCGCATGCCTGCGTAAGAAGACCAGGAGACCTCATCGGTCTCTGCCACAGACGGCAACTCTATTGTAAGTCGCCGCATATCCCGCGGGATATGCCTATGGCAGTGACCAAGGAATCATCCTGGTATTAATCATATGAAAAATTCCCCGGAAAGGAGGACTAGGGAAAAGAAGGAGAACTATTCGCCGATCGGATTTTTAAAATGAACCCGTTCGACGGAAAGAACCCCATCCCGGTTCGATAAAGACTCGCACAATTCTTCCAAAACCGGTTGCGAGGATTGAAGAGCAAATAATACGGTGATGATAATGGCCTCTTCCCCATTTTTTAGGGTCGTTTGATGGGTCACGACGTTTTTGATAATAAGGCCATTGGCCTCGGCTTCCATGCGGATCGCCTTGATGACCAACGTGTTTTTGGCCACGGTCAATTTAATCTGAGGGCTCCGTCTTCCAATGGCTTTTTCAATATGAAGAAGCCCGTTTAATAAAATCATTGTGCCCGCCGCGACGATGATCGCTTCTAAAACAAGTCCCGAACCGCAGGCCATCCCAATTCCTGCGGATACCCATAAAGTGGCG
>ENA-ORSS01001997-ORSS01001997.1-human-gut-metagenome-genome-assembly--contig:-NODE-1997-length-19427-cov-4.319585_pt1 | contig 19427 bp, 16 predicted proteins | sample MGYA00241899_ERZ509162 | MGnify/ENA primary metagenome ERZ509162 (study PRJEB26280, sample SAMEA2338641) | human gut metagenome | biome: human gut; feature: human-associated habitat; material: faeces... | reverse complement strand
GAGGAGGGCGAGCCCTGCCCCGTCTGCGGCGCGCTGACACATCCGCACCCCGCACAGTGCACGCCGGACGCGCCCGACGAGAAGAAAGTGAAGGACGCCGAGAAAAAGGCCAAAGCGGCGTGGGAGCGAGTAAATAAGGCGAGCGAAGCTTCCGGCATTGCGAAAAACGCTTTTGAGACGGCGCAGAAAGAGGAAGCGGAACAGAGAGAAAAGCTCTTCGGCGTGAAAGAGAAGATCGATCTCGAAGCCGAAAAGAGGGCTGCTGCGCGCCGCTGCGCCGAAAAAGACGGCGAGATCCGGAAAGAATCGGAAAACGCCGCGCGTTTCGAGACTCTCGGACGGAAAATTCCGGAGGAGGAAAAGCGTCTTGCCGAAATGGACGCGCCGATCACCGAGGCGCAGAAGACGGCTGCCGACACGCAGAGCGCGCTCACGTCTCTCCGTCAGACCGCGGACAAGCTTCGTACGGGGCTGAAATACGAAAATGCGGCGGAGGTCGAAAAGGAAAAACAGCAAGTCCTTGCCCGTCAGAGCGAGATGGAGCATGCGCGGGAAAGAGCCGAGGAAGCGCTCGTCGCTGCCAAGGAACGGCGCTCCGCAGAGCAGGGAAAGGTGGAGAAGCTCGAAGAGCTTGTTTCCGATGCGCCTCTCGTTGATCTCGCGGCAATTGCCGAAGAGAAAAATTGTCTCACACAGCGGAAGGACGACCTGACAAACCGCCGCCGCGCTCTTGACCGGCGCATCACGGCAAACGACAGTGCCAAAAAGGGAATCGACAAAAAAGCCGGCGAGCGCCGCGCGCTCGAGGAGCGCTGGACATGGATGAAGCCGCTCTCGGAAACGGCGAACGGCGGACTCAAGGATCATATCTCGCTGGAAACGTATGTGCAGATGACGTATTTTGACCGCATCCTTGCGCGCGCCAATGCGCACCTGATGCAGATGTCCGGCGGGAAGTACGATCTCAAGCGGCGCGAGGGCGCAGCGAAGAATGGCGGCCAAAACGGTCTTGACCTTGACGTCATCGACCACTACAACGGCAGCGAGCGCAGCGTAAAATCACTCTCCGGCGGCGAAACGTTTCTCGCCTCACTCTCGCTCGCACTCGGGCTTTCGGAGGAGATCCAGTCGAGCGCCGGCGGCGTGCAGATGGACACGCTCTTCGTAGATGAGGGCTTCGGCTCGCTCGACGAGGAAACGCTCCGGCAGGCCATGCGCGCGCTGCGTGAGCTCTCCGAGGGCGACCGGCTTATCGGCATCATATCCCACGTTTCCGAGCTCCGCCGCGAGATCGACCGGCAGATCGTCGTCAAACGCTCGAAGGACGGCGCAAGCCGCGCGGAGATCATAACCGAATAAAACAAAGGAGAAAACGATCCATGAAAGTTCTCATCATCAACGGCAGCCCCCGCGCAAACGGCAATACGGACATCGCGCTGCGCGAAATGGAAAAAGTCTTCGCCGAAGAGGGTGTGGAGACGAAGCGGCTGAACATCGGCACGCAGATGATCCACGGCTGCGTTGCCTGCAATGCATGCCACCGCACAGGAAAATGCGGCTTTGACGATGTGGTGAACCGCGCCGCCGATATCCTCCGCGACTGCGACGGGCTCGTTGTCGGCACGCCGGTGTACTACGCCTCCGCGAACGGCACGGTCGTGTCGTTTTTGGACCGGCTTTTCTACTCTGCACCGTACGATCTCACGATGAAGGTCGGCGCCTCGGTCGCCGTGGCGCGCCGCGGCGGGACGAGCGCAACGTTTGACGAGCTCAACAAATACTTCACCATCAGCGGCATGCCGGTCGTATCGAGCCAGTACTGGAACAGTGTCCACGGCTGCCAGCCGGGCGAGGCGGCGCAGGACGCCGAAGGTCTCCAGACGATGCGAACTCTTGCGCGGAACATGACGTTCCTGATGAAAAGCATCGCTCTCGGAAAGGCAAAATACGGTCTTCCGGAGAAGGAAGAGCGCGTTGGAACGAATTTTATTCGTTAACTCTTTGGAAATATATAAAATATTGTATTGATTTTTCTCCTGCGTGACGATATGATAAAATGAAAACCGGCTCCACCGGCCGGCGAAGAGGAAAGGACAGGCGTTTCGCCTTTTTTCTATGGAAACGATCACATCCCGGAAAAATTCCCACGTGCAGGCGCTGCGCGCGCTCGGCAGAGACAAGGCATATCGCCGCGAGCAGGGGCTTTTCCTCTGCGACGGGGAAAAGCTGCTCTCCGAGGCGCTCGCAAACGGCGCGGATATCGCGGAGATATACCTGCGCGGCGCAAAGCCGGCAGGGAATATGCCGGAGGTTCCGGTGTATTCGCTCTCCGAGGATGTGTTCGACTATGTCTCTCCGCTGGAGCACAGCCCAGGCCCGCTTTTCACCGTTCGCACAAAGCCGCTTTCGGAGAGCGTTCGGCCCGAGCGGGTCATCGTTTTGGAAAACGTGCAGGATCCCGGCAATGTGGGTACAGTGCTTCGCACCGCGGCGGCGCTCGGCACGGAGCTTGTGGTGCTGCTCGGCGATTGCGCCGATCCCTACAACCCGAAAACCGTCCGCGCCGCCATGGGGGCGCTTTTCCGTCAGCGGCTCTGGGAGACCGATCTTGCCACGCTCTGCGCGAAGCTCCGCGAATGGGAGCTTCCGCTCTGCGGCGCGGCGCTCCGGGCAGAGAGCGTTGATGTAAAATGCGTTTCGCTCTGCCGTGCGGCCATCGCCGTCGGCAATGAGGGACGGGGGCTCACCGACGCGCTTCTGGAAAAGTGTGATACGAAGATCATTCTCCCCATGACGCCCGGCAGCGAGTCGCTCAACGCGGCGGTCGCGGCCTCCATCCTTATGTGGGAGATGTGGACACAGCGCGGATAATCTGAGGAAGGGAGAAGGGAAATGTCGCAGCTTCGGTACTGGGTATGGCTTGCCTCCGTGGACGGTGTGCGCACGATCTCGCTGTGCCGAGTTCTGGAGCACTTCGGCGGGGCGATGGAAGCCTATTTTGCGCCCGAAGAGCGGCTTTCGGAGCTCGAGGATCTTTCACCGCAGGAGCGGCGCGCCCTCTCTGACCGGAGCCTTGAGCGCACCGAACAGATCCTTGCTCTCTGTCAGGAGAAGAACATCCGCATTCTCACGCTGCACGATGCCGCTTATCCCGACCGTTTGCGGCAGATCGCCGATCCGCCGCTCGTATTATACGTCCGCGGGAATCTCCCGTTTCTCGATGAGCTGCCTACGATCGCGATCGTAGGCACGCGAAAGGCGAGCGCCTACGGGATCAATGTGGCGACCCGCCTTGGGCAGGAGATTACTTCTTACGGCGGCTGCGTTGTTACCGGCATGGCGCTCGGCGTGGACGGCGCTGCTGCCCGGGGCGCGCTGCTCGCGGGCAAGCCGTGCGTCGGTGTGCTGGGTACGGCGATCGACGTCAATTATCCCGCGGCCAATTCACTGCTTATCGACGATGTAGCATCTGCCGGGGCTGTCATCAGCGAATTTCCTCCGCTCTATCCGACGAAGCCGGAGAACTTTCCCCGCCGCAACCGCATTATCAGCGGCCTTTCCTGCGGCGCGTGCATCGTGGAAGCGCCGGTGCGCAGCGGCGCGCTCATCACCGCCAATCTTGCGCTGGAGCAGGGGCGCGATGTGTTCGCCGTTCCGGGTAATATCGACAGCCCGAACAGCACCGGGACCAACGCGCTCATCCGCGACGGCGCCAAGGCGATCACCGGCGCACAGGATATCCTTTCGGAGTATGAAGGGCTCTATCCCGGCCGCATCCAATACGATACGGAGCTGTATTCCCCGCCGAAAAGAGCGGAAAAGGTATCGGTTTCGGCAAAAACAGAGATTGACAAGCCGCAGACGATACCGTATAGTGACCTCGAAAGCCGTCTGACGGAGTACACGGAGGACCATCGGGCACTTCTGCGCTGCATTTCGCGGGGCGAGACCCATGTGGACGAAATGGCGGCTTCGACCGGCTTTTCCGCGGCAAAGGTACTCGCGTGCATGACGGTGCTCACCATCCGCGGCGCAGTGAAACCCCTGCCTGGAAAACGATATTCTTTGAACCTGAAGTAAGGACGATAGTATATTATGGCGCAAGCAAAAAAGGATCTTGTCATTGTGGAGTCTCCCGCCAAGGCACGGACGATCGAAAAGTACCTCGGCGGCGACTATAAAGTTATTGCATCCATGGGCCACCTCCGCGACTTGCCGAAGAGCAAGCTCGGCGTGGACATTGAACACGGCTTTACGCCGGAGTATATTCCGGTCGCTGCGCGGTCGGACGTTATCAACGAGCTGAAAAAGCGTTCCAAAGAGGCCGGAACTGTGTATCTCGCCACCGACCCGGACCGCGAGGGCGAAGCGATCAGCTGGCATCTCAAGGAGCTTCTGAAGATCCCCGACGAGAAGGCCCGCCGTGTTACCTTTAACGAGATCACGAAAAAGGTCGTGCAGGAGAGCATTGCCAACCCGCGCGATATCGATCAGGATCTGGTGGACGCGCAGCAGGCGCGCCGCATTCTGGACCGCATCGTCGGCTATAAGCTCAGTCCGCTCCTCTGGCGCAAGGTGCGCCGGGGTCTCTCTGCGGGCCGCGTGCAGTCCGTTGCCATCCGCATGGTCGTGGACCGGGAAAACGAGATCCGGGCGTTCCAGCCGGAGGAATACTGGTATCTGGATGCGCATCTCGACCGCGCCGGGAAGAAGGGCGGCTTTGTCGCCCGCTATTACGGCACGGCAGACAAGAAAAAAGAGCTTCACAGTGAAAAAGAAGTGGAGGACGTCATCGCCGCCGTGGAAAAGGCGGCGTGGGAGATCGGCTCCGTCAAGCGCGGCGAGCGCCAGCGCAGCCCGTCGCCCCCGTTCATCACCTCCACGCTGCAGCAGGAGGCAAGCCGCCGTCTGGGGCTCACGCCGCGGCGCACGATGAGCATCGCGCAGCAGCTCTACGAAGGCGTGGATATCACCGGCGAAGGCACGGTCGGTCTTATCACCTATATGCGTACCGACTCTCTGCGCCTTTCCGAGGAAGCCATGGCCGCCGCGGGCAGCTTTATCCGCAGCTTTTACGGCGAGGAGTACTATTACGGCAACCCCCGCCGCTATAAGACCAAGGCGGGAGCGCAGGACGCGCACGAAGCCATCCGTCCGAGCAACGTGAATCTCACGCCGGAGCGCGTGAAAAAGGATCTCACGGCGGAGCAGTCCCGCCTGTACCGCCTGATCTGGGGCCGCTTTACGGCGAGCCAGATGGCAAACGCCGTCTATGATAACGTGGTGATCGATGCTCTCAGCGCCGGACACTGCTTCAAGGCAAATCATTCCTCGCTTCGTTTCCCGGGGTATACTGCAGTGTATGAGGACCCGAACGAGGACGAGGAGACCGGCGGGAAAAAGCCGCTGCCCGATCTTGCCGAGGGCGAGATCGTAACGCTCAAAAAGCTCGACAAGGAGCAGCGCTTCACCGAGCCTCCGGCGCGTTATACGGAAGCGACGCTCATCCGCGCCATGGAGGAAAAGGGCATCGGCCGTCCGAGCACATATGCCCCGACCATCAGCACCATCACCGGGCGCGAGTATGTTGCCAAGGAAGGGAAGTACCTCAAGCCTACGTCCCTCGGCGAAGTCGTCACGGGACTCATGGAGGAGCGTTTCCCCGATATCGTTGATCTCAAATTCACCGCGCATATGGAAGACCGGCTCGACGAGATCGAAAACGGCAAGATCGACTGGAAAAACGTTCTGGAAGATTTCTACGGCGATTTTGATAAGGAACTGACCGAAGCGGAAAAGGCGCTCGAGGGCGTGCATATCAAAGTGCCCGACGAGGTCTCCGACGAGGTGTGCGACAAGTGCGGCCGCCATCTTGTCGTAAAGAGCGGACGGTTTGGCCGCTTCCTTGCCTGCCCCGGCTTCCCGGAGTGCAACTTTACAAAACCCATCGTCATCGAAATGCCCGGCCGGTGCCCGAAGTGCGGCGGACGTATCTTCAAGCGCACATCCAAGAAGGGCTATACGTATTACGCCTGCGAGCGCGGCGCGGAGTGCGGCTTTATGACGTGGGACGTTCCGGTCAAGGACGTTTGCCCGTCCTGCGGCAAAACGCTCTTCAAGCTCTCGGGCAAGGGCGCGAGAAAGCCGTTCTGTGTCAATCCCGAGTGCGACATGTTCGTGCCGGAGGAAAAACGCGGCTACCGCCGCAAGGCCGCCGCGGATAAAACGGCCGAAAAGCCGCAGGAATCGGCGGCAGAGAGCACAGAAAAGAAAGACACACCGAAAGAGGATAAATGAACGCTGTAACGGTTGTCGGAGCCGGTCTTGCCGGTTCCGAAGCGGCTTATCAGCTTGCCATCCGGGGCATCCCGGTGCGGCTGATCGAAATGAAGCCGAAAAAAATGACTCCGGCGCACGTCTCTCCGTATTTTGCGGAGCTCGTGTGCTCCAACTCGCTGCGCAGCGACGAGCTTACCAACGCCGTGGGGCTTCTCAAAGAAGAGCTGCGGCGGCTCGGCAGCATCGTGATGCGCTGTGCCGATGAGCACCGCGTAGCTGCCGGCGGCGCGCTGGCGGTGGACCGCGAAGGCTTTGCCCGCGCCGTGACTGAGGCCGTCCGCGCCCTTCCCAATGTGGAGATCGTTGAGGAAGAGGCGGTGGATATTCCCGACGGAGAAGTCATCATCGCAAGCGGCCCGCTCACCTCGGATGCGCTCGCGGAAAACATCCTTCGCCGCACCGGCAGCGAAGGGCTGCACTTCTATGACGCCGTCGCGCCGATCGTATCGCTGGATTCCGTCGATATGGAAAGCGCGTTCCGCGCCTCCCGGTATGATAAGGGAACTGCGGATTATGTAAACTGCCCAATGACCGAGGAGGAATACACCGCGTTCTGGAAGGAGCTGACGACTGCCCGCGAAGCGGCGGTCCACGGCTTTGACGACGGCGGCGTATTTGAAGGCTGCATGCCGGTCGAGGTCATGGCGAGCCGCGGCATCGACACACTGCTCTACGGCCCGCTGAAGCCAGTCGGGCTCGAACATCCCGTGACGGGCGTGCGCCCCTACGCCGTCGTGCAGCTGCGCCAGGACAATGCGAGCGCGACGCTTTACAATATCGTCGGCTTCCAGACGCATCTCAAGTGGCCGGAACAGCGCCGCGTCTTCGGCATGATACCGGGCCTCGAGCACGCGGAGTTCCTGCGCTACGGCGTCATGCACCGCAACACCTTCCTGAACTCGCCGCGCCACATGCGTCCGACGCTGCAGCTGCGCGGCGAGGACCGGCTGCTCTTCGCCGGACAGATGACGGGAGTCGAGGGCTACATCGAGTCGGCCTCGTCGGGCCTCGTCGCCGGCGTCAACGCGGCGCGCATCGCGCGTGGCGAAGAGCCGCTCGTCTTCCCCGAGGAGAGCTGCCACGGTGCGCTCTGCCACTACATCACGACGAGCGAGGCCAAGCACTTCCAGCCGATGAACGTCAACTTCGGCATCCTGCCGCCCGTCGAGACGCGCGACGCCAACGGGCGCCGCATCCGCGACAAGAAACAGAAGAAACAGCTGCTGGCCGAGAAGGCGCTGGCAGCGATAGAGGCCTTCAAGCCGCAGATTTTCGGCTGCTGAAGGCTGGAAGCGAGGGAAAACTATGAGTACAGAATTACAGTTCCATGCGACGACCATCTGCGCCGTGCGCAAGAACGGCAAGACGGCCATCGCCGGTGACGGTCAGGTGACGTTTGGCCAGAACACGATCATGAAGTCGACGGCGCGCAAGGTGCGCCGCATCTACCACGGCAGAGTGCTGGCAGGTTTTGCCGGCTCCGTCGCCGATGCGTTCACGCTGTTCGAGAAATTCGAGGCAAAGCTCGAGACCTACAACGGCAATCTGCAGCGCGCGGCCGTCGAACTCGCCAAGGAGTGGCGCACGGACAAGATGATGGGCAAGCTCGAGGCACTGCTGCTCGTCGCCGACAAGGACACACTTCTGATGCTCTCCGGCAATGGCGAGGTCATCGAGCCGGACGGCGATGTCGCAGCCATCGGCTCGGGCGGCTTCTTCGCCCTCTCGGCGGCGCGTGCTCTCGTCAAGCACACGGACATGGAAGCGAAGGAGATTGCCAAAGAAGCCCTGTCAATCGCTGCCGATATCTGCGTCTACACGAATCACAATATCAGAGTGGAGGAACTTGACTGATGGAGAACCGTATCGAAAGTATCGGCGTCAACGAACAGACGCCGCGCGAGATCGTAGAAGAACTCGACCGCTACATCGTCGGCCAGGATGAAGCGAAGCGCTCGGTGGCCATCGCCCTGCGCAACCGCTGGCGCAGCCGCCAGCTCACCGGGGCCATGAAGGAAGAAGTCATCCCGAAGAACATCATGATGATTGGCTCGACGGGCGTCGGCAAGACGGAGATCGCACGCCGCCTCGCGAAGCTCGTGCGCGCGCCGTTCATCAAGGTCGAGGCGACGAAGTTCACGGAAGTCGGCTACGTTGGCCGCGATGTCGAGTCCATCATCCGCGACCTGACGGAAGCCGCCGTGCGCATGATCCGCCAGGAGCGCCTCGAAGGGGTGCAGGAAAAGGCGAAGGAGCAGGCCGAGGAGCGCATCCTCGACGTCTTCGTGCCGGAACCGAAGAAATCGCAGAACCCACTCGGACGCCTCTTCGGCGGTGATGATGAGGAGAAGGACAAGCCGGCCGAGGAGCCGAAGAAGTACCAGGCTGGCCGCGAATGGGTCCGCAAGCGCCTCGAGAAGGGCGAGCTCGAGGACGAGCTCATCGAGATCGACGTCGAGGAGACGCGTCGCCCGATGGTCGGCATGTTCTCGGGCTCGAGCCTCGAGGGCATGGGCGACAACCTGCAGGACATGATCGGCAACATCATGCCGAAGCGCCACAAGAAGCGCAAGGTCACGGTCGCACAGGCCCGCAAGATCTTCACGCAGGAAGAGGCCGGCAAGCTCATCGACATGGAAGCCGTCGCCGAAGAGGCCGTCAAGGTCACGGAGTACAGCGGCATCGTCTTCCTCGATGAGATCGACAAGGTCGCTGTCAAGGGCAATAGCTCGGGGGCCGACGTCTCGCGTGAAGGCGTACAGCGCGACATCCTGCCGATCGTCGAGGGCTCGCAGGTCTCGACGAAGTACGGCCCAGTCCGCACGGACCACATCCTCTTCATCGCAGCCGGCGCCTTCCACATGGCGAAGCCGTCCGACCTCATCCCGGAGCTCCAGGGGCGCTTCCCGATTCGCGTCGAGCTCAAGTCACTGCGCAAGGAGGATTTCGAGCGTATCCTGACCGAGCCGCAGAACGCCCTGATCAAGCAGTACGAAGCCCTGCTCGCGACGGAAGGCATCACGCTTTCCTTCAAGCCCGATGCCATCAGCCGCATCGCAGAGCTCGCCTGTGAGGTCAATGAGCAGGCCGAGGACATCGGTGCTCGCCGCCTGCACACCCTGCTCGAGAAGGTCCTCGAAGACATTAGCTTCCGCGCGCCGGAGCTCACGGACAAGGACGTCGTCATCGATGCGGCCTACGTCAACGAGCGCCTGGCCGATATCGTGGTCAACCGCGACCTCTCGCAGTTCATCCTCTGATGCATCTAAGACATAAGCAGAGTACGGGCCGTGCCTGTATTCTGCTTCTCTTTTGCGCAGTATTTGAGTGAATTCGCGAAAAAAATAAAAAAATCGACAAATCGTCTTTGACTATTTAGAAAAGTGTGATAAACTAAAAGTGGTTCAAAGATGAAACTTTCGGAATTCATTCGTTACGAGAGCAAAGGAGCGTATTATATCATGGCATCTTTATTGGAAAAAACACGCAAGATCAATCGTCTGCTTCAGCGTTCTGAAAATGTAGAATACGATGGCATTTCTCGTGTGCTCAGCAATGTCCTGAATGCAAACGTCTATATCACAAACAAGAAGGGCAAGATTTACGGCTATGCCTTTGTCGACGACTTTGAATGCGATCTCATGATCGACAAGGTCATCGACCAGGGCGAGTTCCCGAAGCACTACGTCAGCTGGCTCATGCGCATGGATGAGACGTGCGCCAACCTGCGCTCGAAGACGGGCATGTGCGCCTATGAAGAGAATACGAAGTGCCTCTTCAACGGCAAGAACACGACGATTGTGCCGATTTACGGCGTGGGTGAGCGCATCGGCACGCTGATCGTCGCGAAGTACGACGAGGAGTTTGATGACGATGACCTGCTGCTCTGCGAGTACGGCGCGACGGTCGTCGGCATGGAGATGCTGCGCGATCACGCTGAGAAGATCGAGATCGAGGCGCGCAAGAAGGCGACGGTCCAGATTGCCATCAACACGCTGTCCTTCTCGGAGCGCAAGGCGGCATTCGCCATCCTCTCGGCTCTCGACAGCACGGAAGGCCTGCTCGTCGCCTCGAAGATCGCGGATCAGGTCAAGATCACGCGCTCGGTCATCGTCAACGCACTGCGCAAATTCGAGTCGGCCGGCGTCATCTCGTCGAAATCGCTCGGCATGAAGGGCACCTACATCAAGGTTCTCAACGAGTACCTGCTCGACGAGGTGCAGAAGCTCCGCAACGAGTGATTCTGTTGCAAAGTCCATACACAAAAACGAGGAATCCAGTCTGGATTCCTCGTTTTATTTTTAGCTTATCGACTCAGGCATTCGAGAGCTGCTTGAATTCCTCGAGCTTCTTGAGGGCGGCGCCCGAGGCAATCGTCTCGCGGGCAATCTCGATGCCCTCGGCGATGTCCTTGGCCTTGCCGCCCACGTAGATGGCAGCGCCGGCGTTTAAAAGGACGATGTCGGTCTTCGGTCCCTGCTCGCCCTTGAGGATGGCGAGCGTGACGGCGGCATTCTCGGCCGGGTCGCCGCCGCGGATATCATCCTTCGTGCAGCGCGTGAAGCCGAAGTCCTCTGGCTTCACCGTGTAGCGGCGGAACCAGCCGTCCTTGAACTCGCAGACGCTTGTCGGGGCGCTCATCGAGAGCTCGTCGAGGCAGTCCTGGCCGTAGATGACCATGCCGTTCTTGACGCCGAGCGTCAAGAGGACGTTGGCGAGCGGCTCGAGCAGGTACTCGTCGTAGACACCGAGGATCATGCGCGTCGGATGGGCCGGGTTCGTCAGCGGTCCGAGGATGTTGAAGACCGTGCGGATGCCGAGCTCCTTGCGGATGGCGCCGACGTACTTCATCGAAGCGTGGTACTTCTGGGCGAACATGAAGCAGATGCCGATCTTCTCGAGCTCTTCGACGACCTTGGCGGGCGGCTGGTCGAGGTTGACGCCGAGTGCCTCGAGGCAGTCGGCGGCGCCGCACTTTGAGGAGGCGGCGCGGTTGCCGTGCTTGGCGACCTTGACGCCGGCCGCGGCGATGATCATGGCCGCCGTCGTCGAGATGTTGATGCTGTGCGCGTGATCGCCGCCCGTGCCGACGATGTCGAGCACGTCCATCGCATGCTCGACCTTGAGCGCGTGGTCGCGCATGGCCATGGCCGAGCCCGAGATCTCATCGATGGTCTCGGCCTTCGTGCTCTTCGTCGAGAGTGCGGCAAGGTAGGCGGCATTCTGCACCTGCGTCGTCTCGCCGTTCATGATCTCGTTCATGACGGTGTAGGCCTCATCGTAGGTGAGGTCCTGTTTACTGACGATTTTCTCAATGGCTTCTTTGATCATAGAGAACCCTCCTGTAGACAATATTCCATATGATTGCAGTGAAATAGATTTTCGACAGGATTAACGTTATCATCCAGATGTAAACTTGTCAACTTATCTTTCCCTGTGGCAGGGAATCGTGGCGGGACATGAGCAAAATTTTCCTGGATGCGTTGACAAGGCGCAGAGAAGTCATTATAATAGTAAAGTACGTAATAACGGGATGTAGCGCAGTTTGGTAGCGCGCCTGCTTTGGGAGCAGGATGTCGCAGGTTCGAATCCTGTCATCCCGACCATCCATATGCGTCTGTAGCTCAGTTGGATAGAGCAACGGCCTTCTAAGCCGTGGGTCGCGGGTTCGAATCTTGCCAGACGCACCATTTGCAAGTTGAGCTCCGGTCAAATCGGAGCTTTTTTATTGTTTTATTCCATATTGACGCGAATTTTGTCTTGCTATCGGGATGACAGCTGTGTTATACTGAACATATGTGAATTGCATAGGGGAATTTTAGGCGGAGTCTGTTCAAATACGGGCTCCGTTTATTTTTTTGCAGGCACATGAAGAGGGAAACAAGAAAGAAGGTCATTCATCCAAGGAGGAATTTATCTTTATGGAAATGTTAGCTGCCATTATCTTTGTGCTCATGTACGTGCTGATCGTCTCAGAGAAGGTACACCGCACGATCGTCGCCATGATGGGCGCCATCCTCATGATCATCGTGGGCATCATGCCGGTGGACACGGCCCTGCACCACATCGACTTCAACACGCTCGGCCTGCTCATCGGCATGATGATCCTCGTGAGCATCACGGCCAAGACGGGACTTTTCGACTACGTCGCCATCAAGACGGCGAAGGCTGCGAAGGCGCAGCCGCGCCGCCTGCTCATCTACCTCGGCTTCATCACGGCCCTGTTCTCGGCCTTCCTCGACAACGTGACGACGGTCCTCCTGATGGTCCCGGTCACGTTCGCCATCACCACTAAGCTGCACATCCCGGTCGTGCCGTTCCTGCTCACGCAGATTCTCGCCTCGAATGTCGGCGGCACGGCGACGCTGATCGGCGACCCGCCGAACATCATGATCGGCAGCGCGGTCAAGGAACTGACCTTCGTCGCCTTCATCGAGAACCTCACGCCGGTCGTCATCCTCTGCATGGCGGCAGTGCTCTTCGTCATGGACGTCCTCTACCGCAAGCAGATGGTCACGAAGCCGGAGCTGCAGGCAGAGATCATGCAGATGGACGAGAAGAAGTCCTTGAAGGACCGCAAGCTGCTCGCGCGCTCGCTCTTCGTGCTCGGACTGACGATCCTCGGCTTCTTCACGCATTCGTTCACGCATATCGAGTCGTCCGTCGTCGCTCTGTTCGGTGCTTTCCTGCTGCTGCTGCTCGCGGGCGGCAGCCAGCACGATGTGGATTTCTCGATGCGCAAGGTCGAGTGGGCGACCATCTTCTTCTTCATCGGCCTCTTCGTCGCTGTCGGCGGCCTCAGTGAGACGGGCGTCATCCGCGACCTCGCGACGGGGGCCGTGGCGCTCACGGAGGGCGATGTGACGAAGACGTCGCTGCTTGTGCTCTGGCTCTCGGCGCTCGTCTCCTCAGTCCTCGACAACATCCCGTTCGTCGCAACGATGATCCCGCTGATCCAGAACATGGGTGCGATGGGCGTCGACAACCTCGAGCCGGTCTGGTGGAGCCTCTCGCTCGGCGCCTGCCTCGGCGGCAACGGCACGCTCGTCGGCGCATCGGCGAACCTCATCGTCGCCGGCATGGCGGCAGACCGCGGCGTCAAGATCTCGTTCATGAACTACTTCAAGATCAGCTTCCCAATCATGATCATGACGATCGCCATCTCGACCGTCTACGTCTACCTGCGCTATCTGCTCTGATGCGGCGCATATCGTCTGTTTGATCGACCGGCCCCTCGTGGGCCGGTTTTTTGTGTGGCAGCGATGCCCCTCGGCAGGATTTCGCGCATGGGGCAAGAATAAATAAAGTAGTAGACATTTTTATGATTTGGAGGGGTTCTCTTGTCTAAGTTTGGTGGACGTGGATATGGCATGTGTATCCTGTTCGTGATCATCGGTGCGATACTCGGCGGCATACTCGGTGAGGTCTTGAAGAATGTGCCGTCGCTGGCGGGCGTCATGCCATTTCTCGTGACGACGTCTCCGGTCTTCGATATGGCACCCGTGACGATCAACCTCTACGTGGTCAAGCTGACGGTCGGCCTTGCCTTCATGCCCAATCTCATGAGCATGCTCGGCATCATCCTGGCCATCGTCCTCTACCGCCGCTATTGAGGGTGAGGGATTGTGCAAGAAGATGAGAAAGGAAGGATATCATGTTTATTCTGGCATCCGCGTCGCCGCGCCGCAGGGAGCTCCTGCAGCAGATCGACGCCAGCTTTGAGGTGAAGGTCGCTTCGGTGGAGGAAGTGACTGGCGGCAATCTGGCACCTGCTGAGATCGTAGTGGAAAACGCCGTCCGCAAGGCAAAGGCTGTGGCGAAGGAAAATCCCGGGCATCCTGTGCTCGGTGCCGACACCATCGTCTTCCTCGACGGCAGGGTGTATGGCAAGCCGCATGATGCGGAAGAGGCAAAGGCGATGCTCAAGGCATTGGCGGGCAGGGAACACGAGGTCGCGACGGGCATTGCTTGGGTCCGTGGAGACGAAGTCTTCACGGATGTCGAGACGACGCGCGTATTCTTTGCCCCGATGACGGACGAAGCGATTGCCGCCTACGTCGAGACGGGAGAGCCGCTCGACAAGGCGGGGGCGTATGCCATCCAGGGACGGGCGGCGAGGTTCATCGAGTCGATTGCAGGCTCGTTCTCCAACGTCGTTGGCCTGCCTCTCTACGCGGTCTGCCGGCTTGCCGGAAAGGCAGGCGTGAATCTTTATGACAATCATGGTTCGAGATCTACCAATGGATGAGCGGCCGCGTGAGAAGCTCATCGCGTACGGGGCAGATGCCCTGAGCAATGCGGAGCTCCTCGCCGTGCTGCTGCATACCGGGACGCGCGAGCAGTCGGTCCTGCACCTCGCGGAATCGGTGCTCGGCAAATTCAAGGAGCGGGGCATCGCCTCCATCGTGCACACGTCGGTGGCGGACCTCGCGGGCATCCACGGCATCGGCCCGTCGAAGGCGGCGAGCATCCTTGCGGCCGTCGAGCTCGGCCGCCGCCTCGCAAAGAAAGCAGCTGAGAAGGTCCAGATCGTCCACGGACCGGAGGATGCGGCGCACTACGTCATGCCGCATCTGCGCTACGAGCAGAAGGAGCACTTCGCCGTGCTGCTGCTCAACACGAAGAATCACATCCTCGGGCTGCGGGATGTCTCCATCGGCAGCCTGTCGGCCTCCGTCGTGCATCCGCGCGAGGTCTTCGCGATGGCCATCCGCTATGCGGCGGCCTCGATGATTCTCGTACACAATCACCCGAGCGGGGACCCGAATCCGAGCCGCGAGGACCTCGCCATCACAGATCGGCTCGTCAAGGCGGGGCGCATCCTCGACATCCCCGTCCTTGACCACATCATCCTCGGAGACAATCGCTTCCTGAGTTTGAAGGAAAAAGGCATGATTTCTTGAATAATTCTTGACGTTCCCCTATTTTACCATTACAATCCATTATGAGATGTGTTACAATGGTATGTATTGTTTCGATAAGGAAATTCTGAAGGGAGTTTATCAGTAAAATGTGGAGTCTTTTTGGTGGTTTATCTCACGATATGGGTATTGACCTTGGCACGGCCAATACGCTCGTCCATGTGAAAGGCAGGGGGATTGTCCTGCGTGAGCCTTCTGTTGTCGCCATAAAGAGTGATACGGGAGACGTCCTGGCCGTCGGCGATGAGGCAAAGCAGATGATTGGCCGCACGCCGGGCAACATCGTCGCCATCCGCCCGATGAAGGACGGTGTCATTGCTGACTTTGATGTGACGCAGGCCATGCTCAAGTATTTCATCCGCAAGGCGATGAACACGAAGTCGTTCGTGCGCCCGCGTGTCGTCGTGGGCGTTCCTTCTGGTGTAACGGAAGTCGAGAAGCGCGCCGTCATCGATGCCGCTCAGCAGGCAGGTGCGCGTGAGGCATACCTCATCGAGGAGCCGATGGCTGCTGCCATCGGTGCCGGCCTGCCGGTCGAAGAGGCAACGGGCAACATGGTCGTCGATATCGGCGGCGGCACGACGGAGATCGCTGTCATTTCGCTCGGCGGCATCGTCACGAGCCGCTCCATCCGCATCGGCGGCGACGAGATGGACTCGGCCATCGTCCAGTACATCAAGCGCATGTACAACCTCATGATCGGCGAGCGCACGGCTGAGGAGATCAAGATCAACATCGGCACGGCCATCGTGACGCCGGAGACGGATACCTCGATGGACATCCGCGGCCGTGACCTTGTCAGCGGCCTGCCGAAGACGATCACGATCCAGGCGAAGGAGATCCGCGAGGCACTCGGCGAGCCCATCTACAAGATCGTCGATGCCGTCAAGGCCACGCTCGAGAAGACGCCGCCAGAGCTCGCAGCCGATGTCATGGACCATGGCATCATGATGACGGGCGGCGGCGCACTGCTCAAGAACCTCGACCAGCTGCTCGCACACGAGACGGGCATGCCGGTGCTCGTAGCCGAAGATCCTCTGTCCTGTGTCGGTGAAGGCACGGGTAAATCGCTTGAGAACATCGAACTCCTCAAGCGTGTTGTCATGACCTCGAAGAAGCTGAGACAGTGATGAGTGGAAAATACAGAAGGAATAATAAGAAGGGAACGGGCAAGAAGATCCTGATTCTGATCTTCGTGCTCATCAGCCTCTTCTGCATCATCTTTTTCTCGGCGCGGGGCCGCTTCAAGGCACCTGTGGCGGAGCAGGCCGTCTCCATCGTGCTCACACCGTTCCAGCGCGCAATCTCGTGGGTCGGCAGCCAGCTCAATTACGTGACGAGCAACATCTGGGAAATCGCCACGATGCACGAGCAGAACAAGATGCTGCGCAATGAAGTCGAGCAGCTCCGCATCCAGAACCTCCACGCGAGCGAGTACGATGCGGAGAACCAGCGCCTGCGCGCGCTACTCGGCTACAAGCAGACGGCGACGCAGTTCGACCTCGTCGCCGCAAGGGTCATCGGCCGCGAGTCGGCCACCTGGTCGAGCGTCATCGAGATCAACCGCGGCACGCGCGACGGCGTTGACGTCGACATGGCCGTTGTGACGGACAAGGGACTCGTCGGCCACGTCATCGAGGCCGGCCCGACTTCCGCAAAGGTCCAGCTCCTGCTCGACCCGCGCTCGTCAGTCGGCACGCTCGTCCAGCGCGCGGATTCCCGCGTCGCTGGCATCGTCGAGGGCGATATGGACAACCCGACCATGCCGCGCATGGTCAACATCCCGAAGACGGCGGATGTTGAGGAAGGCGATGTCGTCGTGACCTCTGGCTTCGGCGGGGTGTACCCGAAGGGGCTCAATGTCGGTACCGTTGCAGAGATGCGCAACGATGAGGGCGGCCTTCTGAAGATTGCCGTGCTCGAGCCGGCTGTCGACTTCCAGAAGCTCGAGGACGTCATGGTCATCACGGCTTCCCGCGAGGCGCCGCCAGAGCCACTCAAGACGCCGCCGCAGACGCCGGGCACGGAGACAGACCCAGCGGCTCAGGCTGCAGAGCAGGCTGCCGCTGCAAATGGCGATGAAGATTCGTCCGATTCTTCCAGCTCGGACGGCTCGAGCAGTTCGGATAGCAGCGCGGACAGCGGAGAGGGGAGCGCACAATGAAGAATGCAGGCGTGACGGCACTCGCCGTCATCATCCTCTACGCGCTCCAGACCTCCCTGCTGCCGCTCATCGCCTATCACGGCGTGACGGCAGACCTCTTGCTGCTCTTCGTCACCTCGACGGCTTTCCTCAAGGGAGCGCGCGTCGGTGCGCTCTCCGGCTTCGCTCTCGGACTCCTGCAGGACCTCGCGAGCGGGACCTTCCTGGGTATGAACGCGTTCACGCGCCTCGTGCTCGGCTTCTGTGTCGGCAAGTTCTCCGACCAGGTCTTCAAAGAGCAGTTTTTCCTGCCGGTCGTTGCCTCTTTGGTGGTGACGACGGTGAACTATTTTATTTTGGCGTTACTTATGCTATTATTAGGGTATCGCTTTAATCTGATGGGCCACATGCAGTACACGCTCCTGCCGATGCTCATCTATCAGCTGGCATTCGCTTATCCGGTATACCGTCTGGCCTACGAGCTCGACAAGCGGTACGGGAAGAAAGCATGACAGCAGCCTCTCTGGGGCAGCAGACGTTTTGGCAATGATTAAGGCACCTTGCGGGGTGCCTTTCGTTATGGGAGAGATTCGATTTTGGATAATGATGAAATCAACAGCAGATTACGGACTTTGATGATCATATCGGTCCTGGTCATTGCCGTTCTCATCGGGCGGGCTGCCTACCTGCAGATCTATCAGGGGGAGTACTACGCTGGCCTCGCGGACGGCAACCGCATCCGCATCGTGCCGTCGATGGCACCGCGCGGCACGTTCTACGACCGCAACGGCGAGCTGCTCGTCACGAATCGCCCGGGCTTCTCGGTCTCACTCCTGCCGCTGACCGCGCCAATCTCGGATGATGTCATCGACCGCCTGTCGGATCTCTTGAAGGTGCCGACGGATGAGATCAAGACGAAGATTGCCGGCCACAGCGGCTTCAACCCCATCCGCATCAAGACGGATGTCACGCCGGACATCGTCTCCATCATCGAGGAGCAGAAGAGCCAGTACCCCGGCGTCGTCATCGAAGTGACGCCAATCCGCGACTACATCCTCAAGCAGGAAGGCGCGCATACCTTCGGCTACGTCAGTGAGATCAATGACACCGAGCTCGAGAAGATGAAGGACGAGGGCTACAAGTCCGGCGACATCATCGGCAAGTTCGGCCTCGAGAAGGTCTACGACAAAGAACTGCGCGGCGAGAACGGCGGTCAGCAGGTCGAGGTCGACGTGTCGGGTAAGCCCGTGCAGATCCTCGGCCGCAAGGAGCCGGTCCCAGGCGATGATCTCGAACTCACGATCGATATCAACCTGCAGCAGGCGGCCGAGAAGGCCGTCGAGGCGACTTTCGGACGGAAGCCCCTGCCCTTCTACTCGGGCGGGTCCATTCCGATCATCAGCGGTTTCGAGTCGATTCTGGGCATCAAGTCGCTGCTTCTGGGCTTCGGACTGGCCGAGGACGCGATCCACTCGCCGAACGAGAGTTACGGACTCGAACAGTTCGACAAGGGCGTGGAGACCATTCCGCTGTTTTACAAGTATTTCGCCGAAAGCTGACAGCCGATGTACGACGAACTGCTGGAATTTGCCGTGGGGATGGCCCGGGAGGCTGGGAAGATACAGCTCGCCTATTTCCGGGGCGACGAACTCGCCGTGCGGACCAAATCCAACGTCTACGACGTGGTGACGCATGCCGATAAGGAGAGCGAAGAGTTGATCGCCGGGATGATTGCGGAGCGCTATCCCGACCACGCCATTCTGGGCGAGGAGGGCGGCAGCCGCGGTTGTGCGGAGAGCGACTGGCGCTGGGTGGTCGATCCGTTGGACGGCACGACCAATTACAGTCAGGGACTGCCCGTTTTCGCGGTCTCGATCGCCCTGCAACACAAGGGCGAAACGGTCGTGGGTGTGGTCTATGCCCCGTATTTGGGAGAGTTGTTCACCGCCGTAAAGGGCGGCGGAGCGCATCTGCAATACGCTTCGCGGAAGCCCGAACGCATTCGCGTCGGGGAGAAACGGACG
>ENA-ORSS01001996-ORSS01001996.1-human-gut-metagenome-genome-assembly--contig:-NODE-1996-length-19428-cov-13.131781_pt1 | contig 19428 bp, 20 predicted proteins | sample MGYA00241899_ERZ509162 | MGnify/ENA primary metagenome ERZ509162 (study PRJEB26280, sample SAMEA2338641) | human gut metagenome | biome: human gut; feature: human-associated habitat; material: faeces... | reverse complement strand
AACCTGTGGTACCACGGCGTCAAGCTGCATGTTTTTGCCCAACTGCGCCCGCATCAGCTTCCCATTCCCTGCGCCGTACAGATCAGCAAAGCCAGTCTCTGCGACCTGTGGGCTGCAAAGCAGATCGATCTGGACTGCGCACCGGTCACAGACGGCCGGCTCTATGCAGATCGTGCCTATATCGACGCAGAATGGAGATCCCATCTGCAAACCGAGCGGAACGTCGCGCTCATCACGCCGCGAAAGCGGAAAAAGTACGATGTTCTTGTTTCCGAAGATGCCGTATCCACCCGCATCAGTGCCCTGCGGCAGCCGATTGAGGTCTTTTTCAACTGGCTGCAGGCCAAAACGCACATCCAGTCTGCTTCGCACGTCCGTTCCTGCGCCGGTCTGCTCTTCCACATCTTCTCCTCCCTCGCTTTCGCCGCCCTCCTCTTGCGGTTCAACTATTGATTCGCATTTTGGGGGCAGCCCTGTTTTCTGCCTTGCGCCCCATGCGTATGCAAAGGCGATGCCCGGCAGGCGCAAAGCGGCGGCCGGGTCATCCGGCCGCCGCTTTGGTTAGAAGCTCCGCGTCTCCGTATTCATGAAATCCTGGATCACATCGAAAAGATGGATGGGATCCAGCTGGTGCTCGGTGCAGAGCTTTGCCAGGCGAGTGACGCCGGGGCGGTCATTGGAAAAGGGCACGACAAAGAAGATCGTCGTCCAATGCGTCTGCAGATATTTCTGCACAAGAATTCCGTAGGCATAGAGCATCCGCGCCTCGCCATGCGCTTCATAAGGAATATGCCGGTAAGTAAGACCTTCTGGATCCTCTGTCTTGGCTGCAGTGGGGTGCACATCCAGGCGGTTCCATTCCGCCGAGAGCCGGAATGCTGCGTGCAGGAGCGCGGCAGCCTCCCGCGCGGGTCCCTGCGCCTGCGGGTGCAGCATCCGGAGTTCCTCCTGAAGCGCGTCCATGCTGAACAGCCCGAATTCCTCCGCATACGCCGGCCCGGAGATCAGCTGTGCCGGTGAGAGATCCAGGCGTTTTTGCGATCTCCTCGATCGAATCCGAGCGCAGACACTTGTCCCCTTTCAGATACCCCTGCAGGGTCGAGCGCGGGATCCCAAGCTCCTTTGAAAATTCCAGTTTTGTTTTTCCTGTTTCCTTCATTTTGCTTTGTAGCATGGCTGCAATATTTTTCTCTATCTGCATATCCAAAGCCGCCTCCCACCAAAAGGATACGGAAATGGTTTCTTTTGGTAAACACCGGCATGCTGGCAAAGCGTCCAGCTTTCCGGCACGGCGCAAAGCCGTCCAAATCCGCTGCGATCTCCGCCCCTCGGAAGCTGCTGCGAGGTGGCAGGATTGCCTTGATCCTGCAGGTTTTTCCAATGGATTTGTGAAGTTTATAGAAAAATGCGTGGCGGGCAGAAAAGGTTTGAAATCTCGAGTAAATTCGTGTATATTGAAAATTAAGATAACCGCCGGCCCGGACAGATGGTCAGCCGGCGTGATGGACGGCTCGAAGAGAGAAGGCGTTATCAAAAAGAGCCGGAAAGTGAATACAGAGGAGCGTGATTTAGTTGGAAGAACTGCTGCGCATGGAGCACATCAGCAAACGATTCGGTGACTTCTATGCGAACCACGATGTCAATCTGTCCGTAGCCAAGGGCGAGGTCCATACCCTGCTCGGCGAAAACGGTGCGGGCAAATCGACGCTGATGAACATTCTGATCGGTCTTTACCAGCCGACGGAGGGGTCGATCTTTCTCAACGGCAGGCAGGTGCGGATCGAGTCGCCCAGCCAGGCGGTCAAGCTCGGCATCGGCATGGTGCACCAGCACTTCATGCTGGTCGAGGCGATGACCGTGTTTGAAAACATGATCCTCGGCGACCGGAATTCCAAGGGTATCTTTATCGACCGGGAGGCGCGGCGGAAGGAGATCCTCGCGCTGTCGGAAAAATACGGGCTGGACGTGGAGCTGGACAAGCTGATCACGGAGATCTCCGTCGGCGCGCAGCAGCGCGTGGAGATCCTGAAGGCGCTCTACCACGGCGCGGAGCTGCTGATTTTGGACGAGCCGTCTGCGGCGCTGACGGACATCGAGGTCGAGGGTCTGTTCGCCATCATGAAAAAGCTCGTCAGCGAAGGAAAATCCATCATCTTTATCAGCCACAAGATGCGTGAGGTGCTGCACATCTCCGACCGCATCACCATCCTGCGCGCGGGCGAGGTCGTCACGACGGTGGACGCGCACGGCGTCACCGGGCAGGAGCTGGCCAACATGATGATCGGCCGCGAGCTGCAGCAGTCGCAGTACGAAAAGAAGGACGTGGAGGCCGGAGCGGTCATCTCCCTGCAGAACATCGATTATCATAAGGAGTCCAAGCACGCGGGCCTCAATGACGTCAGCCTCAGCATCGGCCGGGGCGAGATCGTCGGCATTGCCGGTGTGGACGGCAACGGGCAGACGCAGCTCGCGCAGCTGCTGACGGGCGTGCTCTCGCCGGAGAGCGGCGAGTTCCAGCGCAAGGGACAGAAGATCGCGGTCTTCAGCCCGCGGGCCTCGATCGAGGACGACGTGGCGCTCATCCCGGAGGACCGGAATCTGCAGGGCCTGATCGGCAACATGTCGATCGCGGACAATCTTGTGCTCAAGCAGACCGACGAGCCGCAGTTTTCCTCGCTGCACGGCCTGCATATGAAAAAGAAGACCATCTCGGCCTATGCCCGGGAGATGATCGGCAAATACGACATCCGATGCCAGTCCTCCGACCAGGAGGTCCGGAATCTCTCCGGCGGCAACCAGCAGAAGGTCATTCTCGCCCGCGAGCTGGAATCCGATCCGGATGTGCTGATCGCCGTACACCCGACGCGCGGACTGGATATCGGCGCGACGCGCTTCGTCCACGATCAGATGATCGCCGCGCGCGACCGCGGCGTGGGCATTCTGCTCATCAGCGCGGACTTCGATGAGATCCTTGAGATGTCCGACCGGATCCTTGTCATCTTTGAAGGTCAGATCATGGGCGAATATTCCGGCAAGAACCCGCCGATCGAAGAGATCAGCCTTGCCATGACCGGAAAGTGAGGGGAGCGCGCGTATGAAATTCAAAAAATCACTCGGGGCCTTCCTTGTCCCGCTGCTTTCGATCCTGCTGGCGTTTGTCATTGGCGGGATCATCATGGCCGCGCTGGGCGCGGATCCGTTCCTCGCAGTCAAATACCTGTTCCAGGGCGCGTTCGGCTCTAAGGCCGGCATCGGCACGACGCTGGCCAAGGCGACGCCCCTGATGTTCACGGCGCTGTGCGCGTGCTTCGCGTACCGCTGCGGCGTATTCAACCTCGGCGGTGAGGGCCAGTTTCTGATGGGCTCCATCGCGGCGTTTCTGACCTGCTACTTTACGGGCCTGACCGGCTTCGGCGGCATTTTGCTGGCGCTGCTGGCCGGCGCGGTGGCCGGCGGCTTCTGGGGCATGATCCCGGGCGTATTGAAGATCACGCGCGGGCAGAACGAGATGATCATCTCCATCATGCTCAACTATGTGGCGACGCTGTTTATGGGCGTGATCTACACCAGCTGGATCCGCGACGCCTCCGTGCCGCAGACGCCCGCGATCGACGATGCGGTACATCTGCCGCGGATCATCAGCGGGATGCGCATGACGTGGGGGCTCGTGATCGCGGTGGTCGTGGGCCTGCTCCTGTACTACTTCCTGTTCTGGACCAGCCCCGGCTTCAAGCTCCGGGCTGTTGGCCTGAACCAGACCGCCAGCCGATTCAACGGCTTCCCGGTCCGGCGATATATGCTGATGAGCTTCATCGTCTCCGGCGCGATCGCGGGTCTCGGCGGCGGCGCAGAGCTGCTCGGCACGCAGTTCCGCCTCATCAACGGCTTCGGCGCGGGCTACGGCTTTGACGGCGTGGCCATGGCGCTGATCGGCCAGCTGCATCCGATCGCAACGATGGTCGTGGCGCTGTTCTTCGCCGTCCTGCGCGTGGGCTCGACCACGATGCAGGCCGCCACGGGCGTGCCGACCAGCGTATCCGATATCATCCAGGCGCTTGTCATCGTCTTCTCCGTCGCCGGTATGGCGCTGACGAAGCTGCCGGAGTTCCAGAGCTGGAAGAGCCGCGTGTTCGGCAAGAGAAAGGCAGGTGCTGTGTAATGGATTGGATCTTGAGCTTACTGCTGGCAACGGTCCGTCTGGCCATTCCCGTGCTGCTGATCTCCCTCGCGGAGCTCTACGGCCAGCGGGCCGGTATGGTCAACATCGGTCTGGAGGGTCTGGCGTCCATCGGCGCGCTGGTGGGCTTTCTGGTCTGCTATGTGACGGGGTCAAACTGGCTGGGGCTGCTGTGCGGCGCGCTGGCCGGTATTCTGGTCAACATGATCTACGCGTTCTCTACGGTCACGCTCTGCGCGGACCATACGGTCTACGGCATGGCGGTGAACATCTTCGCGCCGGCGCTGGCCTCGTTCATCTACCGGGTCTATTTCGGCACCGGCTCCGACCTCAAGCAGATCACCACGATGGCCTCCATCGCCATCCCGGGGCTGAAGGATATCCCGGTGATCGGGCCGCTGCTGTTTGACCAGAGCCCGATGGTGTATCTGACGTTCGTGCTCGTGATCGTGACGGCCGTCTTCTTCGGCAAGACCCGCGCGGGCCTGAGCTACAAATCCGTCGGCGAGCATCCGCAGGCCGCGGCGACGCTGGGCATCAACGTCATCGGCGTCAAGTATCTCGCGTGCGTGATCTGCGGCGCGCTGGCCGGCATCGGCGGCGCATACCTCACGACCTGCTACTCCAGCACCTACACCGACGGCATCGTCGCCGGGCGCGGCTTCATCGCGCTGGCCGCCGTCATCTTCGGCCGCTGGAACGCGGGCGGCATTCTGCTTGCCTGCCTGTTCTTCGGCTTCTGCGACGCGCTGCAGATCCGTCTGCAGGTGTCCGGCATCGCCATCCCCTATCAGTTCTTCCAGATGATCCCCTACGTGGCGACAGTCGTCGTCCTGAGCCTCATCGGCACGCGGCAGGCGGGCCCCAAGGCCAACGGCAAGCCCTACCGCCGCGAGCAGCGGTAAACGCTGGCGCACCCGTTCAGTAATAACACGCCCTGTGTTATTATAGATGATGCCGGCGGCGCGGGCTGCCGGCGCAAAATCCAAATCTACGGAGGAAAAACTATGAAAAAGATCATCGCAATGCTTCTGGCTCTTGTCATGCTCCTCTCGCTGGCGGCCTGCGCCAGCTCCGGCAAGACCGACGCCCCGGCTGCTGCGGACACCGCCGCTCCGGCCGAAACGACCGACACCACCGACACCGCTCCCGCAGCCGACACCAAGACCGACGGCAAGACCTACAAGGTCGCCATGATCTGCGACTCCAGCATCAACGACGGCGGCTGGGGCGCAGCCTGCTACAACGCCATGGTCGCCGCAGCCGAGAAGAAGGGCTGGCAGACTGAGGTCACCGACTCCATCTCGCAGGACTCCTACTATGACTCCATCGTCGCCTACTGCGCGCTGGGCTATGACATGATCTACGCCCCCGGCAATCAGTACACCGACGCTGTCCTGCAGGCAGCTGAGGAATATCCCGACGTCGCCTTCGCCCTGCTGAACGGCGCAGTCGACACCCCGGAAAAGGCTGTCAACAAGAACGTCTCCTCCCTGCTCCCGAACGCACAGCAGATCGGCTGGATCGCCGGCGCGCTGGCGGGCCTGATGACCGAGACCGGCAAGCTCGGCTTCATCGGCGGCATGGAGCTCGACACCACCAAGGGCAAGATCGCGGGCTTTGAAGAAGCCGCGAAGTACGTCGCCGAGCAGGAAGGCAAGACCGTCGAGCTGCTCAACGTGCCGTACGCCAACTCCTTCTCCGACGCCCCGAAGGGCAAGGAATTCGCCACCGAGCTGATCTCCCAGGGCGCTGACGTCTTCTTCGGCGACGCTTCCGCCGTTGACTCCGGCGCGCGCGAGGCCATCGATGCCGCCAACGCCGCTGCAGGCGAGATCAAGATCTACGACATCGGCCAGCCGGCAGACATCCTCGGCCAGAACGAGTGCATCATCTGCTCGCAGGTAACCGACAACTCTGCCATGGTCGTCGCCTCCATGGAGGCTGTGGAAGCCGGTGCCTTCGGCGGCGAGACGCTCTACGGCACACTGCAGAACGGCACGCTGTCCGCAGGCGCGCTGAGCGATCTGGTCCCGGCCGACGTGCAGGAAAAGTACCTCGGCTACATCGAACAGATGAAGGCCGACACCTTCATGAAGTAAGCTCCGGAACCAGCGTTTTCCCCGGTAACATGACCAGCCCGGCTGGCGCAAAAGCGCCAGCCGGGCTTTTTTATGTTTTTCAGTCAGTCCGTGTTCGCAGGCAGTCGGCGCATCCACCTTCTCCTGCGGAAGACGGCCAGAGAGATGCCGAAGCGGAGGCATTCCTCCAGTGACAGCGCAAAATACACATACGGGACTGGCAGCGCAAACACGAAGGCCGTCATGAGCCCTGCCGGAACACCGAAGCCCCATGTTCCGACAAGATCGATGGCCATGACGTACGCCGTCCGCCCGCCGCTGCGGAAGATCCCGCCGCCGAGGATCATATTGAGGACCTTGCATGGCGCGACCAGCGCATAGGCCGTGAGGATCTGCCGGGTCAGCCGCTTTACCCCGTCCTCCACCTGATAGATTTCCACATAGACACCGCTGAGCAGCACCACGAGCACGGACAGCAGCGCGGCCCCGGCAGCGCCGTAGACGAGCAGGCGCTTGCCCGCCGCATAGGCGGCGTCTTCATCCCCGCTGCCAAGCCGCTTGCCGACGATCACGCCCGCTGCCTGCGACAGGCCGCACAGCGCGCCGATCACCAGCCCCTGCACGGGCCCGGTCAGGGTCATGGCCGCGCTGGCGTCCGTGCCCATGCGCCCGTAGATCGCGGCGTAGACATTTTCGCCCAGGCTCCACGTCACCTCGCAGATCAGCAGCGGCAGCAGCATAGCCAGATACTGCCGTCCGCGCCCGCGCACGGGCGGCGTGCGCCTGCCGTCCGCCGCGGGAAGCGGCGGCGTCTTCCGGCAAAACAGGAGCATCAGCAGGAAATTGACCCACTGGGAAAGGACCGTCGCGATCCCTGCGCCGGTCGCGCCCATGGCGGCAAAGCCGCATTTCCCGAAGATCAGGAGGTCGTTCAGGACCGTATTCAAAAGCGCGGACGCGATGCCCGCGTACAGCGGCAGCCGCGGCTTTTCCGCGCAGCGGAACGCCGCGGCAAGCATTGTCGCCCCGGCCATGGGCAGATACGTCCCGGCGAGCAGGCGGAGGTAGCCCGCCGCCGTCTGCAGCGTCTGCGCATCCGCCGTATAGGCCCGCATGATCGCCCCGGGGCACAGCAGGCAGAGCACGGTGAATGCCCCAGCCAGCCCGAACCCCAGCCAGAGATTCGTAAAAAAGCTCCGCCGGACCTCCGCGGGCGCGTTCTGCCCCAGATACTGCGAGATCATGATCCCGGCCACCGCGCCGATGGCGGCGATGACGACCGCGTAGATCGAGGCGAATTTCCCCGCCAGCCCGACGGCCGCCACGCTGACGGCGCCCAGCTGCCCAATCATGATCTGGTCGACCAGACTGAACGACGACTGCAGCAGCGACTGCAGCGCCGCGGGGATCGCCAGTGTACAGACCGTTCTGAAAAAGCGCTTTTCTTCCTGCATCCCGGTCCCTCCGTTCGTTTTTCTTTCATTGTAACGACCGGATGCGCGGGACGCAAAGGTTAAGCGCGTAACTTTCGACAAAAATAAGATGTTTGATTTGTGCAGAATGCTTATTTCCGTATCCGCGTGCTGCCCCGCACCACAAGCGTGACCGGCAGGATGACCTCCTCCCCAACCGCCCGGCCCTCCCGCAGCGCCTGCAGCTTTTCCATGGCGATCCGCGCCCGGGCTGCGCCGTCCTGCCGGACCGTGGTCAGGGCCGGGCTGACCATCTCGCATACCGGCGTGTCGTCAAATCCCGCGACGGAGATCTCCTCCGGCACCGCGATCCCCTGCCCGCGCAGAAAGCTCATCAGGTCGATGGCATAATGATCCGAGACCGCAAAAGCCGCCGTCACGCCCCGCAGCCGCTCCAGCTGCTGCCCGTAATACGCCCACCGCGCGTCTTTTTGCATCGGGATCCGCAGCAGCTCCGCGTGTCCCGGCGCAAAGCCGCGGAAAAAGCCCTCGATCCGGTCGCGGTCGATGCCCGTCTCATTGTCGGACAGGCAAAGCGCGCGCGTATGCCCCAGCGCCCGGAAGTGGCGGCCGACCTGCTCGCCGCCGCCAGAATTGTCGATGCTGAGGTTGACGATCCGCTCCGTCTGCCCGCAGATCCCGTCATATACCACGAATGGGATCCGCATGTGATTGCGGAGCGTCTGGTAGTCCTGCGCGCAGAAGCCGATCACAACGATCCCCTCCATGTTCCACATGGAAGCAAAGCGGAGGATCTGCCCGGCGTCCTTCGCTTTTTTCACCATCATGAACCGGCCGGTCTTTTCGATCTGCGTGGAAAGCTCGTTCAAAGATTCGGCGATAAAAAAATCGCTCAGCGTGCGCCCCTCATACTTTTCGTGGTCGTTGACAAACACGCCGATGATCCTCGAGTCGTTTTGTGCCAGGAGGATCCCCGCCATGTTGGGGATATACTCCCGCTCCTCCAGCAGCGCCGTCACGCGCTGGACCGTCGCGTCAGAGACCTTCTGCGTCTTCCCGTGGATCACGTTCGATACCGTCGCCGTGCTGAGCCCCAGCTCCTCCGCCAGATCGCAGATCCGCACCCGCCGTTCCTCCATTCCCCTCTCCCCTTCCCACAAAATCCTTCTCCCCCATTCTATCCCCCCTCCCCCTCCAAGTCAAAGGTTATCCGCGGAACTCCATAGAAAACAGCTGCCGTTTTGTCTGTTTTCATCTGAACGTTTTTTGCTGAGTACTTGACAATGGTGTGATGTCGGCGTATAATAACGCATCGTTATATAACTGAGTGTTATAAATCAAGGAGGATTCTATGCCGGCTGTCAGGAGAATCTCGCGGGATGCGATCGTGGATGCGGCGGTGGAGGTGCTGCGGGAAGGCGGATTTTCGGCTGTCAACGCCCGCAGTGTCGCAAAAAAGCTGGGCTGCTCAACGCAGCCGATCTATTCGTCGTTTCAGAACATGGACGAGCTGAAGGCCGCGCTCCGCGCGCGCGCCATCGCGCTGCACACACAGCGCGTGCAGGACTCCCTGCGCGCCCATGAGGGGAACGACACCCGCTACAGCAGCTACGGAATGGGCTTCGTCAAATTCGCGGCGGAGGAAAAGCAGCTGTTCCGCTGGCTGTATCTGGAGGGCGGGCAGATGGAGCCGTACCAGAACGACATTCTGCTGTCGGAAGTCCTGCGCGCGATGGAGGATGAATTCGGCTACCCGGAGGAGGTCGCGCGCCGGTTCCATCAGGACATGATCTACTACTCCTACGGGCTGGCGATCCTCGCGAACACCGACCATCTGCATCTGACCGAGTCCGAGCTCCGCGAGGCCTTCCGCCGGGAGTTCCGCGCGCTGATCGCCATCCACGGCAAGCCCGCAAAGCTGCCGGAATTTGCTGTGAAAGCGGGTGTCGTCCTGTGAATCTGAAGATATCGTTCTCCTGGGTCGGGCTGGTGGTCTTTGCGCTGCCGATGCTCATCAATCTCGTCTATGCCGCCTTCCCGCCGGCCGGAAAGGCGGGGCCGCCCACACCCGTCACCCGCTGGGTGGCGCTCGTAGAGCAGAGCAGCCGCATCGCTTATCTGCTCGCCGTCATGCTGCTTGTCAGCCGCGAGCCGGTCCGCCCGCAGGGCGTCTGGTTCTGGCTGGCGGTCTGCTTTCTGGCCTTGTACTACGCCGTATGGATCCGCTATTTCCTCGGCGGACGGGAGATCGCGCTGCTGCAGCGCGCGTTCCTGCTGGTCCCGCTGCCGTTGGTCTTTTTCCCGGTCCTCTATTACCTGTGCGCGGCGCTGTGGCTGCGGAACCTGCCGGCGGTGATCCTGATGCTGATCTTCGGCGCGGCACATCTGACGGTGTCGATCCAGTCGTTTTCTGCGCCGGGCGCGTAAAAAAATTCCTGTTTGCCGCGTCCGCGCTATTGACAAGGCTGCTCCGACCGCGTATAATGTTCGATATACATCGAACGATGTGCATCGAATGATATATTTTAAAAAGGGGCACGGACCATGGCGCCGAAGAACAAGTTTACAAAAGAAGAAATGGTGGCAGCCGCGCTGCAGGTCGTCCGGACGAAGGGGATCGAGGGGCTGACCGCAAAGACGATGGCGGACGCGCTCGGCACGTCCACGCAGCCGATCTTCACGGCCTTCGGCTCGATGGACATCGTCCGGCAGGAGGTCTGCGCCGCCGCGGTGCGCGTGTACGACCGATATACGAACGCGGGCCTGCAGGAGAAGATCCCCTTCTTCGGCGTCGGAATGCAGTATATCCGCTTCGCGCGGGAGGAGCCGGAGCTCTACCGGCTGCTGTTTCTCACGCGGGCGCAGGGGCAGGGCTGGAGCGCGATGCAGTCGATGAAGCATCTGCAGGCGCTCGTCCGGCCGACGCTGATGGAGATCTACCAGATCACAGAGCTGGAAGCGGATCTGTATTTCCGCGATCTGTGGTTCGTGGTGCACAGTCTGTCCACGCTGATCGTGACCGGCGACTGCCCGTATTCCGACCAGGAGATCGGGCAGGTCCTGACGGGGGTCAGCATCAGCATCTGCAAGTCCATCAAGGAGATCACCGGCTTCGCCGCCGGGACGTTTGACCGCGACGCGGCCTTTCGCGCGCTGGTCGGAAAGGGACCCAGGGTACAGGAGGATGATTAACATGACCGAAACGCTTCCGCTTAAACTAAATTGGCTCCGCTGTCCCCGCTGCGGCGGCAAGACGCGGACACAGCTCCGGCCGCACACGGTGCTGGAGGATTTCCCCCTGTTCTGCCCGAAATGCAGATACACCTGTGTGATCCGGTTTCAGAACGGAAAAACAGAAGAAATTGAAATGCCAGACGCTTAGACGCAGTGCAGACCACAATCCCTGTGGGACGCGCTGCGTCTTTTTATTTATTGTCAGGAATGAAGGAAATGCCCATGAAAGAATTTATAAAAAAGCACCCCGTGCTGGCGGATGTCTGTGATACGATCTTGTCCCTGCTCTGCGGCAGCTTCGCGCTGCTGGCCTTCGGCATCGTCTGGATCCTGGAAAAGCTCGCAGACGCGCGGCAGGGACAGGAGGGAAGGTGGCGGATATGAAAGAAATCGTTATCTACGTCCACGGAAAGGGCGGCTCGGCAGCGGAAGCCGGGCATTACCGGCCGCTGTTCCCGGACGCGGAAGTCGTCGGCTTCGATTACCGCGCGCAGAGCCCGTGGGAGGCCGAAGCCGAATTCCCGCCGTTTTTCGCGGCACAGCGGAAGCGCTGTGACCGCCTCACGCTGATCGCCAACAGCATCGGCGCGTTCTTTTCCATGTCCGCGCTGGATGCAGCGCTGGTCGACCGGGCGTATTGGATCTCTCCCGTGGTCGATATGGAGAAGCTGATCGGCGATATGCTGCAGTGGGCCGGCGTGCGCGAGCAGGAGCTTGCCGAAAAGCAGGAAATTCCCACAGTCTTCGGCGAAACGCTGTCATGGAAGTATCTGACCTACGTGCGGGCGCATCCGATCGCATGGCATGTGCCCACCCGCATCTTGTACGGCGCGCACGACGATCTGACCGCGCCCAAAACCATCTCGGCCTTTACCAGGCGCGTCGGCGCGGAGCTGACCGTCATGCCGGACGGCGAGCATTGGTTCCACACGGAAGAACAAATGCGCTTTCTGGACGCCTGGATCACGGAAGGCGCCGGAAGATGAGGAAACATAGATGAAACAGGAAGACATCATGAAACTGGAAGCGGCCATCGCGGCGGACTACGGCAATATCGCCGGGATGGTCGTGCGGAAGGACGGCGAGACCGACTATGAACGCTATTTTGGCGGCTGCACGGCCGAAAGCCGCCTCAACGTGTTCTCGGTGACCAAGAGCATCGTCTCGATCCTGCTCGGGATCGCGCTGGACCTGGGCTGCCTTGGAAGCATCGACCAGCAGGTCCTGGAATTTTTTCCGGAATACACGCCCAAGCGGGGCGAAAAGACAATTCAGAATATTACGATCCGTGACATGCTCACCATGACTGCGCCCTACAAATATCGCTCCACACCCTACACGAAGTATTTTACCAGCCCGGACTGGGTGCGGTTTTCCCTCGATCTGCAGGGCGGGAAGGGGCCAGTCGGCGAATTTCGCTGCGCACCGCTCATCGGGCCGGACATCCTGACCGGCATTCTGACGCGGGTGACCGGGCAGTCCGTGCTGGACTTTGCAAAGGAGCGCCTCTTTGCCCCGCTGGGCATCCCCGTGGAGCGGAGCATCACCTTCCGCAGCAAGGAAGAACTGATGGTCTTTTACGAGTCGACCGATCTGCGCGTCTGGGCCGCGGACCCGGCGGGTGTGAACGCAGGCGGCTGGGGGCTGACGCTCTCGCCGATGGATCTGGCAAAGCTCGGGCAGCTGTATCTGGACGGCGGCATCTGGAACGGGCAGCGGCTCGTATACGAACGCTGCCCGTTCCGTCAACAGCTACCCGTTGGACGGCGAGACGAAATATGTCTATCTGAACGCCCAGCACTCCTACGACATGCTGCCCTCGACGGAGCATCTCTCGGTCGGAAAGCTGACGCTCTGCAACAACGGAACGCAAACCCTGCTTGGCAGAGGCGGCAACCACATCGGGGATTATTTTCTCTACGAGATCGCCCTGACCGGCTCGCTGCTGGAGCCGGAGATCAAGACGTATGAGGATCTTCGGATCGTGGACCTGCTGCCGGACGGCATCCGCTACGACTCGATCCATCTGCTGCAGGGCGTCTCTGGGCTTCTGCTCCTGGACGGCGGCAATGCGTATCAGCCGGAAATTCTGGAAAATTACCACAATTCCGGCCGGACCGCGGTCATTTTCCACCTCAATGCGGAAAACCTGCAGCGGACACTGGCCACGGTAAAACTGGCCAAGGTGTACTTCTGGGTGCAGATCGAGCAGAGCGCGCGGCCCGGTACAGTCCGGAACGAGGTCTATGTGGTCGGCGACAATCTGGACGAATACCAGGGCCAGACCGGCGGCGCAGCGGACCGCTACGACCTCAACAACAACGGCGAGACCAACGACAAGATCGCCTATGCGTTCTCCGACGCCACGATCATCGCCGCCCAGTCGATGTACGCGGAAAAATTTATCGCCCCGGCCGGGTCGGGCAGCTGGAGCAAGCAGGGACTGCTGGTCAAGGCCGGATCCGACTTCGACTACCTGCTGGAGATCGTCAACGAGACTGCTGCTGTGCATACCGGCCTGACGGTCTACGATACCCTGCCCCGCATCGGCGACCCGAATCTCTTTGGAGCATCCGGCCACGGCTCGGAATTCCCGGTCCGCCTGCGCGGCGCCATCACGCCGCCGGAGGGCTATACGGTCTATTACACCACCAGCCCGGAGGTCTACACCCACTCCATGGAGGAGATGGTAGACTCCGATATCTGGACGACCTCGGTCACCGGCTTTGCGTCCGTCACCGCCTTCAAGCTCGTCGCCGGGGAAGGGACCGTGCTGGCCGGGAATTCGACGTTCCGGGTCCGGATCCCGGTATGCGCGCCGAAGACCTTTGACGAAGACTCCATGGCTCTCCTGCGCGCGAAGGTCGATCAGGATCAGGCCAGCGGCACGGTCTCGTGGCTGCAGGCCGTCAATGCCTTCGGCTTCCGGACCGTGCAGACCCCCACGGTCAAGGGATCCAACACGGTCTGGGCCCGGGTGTGCTTCGCGGGCTTCTGCGTGAAAAAGGTGAACGGTGCGACCCAGGCGGCGCTGCCCGGCGCGTTCCTGCTCCTCTCCGCCGCCGCCCTCCCAGACCTCCGCAAACGCCGCAGCCGGAAGCACTGAGGCAGCATTCACACCCAATCCACAACGCCGCCGGCGCTTTTGCGCCGGCGGCGTTTTTCGGCAAAATGCCGGGTTTGTCTGTATCTTCTTGCAAAGTTCTCCTGCATATGTTACACTTTTTACTGGAAAAACGTACAGGAGGCACGGCATGGATCGGTATCGTATCATTGAGGTCAAGCAGAGCGTCTTTGCGGACAACGACGCTGCGGCGGAGCGGCTGCGCGGCGAGCTGGACGCACAGGGCACATATCTCATCAACCTGATGTCCTCGCCCGGCTCCGGCAAGACGACGACGCTGCTGCGCCTGCTGCCGCTGCTGCAAAGAACGCTGCGCGTGGGCGTGATGGAGGCGGATATCGACTCCGACGTCGACGCGGACACCGTCTCGCGCACCGGCGCAAAGGTCATCCAGCTGCACACGGGCGGCATGTGTCACCTCGACGCCGGGATGACCCGCGAGGGGCTGCAGCAGCTGGACGCGGCGGGGCTCGACCTGGTCATTCTGGAGAACGTCGGCAATCTCGTCTGCCCGGCGGAATTCGACACCGGCGCGCATCTGAATCTGATGATCCTCTCCGTCCCGGAGGGGCACGACAAGCCGCTCAAATACCCGCTCATCTTCCAGACCTGCGGCGCGATGATCGTCAATAAGATCGACGTCCTGCCGTATTTTGATTTCGATCTGGACAAGGTCACCGCGTTTGCGCGGCGGCGCAACCCCGATCTTGAGATCTTCCCCATTTCCGCAAAAACCGGCGAGGGCGTCGAGGCGCTCGCCGACTGGCTCTGCACCCGGATCCGCACACACAAAGAAAAGAAGAAGGAGACAAACGCATGATCGATCAGGAACTGAAGCAGCGCGCGCTGACCCCCGCCGCCAAGGGCGAGGCTGCGCCGCGGGAGAAAATTCTGAAGCTTGGCAAAAAGATCACGGACGTCGTCGACCACAAGCTCGGCAAGGTGCGCGCGGAAGACGCGGAATACTGGGGGCTGGCCGGCGTCGTGACCGACGAGATGGCCGACATCGCCCTGACCATGAAGCTCCGCACGCCCTACACCGTCGAAGAGCTCTGGAAGATGAACAAGGTCACGGAGGAGCAGAAGCCGCATTTCCAGGAGCTGCTCGACCAGATGAGCTACATCGGCCTTCTGGAATACGACTACGGCTACCACTATGACCACAACGGGCGCACCGCGCCGCCCTCGGAGCGGCGGTATATCCTGCCGATGTTCGTGCCGGGCAGCGCGGAGCTGTTCAACATGGAGGAGGATGCGGAGCTTTCGGGCCGGAACCCCCGGCTGGAGCAGCATCCGGAGCTTGCCAAGTTCTTTGAGCGCATGACCTACGTGCCGCTGGCGGGCAAGACGCATCTGCTGCCGCCGGGCGGCGGCGGCGTGGGCATGCACGTCATCCCGGTGGAAAAGGCCATCTCGATGGAGAACCAGACGCTCGACATCGAGCATCTTTCCTACTGGCTGAAAAAATATGAGGGGCACATCGGCGTCGGCCAGTGCTCCTGCCGCACGAGCCGCGCCGTGCTCGGCGAGGGCTGCGCGGACGACAACATGTGCTGGTGCATCGGCGTGGGCGACTTTGCCGACTACTGCCGCGAGACCGGCAAGGGCCACGACATCACCTACGAAGAAGCCATGCACATTTTGCAGGCGGCCGAGGATAACGGCTTCGTCCACCAGATCACGAACATCGACGGCGAGAACAAGATCTTCGGCATCTGCAACTGCAACGTCAACATCTGCAACGCGCTGCGCACCTCGCAGCTGTTCAACACGCCGAACCTCTCCCGCAGCGCCTACACGGCGGAGGTCGACCGGGCCAAATGCGTGGCCTGCGGCAAGTGCGTGGAATACTGTCCCGCGGGCGCGGTAAAGCTCGGCCAGAAGCTCTGCGACAAGCACGGCAACACCGTGGAATACCCAAAGCATGAGCTCCCCCACGGCCTCAAGTGGGGCGAGGAGCACTGGGACCCCGACTACCGCGACAACAACCGCAAAAACTGCTATGACAAGGGTACGGCCCCCTGCAAGACCGCCTGTCCGGCGCACGTCGCCGTGCAGGGCTATCTGAAGCTCGCCGCGCAGGGCAAGTATCAGGAGGCACTGGCCCTCATCAAGAAGGACAACCCCTTCCCCGCCGTCTGCGGCCGGGTCTGCAACAAGCGCTGCGAGGAAGCGTGCACCCGCGGCACGATCGATCAGGCCGTCGCCATCGACGCGGTCAAGAAATTCCTCGCCGAGCAGGATCTGCACGCCGAGACGCGCTATATCCCGCCCGTCGTCGTCGCCTCCAGCCGACTGACCGGCTGGGACCAGAAGATCGCCATCATCGGCGCAGGCCCCGCGGGCCTGTCCGCCGCGTACTATCTGGCCACCCGCGGCTACAAGCCCACGGTCTTTGAAAAGTCCGCCCGTCCCGGCGGCATGATGACCTACGGCATCCCGTCGTTCAAGCTGGAAAAGACCGTCATCGACGCCGAGATCCAGGTCCTGCGCGAGCTGGGCGTGGAGATCCGCTGCGGCGTCGAGGTCGGTAAGGACGTGACCATTCCGCAGCTGCGCGAGCAGGGGTATCTGGCGTTCTACGTCGCCATCGGCTGCCAGGGCGGCCGTCTGCCCGGCGTGCCGGGCGAAACGGCCAAGGGCACCGACATCGCCGTGCACTTCCTGCACGAGGCCCTGGCCGACGAGACGCAGCGGATGGAAGGCAGCGTCGTCGTGGTCGGCGGCGGCAATGTCGCCATCGACTGCGCCCGCACCGCGGTGCGCTTCGGCGCGGAAAAGGTCTCGATGGTCTGTCTGGAATCGCGCGAGACCATGCCTGCCGCGAAGGACGAGATCGCCGAGGCGGAAGAAGAGCACGTCGAGATCTGCGCCGGCTGGGGTCCGCAGGAGCTGCTGCAGGACGAAAGCGGCCATGTGACCGCCGTCGTGTTCAAAAAGTGCCTGCGCACCATCGACCCCGAAACGGGCCGCTTCTCCCCCGCCTACGACGAGAGCGAGACGATCACCATCCCGGCCGACCATGTCGTCTTCGCCATCGGTCAGGCGATCGAATGGGGCTCGCTGCTCCAGGATACGAAGGTCGAGTTCCACCGCGGCAACTACCCCGTCGCCGATCCCCTGACCTATCAGACGGCGGAGGAGGACATCTTCGTCGGCGGCGACGTGTATCACGGGCCGAAGTTCGTCATCGACGCCATCGAGGAGGGCAAGTGCGCCGCCGAGTCGCTGCACCGCTACGTCCACAAGGGCGCAGATCTGAAGATCGGCCGCAACCGCCGCGATTTCATCATGCTCGATAAGGAGAATTTCTCCGTCAACTGCTACGATCACGCCGCCCGGCAGACCGAGGCCGTCGACCCCGCGGTCGACCCGCATTCGTTCCGCGACGCGCGCCGGACGCTCACGCCCGAGCAGGTCCAGACCGAGACGGCCCGCTGCCTCGGCTGCGGCGCGAGCTGGGTCGACCCGAACAAGTGCATCGGCTGCGGCGTTTGCACGACGAAGTGCGTCTTCGACGCCATCCATCTCAAGCGCGACCACCCCGAATGCTCCACGATGATGAAGGCCGAGGACAAGCTCAAGGGCATCGCCTCGATGGCCGGCAAGCGCCTCGGCGAGACGCTGCGCGGCCGGAAGGACTGAGCCATGCACGAGCTTGGCGTGGTCTTCCACATTGCTGACACGCTGGCGAGGATCGCGAAAGAAAACCAGGTGACGCGCATCCGCCGCGTCACGCTGGAGCTCGGCGAGGTCTCTACCGTCGTGCCGGAGTATCTGATCGACGTGTGGAACTGGAACTGCAAACGCACGCCGCTTCTGACCGGCTGCGAGCTGGTCATCGAGCGCATCCCCGCCGTGACGCACTGCGGCGCCTGCGGCCGGGACTACCCCACCGTACCGCAGGGCAAGATCTGCCCCCACTGCGGCAGCCCCCAGACCTGGCTCCTCCAGGGCAACGAATTCACCATCAAAGAGATCGCGGTTCCGGATACATAAACACACCCCCGCCGGTTTCCCCAAGGAAACCGGCGGGGGTTTTTATGCGGGATTCAGATTACCACGGAGCCTTGGTTGCCCAGACTTCTTCGTAGTTGCTCTTGTCGACCAGCTCATAGCCGGTGTCGATGTAGTGGGTCTCGTCGCCGAGATCGACGTCTTCGCCCTTGATGATCTTGTAGAGCGTCTCAACACCGAGGGAGCCCATGTTCGGGTAGTTCTGGCCGATCAGCAGGTCGACCATGTCCATGCCGACGTACTGCATCATCGGTTCGCAGGTATCGACGGAGATGATGTGACCGCCGTTCTCCATGAACTTCTGGACCTCAGGCAGAGCGTCCGGGTCAGCGAAGTAGGGCCAGCCGCCGTCGAAGAACCATGCGGCCAGATCCGGGTTGGCAGCCGTGTACTGGCCGACAACATCGACAGAGGTCTGGACATCGTCATTACCGGTCTGCACGGGCATGACCTCAATGTTGGAGCCTTCCACGGTCTCTTTGAAGCCGCGGATACGCTCTTCGAGGTTGGGAGCGCCGAGGACGCCGGTCAGGATCGCGACCTTGCCGCCGTCGGGCAGGATCTTCATCATTTCTTCCGCAGCCAGCTTGCCGACAGCGTAGTTGTCCGTGCCGCAGTAGAACGCGCGCTTGGATTCCGGGGAGTCGGAGTCGAAGCAGCCGACAACGATACCGGCGTCGACCGCTCTGTCGATGACGTCCTTCAGAGCGTCAGCGTCGTTGCAGCTGATCAGGATGCCGTCGACCTGCTTTTCGATCAGGCCCTCAATGACGGTGACCTGCTGGCCGGCGTCAGAGGTGGTCGGGCCGACCCACTGCAGGTTGATGCCCAGCTCCTTGGCCTTGGCCTCGGCAGCCGCCTGGCTGTCAAGGAAAATGGCGTTGTCCAGAGACTTGGGGACGACAGCGATGGTAATATCGGCGTCGGCCTTGACTTCGGGGGCAGCCGTCTCTTCTGCCGGCTGTTCGGTCTCGGTTTCGGTCGTCTCGGGAGCAGCCGTCGTCTCTTCCGTCTTGGCGGGCTCAGAGGAGCCGCCTTCCATGGAGCAGGCTGCCAGGCTCAGCACCATCAGTGCAGCGAGCAGGAGCGCAAGTAGTTTTTTCATTTGTCTTCCTCCTTAATGTATTGTTCAGCCCCTTCGGGGCAGGAACACGGGTTCATGCGGCGGGTTTACGCCTTTTTCTTCATGTGGCGCAGGTTATCCAGCGCGACAGCGAGGATGATGACGGCGCCAATGACGGTCTGCTGCCAGTACGCGGAGACATCCAGCAGCACGAGGCCGTTGCGCAGGACGCCCATGATCGCGGCGCCGATGATCGCGCCGACGATGCTGCCGGAGCCGCCGGAGAGGCTCCCCCCCCC
>ENA-ORSS01001995-ORSS01001995.1-human-gut-metagenome-genome-assembly--contig:-NODE-1995-length-19433-cov-8.299876_pt1 | contig 19433 bp, 18 predicted proteins | sample MGYA00241899_ERZ509162 | MGnify/ENA primary metagenome ERZ509162 (study PRJEB26280, sample SAMEA2338641) | human gut metagenome | biome: human gut; feature: human-associated habitat; material: faeces... | reverse complement strand
TGCTGGCATCCTCCGGGTCATCGGTCATCCATGAGGTGCTGGCGTTGCCCTGCCAGCCATAGGTCATGATCCGCCCGATATATTCCTTGATGGTATCCGGCGGGATGGTGGGGTTTAAGTTGGACGGATAGTTATCCCAGAAATCCTCACCGCGCCCGGTGTACTGGTCGCCGGAATGAACGCCGACGCCCGGCTCAATACAGTAGATGGCCCTGCCATTGAAGGCGTCCTGGGTGTGGACGGAAAAGCTGTCGTTCTCTCCGGTGGACCAGCCGCCCAGGAAATTCAGGGCGGGATGGCCCCAGCCGGCCTTGTTGGGGTCGCTGGCACGGGGCAGGTCGATCATATACGTCGTCATGGTTTCGCCTGCGGCAAAAGCCGTGGTTCCTGTCCCTACGAACACGCCCAGGCACATGAGCAGGGCCATGAACAGGGACAGAGGCTTTCTCAATGCTTTCATCGTGTTACCTCCTTGAAATGGCCGCAAAAAAAGCACATCGCTCTGGATGTGCTGCTTGCGGCTGGATTCTGTTTACGTTCTAAAAAAGAGAGGCGCGCCAATCGTTCTCCACCTTATCCGTTCTGTCTGCCAAACCTGTGGATTCTTGAAAGAACCAGCCTCCCCAAATATCTTCTTTTTTAGGCTGTTTAGGTGGTATGAGGGGGTGAGGTGTGGAGAGGGGGAACAGCGAAAACGCCGGTTCCCCGCAAATGGGCGCACTGCTCCCTTGGCAGTAAGGTTATCTCTCTAAACTGCGTTGGCGCTTGCGGTAGAGTTCCAGCGCCTTAACAATGGTGTCCTCGATCTTCTGCGCGGGCGTCCCCGCTGGGAAAAACTTGGCGATTCTATTTTTTGGTATTTTGAATTGCTCCACCTGGTTGGGCTTTTCCTCCTTCATAATGGAAACAAGGGCGTCTTTGGCCAGCCGTTCCCCTCCAGTCTTGGCTTCGGACATCTGGCGCATTTTGATGGCCTGAGCATGGGACGGGGTGCAGTCCATCTCGTCCATGATAGCGAATAAGTCGGCCTGTTCTTCTTTTCGCAGGTAAGACAGCTCCACCGCTGGGCGCAGGGCAATTTGCAGCATATCCGGGTCTTTGAGTACCGAGTTGTCTACCAGCTCCAGGATTTCCGGGATAAGGTGGGTAAGGCGGATATATTTGCGTATTTGCTCATGGCTCTCGCCAGACTGTTCCGCAAGTATCTGACGTGATCTTTTACTATCCAACTTGTGCAACACCGTTGCACAAGTTAAATCTGTACGTTCGCCTTGCTGCCGTTTCATCGCGTCCAGCTTCATCTTATAGGCAAACGCCTTCTCCGAGGGCAGGATCTGCTCCCGCTGCAAGTTGGAATCCACCATGATGATCGTGGCTTCATCGTCGGTGAGCTGCCGCACAATGCAGGGGATTTCCGCAAGCCCCGCCAAATCCGCCGCCGTTTTCCTGCGGTGCCCGGCCACCATCTCATAGCCGCCCTCCGGCTTGGGTCGTACCAGGGCAGGAACCAAAACGCCGTACTGCTTCACGCTTTCCGTCATTTCCTGCATGGCTGCGTCCATCCGCACCTTAAACGGGTGATTCGGGAAGTCGCTGATTTCCGAGGGCGAAAGGTTGACGACTTTTTCAAGCCTTGCCTCGGCCCGTTCTTCCTCCGTGGAAAACAGGTCATCGACTGAGGGAAGATTGAAGTTTAGCCCGTTGCTTTTCGCCATCCGCCAACACCTCCTTTGAAAACTCCGCGTAAGCCTGGGCCGCTTTGCTTCCTTTGTCGTAGGCGTAAATACTCTTGCCCGCTGCGCTGGTCTCTGCGGCTTTGATGGCTACGGGAATCTCGGAACGATAGATTTTTAATACGTTCCCGTAGGTCTGCCGCAGGATTTCCGCCGTCTGGCGGGCCAGATTGGTACGTCCGTCTACCAAAGTGAGCAGCACCCCGTCCACCTTCAGGGCCGGGTTAATCCGTTTTTTTACCCTTGTGATGTTTTTGATAAGCTGGGTCATGCCTTTGGCGGGCAGATAGTGGGCCTGCACCGGGATAATCACGCTGTCCGCCGCAGCCAGGGCGTTGATCGTAATCATACCCAGGGACGGCATACAGTCGATGAGCACCACGTCGTAATTTTTCTTTGCTTCATTGACATAGGTGCGTAAAGTGATCTCCCGGCTCATGGCGTTGACAAGAGTGGCCTCCAAATCTGACAATTCAATATTGGCAGGCATGAGGTCTACGCCTTCGCTGTGGTGCAAAATACCCTCGTCTGCGGTAAAAGGCTCGTCGCGGATGATCTTTCCCATGACGGTAGCAAGCGTGGTCTGTAAGCTGTCCTGGTCTTGCCAGCCCAGGCAGGTGGTAAGGTCGCCCTGGGGGTCTGCGTCGATGAGCAGGACTTTTTTCCCCAGACGCGCCAGACCAATGCCCAGGTTCACCGTCGTGGTGGTTTTGCCTGTGCCGCCTTTCTGGTTGGCCAGCGCGATCACGCGGCTATCCTTGGGGCGGCTTCTTTGTTCCGGCATTTTCATGTCCTCCTTCTTCATAGATTTAGCCGCCCGTTGGCAAGACGGACGGCTATGTATGGGGAGTCTGAAAGATGGGGCATGAAAAAAGCCGCTTACTCTTTCTGAAAAGAATAAGCGGCTCATAAGGCGGCGATATGTAATTTCACATCTTCTTCACCGGGGCGCACATGGCTTTGAGCAGAAGTTCATCCAGGCAGCCGGTGTCCCGATTTTCACGGAGCATAGTATTGCGCAGGTGGTTGAGGCTCTGAATCACAATACTGTTCTCGGCGGGGGTGAGGTATATCTTGAATTTCCGTTTTTTCATAGGGCGTTCCTCCTTTGTGATTTCATTATATGTTGAAGGACTGCTGCGCCGCAAATGTGCGAAAATCAAACTTGAGCTTTCAGGGCGGATCTGTATTTAGCATAATGCTCACTCAGTACATATTCGATTACGCTGGTTTTGGGAATCAAATATGTATGCCGAATGCAAAAATGCTGAACATGGTTTCCTCGCATAAGTTTCCGTGCTGTGGAATCGCCAATCCCTCCAAGCATTTTCGCAAATTCGGGAAGTGTTACCACATCGGGATATGCCTCAAACAGTTTCTCATAATGTTCGCGTGTTCTCATAATGAAATCCTCCATTTTCTATTGTCAACGGCAGAGGATTACGCTATAATTTAAATGTAAAGTGAGTTGATTGACGATCTAAGGCGTCTGCTGATGTGGCACCAGAAAGCGAAGGGGCCTCCTGATGGACCTCCGATATTCCTCATTTTCGTCGAGAAGCTCAACTGCCCGCAATCGCAGGCGTATCAAAGTATTTCGCCTGTGGGAACAGGATTGTCTTTGACGGATAGGGCTTTAGGGGTGTCTTTAGGGACCTCCATAGGGAATTACAGTCCACTCATTGCCCCGCAACCGGTAAAACTCAAAATCCGTTGGTAGCGATACCGTGTGGGTTCGAGTCCCACCACCGGCACCAAAAAGAAAAAGACGCCATATGGCGTCTTTTTCTTTTTGGCGCCGGGGGGAACGCAGAGCCTGTGCGAAGGGTTAGTTTGTGCCCTAATTGAATGCGAAGGGGGAAATCGCGAAGGTTCCCTTTTCACGCTTTTTCCTCCCTGTTGGGGGCGCAAGTCTGCGCAGAAAATGCCGGGGGTTTTCTTCCCCTGTAACTCACATTATAACTCACTTTTTTCTTGTCCCCCTATGGGGAGCGGAAATACAGCACAAACAAAAAACCGGGAATTGCTTCCCGGGTTTTTGCTGTTTAGATGCCCATGAGCTGCTTTTTCTTGGCGGTGAATTCCTCTTCGGTGATGATGCCGGAATCGAGGAGGTCCTTGTACTTCTTGATCTCGGCGACGGCATCGGTGGGGGCGGCCACAGCAGCCGCAGCCGCGGCGGCAACAGTCTGGCCGGGAGCGGCGCTTTCCTGCGGGAAGCCCGCTACGCGGGCCAAAGCATTGGCCAGGGTCTCCAGGTGCTGGACGCTCTCATTGTACTCGATGCGGTACTGGTTCAGATCCGGGACATCGCCGATGATAACGGGGCCGGTGCGCTCAAACTCGTAAAGGCTCCAATAGGGATGCTGGAGATACAGCTTGATGTAGAATTTCTTGAATGGCTCGGGGATATCGATGCTGGTATAGCTGGGGCGGACCTCCTTATCCCGGTTGGCCAGACGCTCCATCGATTCCTGCATCTGCCGCTGGATGAGCATCTGATTGACCTGGGGCAGCAGCTCATCGATGCGCTGGGGGACCCGGCTTTCGTGGTGGATAAAGCCCTTGGCGCTGCCCTCCAGCAGGGGGGCGCCGTCCTCGCTGATCATGAAGGACTTTAACTCACTGCCATGGAAGATGGTCTTATTCAGGTTCTTATCCATGCAGAACAGGCTGTGCTCATAATCGAACACGAATTTTTCGCTGAGGAAGCCGAATTCGACGATCTCATCCACCCGGAACTGCTCCCGGAGCGCCTGGTTCTGCTCCCGGAAATCCCGGTATTTCAGGAATTGTTCCATAGTAAAGTCATTGCCGTTCTGCGCATCGATAACGCCGTGGCAATCATCGCAGATGTAGTTCCCTTCGATCTTCCACGGAAGCAGCCCCTTTACCTTGCCGCCGCAGATGGCGCAAGGGGGTCTTTTATCAAACAAGCCCATTATAAAATCCTCCTGTCACACATTTTTAGGGGCGCTGCCCCTTTTGACCATAGTATAGCAGGAAACCGTGCACGGTACAAGGAGAAAAGCGTGAACTTTCCCGGCGCAAATAGGTTTCCCCAAAAGCGGGAAAAGCACCTGCCGTGTGACAGGTGCTTTTATTGGGGGAATGGAAATCAGCCGCGGTTGTCGGGGCCGCCCATACCGCCCTGCGGGGGCTGCTGGCCGCCGCCCATATTGCCGGGGTCGCCCATACCGCCGAAGCCGCCCATACCGCTGCCGTAGATGAGGCTTTCCATGGTGACGGTGGTGCTGGCGCTGCCCGCGGTGATGGTATAGGTACCGCCCTGTGCCACGCCGGGAGCGCTGACGACCACGCAGCCGAAGGCCTTGGCGGGGGTGAAGCTGGCAAGAATGTTGCCGTCGGAATCCTTTAGGGTGATGGTCTGGCCGGCGGAGCCGGAGAGATTGACCAGGATGCTGCCCTGGGTGGAGGCGGTGCCGAAGTTTTCCGCCATGCCGGTGGAGCCGGCCGCGACCACGATGCCACCGGTGATAGTAGCGCTGCCGTCGCAGTCGATGGTGCCATCGCCATTGGAGGTGGGGCCGATGATATACAGTTCCCCACCGGTCACTTCGATATCACCGTTGGAATCGATGCCGTCGCCGGAGGCGTTGACAGTGACCATGCCGCCGGAGATACGGATGAGGTAATCCCCGGAGCCGCCGAAGGCATCCGGCGCGAAGCCGAAGCCGCCAAAGCCGCTTTGATCGCTGCCGCCCGCGGCATTGATGCCGTCATCGCTGGCGACGATGGAGATCTTGCCGCCGGAGATGAGCACCTTGGCACCCTCCAGGCCCTCGTAGCTGCGGGTAATATCAATGGTGCCGCTGGAGATGGAGAGGGTATCATCGGCATGCATGCCGTCATCGCCGGTGGCGATGGTGAAGCTGCCGCCGGAGATAGTGACATCGCCATTGGAGTGGATGGCGTCATCGCAGCAATTGAGCTGGAAGGTGCCGCCGGTAACGGTGACCTGCGTCCCGGCCTTGAGGCCCTTGGCGCTGGTGTCATCGGAGATGCTTTGACCCGCGCCGCCCGCGGTGGTCACGGTGGCGGTGCCGCCGCTGATGGTCAGAGTGGTCTCCGCCTGGATGCCGTCCTCGCCTGCGGTGAGTTTGAGCGCGGAGCCGGTGATGACGAGATAGCCCAGGGTGGGATCGCTGTCATTGGTGGAGCGCAGGGCATCCCCGCCGCTGGTGACGGTGATGTCAGCATCCTTGATGGTCAGACTATCCTTGCCGTTGATGCCGTGATTGACGGCGGTGACGGTGACGGAGGCCTTTTGGATGAAGAGGGTATCCTTGCCGGTGATACCATTATTATAGTTGGCATTGACCGTCAGGCTGCCGCTGCCGGCAATAATCAGATCAGACTTGGAGTAGAGGCAGGCGTTGGGCTCTTCCTCCTCCGCCGAAGAGTAGCTGTCGCTAAAGGTGTAGTCCGTGCCGTCGGTCAGGGTGGAGGCGGTGCCTTCCGGCAGGTAAAGTGTGGTGGCCTTGGACTTATAGACATACAGGGGGCTGCCGGTGGAGCAGGTGATGGCGGCATCCTGCAGCACCAGGGTCACTTCCTCTTTGGGGGCATTTACAAGGATGCGGCCCTCGGTCATGGTGCCGGTGACCACATAGGTGCCGCCCGCCGTGATGGTCACCATGCCGTCTGTCACTTCCGCGCCGGTGCCGGTAGCGGTCGCCGACTGCCCGGAAAGGGCGATGGTGGTAGCACCGCTTACATCGGGGGCCTCCACATCGGCGGTGGTATCCGGGGTGGTAACAGCGGCCGCTGTGTTTTCATCGGAGGAGCTGCCTCCGATGGCAGTGCCGCTTTCGCCGCAGGCGGAAAGGCACCCGGCCAGCAGTGCGGCGCTTATGATAATGGATAGGATATGGTATTTGCGTTTCATATTTGGTTCCTCCCTTCAGTCAATGATACCATAATAAAGCCGGGCGCTAAAGAAAAGCTAAAGAAAAAAAGTTTTTTCCTTTAGTCAATCTTTAAGCGGCGGCTTTAAGATAAAGCCAACCAATCCGAAAGGGGTGCCCGATATGGCAAACGGAACACAATACAGCTTCCAGCGCATTGAAAAGAAATACTTTATCTCTCCCGCGCAGATGGAAGCGCTGCTGAATGTGATGCGCCGGCACATGACCGCCGACCGCTACGGCGAATACGCCATCGGCAACATCTACTGCGATACCGATAATTTCCGGCTCATCCGGGCCTCGCTGGAAAAGCCCGCCTATAAAGAAAAGCTGCGCATCCGCTGCTACGGCGTGCCAAAGGCGGGGGATAAGGTCTTTGTGGAGCTGAAAAAGAAATGCGGCGGCGTAGTGTATAAGCGCCGGGTCACCGCGCCCCTGCCCCAGGCGGAGCGTTTCCTGCGCACCGAAACCGCCCCAGCCGAATGGGGACAGATCGGGCAGGAGCTGCAATGGTTCCAGCGCTTTTACGATACCATGCCCCGCATGTATATCGGCTATGACCGTACCGCTTGGGCGGGTACCGAAGACCCGGCGCTGCGGATCACCTTTGACCGGAACATCCGCTGGCGGCGCGATCGTCTGACGCTGGACGCGGGCGACGACGGTAAGCGCCTGCTGCCGGAGGATCAGATCTTGATGGAGGTCAAGACCCTCGGAGCCTGCCCTCTGTGGCTGTGCCGGGCGCTTTCCGCTCAGCATATTTATCCCGCCTCGTTTTCGAAATACGGGGCGTGCTACAAGGAAATGTGCCGGGAGGCCAATGCCCCCGCACGGATGAATGATTCAAAGGAGGCGCATCGCTGTGCTTAACTCGATATTAGGGACCGAACTGACACTGACATCTTTTCTGATCTGCACGGGAGTTTCTCTGCTGCTGGGGGTGGGCACCGCGCTGGTGGCTGGCTACCGCAGCCGCAGCACCCAGAGCCTTGCCGTCACGCTGGCGATCCTGCCGGCGGTGGTGCAGGCGGTCATTATGCTGGTCAACGGCAGCATCGGGGCCGGCATTGCCGTAGCAGGTGCCTTCAGCCTGGTGCGGTTCCGTTCCGCGCCGGGTACCGCCCGGGAGATCGCCGCCATTTTCCTGGCTATGGCCATTGGCCTGGCCACCGGCATGGGGTATGTGGGGCTGGCGGCGCTGCTGTTTCTCATCCTGGCCGGAGCCATGCTGGCGCTTACCGCGCTGCGCTTCGGCCAAAAGGAGGATGCCGGACGCATCTTGAAGATCACCATTCCGGAGGACCTGGATTATGACGGGCTGTTTGATGACCTGTTTGAGCGCTACACCACCGCCCACACGCTGGAAAAGGTGAAAACCACCAACATGGGCACCCTGTACGAGCTGCGCTACCGCATCACCCTGCGGCAGGAGCCGGTCCCCAAGGTGTTCCTGGATGAGCTGCGCTGCCGCAACGGCAACCTAAACATCACCTGCTGCCGGGAGGAAAGCCACGAAAGCCTGTAAACAGCGCAAAATATCCCCCTATCCGTTTTGGGTAGGGGGCTTTGTTTTAGAGGTCAGCCCGGCTCCTTCATGCGGTAGCCCACACCGATCTCGGTGAGGATATACTGCGGCTCGGCGGGGTTCTGCTCCAGCTTGCGGCGGATATTGGCCATATTGCCCCGCAGCAGCTGGCTGTTGCCGCCGGCGGCATCGTCCCACATGGCCTCGCTGATACGATCGTAGGTGAGCACCTTGCCCGCGCTGCGGCTCAAGAGCTCCACCAGGCGGTATTCATTGGCGGTGAGGTGCACCGGCTGCCCGGCCAATGTGACCAGGTGCTTATCATAGTCGATGGTCAGCTCGCCGGTGGTAAAGGCGGAAAGATTGGCGGCGGGCCCGGCCCGGCGCAGCGCTGCCCGGATGCGGGCCAGCAGCTCCGGGGAGCCGAACGGCTTGGTGATATAGTCGTCGGCGCCACTATCCAGGGCGGCCACCTTTTCGCTTTCCTCGGTGCGGGCGGAGACCACGATGACCGGCAGGCCATAGCGCTGCCGCAGCTCCCGCAGCAGCTCCAGCCCATCGGCATCCGGCAGGCCCAGATCCAGCAGCATGGCACTAAACTCCATCTTTTCCAGCGCCGCACGGGCCTGGGCGGCACAGGTAGCCACCTCCACGGTGTAGCCATCGCCCTCCAGCACGGTTTTCATAAAATTGCTGATGGAAAATTCGTCCTCGACGATCAGGATCTTATTCATCATGTTCTTCCTCCTCTATTTCCGCCAGCGGCAGCGTGATGCAAAAGCTGGCGCCCCCCTGCGGGCGGTTGGCGGCGGTGATCTGCCCGCCATGGGCATTTACTATGGTACGGCACACCGTCAGGCCGATGCCCATATTGCGGCGGTCGCTGCTGGTTTGCTCCGCGCGGGTGCGCATCCCATCAAAAACATTTTCCAGGCCGTGGCTATCCAGCCCCACGCCGTCATCCTCCACCCGGAGCTCCGCCTTGTCATTCCGGCGGCGGGCCGTCAGGGTGATGTTCTTTACTCTACCCCCGTGCAGGGCGGCGTTTTCCAGCAGATTCAACAGTACCTGCTCCATCAAGGTGGCATCCATCGGGACCAGCAGCAGTTCATCGGGGGCGGTCACCTGCACGGCAAAATTGGGGTACCGCCGGCGGAACTTGGCCGCCGCGCCCGCCATCACCTCTTCCACCGCCTCTGGCTGGGTGATGAGCCTGGTTTCTCCATCACCGTTCAGCCGGGTGATAGTCAAGAGGTTTTCCACCATGTGGATGAGCCACTCCGATTCCTCCTCGGCGCTTCGCAGCAGCTCCCGCTGCTTCTCGGGCGGCAGGGTATCCTGCTGCTCCAGCACGGTATTGATGGCCCCTGAAATGGCCGTAAGGGGGGTGCGCAGATCGTGGCTGACCGCCCGCAGCAGGTTGCCCCGGGTGCGTTCCTTTTCGTTTTCGGCCCTCAGGCGCTGCTGGTCACGGCTGCGTATTGTCATGGCGCTGGTGAGGATACCCACCACAAACAGCGTTACAAATGTGATGGGATAGCCGGGGCCGGAAAAGCTCAGCTTGGAAAAGGGCTCGGTAAAAAAGTAATTGACCACAAAGACCGAAAGCAGCGAGCCGAGCAGGCTCCACAGGTAGCCATTGGTAAAAAAGCCGGTGAGAAATACTGCCAGCACAAAGATGACCGGTGCGGTATCCTTGGCGTAGCCCATCTCCCCCAAATACAAGCAGATGAGCAGCGCACACAGGTGCAAAAGCAGCATGGTGATGGCATCCTGCTCCCATTTGGTATAGGTTTCATTCCGCTCGATCGGTGACATTGGGCCCCTCCCCCTTTCCTCTCTTTGGAATAATCATACCATTTCCCGGCGTTTTTGCAAGGTCCCTTATCAAAAAAATCCCCCGCGGATAAAAGCCCGCAGGGGAATATTTATTTGCCGAGGTATGCCTCACGGATGACCGGGTTTTCCAGGAGCTCGCGTCCCGCGCCCTCCAGAATGATCTCGCCGGTTTCCATTACATAGCCGCGGTCGGCGGTGTGCAGGGCCATATTGGCGTTCTGCTCGATGAGCAGGATGGTAACACCCTGCTTATTGATCTCCCGGATGATCTGGAAGATATCCCGCACGATGAGGGGGGCCAGTCCCAGGGAGGGCTCATCCATCATCATCAGCTTGGGACGGCTCATCAGGGCGCGGGCCACGGCCAGCATCTGCTGCTCGCCGCCGGAAAGGGTCCCGGCCAGCTGCCAGTGGCGCTCCTTTAGGCGGGGAAACAGCTCATAGCACCACTCGATATCGTCATCCAGCTTATCATGACGCAGGTAGGCGCCGATCTTCATGTTCTCCAGCACCGTCATGTCGGGGAAAACCCGCCGGCCCTCCGGCACCAGGGTAATGCCCCGCTTGACGATCTCATCGCTGGGCTTGCCCAGCAGCTCCTCGCCATTGTAGGTGATGGACCCGGCCTGGGCCTTAACCTGGCCGGCGATGGTGCGCAGCGTGGTGGATTTGCCGGCGCCATTGGCGCCCACCAGCGTAACGATGCTGCCATCCGGCACCTCAAAGGAGATATTCTTTACGGCGCGGATCCCGCCGTAATTGACCTGTAATTCCTGTACTTTAAGCATCGAGATCCACCCCCAAATACGCGTCAATGACCCGCTGATCCATCTGGACCGCCTCGGGTATGCCCTCAGCGATCAGCTTGCCGAATTCCAGCACATAAATGCGGTCGGAAATGCCCATGACGAGGTTCATGTGGTGCTCGATGAGCAGGATGGAAAGATCAAACTGTTCCCGGATCTCCCGGATGAATTCGGTGAGCTCCACCGTTTCCTGCGGGTTCATACCGGCCGCCGGCTCATCCAGGATGAGCAGGCGAGGATCGGTGGCCAGGGCGCGCGCGATCTCCAGCCGGCGCTGCTGACCGTAGGGCAGGTTGCTGGCGGTTTCATCCTTCAGCTCGGCCAGACCCACGATCTCCAGAAGCTCCATCGCCTCCCGGCGCATCCGGGTCTCCTCCTTGCCGTTCAGGTGGAAGGTAGCCGCCAAAAAGCCGCCCTTGGCGTGCATGTGCTTGGCAATGAGAACATTCTCAAAAACAGTCAGATTGCCGAAGAGACGGATATTCTGGAAGGTACGGGCCAGGCCCATTTTGGTGATCTGATCCGGCGTTTTGCGCAGAGTGGGCTTCCCTGCGAATTTTTCCACATCGCTGCCGAGATAATCATGCTTGGCACGGCCGGTGGGATGCTCGCACAGATAGGGCTTGCCGTCGAGATAAAGGCAGCCATTGGTGGGGGCATATACGCCTGTCACCACATTGAATGCCGTGGTTTTGCCGGCGCCGTTGGGGCCGATGAGGGCCACGATCTCACCCTCGCCCACTTCCATCGAAAGGTTATCCACGGCTACCACGCCGCCGAACTGCATTGTCACATTTTCCAGCTTTAGAACGGGGTTACTCATTTGCCGCACCGCCTTTCACTGCTTTTTGGCCGGTAAACAGATTTTTGAAAAACCGGCCAATCTTGCCAAAGAACGCGAAGATGGCATCCCAGCTGAATTCCTTTGTGCCCATCAGACCCTGGCGGTAGAACAGCACGATGACCATGATGACCACCGAGAACACTACCATACGGAAACCGTGGCCGAGCAGCGGAACCTTAAAGGTGCCGATCATGGTGGGGTTATCCAGGAAGCGCAGCCACCACTCGCTGCACGCCACATACAGGAAGGAGCCCAGAATGGAGCCGGTGATGGAGCCGATGCCGCCGATGACGACGATGAGCAGGATCTCATAGGTCATGGCCGTGGTAAAGTTCTTGGCGTGGGCATTGAACTGGAACATGGCCAGCAGCGCCCCGCCGATACCGGCAAAAAAGCTGCTGGTGCAGAAAGAGAGCATCTTATGCTTCATCAGGTTGATGCCCATAGCCTCCGCGGCAATTTCATCCTCCCGGATGGCCTTAAAGGCCCGGCCGTAGGTGGAATTGATGAGCAGCACGATGATGGCGATACATACACCGGAAACGATAAACGGGAACAGGATGCTATCATAGCCCGTAAATTTGCGCAGGATGTTGGAGGCGTTGGTCAGCGGGCCCAGCTTCTCCCATTGGATCACCGCGCGGAGGATCTCCGCGAAGCCCAGGGTGGCAATGGCCAGGTAGTCGCTCTTCAGCCGCAGCACCGGCGCGCCGATGAGCGCCGCGAACAGCGCCGCCACCGCACCGGCCAGGATTAGGGCCGGGATCTGGGGCATCTGGAACTGCACAATGCCGCCATCAAAGTACTGATAAACATTAATACGCTGGTCTACCGGAATGGTAAGGATAGCATAGGTATAGGCGCCCAGCAGCATAAAGCCTGCCTGGCCCAGGCTGAACAGCCCGGTAAAGCCGTTCAGCAGGTTCATGCTGACCACCAGCAGGGCGTAAATGGCACCCTTTTGCAGCACGGTGGAGAGCATCGAGCTTTTTAGCGGGCTGTTATCGATATACAGCAGCACACCCACCAGCACCGCCGCCAGAAGAAGGGAACAGATCAAATTGCGTGTTTTCTTGTTTTTCATCGTTTACACCTTCTCCTTCAGTTTCTCTCCAAACAGGCCGTTGGGCTTGATAAGGAGGATGATGATCAGCAGCGCAAAGGTAAAGGCATTGCTGAAGATGGAAATATCCTGGTTGGATTTGATGAATGTTTCGCAGATACCGATGATATAGGAGCCGATGACCGCGCCGGGCACCGAGCCAATGCCGCCGAATACCGCCGCCACGAAGGATTTGAGACCCGGCATGGCGCCGATGGTGGGGCTGACCTGCCCGATGTAGCTGAAATACAGGATGGAGCCGACCGCCGCCAGGAACGAACCGATGACAAAGGTGATAGAAATGACCCGGTCGATGCGGATGCCCATGAGCTGCGCGGTATCAAAGTCCTTGGCCACGGCACGCATGGCCATGCCCATCTTGGTGTGCTTGATCACGATAACCAGCGCGATGACCAACAGGATGGTCAGCACGGGGGTGAGGATGGCCAGCCGCCGCACGGTGATGCCGCCGATCTGGATCTCGGTACGCAGCCAGGGGATATTGGGATAGGCCTGCGCCAGGCCGCCGGTGACATAGGTGGAAAGGTTCTGCAGCAGGTAGCTGACACCGATGGCGGAGATCATGACCGACATGCGGGGGGCGGAACGCAGCGGCTTGTAGGCCACTTTTTCTATCATCACGCCCAGCACCACCGTCAGGATCAGCGTCAATATCAAACCAACAGCAATGCTGCCGGCCCCCAAAAAGCCGCTGCTCCAGCTAGTGATATAGATCATGATGAAGCCCGCGACCATGAACATATCGCCGTGGGCAAAATTGATGAGCCGCAGGATGCCGTAAACCATGGTATAGCCGATGGCGATAAGCGCGTACAGGCTGCCGATGGTCAATCCGGAGATCAATATCTGGGCGTAGTAGGTAAAGTCATGCATATACACTGCCTCCGTAATAAAAAGGATATGCCGGGAAAAATGGCGCTGCGGTCCCCTTTGCCGGGGCTTTCATCCATCGCCGGGTCAAAGCCCTCGCAAAGAACGCCGCACCCATGCCGTTTGTTCTAAACGGCCACAAGCGCAGCGGGGGAAACCCAGTGGGTCTCCCTCGCCGCGCAGCCGTAGCTTTACATCATGCTGTTACAGCTTTTTTGCTATTACTCGATGGCAACAGAATCGGCAAATACAAAGCCCTCGGTGGTAGCAGTCTTGATGATGGCGTAGCTCTTGATGGCATCGCCGTTCTCATCAAACTTCAAGTCGCCGGTTACCAGGCCGGGAACATCCAGCGCGGCCAGAGCGTCACGCAGGGTAGCGCCGTCGGTGGACTGAGCCTTATCCAGGGCGTAGTAGATGGCCATGTAGGCATCGTAGCCACAGGCAGTCACGGCGGAGATCTCTTCGCTGTTGGAGTTATCGGTCAGGCGGGCGGAATCTTCTTTCAGCCAGGCCTTAAAGCCCTCGGCAAAGGCATTGGCAGCGGGGTTGGTGTCATCGCCCTCAATGAAGAAGGTGGAGAAGTAAACACCGTCAATGGAAGCGCCGGCTTCCACTACACGCTGGATGATGGAAACATCGTCCCAGGTATCGGAGGCCAGGATGCAGCCATTGATACCAGCCTCACGGGCCTGCTTGATGATAAAGGGAGCAGTCTCGATGGAGGTGGGGGCAAAGATGGCCTCAATGCCCTGAGAAGCCAAGCTGGCCATGGTGCCAGAGAAGTCGGTCTCACCGGTCTGGAAGTTGACTTCCACGACCTCGCCGCCCAGCGCCTCAAAGGCTTTTACAAAGTAGGTGCCCAGACCGGCGGAGTAGTCGTCACCGGCCTCGGTGATAACGGCAGCCTTAGTCACGCCCTGCTTCTTGGCAAATTGCGCATCAGCTACGCTCTGGAAGGGATCGATGAAGCAGACTCGGAAGTAATAGTCGTTGCCCTGGGTAACCTGGGGATTGGTGCAGGAGGTTCCGATCGCCGGGATCTTGGCCTGCTCAAAATAAGGGCCGCCGGCAATGGCGCAGCTGGAACCATAGGTACCCAGTACAGCGGTCACGCCCTTGGAAACCAGCTGCTGGGCAGCGGTGGGCGCCTTGGAAGAATCGGACTGGTTATCGGCATAGGTCAGCTCGATTTTGTATTCCTCACCGCCAATGGTAACGGTGGGATACAGAGAATTGGCGTACTGGATGCCGAGGATCTCTTTTTTACCGCCGGCGCCGTTCTGGCCGGAGGTGGGTTCAAACACGCCGATGGTGATAACTTTTTCATCGGTGGGGGGGGGATTCTTTTCGCCGCCGCAGGCTACCATGGAAACGACCATGACCAGGCACAGCAGAATCGCGATCAGTTTTTTCATCTTTCTATTCCTCCTTATGGAATGATGGGATTGTACCTCCGAAGGCGTACACTTGTACGCCGGGGGAAGATATTAGTAGTATTATAGCAACCGTTCTCTCATTTGGCTACTATTTTTTTATTGCATTTTCGTCGCTTTGTCGCTTAAAAACATTCCAACTTGTATATTTTGACGAAAAGAATTTGCAGGCCGCCATTCATTTTGCTAAAGTGTTTTCCGCTCTCGGATTCTTATTTTGTCCGCTGTGCGCCATTGGGGGACAGCTCTCTCTCCTTTTCATGTAATTTTGTGCAACTTATCGGCACGCCTTCCTGCATTTTGGCCGCAGTTTGTTCGCATTTTGTTCTTATTATCCCTGCATTGACTATCCCATTTTCTTGTGATACCATATAGGTATCACCAATTAAGGAGGACTTTTTCATGAGCAAAATTCAGAAAATCTACGATTACCTCAAAGAATGCAACGGTTTCTTCTTTGCCAGCTGTGATGGCGATAAGCCCCGCGTGCGCCCCTTCGGCTTTATGATGATCTTCGAGGATAAGCTGTACTTCGGCATGGGCACCCATAAGGAAAGCTACAAGCAGGTCAAGGCCAATCCCAATGTGGAGATCTGCGCCATGAACCCCGATGGCAGCTTCATCCGCGTCAAGGGCGTTGCCAACTTTGATATGCGTCCCGAGGTACAGGCCCATATGTTTGAGGTCTCTCCCAGCCTGCGCAAGCTGTATAATGAGGAATCCGGCCTGACTCAGGCTACTTTCTACCTCACCGATATTGTCGCCGAGACCAGCAAGGACAATGTTTTCACCCCCATCACCGATTGATCTATGCTCCGCTTTTCCCCCGGGCCATCTTGTCCGGGGGGATTTTCCTTTATCCCGGCCGAGTGCAGACCGCCGGCTCGGGGCGCAGCCCCTTCCGGCTCCGCCGGAAGTAAGCAGGCTCCGCCTGCTTTCCGCCGCCTGCGGCCCGGCCTTCCCCCTGCACCCACCCTCCCCACGCAAAAACCCGCCCCGGTGCTTCCACACCGGGGCGGGTTCTATCATTATGAATTATCGTTCGACCAGCGCCTGCAATTTCTTCAGCGCGCCGCTGTCGCCAGTATTGTAAATCTGTTGCAGTACAAGGACATCTTTGATGTTCTTTTCCGCCACCAGGTCGTAAATCGAACCCTTGTAGTACCGGAAATCGATCCAGTACAGGTACTGGTAGTGATCTACCAGGTAGGGGATCAGCGCGTTGCCGTAGCTGTCCTTTATCACCAGGCAGGCGGAACCATCGGTAATCTCCGGGTTTTCCACCACGCTGTACGGCTGGTCGCCGCCTGCAAAGGCCCCGTACTTCATGCTGCTGCCATAGCCGGAAACATCATTCACCACGAACCAGTCGTAGGTGGTGCCATCGGCCATGGTCATCTTCATTTTGTTGGTGCCCATCGGCTTGTAGGCGATCACCGTATCGGGATTGGCCCCCAGCGAAGTGATACCGCTGACTGAATAATAGGTCCCCAAAAAGTTCGGGAACTCCACCTGCTCAAACTGATCCAGCATGTGCGGGGTCAACCCAGCCGCCTTGGCATACTGGGTGTAGGCGTAGTAGGCGCCCAGCGCTGTCCAGTGGTGGTCGGTGTGGAAGTAGATATACTCATCCACATGCTCCCGCAGCGCGTCAAAGACCTCCACCCCATTGATATCCGCCGCCATGCGGCTGTAAATATATCGGATGGCCTCCCGCTGATCGCTGATGTGCAGCTCTTTCTGCAAGGAGTCACTCAGCAGCACGCCGCCATTGATCGGCGCAACCAGGCTGTATAGCTGAGCCTTGCCCGCCAGCCGTTTATCCATCTCATTCAGGATAGCCGCGTACCAGTCGGAATTCTCCTGCTGGAAATAATAAAGTCCATAGCCCACATTCCCACTGACGAAAATCCCGCTGATCATCTCGCCGTCAGCGCTTACATTACCATCGCGGGGCAGCTCGGTATTGTTATCCTGCTGGGGATCATCGGTCTTATTTTCAGGATCATCTTTCGGCAGGGTGGGCAGCTCTCCCTGCCCCCCTTCGATATCCGGAATCTCCTCGCCCTGATTTTCGCCGCCCACTATCACATCACTGCGGATGCCGTAAAGGCTCTGTACCACCTTATTCCCACCAATGAGCAGCTCCCGCAGTGGGTAGGTATCGGCATACCAGGTATCTATCCCGCTAAACCACTTTCCACTCCAGAAGCTTTCCCAGGTAAAGGCCGGGAACTCGGTCAGCTTTCGTTTCTCTATCTCACTTTCGGTGGGCCGGGGCAAAAAGATGCCAATGACGCACAGCACCGCCAGCACGCCAAAGAACGCCGTCAGTTTTATCCACCGGGTCCTGCTCTCCCGATCCGTTTGCTTCATCCCGTTCCCTCCTTTTTCGCGCCCCGCTCATACTTTGTATGGGGGCATAGTTTCTGCCCTGCTTATCGGCTCGTTAAAAAGCCGGTTTCCAGTCTTGGCCGGTCCCTGCAAACCGCGGGTAAATCATCCCTGCATCTCCGCCAATCCGCAAAAACCGCGGGGATCGGGGCGCAGCCCGCCCGCCCGGAGGACGGGCTCCGCGCGCTTCGCGCGCGGCTTTCGGCTTCGCCGAAAGGGGCTGCGCCCCGCCTTTCCCCCGCAGGCTTTTCTTTCCTCAGAACTGGAAATACAGGAACGGATTGTAGCTGTCCCCGGCCAGCGCCATTGCCGCCAACAGCAGCAGCAGAACCGGATGGATCACTTCCCATACGGCAGCCGCGCCCCGCAGCAGCCGGTTCCCGGCAAAGACGCTGTCCCCCTGGGCCGCCGCCTTCCAGCGCTGCCACAGCTTTGCCGTCAGCGGCGTGCAGGCCACACAGGCCACCAGCAGCAGGAAAATGTTATTCTTCAGGCTGAGGCCCACCGCCATACCGGCCGCAGCCGTCCCGCCGCCAAAGAGTCCCCGCAGCGCCATGCCCAGCGCCGCCGCATCGCGGAAGCGGAAGATGACCCAGCAGAAGTATACAATAATGAGCAGGAAGAGGTGCCGCAGCACCGCCGGTATCCGTTGCTGCTTCTCCCCCAGCAGGAATTTTTCAATGACAAGAAACAGGAAAAAGTACAGTCCCCACAGCACATAGTTCCAGCTGGCGCCATGCCACAGGCCGGTCAAGCCCCACACAATGAACAGGTTGAGGAGCTGCCGCCCCTTGCCCCGGCGGTTGCCGCCCAGCGGGATATACACATAATCCCGGAAGAAGGTGGAAAGCGAAATGTGCCACCGCCGCCAAAAATCGGTGACGGAGGAGGCGATATAGGGATAGTTGAAATTCTCCTTATAATGGAACCCGCACATCAACCCCATGCCGATGGCCATATCGGAATAAGCCGAAAAATCCAGGTAGATCTGCAGCATATAGCACAGCCCGCCCAGCCACAGTCCCGCCGTCGGAATCTTCGCCAGCCCCTCGGTGGTCATGGGCAGCCAGCGGTCAGCCAGCACCGCCACCGAATTGGCCAGTACCGCCTTTTTGGCCAGCCCCACCGTAAAACGGCTGATGCCCCGGCTCACTTCCTCCGCGTGCACCTGGCGCTTCGCCAGGTCCTGCGCCACATCCCGGTACCGCACAATGGGCCCGGCAATGCACTGGTGGAACAGGCTGGCATACAGCAGCAGAATCCAGTATTTCTTCTGGGCCCGTACCTCGCCGCGGTATACATCCACCACATAGCTGATTAGCTGGAAAGTGTAGAACGAAATACCGATCGGCAGCACGATCTGCGGGATCACTTCCGGCCAGCCGAAAAGGCTTTGCAGGTTCCCCATCAGGAAGCCCGTATACTTAAAGATGCCCAGCACCAGCAGCACCAGCGCCACGCACAGGCTCAGGTGCAGCTTTTTACGCTGCGGCTCCCGCTCGATGCAGATAGCAAAAAACCAGCACAGGGCGGTATCCAGCAGGAGCAGCACCACATACCGCGGTCCCGCCCAGCTGAAGAACACCAGCGAGAAGAGAAGCATGGCAATATTCTTCTGTCGCGCGCCGCGCAGCGCCGCCTGGCTCACCAGGTTCAGCGCCAAAAAAAGAAACACAAACAGCAGGCTGGAAAATACCATCTTGTCCTCCCAAAAGAGCAAAAAAACGCCAAAAAAGTCCCCATTCCCGGCGCGAAAAACTCTGTCGGAAACAGGAACCCGCTGTATTTAGTGTAGTCTTATTCTTCCCTATTTGCAAGGGGACAAATATTAAATTTTTATAAATTCAGCACAAAGGTTTGCTTAAAGCAAAAGCCCCTACGGCCCGCAGGGCAAACCGCCTTTTCAAGCGGTTTCGGCGGGGCTCCGCCCCGCCT
>ENA-ORSS01001986-ORSS01001986.1-human-gut-metagenome-genome-assembly--contig:-NODE-1986-length-19487-cov-2.397695_pt1 | contig 19487 bp, 18 predicted proteins | sample MGYA00241899_ERZ509162 | MGnify/ENA primary metagenome ERZ509162 (study PRJEB26280, sample SAMEA2338641) | human gut metagenome | biome: human gut; feature: human-associated habitat; material: faeces... | reverse complement strand
GCACTTCCGCCTTCCTTGATTGCAACAATAAGTTCTCTGCCGATTTTTGTAAATACTTTAGCTCTTGCGGCATCGTTCTTACCTTTTTTCTGCTTGATTGTACTCCATTTGTTATGTCCTGACATTAATATCATTCCTTTGTCAATAAAGTATAATTATCTTATTAAGTATATCACACACACCTTTGTGATGTAAATAAAAAAAGTTATTACAGTTTTGTAATAACTCCATTGTCAAATATCGCCTGCGGTGCTATAATCTATGTTGTAGAAAACAAATGCCGATAAATTTGATGTAAATATAAAAAATAAAGCTTAAATGCCGAAAATATAATTTTACGAAGGGAGTTTTTGAAATGATCAGATCTATGACGGGTTTCGGAAGATGTGAAACCGTTATCAACGGTCGGGAGATTACCGTTGAAATCAAAAGCGTGAATCACCGCTATTTTGAATTTTCCTGCAGAACCCCAAGAAGTTACGGATTTCTTGATGACAAACTTAAAAACTATGTAAATTCAAGGGTTTCACGAGGCAAGATTGATATGTTCGTATCAATCGGTGCGTCCGATGAAGAACCCTGTGATGTAACTGTTAATCATCAGCTTGTTTCGGGATATATCAACGCTTTTAAGGAAATCAGCGAAAAGTACGATATTCCGAATGATGTTTCAACAGTTTCACTTTCTCGCTTTCCCGATGTTTTCACGGTTCACAAAGCGCCTGAGGACGAGGATCAAATTACTGCCGATGTTCTTTCAGCCGCAAAGATTGCAGTTGATGCTTTTGTTGCAATGCGTGAAACTGAGGGTGAGAAGATGAAAGAGGACATTCTTTCAAGAGCCAACACAATTCTTTCTGTTGTTGGTGAAATTGAGGAGCGTTCTCCGCAGACTGTTGCCGAGTATGAACAAAGACTTATGGAACGCATCAAGCAGACGCTTGCTGAAAATGATGTCAAGGTTGACGAGCAGAGGGTTCTTACAGAGGTTGCCGTGTTTGCGGATAAGGTAGCCGTTGCGGAGGAAACCGTAAGACTTCGCAGCCACTTTGACCAGCTTTCAAAGTTCCTTGAATATGACGAGCCTGTCGGCAGAAAAATTGACTTTATCATTCAGGAAATGAACCGTGAGTCAAATACAATCGGTTCAAAGGTTCAGGATGCAATTCTTGCACATAAGGTTGTTGACATCAAGAGTGAGATTGAAAAAATCCGTGAACAGGTTCAGAATATCGAATAAGGTGAACAGATGAAGCTTATTAATATCGGTTTTGGTAATCTTGTCAGCTCCGACAAGATTGTTGCAGTAGTTGCTCCGGACTCCGCTCCCGTAAAGCGAATTGTTCAGGATGCAAAACAGAACAATCTGCTTATTGACGCAACCTGCGGACGAAAATGCAAATCGGTGATTGTTGCCGAGAATAATCATGTTATTCTCTCGGCAATTTCATGTGAGGCAATTCAGAACAGAACGGACGAAAGTGAGGAAAACAAGGATGAGCATTAACAGAAAAGGAAATCTTATTTTGTTTACCGGTTCATCGGGTGTAGGCAAGGGTACAATAATTAAGGAACTTCTTGACCGTGACAAAAATATCCGTCTTTCGGTTTCAAACACAACAAGAGAACCGAGAGAGGGAGAGATTGACGGGGTTCATTATAACTTTTTGACAAGAGAACAGTTCAACGATGTTCTGAAAAAAGACGGCTATCTTGAACACGCAGAGTTTTGCGGTAATCTCTATGGCACTCCTAAAAAGCAGGTTGAAGATATGCTCAATCAGGGTTATGATGTTCTGCTTGAGATTGAGGTCAAGGGCGGACTTCAGATTCTTGATAAATATCCCGACATTCTCAGTATATTCATTCTTCCGCCTTCAATGGAGTCTCTTGAAAGACGGCTTCGCAGAAGAGGTACAGAGGATGAAGAAACTATTCGGAAAAGGCTTGCACAGGCTGCCGAGGAAATCAGCTACAAGGACAGATATAAGTACAATGTAGTGAACGGCGACCTTGAAACAGCAATAAATGAGGTTCTCGATATTCTTCATAAAGAGGATGAAAACCTCATTAAATAATATACAAAGAAAATTAACATAAAATATTTTAAGAGGAGAATTATTATGCATAAAGTTGATGTGGATTCATTATTACAGGGTAAGCAGAGTAAGTACGCACTTGTTGTAGGCGTTGCAAAAAGAGCAAGAGAAATTACTCAGACTTTTGAAGAGGAACAGATTGTAACAGAGGATAAGCCTGTTCTTATCGCAATCAAGGAAATCGAAGGTCATGAAATCAACATTCTTGAGCCTGACGAAGATGAGCTCTGATTTAACAGTCAAAGTTGCCGTTGAAAACACAACATATGTTTTCGACAAATTATTTGACTACCTTGTACCGCCTGCCTTTACCGATTCGGTTCAGGCCGGCAAAAGGGTTCTCGTTCCGTTCGGCAGAGGCAACAAAAAGAAACAGGGAATAATTTTTGAGCTTTCTCCCGTGAGTGATGACATTCCGGTTGAAAAGCTCAAAAGCATTTGTTCCGTTCTTGATGACGAACCTGTCCTGTCAAAAGAATTTTTGAAGCTTGCCGAGTTTATGAAAGAGCATTATTTCTGCACCTATTATGATGCGGTAAAAACAATGCTCCCTGCGGGTATAAATTACAAAATCACAACGCTTTACGGTGTTCGTGAGGGTGTAGATGAAGAAGAGCTTTCCGAGGAACAGCAAAGAATTTTTGCTTACCTTCATTCAAAAAGAAAAGCCGTAAAGTCCGATAAAATTCTTGACGATTTCGGATTAGACAACACGGTTATTCTTGAAGATATGGTAAAGTCGGGCTATCTTTACAAATCAGATGAGGCTTTCAGAAAGGTTTCGGATGCGGTTATGAAAATGGCTGCTCCGACCGAACTTGCCGACAGCGACAATATCAAGCTTACCGAAAAGCAGAAAGCCGTTCTCGACCTTATCAAAATGACAGGCGGAACTTCCGTTAAAGAGGTTTGTTACTTCACGGGTGTCACAACAGGTGTTACGGACGCACTTTATAAAAAAGGTCTTATCTACTACTATGACGAAGAAGTGTTCCGTATTGAGGACAGAACGAAGGACGAAAGTCTTGCCCCTGTTGCGTTGTCAAAACACCAGCAGACAGCCTGCGATAACCTATATGCCGAATATGCCGATTCAAAACCGCATACAAGCCTTTTGTTCGGTGTTACAGGTTCGGGAAAAACAAGCGTTTTTATGAAACTGATTGAGCGTGTAATAAATGATAACAAGGGAATCATCGTTATGGTGCCTGAAATTTCGCTTACACCGCAGTTTGTTTCAACCTTTTCAAAGCGTTTCGGCGAGCAGATTGCCGTATTTCACAGCGCACTTTCACTCGGTGAAAGGCTTGATGAATACAAGCGTGTAAAAAAAGGTCTTGCAAAAATCGTTATAGGAACACGAAGTGCCGTGTTTGCTCCGTTTGAAAAAGTCGGTCTTATCATAATGGACGAGGAACAGGAGTACAGCTATAAGTCTGAAAGCTCCCCCAGATATCATGCAAGAGAAATCGCAAAATTCAGATGCAGCTACGATAATGCCTTGCTTGTTTTAAGCTCGGCAACTCCGTCGGTTGAATCATACTACTACGCAAAAAACGGAAGATATTCGCTTAACACGCTCACTGAGAGATACGGCGATGCGGTTTTGCCGAAGGTTGTTGTCGCAGACATGAATGTTGAACAGCAAAACGGCAATGTAACGGGATTTTCCGAAACCTTGCTTGAAAATCTGCGCTATAATCTTGAAAATAACAAGCAGTCAATTCTGCTTTTAAACAGACGGGGATACAACACCTTTGTAACCTGCCGAATGTGCGGTGAACCTGTTGTGTGTCCCAACTGTTCAATATCGCTCACATATCACAGCGCCAACCGCAGAATGATGTGTCACTACTGCGGATATTCCGTGCCTTACACAGAAGAATGTCCGTCTTGTCACAGCAAATCTTTAAGATTTGGCGGAACCGGCACTCAAAAGGCTGAAAGTGAAATTTCAGAGCTTTTTCCCGATGCAAGAATATTGCGTATGGATACCGACGCAACATCTTCAAAATCATCCTATGAAAAGATGATAACGGCATTTGCAGACGGTAAGTACGATATTCTTGTGGGAACACAAATGGTTGCAAAGGGACTCAATTTCCCCAATGTGACGCTTGTGGGAGTTCTCAACACTGACTATATGCTATATGCCGATGATTACAGAAGCTACGAAAGAACATTTTCCCTTTTAACTCAGGTAGTCGGCAGAAGCGGCAGAGGTGCGTCAAAGGGTATGGCTGTTATTCAGTCCTACACTCCCGACAACCTCATAATCTCTATGGCGGCAAGGCAGGATTATCTTGCCTTTTACAGCACCGAAATTCAGGTCAGAAAAGCAATGCTTTATCCGCCTTTTGCGGATATCTGTCTTATCGGCTTTTCGGGTGAAAAACAGCAGCTTACAATGAAAGCGGCTAACAGCTTTTTGCAGTGCTTTGTCAGTCACGCAAGGAGTAAATACCCGACTTTGCCTTTGAGAATACTTGGTCCGTCACCTGCAAATGTTGTGAAAGTGAGCAACAAATTTAGATATAAACTTATAATAAAATGTAAAAATAACCGTGATTTCAGAGGACTGCTCTCAGCGGTTATGATAGAATTCGGAAAGAATAAGGAATTTGGAAAGGTCAGTACATATGCGGATATGAACGCTCTGACCTGTTAGTGAAAGGATATAATTTATGGCTTTAAGACAAATTGTAAAAGAGGGCGACAGCGTTCTCACAAAAAAATGCAGACCTGTCGTAAAGTTTGATGACCGCCTTGCAGATCTTATTGACGATATGATTGAAACTTTGCACAAGGCTGAGGGAGTGGGACTTGCCGCTCCTCAGGTCGGAATTTTAAGAAGAGTTGTGGTTATTGATGTCGGCGAAGGTCCGATTGAGCTTGTAAACCCGAAAATCATCGCTTACAGCGGCAAGCAGGAAACTCTTGAGGGTTGTCTTTCAATCCCCGGCAAGTGGGGTTACACAGTAAGACCTGATTATGTAAAGGTTAAGGCTCAGGACAGACACGGTGACGAATTTGTTATTGACGGCAAGGATTTGCTTGCAAAGGCTTTTTGTCACGAACTCGACCATCTTGAGGGAATTCTCTTTACTCAGGTTGCAACAAGAATGTTGACTCCTGCAGAAATTGAAGAAATGAATAGCTGATAAACAGGTGAAGATATGAAAATAATTTATATGGGTACTCCGGATTTTGCCGTACCTGCACTCAAGGCTCTTGCAAATTCGGAACATGAGGTTTGTGCCGTTTTTACACAACCCGACAAGCCGAGGGGAAGAAAGATGATAATGACTCCTCCCGATGTCAAGGTGTGCGCAGAAAAGCTGAACATTCCCGTGTATCAGCCCGAAACCTTTAAGGACGGCAAACCTCTTGAAATTATCAATAAATATAATCCCGATGTCATTGTTGTTGCGGCTTACGGAAAAATTCTTCCCAAGTCGGTTCTTGACTCTGCAAAGTACGGTTGCATCAATCTTCACGGCTCGCTTTTGCCTAAATACAGAGGCGCATCTCCTATTCAGCAGAGCGTATTAAACGGTGACAGGGAAACCGGTGTAACGGCTATGCAAATGGATGTCGGACTTGACACAGGTGACATTCTGAAAGTTGTCAAAACGGAAATCGGTGTGAACGAAACCTCGGGAGAGCTTTTTGACCGTCTTTCTCTTATGGGCGGAGAGCTTATTCTTGACACACTTTCTGCTCTTGAAAAGGGCGAAATCACTCCGATTAAGCAGGACGAAAGCCTTGCAACTCACACTTCAAAAATTGACAAATCACTTTGTCCGATTGATTTTACAAAACCGGCCTTTGAGGTGCATAATAAAATCAGAGGACTTAATCCGTGGCCGATTGCCACAACCGAAATTAACGGTAAAAAGATAAAGGTTCATTCTTCTTTGCTCTGTGAAAAGAGCGGAAAAGCGGGAACTGTAATCAGCACAAAACCGCTGATTGTTGCCTGCGGTGAAAAGTCGGTTGAGCTTTGTGAAATTCAGCCTGAGGGCAAAAAGAAAATGACCGCCGAGGCATTCCTTGCCGGCCACAGGCTTTCTGTCGGCGATGTAATCGGTTAAAAATTCCCGTCTGCAATATGCAGACAGAAAGGTGTTTGATTTATGGGCTTCTTTTACGGATTTGATATGACCTATCTTGTGTTTATTGTTCCTTGTATCATAATAACATTGATTTGTCAGGTCAAAGTTAAAACAACTTTTTCAAAATATTCACAGATAAGAAATTCAAGAAATATGACAGGCGCTCAGGCGGCTGAATATGTTCTTCGTCAGCACGGTGTAACAGGCGTCAGAATTGAACATGTTGCAGGCAGTATGACAGATCATTTTGACCCGAGAACAAATGTAATCAGACTTTCCGACACGGTTTTTAACAGCACCTCTGTTGCGGCTGTAGGCGTTGCCTGTCATGAGGCAGGTCATGCAGTTCAGCACGCAGAAAATTATCTGCCTAACAGAATCCGTTCGTTTATTCTTCCTGTTGCAAGACTCGGTTCAAGCCTTAGTTGGATTTTTATTATAGTCGGTTTTTGTTTTACACAGAGAGTAGGTTTTGTATTTCTTTATATAGGTATAATCCTGTTTGCGCTTTCCGTACTCTTTACAATCGCAACACTTCCCGTAGAGTTTAATGCATCAAAAAGAGCGCTTGAAACAATCAGAAACGGCGATCTCCTTTACGGTGAAGAATACAAAGGCGCAAAGAGAGTGCTTCAGGCAGCCGCAATGACATATGTTGCAGCGGCTCTTACTGCAATTATGCAGCTTTTAAGATTAATTATAATTGCGAACAATCGCAGAAGATAATTTATTTTGGAGATTAAAATGGCAAACACACGCAATATTGCACTGAATGTGCTGCTTAAAATTGAAAATGAGGGAGCATATTCAAATATTGCTTTGAATAATGCCATAAAGGAAAACCGTCTTTCGGGTGTTGACAGCTCTTTTGTGTCAGCACTCGTTTACGGCGTTCTGGAAAGAAAAATTACGCTTGATTATATTATCAGGTCTTATTCTAAAATTCCGTTAAGGAAAATTGAAACAAAAACAAAAAATATTCTTCGCCTTGGAATACTCCAGCTTTTGTTTATGGACAAAGTTCCCGACAGTGCGGCAGTCAACGAAAGCGTTAATCTTGCCAAAAAGCACAAACTTCAGAAATCATCGGGTTTTATAAACGGAATTCTTCGCAATATCACAAGGGCAGAGGTTAAATATACATTACCCGATGAAAAGGATAGGACTCGATATCTTTCGGTAAAATATTCTGTTCCCGAAAACATTGTAAAATTGTGGATTAATTCTTACGGAGAAAATAATGCCGAACAGCTTTTGGCATCTCTTAACGGCAGAGCCAAAATCTGTTGTCGTGTTAATACCCTCAGAACAGATGTAGACACATTAATTAAGAAATTATCCGATGAGGGCGTTGTTACGAAAAAAATTCCGTTTATTGACAACGCACTCTATCTTGAAAATACAGGCTCGGTTGAAAGACTCAGAGCGTACAAGTCCGGACTTTTTCATATTCAGGATGCGTCAAGCCAGCTTTGTGTGAATTTTCTTGACGCAAAGCCTCGCAATATTATGCTTGATGTATGTTCCGCACCGGGCGGAAAGTCGTTTTCGGCGGCTCAATACATGAACAACCGTGGCAGAATTTTTTCCTGCGATATGTTCGACCATAAGCTGAAACTGATTTCGGCAGGTGCTAAAAGGCTTGGCATCACTTGTATTTCAACGCTTCTGCGTGATGCGTCAACCAATGACACGGCACTTCCTGTGGCGGACAGAATCCTCTGTGATGTTCCGTGCAGCGGTCTTGGAATCATGTCAAGAAAGCCCGAAATCAGATACAAGGACGACCTTATTTCCAACGATTTGCCGGATTTGCAGTACAGGATTCTCTGTGCAAGTGCTGATAATCTGGCAGTAGGCGGTAAGCTTGTCTATTCTACCTGTACATTGAATCCTGATGAAAACAATAAAAACACAAAGCGTTTTCTTAAGGAACATCCCGATTTTTACGGAATACCGTTAAAACTTCCAAACGGAATTACCCGTGCATTTGATGAAGAACCATACGAAATAACACTTATGCCGCACACCTGCGGAACAGACGGATTTTACATCAGCTTATTCGGAAAGAAGGCGTCAAATTGAATAATTTAACGGATATCAAGTCAATGACGCTTGATGAGCTGACTGAATTTGTCACAGAAAACGGTTTCCAAAAATTCAGAGCAAAGCAGATTTATGATTGGTTGTACAAAAATGTGACCGATTTTGACAATATGCGTAACATTCCTGCCGATTTAAAGGCTTTTTTGAAATCAAGTAGTTACATTTCTGTTGCAAATATTGAAAAAAAACTTGTTTCAAGGTATGATAAGACAGTCAAGTACCTTTTTTCGTTTAATGACGGCGAATGTGTAGAGTCTGTTGTAATGAGTTACAAGCACGGATATTCAATCTGTATCTCAACACAGGTTGGTTGTAAAATGGGTTGTACATTTTGTGCAACAGGCAAAAGCGGTTTTTCACGGAGTCTTGCACCGTCGGAAATGCTCGGACAGATTGAGGCCGCACAGCGTGACCTTAACATAAGAATTTCTAACATTGTTCTTATGGGAATGGGTGAACCGCTTGATAATTTTGATAATGTCGTAAAATTTCTCCGACTTGTTTCGTCCGACAACGGTCTTAACATTGGAATGCGACATATTACGCTCTCAACCTGCGGTATAGTTCCGAAAATTTATGAACTTGCAAAACTTCATCTCGGAATAACGCTTTCCGTTTCATTACACGCACCGAACGATGAGATAAGACAGCGAACAATGCCCATTGCAAGAAAATATTCTATTGAGGAATTATTAAAGGCTTGTTCAGATTATTTCAAAACAACAGGTCGCAGAGTTACATTTGAATACTCTATGATAAGCGGAGTTAATGACAGCGATGAAAACGCAAGAGAGCTTGCAAAACGACTTGAGGGTACACAAAGCCATGTTAATCTGATCCCCGTCAATACTGTTGAGGGAACAGGCTACTTAAAAAGCAATATTAAAAGACAGCAGGCATTCATAAATATTCTTGCTGCTAAAAATATCGGAGCAACCGTGCGCAGAACACTCGGAAGTGATATAAACGCATCGTGCGGTCAGCTCAAAAGAAAGCATATTGAAGAAGGAGGTAAATAACTTGGAAGTATTCAGCAAAAGTGATATCGGACTTGTTCGTAATCAGAATCAGGATGACTGTCGCTTCGGAGTTATTTCTCCCAGCTGTGTCTGGGCAGTTGTGTGTGACGGAATGGGTGGTGCAAACGGCGGTAATATTGCCAGCGCAACGGCCGTTGATTATATCAGCACCAAAATTACCGATTTGTACAAAGATGATATGACCAAGGAGCAGATTGGCGAGCTTATGGCAGAAATTGTTGTTAATGCCAATATGAAAGTCTTTGAAATGTCCATGAAAGATCCCGAACTCACGGGTATGGGAACTACATGTGAATTTGTCTTTGTAAAAGATACAACCGTTCATGTTGTTCATGTCGGTGACAGTCGCACATACGCTATCAGAGGCGGTAAAATCAAGCAGCTTACAGAGGATCATTCCGTTGTTCAGGAAATGGTTCGAAGAGGCGAGCTTACATATGAGCAGGCGCAAAATCATCCGAACAAGAACTTTATAACAAGGGCACTCGGCATAAAACCGTCCGTTCGCCTTGACTATATTGAAGCCAACTTTATTTACGGTGATGTTCTTCTCATCTGTACCGACGGACTTTCAAATTGTGTCACAACAGGAGATATGGTCAAAATCTGCCATGAAAACCGTGGCGAAGGTCTTATCACAAAGCTTGTTGACAAGGCGAAAGACGGCGGAGGTTCTGATAATATCACAGCTACCGTAATTTACTAAGGATAGGAGTTGACCGTTTTGGATAAATATTTGGGCAAAAGACTTGACGGAAGATATGAAATCCACGAGCTTATCGGTGTCGGCGGTATGGCAAATGTTTACCGTTGTACCGATACAGTTGATGACCGTGAAGTTGCCGTAAAAATTCTTAAAGACGAGTATCTCAACAATGAGGAGTTTATCCGCCGTTTCAAAAATGAATCAAAAGCCATCGCAATGCTTTCACATCCGAATATCGTAAAGGTGTATGATGTAAGCTTTGGCGATATGATTCAGTATATTGTAATGGAATATATTGACGGCATTACCCTCAAAGAATATATTGATCAGCAGGGCATTATTGAGTGGAAAGACGCAATCCACCTGACCGCACAGATTCTAAAGGCTTTACAGCACGCTCACGAGTGCGGAATTGTACACCGTGATATAAAGCCGCAAAATATTATGCTGTTGCAGGACGGTACAATCAAAGTTACCGATTTCGGTATTGCAAGATTTTCCGATAAATCGACACGCACAATGACAGAACAGGCAATCGGCTCTGTTCACTACATTGCCCCTGAACAGGCAAGAGGTGACGCAACTGACGGAAAAACGGACATTTATTCTGTCGGTGTAATGCTCTATGAAATGCTTACGGGAAAGCTTCCGTTTGACGGTGACAGTGCCGTTACGATTGCGCTTATGCAGTTGCAGTCAACACCGAAGCATCCTCGTGAAATCAATCCGGGAATCCCGATAGGTCTTGAGCAGATTACTATGAAGGCAATGGAAAAGCTTCCGTCCGACAGATACACTTCTGCCGCAGAAATGCTTTCTGATATCGAAAGATTCAGACTTAATCCGTCAATCGTTTTTGATTACGGCAACAAGTCTTTTGTTGATAATCAGCCCACAAAGTTTGTTCACTCTCTGCGTGACGGCAGGGTAAGAAATAAAATTGACAACGAGGCAACCAAAGTAGTTGATATGCCGCAGGACGATGTTGTTGTTAAAGAAGAACAGTTTGCCGATGAGGATTTTGTAAAGGAACATAAGCCGTCATACTATGCAGTCAAGGGTATTGTAATTGCGGCTGTTGCAGTATGTGCAATTTTCTTTGCACTTGCAATGTTCAGAGGCTGCTCAACCTCACAGGCTAAGGATGTTGAAGTTCCCGATTATGTCGGCAAATCCTTTGTTTCAATAAAAGAAAATAACCCGAATGATTTCAAGTTTGAGGTTAAGAGTGAATATGATGAGTCAAAGGAAATGGGCGTAATTCTTGATCAAGAGCCTAAGGGCGGTTCAATGAAGGTTAAGTCAGGCTCAACAATCACGGTAACCGTAAACGGAACGGACACAGAGGTTTCTGTTCCTTATGTAACCAATTACAGCGAAAAAGAGGCTTCTCAGGCTCTCAAGGAAAAGAATCTTATTCCTGAAATTGTCTATGTAGAAAACACTAAAACACCAAAGGGCTACACAATTGAGTGCTTCCCGAAAGCAGGTGTAAAAACTACAATCGGTTCAACGGTATATGTATATATTGCAAGCGGTGAGAGAACCAAACAGGTTACACTCCCGTCGGTTGACGGACTTATGCTTTCCGAAGCAAAGCAGACTCTTGTTGATCTCGGACTTACCGTTGAAACAGTACAGGATGATGAAAGCAAAGAACCAAAGGATACAGTCCTCGGTATGTCGCCTCTCCAGTACGGCAAGGTTGACGCAGGCTCTGTTGTAACCCTGACTGTAAGCTCGGGACTCGGTGACGAAAACACGGTTAATATCTTCGTTGACCTTCCGTCGGATGTTGAAGATTCAGTCGATATGACTGTAATTGTTGACGGTGCGGTTGATTCCCGTAATTCAAAGACGCTTGTTCCGAAATATAACAAGACCTATACTCTTGAACTCAAGGGCTCAGGCACTTCAACTGTAGTAATTCAGCTTGACGGTCAGGCGTACAGAGAGTATTCGGTTGACTTTGCATCGGCAGCGGTAACCACTACGGCGTCACATGATTATGTCCGTGCGACAACCGCTCCTCCCGAACCCGAACCGCCGACACAGTATTACACAGATCCGTATGTAGCGCCTGACACGACCGTTCAGCCGGTTACGGATGATCCTGAACTTTAATCGGTGAAGTATGGATACTAAAAGCGGAATTTTAATGAAATCAATCGGCGGATTTTACTATGTCCGTGCCGATGGTGAGGATTACGAATGTAAGGCAAGGGGGAGCTTTCGCAAAAGCGGAAACTCTCCCGTAGCGGGGGACAGGGTAAATATATCTGTTCCGAATGACGGTTTTTGTGCGATAGAAGAAATTCTTCCACGCAAAAACAAGCTCCGCAGACCTGCTCTTGCAAATCTTGATATTCTTCTTCTCGTGTGTTCAACTGTTGAACCGTTGCCGAATTTTACGATTATTGACAAAATGACTGCGGCGGCGGTAAACAATAATATGGAACCCGTAATTGTCGTTACAAAAAATGATCTGGAAAACGGAGATAAGATTGCCGATATCTACAGACACGCAGGTTTTGAGGTTTTTCTCTGTTCGGAAGATGATTCTTCACAAACCGAAGAACTCAAAAGCTATCTGTACGGCAAGGTTTCAGCCTTTATCGGTAACAGCGGTGTCGGCAAGTCCACATTGCTTAATAAGCTTTTTCCATCGCTTTCTCTTGAAACAGGGCAGACAAGTAAAAAACTCGGCAGAGGAAGACATACAACAAGAGTTGTGGAACTGTTTGAACTTGACGGTTGTTTTGTGGCAGACACACCCGGATTTTCAACCGTCGATCTTCAGCGTTACGAAATGATTGACAAAAGCCGGCTGCAATATTGCTTTCCTGAATTTGAAAAATATTTAGGGGACTGTATGTTTACTTCATGTTCGCATACCTGTGAAAAAGGCTGCAGGATTCTTGAGGCGCTCTCTGACGGTGAAATTGAAGAAACCCGTCACCGCAGTTATGTTCAGATGTATAACGAGGTCAAGGACATTAAATCATGGCAGATAAAGGAGTAACTATGCGTTGTGTGATTATTGCAGGCTCGCCTGACACAAATTCGGATTTTTTGTCCGAGGTTATAAAACCTGATGACTATGTGATATGTGCCGACAGAGGCTGCAATTTTGCAAAACAGGCAGGCATTACTCCGAACCTTGTTGTAGGAGATTTTGATTCCGAGCCTGATGTACTGTTTCCAAACTGCGAAACGGTCCGACTTATTCCCGAAAAGGATGATACCGACACAATGCACTCTGTTGACCTTGCACTTGAAAAAAGGTTTGACGAAATAGCAATTCTCGGTGCATTGGGCGGTCGCTTTGACCACAGCTTTGCAAATGTGGCGGTTCTCTCTTATATTCACAAACACGGAAGTAAGGGCGTTCTCCTTTCTGAAAAAGAGAAAATAGAATTTCTTCCCGTAGGTCATTATGAATATAAAAACTTTAAAGGCAAAACATTTTCGCTTTTCCCTTTCGGATGTCCGAGTGTCTGCGTAAGCTATTCGGGAACAAAGTATCCTCTTGAAAAATACTGTGTTTCGAGCAGCGTTACTCTGGGTGTTTCAAATGTATTCACTTCCGATATGACAACAATTGACATATATGACGGAAATGCAATACTTATAATTAATTTGATAGACTGTTAAAATTACAGCTTGACATTGTTTGCAAATGTATCTTGTATATGTCAAAAGCAATGTCAACATTATATGGGGGTATAGCTCAGCTGGGAGAGTGTCTGACTGGCAGTCAGAAGGTCACGGGTTCGAGCCCCGTTATCTCCACCACATTTTTTATACAACAATATTTGCAAAGAATTTGCTTTATAAGGCTTTGCAATAACAAAATTGTAACTATATTAACACCTTTAAGTCTTGAAAAGAAATATGTTTTTATGGTATAATTCTTTTCAGACAAAATTTGAAATTGATACTTATTTGGAGTTGAGTAATAATATGTCATTGTGTATGGGATGCATGCAGGAAATAGGTGACAACAAGATTTGTCCGTCCTGCGGATTTGATACAACTGAAAAACAGCAAGCTCCTTTTTTACCGTACGGAACAATTCTTCAGAACCGCTATATCGTAGGTGCGGGAATTGATACCAACGGCGAAAGTACACGCTATATAAGCCACGACAAGCAGACAGGTGACATTGTAATCATCTGCGAATTTCTTCCTATCGGACTTTTTTCTCGTAAAGAAGGAACTACCGAGGTCAGAATAAATTATGAAAACCGCCTTGTATATAATAAACTCAAGGACGATTTTCTTAACTATTACAGGATTCTTTCAGAACTCCGTGAGCTTTCCGCTCTTATGAATGTTCACAACATTTTTGAAGAAAATAACACAGTTTATGTTGTTGAGGAAAACGAGGATCTTATTCCTTTTGAGGAGTATGTTGAACGCAGTAACGGTCATCTTGAATGGGATATTGCCCGTCCGCTTTTTATGCCTGTAATTTCTGCGCTTGAGGCTCTTCACAAGAGAGGTGTCGGTCACTATGCTATCGCACCTAAGAATATGTATATAACAGCATCGGGTAAAATTAAGATTTCAGGCTTTGCGTCGGAAAATGAGCGTAAAAGAGGCACGCCTCTCAAATCTCAGCTTTTTTCAGGCGCTGCGGCTCCCGAACAGTATGACGACAATTTTCCTCTTGACGATATTACGGATATCTACGGATTCTGTGCAACCCTTTTCTACGCCCTCACGGGTCATATGCCAAAGAGTGCGGTAGAACGCCGTAAGGACAGCCGACTTCTTATGAGTACAACAACCGTAAAGAGACTTCCTCCGCATGTTGTTTCGGCTCTTGCTAACGGTTTGCAGGTTGAGCGTGAAAACCGTATTACAGATTTTGACGAGCTTCGTTCACAGCTTTCCGTTGCTCATACAGCAAAGGCAATTCAGGACGAAATTTCAAGAACAGCAAGCATGAACCTTACAAAGTCAGAGCGTACACGCAAGACTTCAAACGGTATGTCACACGCTTCAATTATTATTATTGCGGCTGCTATCACGGTTCTTGTTCTCGGTATTGCCGGTGTGTTCTGGCTTATGCAGAATCCGCTTGCCGGAATGTTCTCAAATAATACTGATGCGAGTGTAAGCTCAACTCAAAGCACAGAGTGGACAGGTGCTACTGTCCCTAACTATATCGGAATGACATATGAAGAGGCTGTTAAGAGTGTTGACAGCAACAGCAGTATCACAATCTACAGAACTTTTAACGATGAGTACAGCGATGATTATGCAGAAGGTAAGATTATGTCACAGACTCCTGCCGCAGGTTCAAAAATTACTCAGGAAGATTCCGTAGTAGTGAGTGTTTGCGTAAGCAAGGGATCACAGATGAGGACTCTGCCGAAGGTTGAGGGTGAAAAACTTGATACCGTTGCATCCGACATTGCCGCTCAGGGACTTCTTGCAACAGCAGAATATGAGTACAGTGACAAGGTTGCTGAGGGAAGGGTAATCCGCTACAAAGAACATGTTGAGGGTGATACTCTCGAATACGGTTCAACGGTAGTTCTTATTGTCAGCAAGGGCAAGAAACAGACAAGTTCTCAATCATCAAACTGATAAAATTAATAACAATGTTTAAGACGGACTTTTTTCAGTCCGTCTTTTTTATTGATATAAAACAGTTATAGTTACTGATTATCTTAAAATACTCGATAAAATTGAGATTGGAAAAAATTTCAGAAAACTGTCACAAAATAAAGGTCAAAAATAGTCAAATTTCTCTTGACTTTTCTTGAAAATGGTATAAAATATAATTAGCACTCAGGGAACAAGAGTGCTAATTAATTAAAAGTAATTTAAAATTTTTACAGGAGGCTGTATTTATGACAATCAAACCATTACTTGACAGAGTCGTTTTAAAAGTTGAAGAGGCTGAAGAGAAAACAAAGAGCGGTATTATTCTTTCATCTGCTGCTCAGGAAAAGCCACAGTTCGCATCAGTTGTTGCTGTTGGCCCCGGCGGTGTTGTTGACGGCAAGGAAGTAAAGATGTATGTCAGCGTAGGCGATAAGGTAATCGCAAGTAAATATGCAGGCACACAGGTAAAGATTGACGGCGAAGAATATACAATCGTAAACCAGTCGGATATACTCGCAACTCTTGAATAATTAACTAAATATACGGAGGTAATTTACAATGGCTAAACAAATCGCATACGGCGAAGATGCAAGAAAAGCTTTAATGAAAGGTATCGACCAGCTCGCTGATACCGTTAAAATCACACTCGGACCTAAGGGCAGAAATGTTGTTCTTGATAAGAAGTTCGGTGCTCCGCTCATCACAAATGACGGTGTAACAATTGCTAAGGAAATTGAACTTGAAGATCCTTTTGAAAATATGGGTGCTCAGCTTGTAAAGGAAGTTTCTATTAAGACTAACGATATCGCAGGCGACGGTACAACAACTGCCACACTCCTTGCTCAGGCTCTCATCAGAGAGGGTATGAAGAATGTAACTGCAGGCGCTAACCCAATGGTACTTAAAAAGGGTATTGCTGACGCTGTAAATGTTGCAGTTGAGGCTGTAAAGAAGAACAGTAAGCAGGTATCCGGTACAGATGATATCGCAAGAGTTGCAACAGTTTCTTCAGCTGATGAAAATGTAGGCAAACTTATCGCAGACGCTATGGAAAAGGTTACAGCTGACGGCGTAATTACAATTGAAGAAAGCAAAACTGCTGAAACCTACAGCGAAGTTGTTGAAGGCATGCAGTTCGACAGAGGCTACATTTCTCCTTATATGGTTACAGATACAGAAAAAATGGAAGCTGTTTACGACGATCCATATATTCTTATTACAGATAAAAAAATCGCTTCAATCCAGGAAATTCTTCCTCTTCTGGAACAGCTTGTTCAGTCAGGCAAAAAGCTTGTGATCATCGCTGAAGACATCGAAGGCGAAGCTCTTACAACTCTTATTCTCAACAATCTCAGAGGCACATTCAAGTGCGCAGCTGTTAAGGCTCCGGGATTCGGCGACAGACGTAAGGAAATGCTTCAGGATATTGCTATTCTTACAGGCGGTCAGGTAATTTCAGAAGAACTCGGTCTTGAACTTAAGGATACAGCTATCGAACAGCTTGGACGTGCAAGACAGGTTGTTATTAACAAGGAAAATACAATTATTGTTGACGGTTCCGGAAACTCTGACGATATCAAGAACAGAACTGCTCAGATCAAAGCTCAGATTGAAACAACAACATCTGATTTCGATAAAGAAAAGCTTCAGGAAAGACTTGCAAAGCTTTCAGGCGGTGTTGCAGTTATCAAGGTAGGCGCTGCAACTGAAATCGAAATGAAAGAAAAGAAACTGAGAATTGAAGACGCTCTTGCTGCTACAAAGGCAGCCGTTGAAGAAGGTATTGTAGCCGGCGGCGGTACTGCTCTGATAAATGCAATTCCTGCTGTTGAAGAGCTTATTCCTTCACTGGAAGGCGATGAAAAGACAGGCGCTCAGATCATTCTCAGAGCTTTGGAAGAACCTGTTCGCCAGATTGCACTCAATGCAGGTCTTGAAGGCAGTGTCATTATAGATACTATTAAGCGTTCAGGCAAAACAGGCTATGGTTTCGACGCTTACAATGAAACATACGTTGATATGATTCCTGCCGGAATCGTAGATCCTACTAAGGTAACTCGTTCCGCACTCCAGAATGCAGCTTCAGTTGCCGCTATGGTTCTTACAACTGAAAGTCTTGTTGCTGATATTCCTGCACCGGAACCGGCTCCTGCAATGCCTCAGGGCGGTATGGGAATGGGATATTAATCCGATAACCTCCTCTTATTTAAACTATATATGTCTGAAAAGACAAACCGACCTCTGCATTATGCAGAGGTCGGTTTTTTTTGCTGATTTCATTCTGTTTGCCCTTTTAATGTCCATCCGGCATAGTTAGCTGTCATAACATTTAGCATATCCGCATATTCAAGCTCGGAAATATAAAAACCGATATAAAGTGTATCATTGCCCATATCGCTTGTACTGCCTGAATCCACCAGCTTTTCATTATGAAGTATTACAGCATAAAAGCTGTCCTTGCATATCTGATAAATATCATCTGACTCATAATAATCGTCCGAATTTATAAAATCCGATATATTAGAACCGCCCAATTTATATCCGTTCATATTTGCTGAAAGCGTTTCTTCAAGCTCTTCTTTTGTAAGACCGTATTCTTCCATAGTCGACAGTTTATCAAAAGCTTCCTGACCGTAATACACCTCATATGTTCCCGTACAGTAAGGTTTGTTATGATCCTCTTCTGATTGATAATAAATAAATTCTCCGTCAGATCCAAGACAAAGCTCCGAACCATCTTTGGCAATAAATGTATTTCCGCTGATATAATCCCCTGCTGCAATATTAAACGACGCTGTTTTTGTAATATCACGTACATCAACCGAAAGATCATTTTCACTGGGACTCTGACCGGCAAATGTAACAACCGTATTCTTCTGAGGAACAATCAAAACATCAATTGAAAAGAAAATACCATATGGAATATATAATGCAACAAATGAAGGATATACAACATGGTATGAATTCACAAAAGAAATATTAGCTGAGCAAGGAATAAACTGCAAAGTTAATCCAGTAACAACAGATGAATATATAGAAATGATGAAAATAACACAAGCTAAAAGACCATTTAATTCTCAAATGTCAAAAGCAAAACTTGAAGCATGTGGAATTAAAGTACCAGAATGGAAAGATGGTCTAAAGAGATATTTAGAAGAGGTGAAGGAAAATGAAGAATAGAAAAGGAATTATTTTAGCTGGAGGGAGTGGAACAAGATTATATCCCTTAACACTTGCAATATCAAAACAAATTATGCCTGTATATGATAAGCCAATGATATATTATCCATTATCAATATTAATGCAAGCAGACATAAGAGAGGTATTAATAATAACAACACCAAGAGACGCAGAAATGTTTAAAGACTTACTTGGTGATGGAAGTCAATGGGGAATGCATTTTGAATATAAAATTCAAGAAAAACCAAATGGACTAGCAGAAGCATTTATAATAGGAGAAGAATTTATAGGAGATGACAATGTTGCCATGATTTTAGGTGATAATATATTTACAGGTCATGGACTAACGGAGAAGCTTAGAGATGCAGCAACCATAAAAAACGGTGCTAAGGTATTCGGTTATTATGTAGATGATCCGGAAAGATTTGGAATTGTGGAATTTGATGAAAATGGACGGGCTATATCCATTGAAGAAAAGCCGGAACATCCAAAGAGCAATTATTGTGTAACAGGGCTTTATTTTTATGACAATAAAGTGGTTGATTATGCTAAGAGATTAAAACCTTCTGCCAGAGGAGAACTGGAAATAACAGATTTAAATGCAATGTATCTTAACAATAAT
>ENA-ORSS01001979-ORSS01001979.1-human-gut-metagenome-genome-assembly--contig:-NODE-1979-length-19540-cov-4.053939_pt1 | contig 19540 bp, 15 predicted proteins | sample MGYA00241899_ERZ509162 | MGnify/ENA primary metagenome ERZ509162 (study PRJEB26280, sample SAMEA2338641) | human gut metagenome | biome: human gut; feature: human-associated habitat; material: faeces... | reverse complement strand
GGCAAAACGTATATCCGCCCACTGCCCGTCGGAGGGAATTTCCCACGATTTCTTTCCGCTTATATCTACGCTTTCAAGGGCGTTTCTCAAATCAGTGATGCCCTCTTTGTCTGTGCGCTTGCCGGAAGTTGCCTCCATGGAGTACAGGCCGTCGCCGGCGTTTAGCCAATTTTCATTCGGGGAGAGTTTTTGGCCGTCGTAGCGCACTGCAAAGCGCGCAACTTCCCAAAAATATTTTCTGTCCGCGGGCTTGTCGTAGGAAAATTCTGCCTTTCCGCTCTTTAACGGCGTTATTTTGCATATGAGCCTCTTGGGGGCGTCGGCGCCTACTTCCCACGGACCTTTGAGCCTTCCGGCGCAGCTGCTTAGGTTTGCGCTCGCTGTCAGGCCGAGCTTTGCGGCTTCCTCCATTGCAAATGCAAAATTTTTCCTCCATGTCTCGTCCATGAATTCGCATTTCGGCTTGGGGTACAGCAGATGCCGGGAGTCCTCCCAGTAGCCGCGCGCGTCGAACAGCAAAAAGCCCCCGAAGCCGAGTTTTTTCATATCGGCGAGGTCTTTTCTTATTGTCTCTTTATCGACGTGACCGTTTACCCACCACCAATAACACCATGGCCGCGACTCTTTCGGCGGAGCTTGGAATGCCGCCTTATCCAAGGGCTTTTCTGAAATTTTCGTTTCTCCCCTGTCTGCGCCGGTGCATGCGCAAAGCAGAATTGCGCAGACTGCAAATATGAAGCTTATGTGTTTCATTCGACCAAACCTAAGTTAACGCTCTAACTTTGTCAAGCGCCTTATTCCCTTGCGCTATCAATGCCTGAATTTGAAAGACCACATCGCATTTTAATTTTCTCATTTTCTGCGTCTAAAAAACTTTTCACTCACTTGTCGGGCTCGAGGCATTTTCCAATTCTAAAAATAAAAGAAAAAATCTCCGCATTTTAAAAATCTGTCTGCGTTTTTTGCGCGCCCTGCATAAAATATGTTTGCGCTCGCGCCGCAATTTGGAAAAATAAAAAACGAATGAATGGTTATGTAGTGGCGAGATTGCAAGGTGGAATGGGCAACCAGATGTTTGAATACGCCTTCGCCCGCGCCTTGTCTTTGCGCGGGGGAATGGACATTTTTATTGATACGGCAGGCCTCAATCCAAAAAAACATTCAGGTTTCTCGCTCGACCGCTTTGAAATAAGCGCAAAATTTGTAGATAAAGACCGCAAAAACGCGGTGATTACCCCTCACTTTGAACTTAAACGCCGACTGTATAAAGCACTCAAAATACCGTACAGGTTGTCGGCATCGCACATTCGGGAAAAATCGTTCGGCTTTGAGCCGACGTATAGACAAATAAAAGCATCGTGCTATTTGGAGGGGCTATGGCAGAGCGAAAAATATTTTTCCGACTTCTCTGCTCAAATATCTGCGGAATTCAAGCTTAAGGACGAAGAATCCCTAATGCGCCACCCGCTTTTTGAGCAGATAAAAAATTCCAATTCCGTAGCGGTTCACGTCCGCCGCGGGGATTACGTCTCAAAGCCAAAGTACCGCAAAATCCTGTACGTCTGCCGAAAAAAATATTACGAAAACGCGCTGAATTTTATATCAGAGCGCGTCGAAAACGCACGGTTCTTCGTGGCCTCCGACGACCCAAAATGGGTTCGCGAAAACTTTGCAGGCAAAAACATCACTTTTATAGAGCCTTCGGGGCACTTTGAGGATTTTTATCTCATGAGCCAATGCAGGCACGCGGTCATTTCAAACAGCACTTTTAGCTGGTGGAGCGCATGGCTCGGCGAAGCGCGCGACCACAATAGAATTATTGCCGCGCCCGACGTCTGGTTTACCCCTCAATCAAAAATAAATTTTTCCGATATTATACCTAATAGATGGATAAAACTTCCGACTGGCTGCGGCTCCGCGGACGCTTAGCGAAACTTTTTACAACAAAAGCCGTTCCTTAATTTTGGAATACCTATGCTAAAACTATCAAAAATCTCCGCGATTGCCGCCGTGGCGCTCGCCCCGTTGCTCGCTCTCTGCGCTGCGGGAAATCAGACCGAACCCGCAAAAGGTTCGGAAAAGCTCAAAATAGCGGTCTTTGTGCGCAATATGACCGACGACAAATCTATCGACTCGCGCCTCGGAGGTTTCGCCGCGTCAATTTCAGCCAATCTAAACGCGCTCGGCTTCTCGACGGTTGACGAAGCCCTCGCTCTAAAATCACTCAAAGAATATTCGGGCGGACAAAATTCGGCGCGCCTTAACGCCAACATATTCGACGGCGCATCCGCCGCAAGAATCGCCGAATACGCAGGCGCAAACCGCGTGCTCTCTGTGGCGGTGGTTTCGCTCGGGCGGGAAACGCGCTCTTTCGACGGGTATGGCGTAAAGACAAAAATCGAAGCCTTCACTCTGCGCACGTCAAGCTCGCTCTTTGGCGAGGACGGAGCGGGTGAAACGGGAATAAATGCCGACGCGTCTTTTGAAATGCGCTCGGGCGGCGCGCTTAAAGTGTCGGAAAGCGATATTCTGGGGCGGCTTCTATCGTCTGCGGCAAAAACGCTCGCCGACGGCATTTCCTCTAAAATCGAAAACGTATCGAGCAGCGAGGCCGACAGAAAGCTTTACGAAATCAATTTGAAGTTTGCAATAGAGCAACTTCAATTCCCAATGCTGAAAATGGTCTCTTACGGCAAATACGAGCTCACAACCCAGACTTACCCCGCGAGCCTATCGACTGCGACCGTCCGCATCGACGGCGCCGCCGTCACGGTCTCGTCCGGGAGTGGCGCTCGAAAGGTTGCCCTCCCAAAAGGAATACACACAATCTCAGCAGACATACCGGGTTTTGTGAAAGTCGAGGAGTCGATTTTTGTGGACGGCTCAAATTCTCCCTCGGAATTTGTAGTGTCGCTCACTCCGGACGACTCAACCGCCGCGCGCTGGAAAAACGATATGAAGTTCGTGCAGTCAATAGTGGACTCCGCCGTGAAATCTGACTCAAAGCTCATCATCAGCGAGGCCGAAGCCGAAAAACTAAAAGGCATCGCCGAGACTTTCAAGAAATCTAACATCACTATAGATCTCGGATTCGGAAACAAATAATCATGAAAAAATTTATATGCCTGTTGCTCTCTGCCGCCTGCTTGACGGCCGCACAATTCTCAAACGCCCAGCAATCGCCGCAAAAAAAGACCGTAGCTGTCGTTAAAATCTCGGCGACTGACGCCGCAAAAAAACTGGCGGAAGCCCAGGGCGGGGGGCTATCGTTGCAGTCGGTGTCGGAGTCGCTCGAATCGAACATCGTTTCGGCTCTGCAAAACTCCCGCAAGTTTCAGATACTTACGCGCTCAGACCTCCCGGAGGCGATGAAGGAGGCCGACTTCGCAAATTCAGGCAATTCGGCCGGCTCTAAAAATTTTTCATTCAAGGGCGCCGACTATATTCTTACAGTCAAAATAAACGACTTCCAAGACTACATTAAAACCGCCAACTTCGCGCTGCTCGGCAAAAGCGCGCAAAAGCGAATGCTGCGTCTGAATGCGGTGGCAAACATAATAGACTCATCGACGGGCGCAGTCGTGGAATCCGCCAATTTGGAAGTGTCCGACGCCGACATTTCAGATCTCGACTCAGGCGTCCGCGAAAATTCCAACCTAAACCAGGAGCTGTTGCCAAAGCTGTCAAAAGCTCTCGCCGACAAAATTGCCGAGCGCGTCACGGAAGTGGCTTTCCCAGCAAAAGTAGTGGCAAAAACAGGCTCCACCGTCACTGTCAACCGCGGCGACGGCACATCCGTAAAAATGGGCGACATCTACGATGTTTACGCGCTCTCGGGAGATTTGATAGATCCGGATACAGGCGAGAACTTGGGCTCAGAGGAAATTGCGGTCGGGAAAGTCGAAATTATTGCAATTCGCCCAAAATTCTCCCAGGCGCGCGCAATAAAGGATAACGGAATTGCCCGCGGCCACATTCTGCGCAAATCGCAAGCCCAATCCGAGCGGGATTGATTCCCCATAGCCGAATGGAAATCGTGCGCGCCATATTGAGCGCGGCGGCGGTAGTTGCGCTCGCGGGTTGCGCAACTTACAGCGATTCCACCGCCAATATGCGCTCTGACTTCCGCGCTGGCAACTTTGCCGCCGCGGCGGGAGATGCCTCGCGCCAATGCAAAGAGGCGGAAGGCTCGGGCGATGAACTAATATGGCTGCTCGAGACCGGCTCCACGGCAAGAGCCGCAAATATGCTTTCGGAAAGCTCCAACGCCTTCGAGAGGGCCGAAAAACTATTTTTAAAATACGACGCAGAGGGCGGCGCGGGCATAGGCGACGAGGCTGCCGCCGCCGTCCTAAACCAGACGTACCTCCCATATACGGGATACAATTACGACCGCATAATGGCGGCGGCATACCAGGCCCTAAACCTCATTGAGCTCAAAAATTTTGAGGAGGCGGAAGTATGGCTTAAAAAGCTCGAAAATTTTCAGTCCGACGCCGAGGCAAAAAATAGGCGGCGCATAGATTCGCAAATGGCGGCGCTGGAAAAGGCGCAAAGCGAAAACGGAAAGAAAAATTACGATGTAGGGAGAACTCTCGCCAATTCCTCCGTGCGAGGGAAATTAGCAGAATACTACGGGGCGGACTTTCTGTCGCCGAATGCGGCGGTGCTGGCGAAGGGAGTGTACACAAACCCGTTCGCGTACTGGCTTGCAGGGCTATATTTCTCCAACAGGCCGGCGGATATGTCCGACAAATCGCGCGCCGCGGACTTTTTTAGGCTCGCAAACCAGTCTTGCGAAGGCGGAAATAAGGTCGCCGCGCTCGACGCGCTTCGCGCCGAAGCCCTCGCAAACGGCAGCGCGCCGGATATGGGAAATTTTACATACGCGATTTTCGAGTCGGGAATGGCGCCCATTAGAAGGCAGTTTAGAATAGACCTCCCACTTTACGTGTTTGGCGAAACTCTCCCCTATGTGGGCCTGAACTTTCCGTATCTATTGCCGTCCCAATACAAGCCGCTCCCTCCTAAATTCTCGGGCGGAGGGAAAAATGCGGATTTCTTTAAAATCGCCGACATGGACTCCATCATTTCGCGCGAATTTAAAAACGAGCTTCCGCTCGTGATTACCCGCACGGTTTTGTCGGCGGCGGTCAAGGCGGGCGCGCAGTTCGCGGCTCAATACGCTGTAAGGGAAAATTCGCTCGCACTGCTTGCCGTGGTGATTACGGGCACTGCATACCAGCTCATAACTAACGACGCCGACTTGCGCACTTGGACTACGCTCCCTAAATCTATTTATATTGCAAAGCTCCCGACTCCCCCCGACGGGATTGTGGAAATCGGCGGACGCAAGGTTTCCGTTGACACCAAAGGCTCATGCGTTATAGTCGCAAAACAAATTTCGCCCACGGCGCCGCTTTTTGTCAGAAAATTCAACTTCAAGCAAAAATGAAAAAACTACTCGCGTTAATAGCAGCATCGCTTGCCCTGTGCGCCTGCGACACAGTCAACACAGTTGAGCGCGCAAATCCCTCCGCCAACAAAAAAATGGTTGACGATATCAGAATTGTCACCGACTCCGCAGTTGATGACTACGCGTATGTCGCCGGAATAAACGAGGCTAAAACCCAGGGCGGCCTCCTTAAAATTCAGGCTGAAATTGTAAACCGCTCGTCGGCTTACAGAAACGTCAATTACAAATTTGAATGGTTCGACTCCGACGGAATGGCCATAAATTCCCCGAACTCTGTCTGGATATCAATCCCGATTGAGGGCGGAGAAAGCAGAAACATCTCAGCAGTCGCGCCGAGCCCGAAGGCCGCCGACTTTAAGCTAAAGCTAATGCCGGACGTCCGCGACTGACAACTTTAACAATTCTTAAATATGAAAAATATAAAAACAGCAATCTGCATTTCCGCCGCAATTTTACTCGCAGTCTCAGGCTGCTCGTCAGACTCGGCAAGGCGAATCGAGGCGGGAGGGGCGCGCTCCCTCCTTTCGGTTAACAAAATAAATATGGCCGATTGGAATGAGGCCGCTTCATCCCTCGTAAACGATATGCTCGCCTCCGGCTGCCTCGACTCCTTCAAGCAAAAACCGGTTAAAATGGCGGTTGGCAGAATCGTAAACCGCACGAGCCGCTCTATCGAAACGGATTTGCTCACGCGGCAGATTACAATCGCCCTCAACAACTCCGGGAAAGTGAGGGTCGCCGCGACGGACGCATTTTCAAAGGAACAGGAAAAATACGAAGCCTTCATGAACGATAAAAAAGTTTCGCTTCCGAAGCTCGTAATGACGGGCAAAATAATCGAGGACAGGGAGAGCGTGGACGGCGTGCGCGAAGTGACTTACGTCTTTATCCTATCTCTCGCAAGCGGCGGCGAAGTCATATGGGAGGCTCAAAAGCAAATCGCCAAACAGGCCGATTAAAGTTGTCTTCCGCCCAAGAACTTTTATCTGTATCCGACTGTCTTATTTCATAAGGCACGCTATGCGCCGCAACATTTTAACAAAAATTATTTAATATGAAAAAATCAGATGTAGGTTTAATAGGCCTCGGTGTGATGGGCGCGTCCCTCGCGCTAAACCTTGAGGACAAGGGTTTTGCAGTGTCTGTTTATAACAGGCCACATTCAAAGAAAGATTCCGTCGTGAAAAAATTTCTCGACACACGCGCCAAAGGAAAAAATTTCTTCGGCACGGAGGACATCGCGGAATTTGTAAAATCCCTCGCGCGCCCGCGCATTGTAATCTTGATGGTGAAGGCGGGAGAGGCCGTTGACGAAATTGTCAACCAGCTTCTGCCGCACCTCGCAAAAGGCGACATCGTAATCGACGGCGGAAACTCCGACTTCCACGACACCCAGCGCAGGGTCTCCGAACTTTCAAAGTCCGGCATACTCTTTGTCGGCTGCGGAATTTCCGGCGGTGAGGAAGGCGCGCTGAAAGGCCCGTCGATAATGCCCGGGGGAAATCCTGAGGCGTGGCCTAAAATCAAAAAAGTCTTAAAGGCAATCGCCGCGCGCGCCCCTGACGGCGACCCGTGCTGCCGCTGGATCGGCGAGGGCGGGGCCGGCCACTTCGTGAAAATGGTCCACAACGGCATTGAGTATGCAGAAATGCAGATTATCGCGGAAACTTACTCCATACTCAAAAATTGCAACCGCCTCGATAACGACACAATATCGGAAATTTTCTCAAACTGGAATCTCGGCGATTTGAAGGGATACCTCACTGAAATCACCGCAAAGGTCTTAATGGCAAAGGATTCGCAGGGGGCGTATATCGTCGATGACATACTCGACGTGGCTTCGCAAAAGGGCACCGGCAAGTGGACTGTAATGTCGGCTCTCGACGAAAGCGTCCCGCTGGGAATCATTACCGACGCAGTATATGCGCGCTTTATGTCGGCAGACGTCGAAAGCCGCGCGCAGGCGTCGGAAATTTATTCCGACTCGTTTGTAGATATGGAATCGCACGCGGTGAATGTCGAGCTGCTTAGAGAGGCTATGTTCGCGGCAAAACTTCTCGCGTATGCGCAAGGCTTCGCGCTAATGCGCGCGGCATCCGACAAATACGGGTGGAATCTCGACTTCTCGGGAATAGCAAAAATATGGCGCAACGGCTGCATTATAAGGTCGGACTTCCTGAACAATATCGCCCTCGCATACGAAAGCGGAAATCCTCGAAACATGATTTTCGCGCCGTATTTCCAGAGCCGCGTAAAGCTCCTTATGCCGAGCCTCCGCAGAATTTGTGCCTTCTGCGCAATCGAAGGCGTCCCGGCGCCGTGCATGTCCTCGGCCCTCTCATACTTCGACTCCATAAGGCAGATATCTTCGCCCGCAAACCTCATACAGGGCCTGCGCGACTTCTTCGGCGCACATACATACGAGCGCGTCGATAAACCCCGCGGCGAATTCTTCCACACCGACTGGGAGGCCGCCGCTGAAGAAGGCGCAAAAATTTCCGCAAGGGAAAAACCGGAAGGCAGAGTATGGAAAATCCGTCAGGTCAGGTACTGGTAATTTTCGGCGCGTCGGGGGATCTTGCAAAACGCAAGCTGCTCCCGGCGCTCTTCGCGCTGCATTGCGAGGGGTTTTTACCAAAAAATTTCGCGATTGTGGGTGTCGGCCGCACTGAGATGAATTCCGACCAATATAGGCAGTCGCGCGCTGATGACATAAAAAAATTTGCGCGCGCAACAGCCGCGGATTTCTCAAAGCTCGACGCTTTTCTATCGCTCGTTGAATACGCAAACTTCAATACGGACAACCCGAACGAATATTCGAAGCTTGCCGATTTCATCGAAAAAGTACGGCAACTCAAAAATATTCCGGACAATATCACATTCTATTTTGGAATACCTCCGGAGATGTATTCGCCGACCGCCGACGGCATAAAAACTTCCGGACTCAACCTATCCAACTGCGGCGGTTTCCGCAGGGTAGTAGTCGAAAAACCTTTCGGGAAATCGCTCGATTCCGCAAGGGCCGCAAACCTTAAACTCGGTTCAGTATTCAGCGAAAACGAAATTTACCGCATAGACCACTACCTCGGAAAAGAAACGGTTCAAAATATTCTCGTTCTCCGTTTCGCAAACGAAATTTTCGAGTCTCTATGGAATAGAAACCATATCGACTCCGTGGAGATTTCAGTTTCGGAGTCTATCGGCGTGGAAAACAGGGGCGCGTATTACGACAAGTCGGGCGCGATGCGCGATATGGTGCAAAACCACCTCCTAAACCTCGCGGCTTTCGTCGCGATGGAGTGCCCTGCATCTTTTGACGCCGAATCCATACGCGACGAAGTGGCAAAAGTCTTGCAGTGCCTGCGCCCAATGGACGAAAAGACGATAGACTCAAATACTATGCGCGCTCAATATTCCGAGTCCGGGAATCTCCCCGCCTACCGCTCCGAAAAAAATGTCGCCGCAGATTCCACCACTGAGACGTTTGCCGCGATGAAATTTTTTATCGAAAATTGGAGATGGGGTGGCGTGCCTTTCTATCTCTATACGGGGAAACGGCTGCCTGAGAGAAAGTCGGAGGTAATTATCAACTTTAAATCGGCGCCGGTGCAGATGTTTGTCGGACAATGCTCCGGAAGGTCGTGCAACAAGCTTACAATGCGCATTCAGCCCGACGAAGGGGTTTGGCTAAGCTTCGGCCTGAAAATCCCGGGCGCGGGATACGAAGTTGCGCAAGTTTCGATGGACTTCAATTATTCGTCGATGTCGGGCGCCAATCTGCCTGACGCGTACGAAAGGCTTCTGCTTGACGCGATGTCGGGCGACGCAACTTTATACGCGCGCTCCGACGCACTCGAAGCAAGCTGGAAATTTATCGACCCAATTCTTAATAGGTGGAAGGAGCGCGGAGCCGACGGATTGGAATTCTATCCGGCCGGCTCGGACGGCCCCGAAGGGGCGCGGAAAATGCGCCTCGAACACAGCTCCGACAGCTGCCCAATACGATTCTCGGCAAGCGCAAAAAACGGAAATGAAAATAGAAAAATGTAGCTCGCCTTCCGACGCCCTCGAAAAGCTCGCGGATAAAATCGAATCCGACTCACAAAAGCCGGGCGATTTCTGCATAGCTTTCTCGGGCGGAGAAAGCGCCAAAAAAATGTTCCCGGTTCTCGCCCGAAGAAATATGGATTTTTCCCGGTTCAAAATATTTTTTGTGGACGAGCGCTGCGTCTTTCCCGAGTCCCAAGATTCTAACTACCGGTGGGCTCGCGAGCTGTTTATCGAGCCGCTGAATATCCCCAAAGAAAGGGTGTTTAGGCTTAGAGGCGAAGAATGCCCGATTACAGCCGCTGAAGAGGCGTCAAAAGCCGCCCTTGAAAACGTCCCTTCCGAAAACGGTTTCCCGGTGTTTGACTGCGTCGTATTGGGGGTCGGGGCCGATATGCACACGGCATCTATTTTCCCGGACACGCCCGGACTTTTGGACTCGCCGAAAGTGTACGCGGCATGCCGCCCGCAAACGTCGAAATTCTGGCGGATTACTCTCACGGGAAAGGCGCTGCTTAATTCCCGCGATACTCTCGCCCTGCTAATCGGCGAATCCAAGGCTCCCGTGCTTAAGCGTCTTGAAGAGTCGGTTCAAAACGGAGATTTCTCAACTCCGTCGGCGGCGATATTGGGGCGTTCAAAGAATTGCACTGTGTTTGCCTCTGTATGATTTTATGCGGGTCGGCGCGTTTTTGCCGCCCGCAAAGCTTATCTTTTTATTTTGCCTTTTAGGTTGCACTTTTAGTTTTGCTGTCGTTGAGCGCGAGTCGGCGTTTTTTATGAGTTCCCGTTTTTTTAACATAAAAATCTCGGCGTTTATTTGGCTTAAAATTTTCTTTTTTGGAGAAAGTACAGCCGTATTTTTATTTGATCTTTCGCCTTCCAAGAACACGTTGTGTGCATGGCGTTGCGATTTTATTATGTGTTGCGGCTGGTTTAAAAATTTTTTACGCATTAAAATAAATGCGAAGACGGAACTGAACCTTTTATAGCCGAATATTCTTTATTGCTATCAATCCAAAGTCTCGCCTGAACTTGATTACCCAAAAAGCGCATTGCAATCTCATATAATAAAGCTGGAAGCTACATTATAAAACGATTGCGTATACCAAGACTTCAAGAACAAATAAAAACGGAATGCGCTTTTTTCTGAAAGGCCGTAAAATTTTTTGATAATTTGTAGAAAGCGTTTCTGTTTGACCGATTTTTAGAGTCTTTCTATTTTAAATCCATGAAATTTTTTTTAGCAGTGGCGTCACTTTTTTTTGCCGCGCAAATTGCGCTTGCGAATGAGGAATATGCCGACAATACACTCGGTGACCCCGGCGCAAAGATTATGCTTTCGCGCGCGATAGAAGGTGACGGAGACGCCATATTGAAAGTAGCCGTGGCATACGCGGCCGGAGATAAAGGCTTTCCAAAAAATTTAAATAAGGCGGTCCTATGGTGGAAAAAAGGCGCCGATATGGGAGACGCCCATTCCCAGAATTATCTCGCCTCGGCCTACCTCAAAGGAGAAGGCGTGGAAAAAAATGCGGAGCGCGCCATTGAACTGTGGAGGAAAGCGGCCAAACTTGAATTGCCCGACGCCCAATACAATCTCGGTGTATGCGCTGCGCGCGGAATCGGGGGCGAGCGCAATTTGCGCGAAGCCGCAAAGTGGTGGATAATGGCAGCCGAAAATTCACACGCAAAAGCCCAGTACAGCTTGGCCGCGATGTATATGAACGGGGCTGGGGTTGACAAGTCCGCCGAGCGCGGAATCTTTTGGTTGGAAAAGGCCGCAGATTTGGGAAATACCGAGGCCCAGACAGTCCTTGCGGGCTATCTATTTAACGGGGTAGGGGTGGCTGCCGACAAAAAGCGGGCGGCGCTTTTGTGGGAGGCGGCTGCCAAAAAAGGGGTGGCTTTTGCGGCAAAAAACCTCGCAAAAATGTATCTTTACGGCAGCGGCGTTGAAATGAACCACTCGCTTTTTGCAAAGTGGACGAAAGTCGCCGCCGACCTTGGCGACGTCGAGAGCATGTACAATATTTCGATAGCCTATAAAAACGGCGACGGCGTCGAAAAATCGCCGGAACTTGCCAAACTTTACATGGAAAAATTTAACGCTTCCGGAGGTTGGCAAAATTCCCAGTCAGGCATAGCGCCGCGCTGAAGTTTTTTATTGGATAACTTTTTTTGAAAGTGGAATGCATTAAAATTCGGAGAAGTGCTTTTTTGCGCCATCTGAAAGCAGACTGTCAATGCTCTATAAGCTACCGAAACTTCATTATCTCCAAGCGGCAATGCGTGGAGCCGATTGATAGAATTTTCGGGATGTGAAAAACTTTTTTACGAGAAATGTCGAGATATATTTTAGCTCAAAAAATATCTTTATGAGTTTACTATTAGTAATAGTAATGAGAATATTTCCTAAAATTACTTGCTAAAAATTGGCGTCCAAAAACGACTGGAAAAATAAAAAATTATCTTTTTCTTTTTACAGCTGCAATGGCCGCTATAACCGACAAAGCCGCAAGGAAAGCCGTTTCGGCAGGCTCCGGCACAGGGGTCGTGGCGATAATTGCGTTTATGGTGTCGGCGTATTCTTCAAGATTTAAAGCTAATGTAAGGGAATTTTCATACAGCGCTGAAGGATCTATGCCGGTTGGGCGCCCGTCGGAGCCATAAGTGAGCTTTGCTTCGTCGTATGAGCCAAAGATGGCGGTCGAGGTAGAAATGCTCGGATAGACGCTCGTTATAGTTCCGACAATATACCATTCATCTTCAAAATACACAAACATGCCTCCGCCGGAATCGCCGGTTAAAGCCTGAGCGGATCCTGTTTCAGTTTCCGCCATTGTAATAAGGTAGTTAAAACCGTCGGTGGTTTGGGTCGTGAACAACGATGATTCGCCTGCATGGACAGTTCCGCGCAGGCCGTTTGAAGAAACGGTTTCCGCGTCGATTGCAGCGGAGTCGTCTCTGCCAAAACCGGCTCCGGCAATTGTAAGGAGGGTTCCTCTTTCGTACGTAAGGTCCTAGGCATACCCCGTAATAATATTCCCTGTTCTGGAATATCCGAAAGAGGTTGTTTTGAGCGACGCGTATGCGTCTTGCGGGGCGATGCTCACACTTGAGAGGCTTGTGAGCGATTGGTAATCTTCTACATAAAAAAGCTTCAAATCCGCTCCGTAAGAGGAATTGAGGGTATTATCAACATAGGAAATCTTTGCGGTTTGCCCGTTTTGCGAGACCGAAACCGAGCTGTTGAGCGAAACATGGTTTGCAGTCAGAAACCAGCCGTTTCTAAGATGCACTGCCGAACTGTCGTGTACAGAAACAACACTTGTTAGAGCTGGGTTTTCGGGATTTTGATAATCGACTTCTGATAAAAGATTGCTCTCGCTGTAAGTAATGACGGCATTTGAAGAGAAGGGAAGCAATAATGTAAGGGCAAAAATAGAGATTTTTAGGAAGTTTTTTGTATATTTCATTTAAATTTTATTAAAAAAGAAAACTTTGGAAATGTTTCAGAAAAACGTAACTTTATGCAGATTAGTAATCAATATAAAAAATAGAAAAATTTTAAAAATTTTTCAAAAAAAACGTTGACAAAAGAAATGGATATAGGCTTAATAGGCGGCCTTTTCACCGATAAAGGGAAGTTGAATATGATTCAGCAAAACTTTTCGGTGGCAGCTCAAATATGAGAATATGCGAGCTGCCCGCTTGAAAAACTTTTTTTAAAAAAAGAGAAAAAAAGTTGAGAAAAAGGCTTGACACAGGGTTGAAGATAGTTCTTTATGGGCGGCCTTCGACTTTAAAAAGAGGTCGAGAGAAGAAAAAGAGGTTAACCCTTAAGATGGGGTAGCCGATAAGAGAGAAGTTCTTTGAAAATTACTAAGTACGATTGTGCGAACCTGCCAAAAGATTTTTTTGGCAAACAACTTTGAAAAAAAGTCCAACGAATCGTGATGGAAAGAAAAGACATCACAAAGAAACAGACGTTGAACGATCAGTAAAATCTTAAAAAGAGATTTAACGGAGAGTTTGATTCTGGCTCAGAGTGAACGCTGGCGGCGTGGTTAAGACATGCAAGTCGAGCGAGAACAAAAGCGTAGCAATACGTGGATGAGAAAGCGGCGAACGGGTGCGTAACACGTAAGCAACCTGCCCTAAAGACGGGGATAGCTCGGGGAAACTCGAATTAATACCGGATGTGGTCCTTAAACACATGTAAGAGGAACTAAAGCTTGAGAAGGCGCTTTAGGAGGGGCTTGCGGCCTATCAGCTAGTTGGTAAGGTAACGGCTTACCAAGGCAAAGACGGGTAGCGGGTCTGAGAGGACGATCCGCCACACTGGAACTGAGACACGGTCCAGACACCTACGGGTGGCAGCAGTTTCGAATCATTCACAATGGGGGCAACCCTGATGGTGCAACGCCGCGTGGGGGACGAAGGTCTTCGGATTGTAAACCCCTGTCACACAGGACTAACCGCAAGGTTCATAGCCTTGTCTGAATTAACTGTGAGAGGAAGTAGTGGCTAACTCCGTGCCAGCAGCCGCGGTAATACGGAGACTACGAGCGTTACTCGGATTCACTGGGCGTAAAGGGAGCGCAGGCGGGATAGTGTGTTAGGTGTGAAATGCCGGGGCTTAACTTCGGAGCTGCGCCTAAAACTATTATTCTAGAGTGCTGGAGAGGTAAGCGGAATTTCCGGTGTAGCGGTAAAATGCGCAGATATCGGAAGGAACACCGAAGGCGAAGGCAGCTTACTGGACAGAAACTGACGCTCATGCTCGAAAGCGTGGGGAGCGAAAGGGATTAGATACCCCTGTAGTCCACGCCCTAAACGTTGTACACTAGGTATTGGAGGAATCATCCCCTTCAGTGCCCCAGCTAACGCGATAAGTGTACCGCCTGAGGACTACGACCGCAAGGTTAAAACTCAAAGAAATTGACGGGGGCCCGCACAAGCGGTGGAGCATGTGGCTTAATTCGATGCAACGCGAAGAACCTTACCTGGGTTTGACATGTATTTGAATATATGTGAAAGCATATAGTCCTTCGGGACAGGTACACAGATGCTGCATGGCTGTCGTCAGCTCGTGTCGTGAGATGTTCGGTTAAGTCCGGCAACGAGCGCAACCCTCGCCCTATGTTACCAGCGGGTAAAGCCGGGGACTCTTAGGGGACAAGCCTGTATACAGGCGGGAAGGTGGGGATGACGTCAAGTCAGTATGGCTCTTACATCCAGGGCTGCACACGTGCTACAATGGCCGACACAGAGGGATGCTACGTCGCGAGGCGATGCGAATCTCGAAAATCGGTCTCAGTTCGGATTGGATGTCTGCAACTCGACTCCATGAAGCCGGAATCGCTAGTAAAGGCGTATCAGCTACGACGCCTTGAATACGTTCCCGGGCCTTGTACACACCGCCCGTCAAGTCATGAAAGCCGGTTTTGCCCGAAGTTCGTGAGCTAACCCGCGAGGGGGGCAGCGGCCTAAGGCAATGCTGGTGATTGGGACTAAGTCGTAACAAGGTAGCCGTAGGGGAACCTGCGGCTGGATCACCTCCTTTCTAAGGAGAAGTTCTGACGCTTACGAGAGTGAGCGTGTGAGAATGAGGATGAAGGTAAGTGCGATCGTACTTAGTAATTTTCGATGAGCGGGAGTTCATTGATAAAGAAGGCAATCGATAAGGCGTAGGGGCAGGTGACTGTGTTACGCGCTGAAGAGTGAAGGGGCCGTAGCTCAGTTGGAAGAGCGGCTGATTTGCATTCAGCAGGTCATCGGTTCGAACCCGTTCGGCTCCACCATTAAGAGGGCTCATAGCTCAGTTGGTTGATAAGCGTGGGGTCGGTGGTTCAAGTCCACCTGGGCCCAGGTTGCGATAGGATTTAGTTCTTTGACAGTATGTATACGAGAAAACGTAATAAGCGAGGTAAAAAAAATACAAGCTTAGAATACGGAAAGTGAAAGTAGAATCCAGAGGTAGCCCATATTTAAAAAAGGAGCAAGTTGAGAACAAGCAACGAAGGGCAACAGGAGGATGCCTTGGCGACACATGGCGATGAAGGACGTGGCAAGCTGCGAAAAGCTTCGGAGAGCCGCAAGCAGGCTTTAACCCGGAGATATCCGAATGGGGAAACCCACCGGCGGTAAAGCGTCGGTACTGCGACATGAATAGATAGTGTTGTAAGAGCGAAACCCGCTGAAGTGAAACATCTCAGTAAGCGGAGGAAAAGAAAGCGAAGCGATTCCCTGAGTAGTGGCGAGCGAAAGGGGAGCAGCCCAAACCGTGGGGATTAATCCTTGCGGGGTTAGGACTCAGACGTGGACTTATATTAGATAGAAGAACGGTGTGGAAAAGCCGGCCAAAGAGGGTGAGAGTCCCGTATTTGAAATTTAATATATACCTATGAGTATCCAGAGTAGCACCGGACACGTGAAACCTGGTGTGAAAGAGTGCAGACCACTGCATAAGGCTAAATACAAGGTGTCGACCGATAGTGAACAAGTACCGTGAGGGAAAGGTGAAAAGGACCCCTGTTAGGGGAGTTAAAAGTACCTGAAACCTGTTGCCTACAAGCGGTCAGAGCCCCCTTGTGGGGTGATGGCGTACCTTTTGCATAATGGGCCTAGGAGTCTATGTCAGTTGCGAGCTTAAGCGTTTACGACGTGGAGGCGAAGCGAAAGCGAGTCTGAATAGGGCGGTAGTAACTGGGATAGAACCCGAAGCGGAGGCGATCTAGCCATGGCCAGGCTGAAGCATCGGTAACACGATGTGGAGGGCCGAACCCATTAACCTTGAGAAGTTAAGGGATGAGCTGTGGTTAGGAGTGAAAGGCTAATCAAGCCCCGTAATAGCTGGTTCTCTCCGAAATATATTTAGGTATAGCGTCAAATGCTGATTACCGGGGGTAAAGCACTGAAAAGGCTAGGGTTCACACCAGAATACCGAACCTTATCAAACTCTGAATACCGGTGAGTGGAATTTGGCAGTCAGTCAGTGGGGGATAAGCTTCATTGGCGAGAGGGAAACATCCCAGACCATCGAATAAGGTCCCAAAGATAGTGCTAAGTGGTAAGAAGGATGTAAGTTTTCATAGACAATGGGGATGTTGGCTTAGAGGCAGCCATCATTTAAAAAGTGCGTAATAGCTTACCCATCGAGAGAATTTGCGCCGAAAATGATCGGGACTAAGTACTACACCGAATTTGTGGAATTAGTAATAATTGGTAGGAGAGCGTTCCAACATCGTAGAAGGCGGAGCGGTGAGCGACGTTGGAGAGGTTGGAAGTGAGAATCTAGGCATGAGTAACGAAAAGCATGGTTAAAATCCATGCCGCCGTAAGGATAAGGTTTCCTGGGGAAGGTTCGTCCGCCCAGGGTTAGTCGGGAGCTAAGGCGAGGCCGTAAGGAGTAGTCGATGCACAACGGGTTAATAATCCCGTACCGGCTTGGTAATGTTTGAGTTGCATATTGACGGATGAGTGGATGCTGGCGAGGTGATGAACGTCCTCGTCTAAGGTGTTGTAAGGCACTGATGGGACTTTGAGGCTACGGCCGAGGGGGATCAGCAATAGCTAATTCCAGGAAAATTTATGCAATTAATTATCAGGTTGCCCGTACCGCAAACCGACACAGGTATCCGGGATGAGTATTCTAAGGCGCGTGAGTTAAATCTCTCCAAGGAACTCGGCAAAATGGCCCCGTATCTTCGGTAGAAGGGGTGCCAACGCGAGTTGGTCTCAGTAAAGAGGCCCAACCGACTGTTTATCAAAAACACAGCTCTCTGCCAAGTCGCAAGACAACGTATAGGGAGTGACATGTGACCAATGCGGAAAGGTGAAAACTGCTTGTGAAAGCTTGTGGTCTAAGCCCCCGTGAATGTCGGCCGTAACTATAACGGTCCTAAGGTAGCGAAATTCCTTGTCGGGTAAGTTCCGACCTGCACGAATCATGTAACGAGTTGGGTGCTGTCTCAGGGAGAAGCTCAGTGAAATTGTAGTCGCGGTTAAGATGCCGCGTACCCGCAGAAGGACGGAAAGACCCTATGAACCTTTACTGTAAACTGATATTGTCGTTTGATTTTTAATACGTAGGATAGCCGGGAGGCTATGAGTTGTCACTCCAGGGTGATGATGAGCCGCAATGTGAAATACCGGTTTTTAACTATTAGGCGTCTAACCACATACCGTGAGCCGGTTGTGGGACAGTGTTAGTGGGTCAGTTTGACTGGGGCGGTCTCCTCCTAAAAAGTAACGGAGGACTGCGAAGGTTCCCTCAGACCGGATGGTAATCGGTCGTCGAGGATATGGCTAAAAGGGAGCTTAACTGTGAGACCTACAAGTCGAGCAGATGGGAAACCAGGCCCAAGTGATCCGGCGATAGCTCGTGGGAGCGTCGTCGCTTATGGGACAAAAGGTACTCTAGGGATAACAGGCTGATTTCGCCCAAGCGTTCATAGCGACGGCGAAGTTTGGCACCTCGATGTCGGCTCATCACATCCTGGGGCTGTAGAAGGTCCCAAGGGTCCGGCTGTTCGCCGGTTAAAGTGGTACGCGAGTTGGGTTCAGAACGTCGTAAGACAGTTCGGTCCTTATCCTCCGCAGGCGCAGGATATTTGATGGGAGCATTCCTTAGTACGAGAGGACCGGGAATGACTAACCTCTGGTGTTCCAATTGTCACGTCAGTGGCATTGTTGGGTAGCTAAGTTAGGAACGGATAAGCGCTGAAAGCATCTAAGCGCCAAGCCCACCCAAAGACAAGATATCCCTTCCTTTGGAACTGAAGGCAGGTTGAAGACTACGACCTCGATAGGCTGGAGGTGTAAGTGCAGTAATGTATTTAGCTTACCAGTACTAATCAGCCGTGAGGCTTAACCACCTTTTTTCACAAAGCTTGCAAGAAGCTCTGTGAAGAAGGAGGCTCAACTTAAACAGTTGTAGTATAGTTCTTTGAGATTTTTCTCAACTCTCCTTTGATTTCTTTCTTTAATTTTATTTCCGGTGCTCATAGCGGAGAAGCAACACACGTTCCCTTCCCGAACACGGTAGTTAAGAGCTCCAGCGGCGATGGTACTGCACATCAGAGTGTGGGAGAGTAGCACGGTGCCGGAATTTTTACTTTACCCCGTCGGATTCGCACTCCTTCGGGGTTTTTTTATGCCCGGAAAGCTTCTCAATCCCAACGGCAGCCACGCGGCAACCTATGCGCTGGTGCCTGGCATGGCGTTCACAGCCATGGCGCTGGATAAGAGCATGACGCTTATAACTATGGTGCTGCGGGAGGGATGCGGGCATCATCCGCCAGTTAACGCTGATGCCAATACCATCACCCCACCGAATCTGTACTGCGTTTTTTTCTAATGCATTAAACTTACAATGTAAATCTATTAACTTCTTTTTAGGTTATATTTAGCAAAATGCTTCCAGGGAGTGAGTGGGGGAAAGGCATGATAGACGTTGCCGTGACAAAACAGAGGCATGGTATGGAGAGTCCGGGAGTATGACAATGGCAAACTACAGTGGAGCCATATTGAACAATATTCAGTATTACATTTAGCTTAATGACGTATATAGAACTATCGAGGTGAGGGTATTATTGGCTAAAGTTAACTGGAGTATCGCAAATTGCAAAATTAGTGCGGGTGGGATGATGGCAAAATGATGAGTGGCGTGTTGACGTTGTAAGTAGACATTGGGATATTGAAAAACACTGAGTTGTGAATGGCTTGATGTTGTTAGAGATACTGTGCGGTATGTATAATAATAGAGGTAAAATCTTCCTGAATCATAGAAAAAAGAAGACAACTTAAATCAATCTCATGTTAAATAAGACAAAGAAAAAACAGGTGCTCCTGAAAAATAGTTAACACCGGTTGAGTAAGTGTCTAATTGATACGACTATTATAAACGCAATAGCTGTAGGTTATCCGGCAATCCATTATCATGATGCATTTATACCGGAGTGAGTCCGGAATAATTCCACATATTTTTTCATTGTATTCGCTATCATTAAG
>ENA-ORSS01001976-ORSS01001976.1-human-gut-metagenome-genome-assembly--contig:-NODE-1976-length-19551-cov-3.252616_pt1 | contig 19551 bp, 23 predicted proteins | sample MGYA00241899_ERZ509162 | MGnify/ENA primary metagenome ERZ509162 (study PRJEB26280, sample SAMEA2338641) | human gut metagenome | biome: human gut; feature: human-associated habitat; material: faeces... | reverse complement strand
ACTGTTCTGCTTTTAGCAAAGATCTGCTTGAAAGCGAGATATTCGGTCATAAAGCCGGTTCGTTTACCGGAGCGATGAAAGATAAGAAGGGGCTGTTCGAAGTGGCCGATAACGGAACCATCTTTTTGGATGAAATAGGTGAAATGGCTTTCGAGCTGCAGGCCAAATTGCTTCGTGTGCTCGAAGCGGGAGAGTACATCAAGATAGGCGACACGAAACCGACGAAAGTGAATGTCCGCGTTATCTCCGCCACCAATCGGGACCTGAAAAAAGAAATAGAACAAGGTAATTTCCGTGAAGATCTTTATTATCGTCTTTCTGTTTTTCAGATACACCTCCCTCCTCTTCGTGAGCGCAAAGAAGACATCGAACTTTTGGCGGGAAGCTTTATCCAACTCTTTTCAAAAAAACTGGGGAAACAAGTGGAAGGGATGGCTCCGGAGTTCTTGAATGCTTTGAAAGCTGCCGACTGGAGAGGAAATATCCGTGAATTGCGGAATGTGATAGAACGGAGTCTGATTGTCTGCGAAGGCGGGCATCTGGATGTGTGCGATCTTCCGTTGGAGATTCAGAATACTCATTATGAATGTTCGGATGATAATATCGGTAGTTTTGAACTGGCTGCTATGGAACGAAGGCATATTGCCCGCGTCCTGGAATATACGAAAGGCAACAAGACGGAAACTGCCCGCTTGCTGAAGATCGGTCTTACCACTTTGTACAGGAAGATAGAGGAATACAAAATATAATAATATGACTATCTGATTTCTTTTTTAGGGGTATATGAGCGATTAATCGTTCATATACTGATCTGTAATGTGAAAAAGAAATAGAAGATATGAATATTTGGAAGACTACACTGTTACTTGTTTTATTATTTACTGGTATCACCGTTCATGCACAAAAAGTAAAAATTTCATTGAATAGTGATGGAAATCTGACGATATGGAAAGTGAAAGCTCAGGCAGAAATTGAGCATCCTTCTGATATGATGACTACCCGATATGACACGAGGGATTGGGTCAAAGCAACTGTGCCGGGAACGGTGTTTGGTTCGTATGTATTAGAAGGACTGGAGCCTGATCCGAATTTTGCTGATAATGCGTATAAAGTCGATAAAGCAAAATATGACCGTAACTTCTGGTATCGTACAGAGTTTAATTCGCCGGAGGTGGAAAACGGAGAAAGAGTATGGCTAAATTTTGAAGGGGTTAACCGTAAAGGAGAAATATTCTTTAATGGGACGCGTCTCGGGTTGCTTGATGGATTTATGCATCGGGGGAATTTCGATATAACCGATTTGCTGTCAAAAAACGGTAAGAATGTGCTTGCCGTCCTTGTGCATTGGGTAGGCACTCCGGTTCCCAATTATGCAAGTCCTACTTATATGTCATGTGCCGGCTGGGATTGGATGCCTTATGTTCCCGGTCTTCTGACTGGTATTACTGACGACGTCTATTTGACAAAAAACGGCGAAGTGTCTATCGTCGATCCTTGGATACGTTCGAAAGTTCCTTCTAAAAACAAAGCGGTTTTAAGCTTGCAGTTGGAACTACGGAATCATACAGATATAGAGCAGAAAGGAGTGTTGAAAGGTATCATTCAGCCGGGCAACATTGAATTTACCGAAGATTTGGTAATTGAGGCAGGCAAACAGCGGACTTTTCTTCTGGATGATAGCAAGTTCAGTCAATTTATAATTCAGAATCCTGCTTTGTGGTGGCCTAATGGTTACGGACAGCCAAATCTTTATACCTGCGAACTGACTTATATGGTGAATGGTAAGGCTTCTGATAAACAGAATATTACATTTGGTATTCGTGAATACGGTTCCGAGCTGGTTGACGGTGTGCTTCATCTTAAAATAAATGGTGAACCTGTTTATGTAAAAGGAGGAAACTGGGGAATGAGCGAATATATGTTGCGTTGTCGGGGTGAAGAATATGATCTTAAATTGAAACTTCACAATGAGATGCATTTTAATATGATACGCAATTGGATCGGTTCGGTTACGGATGATGAGTTTTATGAAGCTTGCGATAAATACGGCATTATGGTGTGGGACGACTTCTGGTTAAATTCAAATTCGAATCTTCCGGATGATGTTTTTGCTTTCAATATGAATGCAGTGGAAAAGATCAAGCGTTTGCGTAATCATGCTTGTATTGCAGTGTGGTGTGGTGATAATGAGGGGTATCCGTTACAGCCTCTTAATAAGTGGCTGGAGGAAGACGTTAGAACATACGATGGGGGTGATCGGGCCTATCATGCCAATTCCCATAGTGACGGCCTTTCCGGGAGTGGACCTTGGACTAACTCTCATCCTAACTGGTATTTTACCAAAGCCCCTTATGGATATGGTGCCAATATAACCAAAGGATGGGGATTCCGTACAGAAATAGGTACAGCTGTCTTTACTACTTTCGATAGCTTTAAGAAATTTGTGCCCGAAAAAGATTGGTGGCCACGTAATGAAATGTGGGACAAGCATTTCTTTGGCAATTCGGCGGGGAACGCCAGTCCCGACAAATATTTCTCTACCGTAGAGTTCAATTATGGTAAAGCGAAAGGTATTGAAGATTTTTGCCGGAAAGCTCAATTAGTGAATGTTGAGGTGAATAAAGCGATGTACGAAGGCTTTCAACATCATATTTGGGAAGATGCTTCCGGCATATTGACTTGGATGGGGCAGTCGGCTTATCCTTCATTGGTATGGCAAACCTATGATTATTATTATGACTTGACGGGGGCTTACTGGGGAATCAGAAAGGCGTGTGAACCGGTTCATATTCAGTGGAGTTATGCTGATAATAGTGTAAAAGTGATCAATACCACTTTGAAAGAGCAGAAAGGACTTACGGCTACAGGTAAAGTCTATAATCTGGATGGGAAAGAAATGGGGCGTTATAGCCAGTCTGTAGTTTTGGATGCCGCCGCTAATAAGGATTCCTATTGTTTCCATCTGAATTTTACAACAGACAACCTTGCTGGTGACGTAGAGAAAGCAGTCCGCAACGGTGCTTCGCTCGTAAGACCTAAGACTAAGATTCAGGTTGAAGGCTGGGGTTACTTCGCCATTATCGAAGATCCGGTTGGTAACAGAATCGGTCTGTACGGAGATAACTAAAATCTCTAATCTAAACAATGAAGAGGGGAGTCTTTAGACTTTCCTCTCATTTCATTTGACAAAGATTTATTCATAATAGCTATTTATGGTAACTAAATATTCATTATATTGAGTAACTTTGCAATCTAATAGTCTGATATGAAGAAGCGTAATACATACTGTCAAAGCTGTGGCATGCCTTTGGGTATCGAAGGCAAATCTCAATATGGTACAAATTCGGATGGGAAAATCAATTCGGATTATTGTTCCTGTTGTCTTGAGTCCGGTAAATATCTATTTGATTTTTCCATGGAATATTTAATATATTTATGGGGTTTATTTCCTTCATCATTTAATCAAGTAGCAGGCTCCGATTATAATAGCGAAGATTTACGGAAAGTCTTATCCGAAAGACTTCCAAAATTAAAACGTTGGAAGCAACGGTTGGATACTATTAAGCTTCATTATGAAATAATAATAAAAGTTCAAGCATATATAAATCGACATCTGTTTGAAGACATTAATTCTAAAACATTATCACAAATCGCTTGCATGTCGGTGTTTCATTTTCGTCGAATTTTCAAAGAGGCTGTCGGAGAGAATGTAGGTGATTATATTAAGCGTTTGCGTATAGAATATATTGCTTTTAAGATAATTACTACAAATGAAAAAGTTTCGCAATTGCTAACATATGTCAACTATAATAATAAACATACGTTATCAAGAGCATTCAAAAAACATTTTCAAATGACAATACCAGAATTTAGAAAATCCTACGTTCCTATTTCTAATGAAAATAAATTTCTATCCTACCACACTCCAACCATCAAAGTGCTGAAGGAAACAAAGATTGCCTATTTGAAATTTGAACAGACTCATAGAAATAGCAGTGCGTACTTAGTTTTATGGGAACAGGTTTTGAGAATGGCAAAAGAAAACAATCTGTTATCGGATGGTTACAAATTTGTTAGTATAAGTCTTGATAATCTTGATATTACGGAGTCAAATAAGTGCAGATTTCTTATTGGTGTGACAATTCCATTTGATTTTGTGCCTCCAAAAGGTTTTGACGTTTATGTTATTCCTTTCGGTAGATTCGCAATAGTTAGGGTTCAAGGTAAGTATTATGAAATGAATAAGATCTATCGAGATATTTATCTTGATTGGCTTCCTAAAAGTAATTATAGATTAAGAGAACAGATGACATTTGAAATATACGAAAATATGCCTTTCGCTTTAACAGAGGACAGTGTGTTGACAAGTATTTATCTACCTATAGAATTTAAGTAAAAAATGAAAGAACAAATAATCAAATTTATAGAGAAGCATGTCTTAGGCAGAACTCTATTTACTGATGAAGTAATATACAAACTCGATAATGGTAGTCTTGAAGGTATCTACAAAGATGAACTGGAATTTTCTGATCTAGTTAATACAGAAAATGGTTTCAAATTTAATCTTACTACCAAAACTAAAGAACTCGTGTATAATTTAGATAATGTTGGGAACAAATTATCTATCGCTAAAAATTACACTGGTAGCAGTATTTTTTCGTATGAATTCGCTCACAGGAAAAGTTCCAATAAGATTACTGGTTATATGAGATGTGTCTCTACTACTGTTAAAAATCCAACAATGGAAGCCGTGGTAAACGGAATATTTGATGTAATAATTGATAATAATGAACTTAAATGGCAAGAACAACAATTGCTCTATAGGGATAATCCCATAGGAGACGATCTATATAAAGCAGTTGCTTTTCACTCAAAGAATCGCCTTTATCTTGAGAATGGGAAACTTGTTTTTGAGTTTTTACCAGTCCTTTGGGATGTTGATCCAGACTCTTTAGAACTGGTATTAGCAAAAGATGATTATCCTCCCTATATTTCTAAGGAAAGGTAATACCATCAAAAACTTGGAATTGCTAACATTTGACAAGCAATCTGTTCTACTCCTTATCCTCGAAACGGAACACCCTGAAGTCAGGATTATAGGCTCCGCCCACCTACAACTGATACTGGGTAAAGAAATTTTGATAACAATATATTTGGTTGTCTAAAATATTTAGACTAACTTTGCAAATCTAAAAAAAATTAAAGATGGATCAACTTACTAAACGAGAAGAAGAGGTAATGAACAAGTTTTGGGAGAAGGGCGAAGCTACCGTTAAGGAGATTATAGCCACTTATCCCGAACCTCGTCCAAGCCGGACAGCCATATCTACATTTGTGAAGTTTCTTGTCGAGAAAGGCTTTTTAGGGCATAAGCCGGCAGGGAACAACGGTTTCATATACTACCCACTCATAGAACGGGATGAGTATTGTGGCAACAACCTGAAGAGTGTCGTACAGAGATATTTTAATAACTCTATTCGTGGTGTGATAAGCACTCTTGTAAGAGATAGGAAAATGTCGGATGATGAAGTTCGGGAGTTGATAAATCAGGTAATTGAAGGAAATCGCCAACAATAAGATTGAAAAGGTATGGGTAATAATTTATTAGAGCAATGCCATAAGATTAAGGAAGAAATTTCCAATGAAACCACATTTCATTTGGGAATTGAAAACTTATTGTCTTTGCGTACCCAGTTATTCGATATCTTAGTGCAGTTCAAAGTGGAATTATGCCGTGCTGATTTCAATGCTATCCCATTCATTGAAGAGGACGGTTTTCACAGCAAGACAATTGCCTATTCCATCTGGCATATATTCCGTATCGAGGATATTGTTATCCATACTTTAATCAACAAGGACGATCAGATATTCTTTTCAGGGGATTATAAAAGATCGATTGGCTCTCCAATTATCACGACTGGTAACGAGCTTGAAAAACAGGAAATATCAGATTTCTCTAAAACATTGAATTTAGATGCGCTATATGAATATGCTGAATCTGTAAAAGACAATACCAACCTATTATTGAAAAAGCTTTCTTTTTGCGATTTGGAACGCAGAATGACTGATGAAGATAGGGAAAACCTCAAATCACTTCATGTTGTGAGCGACTCTGAAAATGCCCGGTGGTTGATAGATTACTGGTGTGGTGAAAATATCCGAGGTCTTATAATGATGCCGTTCTCCGAACATTGGTTGGCTCATATTTATGCGAGTTGGAAAATTAAATGTGCATTAAAAGGAATATCAAACAACTAAATATATGAATATGGAACAAAAATTTTGTCAAAGTTGCGGTATGCCATTAACTGACAACGATAAGGGAATAAATGCCGATGGCAGCCGTAATGATGATTATTGCCACTATTGTTACATGGATGGCCGGTTCACGCAGGACTTTACAATGGAGCAGATGATTGACCACTGTGCCCAATTCACCGATGAGATAAACAAATGGTCGGGTCAAAATATGACTGTGGAACAGGCTAAGGAAATGATGCGCCAATTTTATCCCAACCTCAAACGCTGGAAAAACAAACTATGAGATATTGTTGTACGGTTTTATCCGTGTCAGATATAAGCAAAGCCCGAAGTTTCTACGAAAATATATTCGGGTTGGAAGTCCGTCAGGATTATGGACGAAATATCCTGTTCTCCTGCGGTCTGGCTTTACAGCAGGATTTCGATTGGCTTATTGGCCTACCCAAAGAAAAAGTCCATAAAAAGTCAAACAATGTTGAAATCGTCTTTGAGGAATATGACTTTGACGGCTTTCTGCAAAAGCTGAAGGGCAATCCGTCAATCGCATTCTTAGGTGAAGTCGTTGAGCATGATTGGGGACAACGAGTAATCCGCTTTTATGATTTGGATGGGCATCTAATAGAAGTCGGTGAGGAAATGAAAATGGTCATAGAGAGATTCATTTCTAATGGAATGACTTTGGAAGAAGTTCCCAAGAGAATGGATGTTTCTGTCGATGACCTGCAAAAACTATTGAATTAAACTCTATAAATATGGATATACAACGTATAATCAGCTTAGTCAAAGAGACTAAGGCGATAATCACAAACAGGGAAATGGCAGCCCATGTGAAAGAAAAAGGAGTAGCCGATTACGTTACGCAAGTTGACGTGACCGTACAGAACTTTATGAAAAAGGCACTATATACACTCACGCCGGACATACAGTTTCTTGGAGAGGAAACCGGTTTACAGCGTATAGATACAGACAACTACTGGATTCTTGACCCTGTTGATGGTACTACCAACCTCATGCATGACTATCAGCATAGTGTGGTGTCGTTAGCTCTTTGTAGTCAGAAAGAGATAGTAATGGGCATTGTCTATGATCCGTTTCACGATGAACTTTTTTCTGCCGTCAAGGGAGAAGGAAGTTTCTTGAACGGCAAACCTATACACGTTTCTTCTGCCACAAAACTCTCGGAAACCATCATAGGCATTGGTACAGCAAAAAGGGAGCTGGCGAAAGAGAACTTTGCCCGATTTTTGAAAGTTTACGAAAATTCCCAAGATGTCCGACGACTTGGCTCAGCCGCCTTGGAATTGGCATATACAGCCTGTGGCAGACAAGGCGGATATTTTGAAGTATATTTGAATCCGTGGGATTATGCGGCAGGAATGCTTTTGATACAAGAGGCCGGAGGAAAAGTGACTGATTGGAACGGGAATGCGCTTGAACCGGCTCAGGGAAATTCTGTTATTGGAAGCAATGGACAAGTACATAAAGAATTACTCAATCTTTTATAAGGGAAATATAATCAAATTTAATTATGATTGAGACAGAAAGATTGATACTGAGACCTTGGAGCGAAAGCGAAGCAGAAGAACTGTTCAAATATGCGAGTGACCCAGACATCGGACCGATTGCAGATTGGAATCCTCATTCATCGGTTGATGAAAGCCTTGAGATTATAAGAACGGTGTTCACTGCTCCGGAAACTTACGCTGTGGTTTTGAAATCAACAGGTAAGCCTGTCGGCAGTTGTGGCATTATGTTTTCCAACTGATTTCATAGTGCGGAAATGGATACGGAAGAGGGAGAAATAGGTTATTGGATTGGCAAACCTTTCTGGGGGCAAGGTCTCATCCCGGAAGCAGTCATGGCATTGCTTCACAGAAGTTTTGATGAGCTGAAACTTAATGCCGTTTGGTGCGGATATTATGAAGGGAATGACAAATCGAGGCGTGTATGTGAAAAATGCGGATTCATTTATCATCACACAAATCAAGACATTACGTCTCCGCTTGGAGATATACGAACTGAGCATTTCTATAAATTAACGAAAGAAGATTACAATGCCATACATATCCATTGAAAGCGGTAGATTGACCGCAGAGCAAAAGAAAGAGTTGATTGAACGGCTCACAGCAACAGCTTCCGAAATAACACATATTCCGGCTCAGTTCTTCACTGTCACAATCAAGGAGTTGTCTGATGAGAATTTCGGCATTGGCGGCAAATCAATCAATGAAATCAAGCAGAACTATAAAGGTTAGGATTATGAATATTCAAAAAGAACTGGAACACTTCTCTACGGGTAAAACTGATTTACGTTTTAATAACGTGGAGGTTACACCCGAAACGATACATGCAATTATGATAAATGAGATTGTCCCGTCACATTCGGAAGAGGACTTCTATGGGAAACAAGACGCTGCCTATATGTCAACAACAATTCAGTTGTTCCGAAAAGCAGGTATCGAGGTTGACTCTGTGCAGGATATTCTCAACAAGGGAATTTATATTACCAATGCTGTTAAAACACCCAAAACCGGATATGCCGTTTCAAAGGAAAGCATAGAGGAAAGTTTGCCATATCTGGAAAGAGAGCTTGCATTGTTCCCCAAAGTCAAGGTTATAATGCTTATGGGGGATGTGGCAAAGAAAGCCTTTAATATAATCAGCAAGAAGGCAATTAAGAAAAATGCTGTTCCAAGCGTATCCACATACAAATTGCGCAAAACTGAGATTTTATATAACGGTATTCGTATCCTCCCCTCCTATATAATGACGGGGCAAAACATACTCATAGAGAAATCCAAGTTTGAAATGGCTTCTGAAGATATTTCCATGATGTACCGGTTGATAACGAAATAGTAAAAATGATTTAACAAATAATATATGGAACAGAAATTTTGTCAGAGTTGCGGGATGCCCCTTAATCCTGCAAATCCCGGAACTAATGCCGACGGCAGTATAAGTGAAGATTATTGCGGTTACTGTTCAAGGATGGAGTATTCCTCCAAGACTTCAATATGAGCCAGATGATTGAATTTTGTGTGCAGTTTACCGACCAGATAAACAAGGAAGCAGGTTGGAATCTCACTCCGGAACAGGCAAAGGTCCAAATGCGCAAGATTTTCCCAACGCTCAAACGCTGGAAAGAGAAGGACAAAAGAAGTCTTGCAGAAAAAGCTGTCAACTTGCTTGCGCAATGCAATGAGGTCACACTTGCCACGATAAATGAGGATGGATTCCCACGCCCTGTGCCAATCAAGAAAATTAAAACCAGCGGATGCAACGAGATTTGGATGGCAACCGATAACGCATCCGTGAAAATAAATGACTTCAAGGCAAATCCCAAAGCCGGTGTGAGCTATTATTTTTATGGCGACAGTGTTGCTCTGCGTGGCATGGCGGAAATTGTAAGCGATGATAAAATCCGAAAAGAGATGTGGCAGGAGTGGCTGATAAATCATTTCCCCGGAGGTGCTACCGATCCGAACTATACTCTAATCAAGTTTGTAGGCGAGGACGCAACCATATATATTGATGGCGATTTTGCGCACGAGAAAATATAATTATTACATAGTGTGTATAGTGTATTTTTATGGATAATTGCCGCCCTCTTATCTTGATTGTCAACGATGATGGAGTTGACGCTCCAGGAGTTAATCATTTAGCGGAATATGTATGTTCTCTAGGAGAGGTATATATTGTCGCTCCTGATAGCTCTCAATCTGGGCAATCCGCAGCAATGACGGTCAAATCCCCATTGCGAGTCATAGAAAAGGAAAGCAAGGTTAATGGAATAAGAATTTTTACTGTAAATGGCACACCTGTTGATTGTGTAAAAATGGCAATTAATGCTATTATCCCAAGACGCCCTACTGTAGTTCTTGCTGGTATTAATCACGGTTCCAATTTCGGAGTAAATATCACTTATTCTGGCACTATGGGAGCTGTATTGGAAGGATGTATAGAAGGAATTCCATCGGTAGGTTTTTCATTAGCTAACAATTCTTTGGAAGCAGATTTCTCACCGTTTACGAAAATAATTGTTGATATAGCAGTCGAAGTTATTACCAATGGACTTCCGGAAGGAATTTGCTTGAATGTAAATATTCCTTCTTGTGACAGACCAAAAGGGATACGTGTGTGCCGAGCCGTTCGTGGTAAATATATAGATGGATATATGCGATACTCTGATCCTGATGGTATCCCTTTTTATTGGCTAACAGGTAAATTTGAAAATTTTGAGCCAGATGTAAAAGATACAGATTTCTACTGGTTAAAACAAGATTACATCTCAATAGTCCCTATTAAATGTGATTTATCTGCAAAGAATTACATTAAATATCTGGCTAAAAGATTCAATGCTTATTAACATGTTCATTGGCTTTTTAGAATTCCCTAAAATGGTCTTCACATATATTTTAACAAGATTTACAAAATTACTTATAGCGTTGATATTCAATAGTAACACATAGTTCTATCAATAATATTAAAAAATTTTGATACAATATTTTTGCTGTCTAAAATATTTAGACTAACTTTGCGTTATAATTTTGTCTAATTTATTTAGACAATGCCAACCCATATGAATGAATTAAAACAATTAACAGAAAGAGAAGAAGAAATCATGAGCTATTTCTGGGACAGAGGAACACTCTCTGTTAGAGAAATTGTAGAGCTTCATGATGAGCCGCGTCCCAGTCGGACAACGGTAGCAACTTTTGTGAAATTTCTTGAGCAAAAGGGGTATCTTGACCATCGGACCGAAAATAGTGGCTTTATATACATTCCAAAAATAGAACGTAATGATTATTGTGGGCACAATCTTCATAGTGTAATCAAGAGATATTTTGACAATTCTATCAAAAATGTTGTAAGTTTTCTGATTAACAATGATGATTGTAGTGATGAGGAAGTAAAGGACCTCATTATGCAAATTTATAATCGCAAGAACAAATAGTTATGGCAGGTAGTTTATTGGCATATTCCCTTTTGGCAAGCACACTATTAACTGTGGTGTGGGTGGTATATAAATGTACTATTGCTAATGCGGGATGTTTTCGCTTCAACAGGATATTTCTCTTGTTGAGCATAATCATAGCCTTTATTTTGCCTCCTTTTATTCTTAAACCCGAACGCATAGTTGATATAGATTCTAAGAATATAGTATTAGATCTAAATACTACTGAAATTGTAAATGTAACTCAGACTGTAACGGAACATATAATGCCCGTCTGGAATTATATTGTCACGTTGTATTTGATTGGAATTGGTGCGATGATTATCTATTTCTTAGTATCGTTAGTGCGATTATTGCTTTTCATTATACAGGGAGAACATATCAAAAGTGATGGAAATCATATCGTATTGCATCGACATAATAGCGTTGCTCCTTTTGCGTGGGGCGGATACATAATGATGCCACGAAAAGACTGGTATGAATATGGTGCAATGATAGTTCGGCATGAGAAAGCACATGTGGAATGTCACCATTGGATTGATCTATTGATGATACAAGCTGCTATTATCATAACATGGTATTGTCCTGCAATATGGCTTTTACGCAATGAACTTCATACCCTCCACGAATATGAAGCTGACAGCCGTGTGCTCGCTTCAGGTATTAAACGAGAGGAATATCAAATGTTTTTAATAAAAAAGACAGTTGGAGCAAGGTTCGCAACTCTTTCCAACTGTCTGAATCACAGTTCACTTAAAAAACGTATAACTATGATGTTATCAAGCAAACCGACAGGCATAGCCCGTGTGCGTGCTTTTGTCATGGTGCCAGCATTGGCACTTGCAGTAGCAGGTCTGACAACCCCCTCGGTGTCAGCAGTGATTAACGATGCGTCTTCCGCTACACCGGTGGACAATATCCACTACAAAGTTACGGAAAAATCTGATGAATCAATCCAAATCACGGAAAGAAACTCAGATGTTGTGGTAACCGAAAAGGCTGATGCTCCCGGAACCCTTCAGTTCATCAAGACTGAAACCGCGCCTAACTTTCCCGGCGGCAAGGACAAATTGAGAGCTTTCATCAACAAAAACATAAAATTCCCTGAAACTGCCTATAAAGACGGTGTTCTTAACATGGATGCAGTCGTGCAACTCACTATTGCTAAAGACGGAATGGTGAAAGATGCCAAAATAGTGAAAAGCTCCGGAAAGACACTTGATGGCGAAGCCCTTCGTGTGGCGCGTATGCTTCCACAATTCCACCCTGGACTCAATAAGGGTCTGCCCGCAGAATCGAGCTACACTTTGGAGTTTAATTACTATATCTGCAATGAATATTGGTCTTCCAACGGTAAATAAGTTCAAGGAAATAAATACCAATAGTACAATTGGATCTTAATCTGATGCAGGAGTATGTCGCATTACATAAAATGCGACATCTCCTGTATCATAAAATATAATAACAATGGAATTAGTATTTACAATCTTTGTCGGAGTAGTTATCGGAGCCGTTGATGCACTCCCGATGTTTCTCAAAAAAATGGATAAGGCAAACTGTTGGTCTGCTTTCGTCCAGTATGTGGTGGTAACTTTCATTATATTCAACACCACACTTCCGCAGTTGAATGTCAGCAACTTTTTATCTGGTCCGATTGTATCAGTCTTAATGGCTCTGCCTGTGGTGGTTATGATTGCCAAGAACGAAAAGAAAGCTGTTCCGATTGTGTTTGTCAATGCGGTTATTTTAGGGTTGCTCATAGCGGTAATCAAGCATTTCAGCGCATCGTGGTTTGTATGAAACAGATAATAGCGACTTCTGATACCATCGCTGCTTGTGGTTTATACTGTGGTGCTTGTCGCAAATTCTTGTCCGGAAAATGTCCCGATGCAAGAATAACGAGAAAGCATCGTGGTGTAAAATCCGCCAATGTTGCATAAGCAAAGGTTATCATACCTGTGCCGAATGTGAGCGTGACGTAAGAGAATGTAAAATCTATTCCAACTTTATAAGCAAAGTGTTTGCGTTGCTCTTCAATTCTGACCGTCCGGCATGTATTAGCTATATAAGGGAACATGGAATGACGGCATATGCAGAGAAAATGACCTGTCGCAGATCTCAAACAATAAAGCGTAGTAAAAAATGAAAATCGTAAATTTAATATTTATATTGCTGAGTCTCATAGTTGCTTCATGCGATGACAACTCAGTTAAATCAGAGAATGTTCTCTGTGGAGATTGGGAAATAACGGATTATCTCAATATATCAAACTCTCGTTATTGCCTATCAAGATCAGATTCTCAGAGTCAATTATCAATGGAATTTCACAAAAACGGAAATGTTTTCTGTACAACGGGTTGCAATCTTATTTCTGCAAGATACATTATTAATGGAAGAGAGTTAACTTTTTCTGAAATTTGTTGTACAGAAAAAGCTTGTGATGATATGAGTATGGAAGGAATAATCAAAATTATTCTTCCAAGTATAACATCATTTGATGTTACTGGAGACCATCTAATTCTGAAAGACTCCAAGGAGCAGGTTGTATTAAAGTTAGTAAAGTTCTAATTACCAATAAATCTAAGTAACTATATACCTGTTGGCTATTAAGTGACTATTGATTGTCAAGCTACAAAACAAGTACTATTTTTTGCATATTAAAAAAAACAGTAACGAGATGAACCAATCAATCACAGGCCAAAAGCCACGTTATGAAATTCTTGACGGACTGGCGGCAGTCATCGTAGTTATGTTCCATCTTTTTGAAACCTACTCAAAAGGTGTTCCGTATCAGATACTCAATCACGGCTATCTCGCCGTTGACTTCTTCTTTGTCCTGTCGGGCTTCGTGGTGGGCTATGCCTATGACAGTCGTTGGAGCAATGGCATGACATTCGGTAATTTCTGCAAGCGGCGCATTATCCGTCTCCAGCCGATGCTTATTTTCGGCACTATTGTCGGTGCGTTACTGTTCTATATGCAGGGAGATCACCCTGACTTCTCTATAATAAAGGAAACGTCATGGTGGATTGTGGTGCTTATAATGATTTGGGGTGGCACCGTGTTGCCTATTCCTAAGGCATGGGATATTCGTGGCTGGTCGGAATTCAATCCATTAAATGGTGCAACATGGTCGCTGCTTTGGGAATATATTGCCAATTTGCTCTACGGATTGTTTTTACATCGATTCAGACTGCGTACTCTTATTGTATTGGCGGTGTTAGCAGCCCTATTGGTTGTAAACGTGTGTTTGAACATAGACATTTTCGGAATGCTTGATGTACGTAATTATGCAGCATATACCATAATCGGCGGTTGGAGCCTGACTCCGGATCAGCTTTTAATTGGCTTTTCGCGACTGGCATATCCATTTTTGATTGGACTTGTAATCAGTCGTGTGGCTAAATTGCAGATTCGCGTTTCACGTCATGGCTTCATCTGGTGTTCCATCATATTAGCCATAATTCTGATTATGCCTCGAATGGGAGGAGCTAATCCGGACAACTTCTGGATGAACGGTCTGTATGAAATAATAGCTATCCTACTGATGTTTCCGGTCCTCATTATGATGGGACGTGGGAGTACGGTTATCGGCGAAAAATATGAAGGTCTCTGCAAGTTCTTAGGCAATATATCGTATCCACTCTATGTCACCCACTATCCGATAATATACGTTCAGATGTCATGGGTAGCATCGCATCACGATGCTCCTACTTCGCAACATATTTTTATGGGGTGTTGCTATTTCATCATCGCAATCGGATTGGCGTATGCCTCAATGAAACTATACGATATTCCTGTAAGACAATGGTTATCAGCTAAATTCTTACATAGAAAATTATAAAAATTGAATATGTTGCAGTGTCAATATTAGTTATCAATTAGCTTGAATAAAAACAAGTTAATTCTTAACTGTAGCCCACAAGTATATAATTACCTAATGCTATATCGAGCATATTGGATACGGACATTTACTTAACGTATAAAACTGTAAACAACACGAAATTTTACATTATAAACTTTCTCACATTATACATTTCCCTTTGATGAACAAGATTCTCATTGTAGATACGTCCGTATCTGATAATAGGGTCATGTCAAGCCTGCTTAGTCGGGCAGGATATGACCCAATTAGCAGGGAGGGTATCGAAGCAGGAAAGGTGGAAATTGAAAAACTACCACCGGGTGCTGTTATAGTTGTAGCAGCAAAATTACGTGACGGCACCGCAAAAGAGTTAATTAACTGGATGAAGATCGAAGGATATAAATTCCCGGTCATCACCATAGTGGATCACCTGAACCCGATAGAGCTAATTGAATTGATGCAAGACTGGGGTTCTGTAAACGTGATTCAACGGGCTGCTATTGATAAGCAACTCTTGGAAACAGTGGCTAAATATGTTAAACCGGAGAACATTATGTTTATAATGGGTAACGACATTATTCCACGTCAAAGTGAAAATTTCCGAGGAATAGAGCAATCGATTAAGAAAATAGCTGTGACAAATGCCAATACAATCATATTTGGTGAAATTGGTATGGGTAGAGAACAAGTTGCTCGAAAAATATATGAATACAGTTCCCGTTCACAAAAGCCTATTATTGTTATTGAAGCGGGTAGTGTCCCTCATATAGGGAAACATGATCCGACATCAGAACTCAGTGAAACATATAACCGGATAAAAGGATATTTCATTAATGCTGATGGAGGAACAATTATCCTTAAGAACTTGGAATTACTTACATTTGAAAGACAGTCAGTTTTGCTCCATATACTTGAAACAGAACACCCCAATGTTAGAGTAATATGTACAGCTGACCCTTGTTTGCTTCAGATGGTAGCACATAGAGAGTTTAGGGCAAATCTGTTCTACCTCCTTAGAGAATCTGACATCAAGATTCTTCCATTGAGAGAAGTAGCGGAAGACATTTCTGGACTTGCCGATTTCTTTCTTACCCATCATGCAAAGAACAACGATGAACCGAAAAAGCACCTCGATGCCTCCGCCCTCAAAGCCCTGAAGTTGCACCAATGGCCCGGCAACATTCGTGAACTACGCAACGTAATTATCCTCGCTGCCTATCACGCCACAGGCGATACCATCTCCGACACCGACATAACAATCAGTGAGTCATCGCCACCACCCGATACCAGTTTGAAATTGAAAGATCCGAACAAAGACCGCGACCGAATTATTGAGGCATATCGACGCGGAGGTTTGTGGACAGCCGCGGCAAAGTTACTTGGAATATCAGAACGTGCTCTGCTTGAACAGCGTAAGAAGTACGGTATAAACAAGAAAGGTCAAATTGAGTCTTGACAAATCCCTAAAAAATTGCTAACTTTGCATTGAAAATAGCAAATATATTGACCGAAGCGTCGGTCAACTTGAAAATATAGGATAACATAACTTCCGCATAAGTTCTATTGTAAATCTGGACAATTTATAAGAACGAGCTTGGCGTGATGCTTATGCTATGTTTATCGCATAGCGTGCATTCACACTAATCGTTCTAAGGCAGTCCAGAGCCATCAATAGATGAAGCGTGAATTGCACGCTATTTTTCTACCTTTATCATACCTTAGTCTTACGCTCTAAAACCCCTCATTTTTCGGCATTATCTTCCGCTTTCCTTACCATACTGCGAGTTTTCAATTTTAACATTTTGCAATTCCTTACAATTTATTTTTCACATTTATAGCCACTTATAATTTTAACACTCGCTAAATAGTCGTTTTAGGCAACCATAAGGTTATAATATCAACCGAGGTACAAAACCTCAGTAAGTTAAACCCAAAAACATATAACCGAATGGAAGCAACAACTCCCCCAAACACCACCGGCTTCGACAGGAAGCCCAAGTCAAACAAACGAAAGTTCAACCGCAAGCCCGGAAGAAGAAAGAGCGGATACAATCCGACGGCAGCAATGCCTTCCGAAGCAACCGCATGGCTCTATGGCTCAATGTTCCTTATGGCAGCGGCAAGACTTCTCGCTCCCTTAATGGGAATTTACATCCCGACACCCAAGTCAGTAACCGAAACAAATGACTGAGCCTATGAGACAGACACAGACAATGGATTTAACACAATCCGCGCATACAGGAGTTTCGCTCTCACAGGAACGTGTCAGAAGTCCCTGTCGAAATCAAACGCGAAACCGTCCCCAGCTTTTATTTCGCGGAGAGCCGATTATTCTTCTCGATGATATTGTTTCAGGGCTGAATGTCAGCGAGAGGACAGTGAAGCGTTACCGCGACGCAGGAAAGCTGGAAGTCTATGAGAGCATCGAAGGCAACATCAAGTTTGTGCTTCAAAGCGACCTCGACAGGTTTCTCGAACAGTCCTTCATAAGTTCTTCCCATCCAGAATACAGAACTGCGAAGAAGAGATCCTAACCCCGGCGGAAACGCCAAGACACCACCACTAAATCCCTTATTAAATTATGGACCAGACTCCAGATCAGCCGGAAGTGCTGATTGCCCGCAACAACGAGAACGGGCAGGTGGGAGCCGTCGTCGGTCAGAACCCTGACGGCACTCCCAAGATGGCAGACCCCAAGTCAACGCCACTGAGCGAACTCATCAAGTTCACCAAAGGGCAGAACCCCCTCGAAGCGTTCATGTCAAACTTCATCCGACAGGCAAAGAACCCCACGCTGTTCAGCTTCTTCAAGTTGCAGGAAGAAAAATATGAGCTTGTCGGTCCGGCAATGGCAGACCTTATCAAGAGTCCCGGCGACAATGCCGATATGCTCAAACCCTATGAGGTTGAGGTAACGGCGCCAGCTCAGGCTGAAAAACAGCCTCAGGAGCAGACACCCGAACAGAAGCCGGAACAGTCTCCTGCACAATCCGCAAAGACGGCGCCCATCGACCCGCAGCGCATCGACTGGGCAAAGATAGAACAGCAGTGGGGCATAAAGCGCGACGACCTTGAAAAATCAGGGGCATTGGAGCAGATGTTGTACAACCACAAGTCGCCGCAGCTATTCACGGTCACGCCCCAGTTCGGCGACGAGAAGTTCTCGCTTCAGGCAAAACTCTCATTCCGCACCAACCCCGACGGCTCATACTCACTTGTGCCTCACTTTATCCGCAACGAGCCGCAGCTTGACCAAGAATTCAAGGGGTACACATTCACCAAGGAGGACAAGGCGGAACTCCACAAGACCGGCAACCTCGGCAAAGCCGTTGACCTTGCCGACCCCAAGACAGGGGAGATACAGAAATGCCTCGTGAGCATCGACAAGCTCACCAACGAGATTGAGGCAATGCCGGTGAACAAGATATACATCAAGCCGAAGGTCGCAAACATCGACCTTGACATGAAGGCTATAGGTGTCCTCAAAAACGGAGGACTCATCAGGGAGCAGCACATCGAACTCCCGAACGGCGCGAAATTTACCGCCGACCTGCAATACAGCGCATCGAAGCGCGACATCGTCTTTGTAAATTCCGACCTCTACCGCCACAATCAGGCGCAGGAGAAAGGAGAGCAACAGCAGGCACGCGACACATGGCACAACGCCGACGGCTCACTCAAGCGTCTTGAACGCTGGTGCAAGATTCCCCTCAACGAGCAGCAGCAGGCAGACTATCTTGCCGGAAAGAAAGTGCTCGTAGGCGAAGGGAAGGACAGGTTCGGAAACGATTGCACCATCTATTTCCAGTATGACCCTAAGAAGGGTCAGCCCGAAACCACGCGTGTATATCCCGACCGCAACAAGGTTGTGGGCGTCGCCGAGGAGAGCAAGACACAGATGGCTGTCAACAACGACGGCAAGACCAATGAGGCTACAAAAAATATGAAAGAGTCTCTCCAGCGCGGGCAGACAGCCCCCAAAGATGATAACCAGCAGCATCAGCAGAAGAAACCGAAAGGTCCCAAAGTCTGAACGCTGCCCCACCACTCAATTCTAATCCACAGTCAGCAATGACTGCGATTCACCGACACGACCGCCACTTATGACTGCCGTTCCGACCACTATGTCCGCAATCAAAGCCGCAATTATCCCACCGGCGCGAGTGTCACACTAAAAAAGTATCCCCGAGGCACGGGGATGGGAGGACTGTCCCCGTGCCTTTAACAAATCACCCTAAACCCACACAAAATTATGATTTTAATTATCTGCGAGAACAATCGCACAGCAAAGACCGTAGCCCTCGCAATGGGCGCAGAGACCGAAAACGCAACAGGCATCTATGCCTCCGACACTATAACCGTCGCCACCATCCCGGTGAAATTCATCCGCCAGATCCCGCTGGAGGAGATGACAGTGGAATATCCCTTCATCCCCGAGAAGTTCAAGATGGCGGTGACCATGAAACAGCTG
>ENA-ORSS01001974-ORSS01001974.1-human-gut-metagenome-genome-assembly--contig:-NODE-1974-length-19554-cov-2.920509_pt1 | contig 19554 bp, 12 predicted proteins | sample MGYA00241899_ERZ509162 | MGnify/ENA primary metagenome ERZ509162 (study PRJEB26280, sample SAMEA2338641) | human gut metagenome | biome: human gut; feature: human-associated habitat; material: faeces... | reverse complement strand
CTTCAATAACATGAATGACACCGTATTTGCCCGCCGCAGTAACAAAGGCAATATAAGAACCGTCTTTTATCTGCAAACTACAAGGATCATTCGGATATCCATCAGACGCATTGACTCTTTGCATTAACATATCGGCACCTCCTTTAGCTATACTTTCCAATACATTCAACGCCTCAAAAGTCTTGACGTCCGAAGCCGCGTTCGCCATCATCACATCAATACCAAGATCAGTAACCTTATCATCAGGTATAAGAGTAAACAGCGTTTTGTTGGTAGCAACACCTGCCGGTTTGATCCAGTCATTCACATCATAAGCTCTCCCTATCGGGCCTCCATTAATTCTTGACGCACTGACATAAGAGAAACCTCTGTTTTTAACGGCAACAAAGCTCGGATTTCTCCATATATTGATGAAAGCAAAGTCTACGCTATTTGCCTTTGAGCCATATCCTTTAATTTCCTTCAAGCTTAATACATGTTTCTGCACACCCCGTATCATTATTCCCTCTATGGAGAAAATATAAGGTTGATCCGGTTCTGTTGAATGTTCCCATTCGGGTGCCATTTCGATATCGTTGAAAACAAGCGCAACATTATTGTCAACACCCTCAAGACCTTCGATATTGATAATCTTTTCCTCTTTCAACCCCTCTATATCTTCTACCACAATCTTGATTCCATTGGTCTCTTTATTGTCTACGACAGTTTTCAGGATAAATTCCATTTCCAACGGATTGCCTGATACCGGAATAGTCGTATATTCCTTCAGGTCACCCAGTACTTTATTACACAATGTATGTTTTATAGACTTAATGCCCACAGCTGAACGAATCACTACAGACAGAGAAACCTCTTCATCGGGTACTAAAACTGGGAAATCTGATGGTTCGGTGAATATCTGGGATGGAAGTTTGGTTATCTTTTTAATAGGTATTACCTTTTGTGCCGTTTTTGTCAAAACGTCCGTTGATGTTACCAGTATCCCGGCTGCTTCACGCGTGTTAACCTTGACATTCAAGTCAAATTCAAGTGTCATATCAGTTTGCAAGGTATCTATCTTTAAACGTTGACGTTCAGTCGCGTTTATCTCTTCATATTCTCCATTCTCATCCATCTTCAACAAGGTAGCATATATGCTATGTATACCCACAGCAGAGAAACTTCTGGCAGATACAGTCACCGTCGAGTTATACTCCACCACATCTATTTCAGAAGGAGAAGTGAGTTCTACAGTAGGTGGCGGATACGCGTTGTCGTCCGAATAATCGGGCTCACTATCACTACAATTTGTCAACAACAAACCCCATGGAAGGGCAAGTATCAGGATCATTATATTTTTGATATATTGCTTCATGACCGTTCATTTTTTATTTTAAAGATTCGATTTGTAATTGAAAACAATGTAAATCTCCGCTTACACTTGTTTCGGTTACCCCCCTAAAAGCCCATTTGTGTGAAGTCAGGACAAATATACAATACTCGGAGTCTCTATTTCTATTTTCCACTTCTACGAAAGAATAGGTATCAGAAGTTAAGTTAGAAGTAATTGCCGACTCAAGATTAGGCAATAACGCACGTTTAACAGTGCCTACCAGAACCGTCTGTTCGTTTACCTTTTTCTTGAAAACGTCGACAGCCGGAGCTATCAGGTCTTCACTATTTAATGATACAGAACAGAAGAGCATATCTATTCCGTTCACTGCTTCTGTTTTTGTTTCAAGATATCTGCAATCGTTTTTTACTACATATTGTGTCATTTCGGAAATAGTAGAAGGAAAAAGAACCGTACTGCCGATTATCTTTTTCTCTCCGTTACTATAGCTGACAGGTACAAACACCGGCACTTTCTTGCTCTCTCTAGCAGTCTCCGTACCCGTATTTATGATTGCTGTTTGCCCATAGACAGCGTTCGTCCTGTCCAGCAATGCCACTGAATGAACAGTGTTTCTGATAGATGACGCCACCTCTTTATAACTACAAGAGCTAAATAAATTTTGCTCTGACAAGTGCGCATAAACCAACACGTTAGTTGTTCTGAACCGGTTCCATTCCGGAATATCTTCTCCCTTGTTATCCTCATCACTACACGAAACGAACAGGCAAGAGATGACACATATAAATAGCAGATATAGATAGTTTGATTTCATATTTCATTCATTTTACAAATTCAACTTCAGCAAACAAAGCCCTGTGGTCAGAAACTTCCGGATTAGATAAAACTTTAAACGATTTCACTTTCCACTTATTCTGTGGAAGTCCGAATATATAATCAATCTTGATTGTCGGCTGATCTGCGGGATAGGTGAATGTATCATCACAGATTCTCTGCCAGTTCTTCATGACTTCACAAATCACATTAGAGTCGGTCCGGGCATTAAAATCTCCCCCCAGCAGTGTCGGGGTATCTCCCGTACCAATCCGTTCATTAATCTGTTCGGCCATTGCACTCCTTATCAGGTCCGTCGAATGATCCAAGTGAGTCGTTCCTATCCTGATTACGTCTGAAGTTCCCGGCTCCTGAATATCTACATATAATAGCGTCCGGGGTTCTTTGGCTCCGTCTATACCTTCAAAAGTTTTGTTATTGATATAAACAAAAGGATATTTTGAAAGGATAGCTACTCCATATTCTCCACCACCAGTATCCATCGCTTTCCCAAATACGGAAAACAATCCCAACTCCGCAGCCAGTTGAGTGGTGAAATCCTGATTTTTGTTCCTTTTTGTGTTGTAATCTATCTCTTGCAACATTACAACATCCGGATTGTATTTCCTGATAAATACAGCATACTCCTTCACCGAGTAGCCAGTCATTTCCCCGGACATCCGGCAATTATAGCTCATTATTTTAAGAGCCTGCGCATACGTACTTTGATACGCAAAAAAGAAAAGGCATACCCATACAATGGGCTTTAAAAGTGCTTTCATAAATTTGTTTTTGTTATTAGATTAAGTTTACTTATTCAACGGTATATGTATATTCTGATATTTTTTTAAAGCTAACCGGTGTTATGGATTGCATCACCTCCAACACATAATTCAAATCGTTCCCTTTACAAACGAAGTCGTACGTAAACGAAGCAATCTTTTCGTTTTTAACTGTAATCTCTATATCAAAATGACGCGAGCGTGTTGTAAGTACCTCTTTCAATGATGCATTTCTGAAAATAAGCCGGTTACTCTTCCAACTCGAAGCATCATCGTGATATCTATCAGTTTTTATTTTTATTACATTACTCCTTTTCTCATAAACTGCAGTTTGTCCGGGAAGCATTTGCTGCATAGGCCTGCGGCTTTGCACATGCCCGATATTTATACTTCCTTCGTCGAGTGTAGTTTTGATTACCTTATCCGAAGCGTATGCTTTTACATTGAAACATGTTCCCGTCACTTGTATTTTCACATTCTCGGCAAGCACCTGAAAAGGGGATTTCTTGTTTTCTGCTATCTCAAAATAAGCCTCTCCTTCCAGCGTAACATTCCTGTTGTATTTTGCAAACTGTTCCGGATAGGTCAATTTAGAATCGGCATTTAACCACACCCGGCTACCATCAGGAAGTAATACGAGTAGCTTCTCCCCCCTTACAGCACAGACCTCCCGATAAACAAGGTTTGCCTCATTATGACTTTGATAGAAATTATATCCCACACCTATCACTAGCAAAACAATTGCACAGGCTACCGTCCACTTAAAGAACAATGGCATCCTTATTCTCCTGTTCTTTCGTTTTTCTTCCCGCATCACGGCTTCCTGAATATTCTTATAAATGCGATATTCATCAAAAGGAGGCAATTCTCTGTCGCCCAATTCGAGCTGTTTGCCTTCTATTATCCTCTGAATGTCGTCATCCATATATTTCCCGATGCCGTCAACTACTTCAAAGTCCTGATTTGTATGTTTCTTTTTTGATTTCATATTTCAATATCTATTAGTAATACACACTGTTACAAAAAAGTATTATACAGACTACGTTAAACCGTGTTAATTCAAAAGAACGTTCCATATCAGCAAAAAGTGATAAAACTACATCATACAATAAAGCAACAATAGGCTAAGCTCTCCCACTGTCGCGCGAATCTGCTTCAAAGATTGGCTATATTGAAATTTAATTGTATTGATCGAAAGATTAAGTTTATCGGCTATTTCCTGATTGGAGTATTTTCCCGAAACTTTCATTTCAAAAACCTTGCGGCGTTGCGGCGAAAGTTGCTCAAGAGCTTGCTGTATGATGTTCATTTGTTCTTGTTTAAGGTTTTCGTTTTGAGAATTGTCTTCCAATTCCAAAACCATTGAAAGGCAATCCTCAAGTAAATAGATATTTTTCTTTGAATCTCTCAACGTATTGAGCAGATCGTTCTTCAACATCGTAAAAAGGTATCTGTTTATGGGTTTTGTTTCATCGATCTCTTCTTTTTTCAGCCAGAGTTTTAAGAATAAGTTCTGCACGGCATCTTCAGCCAGTTCCTTATTCAGCAAATATTTAAATGCCAAAGAAAAGGTCTGCGCCGCATACGTCTTGTATACAATACTAAATGCCAGCTGGTTCCCCTCTTTCAGAGCCTTAACCAAAGCTTGGGCTTCATCCTGTGAGTATTTCTGGGACATCTTAATCATTTTAAATATGAAAATAAAAAGCTTATTATATCAAGTCCTTATTTTCAAATATATTAATTCTTTCTGATATAGCATGATTCGCGAGCAGCAAATGAAACAGGCCTCTTATTTATTTCACCAGTCTTTGATATTTGCTGAATAAAAAGGTGGAGAATGATAATAATCCGTCAGTTGCTGAATGAATATCTTTTCGAACATCTTTCCGATCAGTTGCATTTACCCAACCTTCTTCTATTTCTTTTAATTCATCTTCAAGTTGTTTCTGATCCACCTCTACACCTTCCCCGACCGCTTTGATGAATGTATCGATATACACCTCCCAGCGCTTTGCATAATAATCACTTATCAGTCCTGCCCACGAACGACTGGCATAATCGTTCAGGCTTCCTCCCCAAGTCGTAATCAAGTTGCGAGCGTTCTTTTCATAATAGTCTTTCAATTGGGGAGAATCTCCCATCTTCCGCGCATCATCAATCCATTTATCCAGCGAACAATAAGGATGAAAGGCATTCAGCTTATCCAAATCATTCAAGATCTCTTTCATTTTCTCGCCGCAAGCTTTCAAAGCCTGATGGTCTTTAGCTTCAACCATCCTGTCAAACTCCATTTTCACATCAAGAAAGTAGTTTCCAAGCACCTGTCTGCCTACAGTAATCAAATCCAGGCGAAAAGCATCTCTCCGGTCAGAAGGTGCCTCATTCAGTTTTCTCCAGACCTCTAGTAGTTCAACATTGCTATACACATTACTTGTCCGTTTTTCACTGTTCTTATTCAATGCAGGGCGATACCCGGGTAAAGTACCCAATGTGCGCGGCACTTGTGCATAAATGTCATTGAATAATCGTTTCCAAGCATCGCGCACAGGCTGCGACACGCATCCCACATGCCTGTCAGCCAGACATTCAATCCATTTATTATCATCTACATTCAGGTTCCATGCTTTCTCAAGAATGTATTCGTAGGGAAACTGCATCACATCCAACCCTTCCAGCGTAGAGCCGATTCCTTTAAGGTTGCCTCCACCGTTAATGAGAGCATTCTCAAGTCGTGCGCCACTTTCTTTGACGTTACCTGTCAAAGTCGTGTTTCCCCCGAAATTGCCCAGATAACACCAAATATAGGGCTGATCATGAAAATGCTCTGTTCTTTTCCATAATTCAACATTTTCACAATGATAATCCAGTAATATCATTTTATTCTGTGGCACTCCTGTCAGCAAAGCCTTCATTCGCTCGGAAGTCCATTTATCTTTATCAAAATAAAACATCCACGTCATTTGCATCCATTGGGCTTGGGGATCGGCAGCCGTCAATGTAGCGTACATATCCGATGCTATCTTCCGCAAGTATTCGGGTTCGAAACTGGGCGGGTCAACCTCGTTGAAAGGATCTAAACCATAAATATGATCGGTTCCGAAAAGTTTTTTTTGTTCATCAAGAAATAGCTTCTGAATTTTCGCAAACAAAGCATCGTTAGGGTTCAGAAAATTACAACGATATGCATCAGCAAAGCCGGCCCATTTGCCCAAATGTTGAATATCGGCCTCGGGATAAATCCGTTTTAAATCGGCAGGGACATGTCCGGCAAAGGCCGGTAATACAGGCTTCATATTCAATTCACGCTCACGTGCGAGTATTTTTTTCTGCAAGCTTACCTGATGTTCCAGCCATTCCATCGGCAACGGACCGTTCCAACGATCTATGTTAGCCATCCGATGCCAGGGCAGATACGGCGGTCCCGTGAAGTAAGAGCGTATTTCGATGTCCGACATTCCCATTTTCGACCAGACTTTATGCCACACGGCTTCTTGTCCGGTAATTGCCAAAGGCATATTTATACCATTAAGGGCCATCCAGTCAATAAAGCGCTCCCATTCCTTCCATTGCCACCAAGGCATCGTGTAACCATACGTGCAGTAATTCAGGAAAAAACGAGTATCCACTCGCGCTTCCGAAACCACCTTCTCACCAACCATCGGCAATTCTTCAGGAATTTCAACGGCTATATCCGCATACCATGACACTGTAGTGAGACAGTAATATTTTAGATAATGGTTCAGTCCCATCGCCATTGAATTGGCGTTGTTTCCACCGATTACAATTTTATCTTTTACGGACTCTATCGTAAAGCAGTCTTTCTCTCCTTTTAACTTTTGAAACTGAAAACTCTCGATGTATGACGGCAGCAAACGTTTCAATAATGCTTCCGCAACAGCTACGTCTTTGTCTTTAGCCTGAAGAGCCAACGACATAAGCAGCATAACCAGACACGTGTATACACTTTTTCTTTTCATTCTGATTTATAATTTTATATAGATTTTTCTTTTTAACAAAACATATCCCAACAGCCCATTGAACAACAGGAAAAATACACCGTACATAAATGAACCGAAATAATTTCCGAATAACGGGTTAAGCAAATTATTGAATACAGCCGTATGGATATGCCAATGCACAAGCAATCCTCCGGCTATGCAACTAAACACATAAATTACAAGCGGATTCGCTCCAAATGCTTCGAAAAACGAAAACCACTTTTTATTCTGCTTCACATCAATGATATAGAGCAACAATGCCAATGACAATGCCGCAATCCCACAAGTGAGCAAAACGAACGAAGGAGACCACAAACGTTTGTTCAAAGGACAGGCATAGCTTAACAAATAGCCGACAAACAACAGCGTGGTACCTATAAGAAATAGATTCAGCATCCGGCGGTCATTGTCTTTAATATCGATGATTATCTTTCCGCAAACAAAACCGATCATCACTTGAGACACAGCGGGAATCGTACTAAGTATCCCTTCGGGATCGACAAACTGGCGGCCCTGAAGATACATGTGGTTAGATCCTAAAATAGCCGAATCAATCATGCCGACGATATTATCCGCACTCTTTTCAAATCCGTTTCCAAATAACTGAAAAATAAAGTAGACAACCAGCAAGATAATAGCTAATGGCATAAAACGCTTATGCGGTATTGTTACGGCCAATAAGGCTGTAATGCCATAACAAATCCCAAGCCGTTGCATAACTCCCATCAACCGGAGCTGGCTCAAATCAAAATAGTTACCACTATCTATTGCTGTAATGAACCACTCCATAACCAGACCTATAAATATTAATAAGAGACTTCTTTTTATGATTTTCGCAATGGCCGGTCGACACTGGAAGTTATACTTACACAAGGAGATGTAGGTCGAAATACCCATCAGGAACATAAACATCGGAAATACCAGATCGGCCGGCGAAAAGCCATCCCACTTGGCATGTGCAAAAGCGGCAAAGTTATACCCGCACTTTCCTGTATTGTTGACCAAGATCATCCCGGCAACAGTAATACCCCGAAGTACATCAAGCGAAAGTAACCGTTTGTTCGGATTCATAATATTTGATTCTTTTAATTACTTATTATATATAAAATAGTCGTTCCGGCAGCTAACACTATCCCTATAAGCGATTCATAAGGTATCAGCTTCAGACGTTCCTTAAAATTGAGTTCGCATACGCCTCCTGTCGCATGAAAGAACGAACCATGTGGCAAATGGTCAAGAACTGTAGCTCCGGAATTAATCATAGCCGCTCCCCAAACTGCAGAAATACCTATAGCCAATATCGTTTCAGCGAACGAAGAAGAAGCCAGTGTCGCTCCGGCTGTTGTCGATGCGGTAGCCGCCGACATCAACGCGCCTGATATAGGAGCAATCAATGCATCACTCATATGAGCATGATCCAATCCTGTAAGAATCCAATCTTTCAAAGAAGAGTTCTTTATGATACCGGCAATAGTTCCGGTTCCTATCAACAGAATAGCTACCACAGACATCTTTTGCAGTCCATATTCTATACTGGGAAGAATATTTTTCCATTGTTTCATACAGATAGCACCACATAAACCACCTACCGGCAAAGCTATCAAAGGATCGATATTAATTCCTGCCGCAGGACGTAATGCCAATAAAACAATCGTAACAACAGGAGCAATCAGACTGGTTCTTAACGAGGGCAGATTTCTCTCTTCCTCTTTATCCTCTGTTTGCATCATCGTTTTTTTGTTTTTCACTGTTTGAGGCATCAGACGGACAATAACAAAAACAGTGAAAAACAAACCGATCACTGCCGGTAAAATATTGGCAAACATTACAGCCGATAGATCTGCATTAAAATTTCCGGCTGCTATAATGGTGTTCGGGTTAGGTGATATGATATTTCCACACTTACCTCCTCCGATCATAGCAATAAGCAATACAGATGGAGACAGGTTTAGACGCTTGCCTATCGAAAGAGCCACCGGCGCAACGGTTATCACAGCCACATCAATAAAGACGCCTACCGTACAAAGCAACATCGTTGCGAGTGCCAATGCCATAAATACCCGTTTTTCACCCATTTTGTTTATAATCGCATTGGAGATGACCGTGGTAGCCCCGGTTTGTATTAATATGCCTGACAAGACTCCGGCTGTCAGAATCCGCAATACCGCCGGGGTGACCTCTTTCACCCCTTCGGTCATCACCGTAACAGTCTCATTTAAAGATAGTCCTCCCAACAACCCTCCGACTATCGCTCCGATAATCAGACTGTATGTCGGAGAAAGCTTTCTTATGATTAACAGTATGGATAATGAAAGCCCGATTAATGCGCCTATCGCTGTCATTGAGTATTATTTAGTAAATTGTTTTATGATTCTCACCACCTGTCGCACCGTTCTCTCTATGTTTTCTTTCGTAAACTCCGGTTGCATCGCCTCTTCAAGTGTTACCGGAAAAGGTTGAATAGGCAGTACGGCAGTAAACCCCATCCTATTAAGCGCTTCGGTGGCTTCGACCGCTCCCCCCAACGCTATCACCGGAACCTGACATTTCTCACCGACACGTAAAATTCCGTCCAGCGCCTTTCCCATACCAGTCTGGCGATCCAGTTTCCCCTCTCCGGTCAGTATCAGGTCTGCCTGTCGGACGACCTCTTCGAAACGAAGCGTTTTCAATATAACTTCTATTCCGGATTGCAATTCTGCATTCAAAAACGGAAGCAAGCCGCCTCCCATTCCTCCGGCTGCTCCGGCACCGGGAAGCTGCGATATATCCATATTTGTATATTCCTTTATCACCTGTGCATAATGCCGCAACCCATTGTCCAACTCTATCACTTGCAACATAGTTGCCCCTTTTTGGGGAGCATATACATAGGCCGCACCCTCTTCTCCAAAAAATGGGTTACTAACATCACAGGCAATCGTAAATTTACTTTCCTTCAATGCCGGATTTAATTGGGAAATATCTATTTGATGAACTTTTATCAGATTTTCGCCGACAGGCTCCAACTCACCGTTTCCGCTATCTAAAAAGCGTGCACCTAAAGCCTTCAGCATACCTATTCCCGCATCATTCGTAGCACTTCCGCCGATCCCGATAATGAATTCCCGACACCCGCGTTTTAATGCGTCAGCAACCATTTCTCCAACTCCATAAGTCGTAGTCTTCATGGGATTTCTTCGATTTGAATCAATCAATGGCAGACCGCAGGCCGAGGCCATTTCGATAATAGCCATCGCACCATTGTTTACGATGCCATACGATACATCGATTGGCTTCATGAATGGATCATGCACCCGACATGCCACCGTTTGGGCATGAAGGGCAGAGCATAGAGCTTCTGTAGTCCCTTCGCCGCCATCAGCTATGGGGAAACGTATAATCTGACAGTCGGGTAATTCCTCCTGAATCGCTTTTTCGGCAGCTTTCGCTATCTCGAAAGAACCGACCGAACCTTTAAACGAGTCGAATGCCAATACAATCTTTTTCATAAAAGCTATCACTTATTTGTTTTCTCTATTAAATTCAATGCAGCCTCGACCGGGTCATCAAACGGAGTCGTACTGTTGCTCCAGGGAGATGTAATCCATTGCTCCTCCCATTCTCGGATTTTATTCCGGTCTTTTGTGAAATAGAGCTGTATACGAGGGATATAGTAGTCTTTAATCAACCCGCTCCAGAAACGGGCAGCATAATCTTCCTGAATACCACCCCAACTTGTAATCAAGCGTTTGGCATTTGCTTCATAAGCATCTTTTTCCTGAAGAGTTGTTCCGCTATTGCGCGCAAGTTCCACCCATTCTTCTAATCGATATAAAGGATGAGAGGCCAACAGCCTGTCAACGTCCATCAACAAATCAACAGTTTGTTGCAGATTACGTTGCGCTGCGAGAACACGATTCTCCGAATCATCTTTCAAGGCCTGCTTATAAAAATTTTCAGCTTTAGCCGCCAGATAATACGAAACAAACTCTATGAGGTCGTTTCTGTATAATTCAGAGCTTTTCAGTTCGTCAGCGCAACTAGCATACAAACGTATAGCCTGCAAGTAATCATCACTAAGGTCGATTTTACTGATCCGCCGTTGATCGGGTATTACGGTTTGCCAGGTAAAACGGGGGTATGAATATAAAGAACTATATGCTGTTTTCCGAAAAAGTTTCCAAGCTTCCTCCATGGCATCGGGATATCCTCCATAACGGGCCTCACAGTATATCTTCATCCAATCGTCCAGGTCGATACTATCTGATGACCATCCCATATCGGCTAACAGTTCGTAAACAACCTCATTGTTTTCGAGTCCTTCAGGGGCAGAACCGAACCCAATCAAGTTACCTTTATTAGCTGCACGTAACGCTTTGACCGAGGAACTAGCATACATGTCCAAGTCTCCTGTCATGGTGTTTTTCCCACCAAAGTTGGGTACATAGCTGAATATCCATTTCTTTCCGTAAAATCCATCATGTACTTTCCATGTTTGTTCGGTGTTCCACACCCATTTCGGATAATCATTGCCCAAATCAATGATAATCATTTTATCATCAGGTACATTGCTTAACAAGGCTTTAAGCGATTCTTTATCCCAGAATGAATGTTGATATCCGAATGTCCATCCCTGTGTAACCCAAACGGCATCCGGGTTTCCGGCTGCAATTGATTTATAGATCGTTTCTCCATACTCGGCCAATAACTTATATTTCGCTTCTTTATCTTCCTTATCGATAGGCAGTTCCATCTCATTAAAACTATCCGAGAGATAATACGTATTTTCTCCAAACTCTTTTTCCCACTCTTCGACAAACAGTTTGCCTATCTCTTCGAAAAAAGGTGAATCCGGTGGCAATACATAGGCGTTGTACTCTTCATCAAAACCACCCCACCGCATGTGCCGGAATTGTGTGTCGGGATGTTTCTGTGCGAATGCTTCCGGCACGAAACCTGCAAACGCAGGCGCTATGGGCTGCATACCCAACTCGCGCATACGGGTCAGGATTTGATGCTGCAAAGCGATTTGGTTCTGTTGCCATGCATCAGATAAGGGACCGTCCCACTTGTTCAGATTGCCCATGCGATGCCAGGGAAGGTGTGCAGGGGCAGTGAAAAACTCACGGATTTCTTCTTTGTTCAACCCCATACGCAGCCATACCCGTTCCGCAATGGCTTCGCTGGCCACGGTAGCCAAGGGCATATTTACACCATAAAGAGCCATCCTGTCAATTTCCTTTTCCCAACGCTCCCAGTCCCAGTAAGGAGTAGTGTAGCCGAATGTACAAACATTAAGGAAATAGCGCAACTCATAAGGGGACACCTGTTCATACAATTCATAATCGGGCCACGGCATCACCGACGTTATGTGTTCACCGCTCCATGTTTTCATACTCTTGCAAGCTTCTTTCATATACGTATGAAAAGCGTAACAGATAGCAACGGAGCTACTTCCTCTTAGGGTAAGCCGACCGTCGCTTGCTATCACTTCGAATATATCTTTACCGTCGGATGGTTCGATATATTCAAAGTGGATAGACTGTGCTCTTTCCCCAATCTGACGTTCTATTAACTGTTTGGCGGGGGTGATAATATCCGTCTTAGGCTTGTGGCATGAGCAGAAAAAAAGCGTTGTTGAAATCAGTAAATACTTGATTATTGTATGTATCATAGAAAATCATAAATGTTATAAGTGAGTATCAATATTTTTTCTTCGATGCTTCTTTCACATATTCCAGTTCCGTAATAATCGGTAAATGGTCTGACAAAAGCGACTGAACAGTTTGTGTGCTAATCACACGCCATCCTTTTTGCGGGTAAGCAAACAAGTAATCAATCTTAATCACAGGTTTCCATGCCGGCATTCCAAAATCATCGTTGCTTGCAGCAAACCAGCTATCCATACCACGTATTGCCTCGGAGTAATGACGCGCGTTGAAATCACCTCCCAAAATTACAGGATATTTATAATTTTTGAAATGCCCGGTAATAAATTTTATTTGCTCCGCCCTTGTTTCTTGAGAGTTGACGTCCAGATGCGTAGAGGTAAAAACAATGGTATCATTACCCATTTCGAATAATCCCTCCAGCATGGCCCGTCTCTCATGCTCTTTGACCGGATGGGGCAGCATTATCTTTTGGACAGAAATATATGGATATTTACTTAACATCCCAATACCGTAATAACCGGTAGAATAATCAATCGTTTTTCCGTAAAGCCCAAACATCCCTGTATGATAGGCAAGTTCGGATATAAAATCCTTCCCCTTCTGATGCGGGGTACGCTTACGATCTGTTTTGCTATCCACTTCCTGAAGCGCCACAAAATCAGGCTTGAAGGATTTGATGTGATGAGCAAGTTCCTCTAAAGATGCCAGTTCGCCAAATCTTAAATTATAGGTCATTACCCGCACCCGTAGAGTATCTTGCGCATAGGCAACACCCAAAGTCAGGCATAAAAACAATAATAAATATTTCTTCATTGAATACATGGTTTCTATTTTTTAATGATTACTTTTCCCAGCCCGGATTTTGTCCTAACAGAGGATTCTTCTGACGCTCGGGATTAGGCACGGGCCACAAATAATGTTTCGTTGCGTCGAAGTAGCGTGCTCCGCCTTCCGCGGTAGACTTTTCGTAGATAACATCACCAAACTCATCTACTCCGGTATCGGGATATGGGTTGGCGCCCAAATCATTCATACAAACTTTCAGGCTGGGACCGGTGATGGCACGTCCAAAGCGAAGTTCGCCTTCACGCCAGCGCATCACATCGGCGTATCTTGTTCCTTCACCTGCCAACTCAATGCGGCGTTCTCTTCTCAATTCGGTTTCGAGATCCATCCCCCATGCGCTAAGTTCGTCAAGGTTCATACGATGCATATTTACACGATCTCTAAGTCTGTTGATGGAGTAATCAATCTGTGTTTGTGTCAGTTTCTTGCCTTGTAGTTCGAAAGTGGCTTCGGCATAAATCAGCAAGATTTCGGCAAAGCGGATGACATTGAGATTCCCATGTCCACCCACACTCGAACCGGCCAAATCAATATCGTTATACTTTTTCAGATAGAAACCAGTACGGCTATTTGCCCCCACACGGTTATTATCTTGCAATGAAGCAAAACGAGGCAGATTAAATATCTCGTTGGCCTTATCCGTATCAGGGTCACCGTCATCTCCTCCCGGCCATTTGTCACCCGGAGCATATAAAGTCATCTTCATTCTAGGATCTCTGTTCTGGAAGTAATCCACATAATGCTCTTCAGGCGACTTGTATAACGATGAGGTCTGCACACCGGTCTTTTTATAATATTCCAATCCGGTTTTTGCCGGTTTACCGTCTGTACACAGATAAGCATCCACTAACGACTTCGTTGGATTGAGGCGTATATAATCTGTCGGACTGCAAGTTTCATTAGGCAGACTTTGTGTACGGATTTCAGGTACAAAAAGGCTATATACGATGGCTTCGATATTTTTCGGATCATTCTCGACATCCCCTTCGTGATGAAATAGTTTTTCGTATTCATACAGGCCATAGGGACTGTTTTCGATGATATATTCACTCGTTTTTGCAGCCAGTTCCCATCTTTCGTTTTGCAAGGCAATACGTGCCAATATAGCTAAAGCGCCCCAGCGGTCAAGCCTTCCCAGTTTATCGCCCGTATACCTTTCTTCAGGCATACGCTCTGCCGCCCATTTCAAATCCTCGACGAGCTGGTCGATGACTTTCTCTCTGGGAGTACGTTCGATATATGCATCTTCGGGCTGGATGACTTCTCCTACCCAAGGTACATCACCCCAAAACACCGTGAGGTAAAAGTACATAAGCGCCCGGATGGTTTTTACTTCTGCGGCATAAACGTCCTTCTTATTTTGAGCTACCTGCGCTTTATTATAGTTGTCCAGAAAATTATTGCAGCGATAAATATAGCTATACGCTCCTGTCCAATAGGTAGTGAAGGGGAAGCCGTCAGTATAAGAGTGCTTGCCTCCCGAAACCTTACTTAGTCCACTAGTAATATTCCCCCACATAACAGTTTCGGCCGTCGATTCGCTCCAATTCACGAGATAGTCTTTTTGTAAAGCTTCGTAACAGGGAGGCAAGGCATTTTTAAGCTGATCTTCATTCACCCAGAATGTCACATTGTCCGGCTCGTTAGGGTTCGTTCTATCCAGAAAATCGCTACATGAGGTAACTATACCAAAGAAAGCAATGATTAAAAAGTATTTTGAGTATTTCATCTTTATAGTCGTTTAATAGGTTAGAATGTTATTGATAATCCAAAAACATAGGTTTTTACTTGCGGATAGACATCTCCGCTGGTGGTCCTCACTTCAGGGTCATAAGCTCCGAAGTAATCGGTTTTAGTAAACAAGTTATCTGCCGAAGCATATACTCTAAGACTATTAATGCCAAGAGGTGCCACCATCCGGGCAGGAAAACGATAACCTATCTGAATATTCTTCAGGCGCAAGTACGATGCATCTTCTTTCCAGTAGTCACTAAAGAGCCTATTGTGCTCCTGCGACTGATAAAGTCTGGGATAAGAAGCATTTGGATTCATAGGCGTCCATCTGTCAAGATGCTCTTTTTTAGGGATTGAGTAGTCATTGATAAATGCATGCCGAGCCTCATCCTCAAGGTAACCGGCAACTTTGCCTACGCCTTGCAAATAGAAACTGAAGTCAATGCCTTTCCATTCCAAACCACCCTTGATTGCATAGGTGTAATGGGGCTCTTTCTCGCCAAACACCACTTTGTCGTAGTCATCAATTACCCCGTCGGGAGCGCCGTCAGGACCACTGATGTCCCGATACTTAATATCTCCGGGCTGTACAATGCCGTTTTGTGATGCAACAAGAGGAAATTTTGGTTTCTGGTACTTACCTGTAGTTGTATTCACCGATTCGAAGTCATACACTTGCGCCAGCCCATCAGTCAGATAACCATAGAAAGCACCTATCGGATCACCTACCCGACGATACGAACCGGAAGCCGTACTGGTCAGCGACTCCGGAGTTCCACCCAAATCGGTAATCTTATTACGGGCGTCCGACAGATTGAACCCGAGATTGTAATTTACATTTCCGATCTTATCACGCCATGACAGATTAAGTTCCCATCCTTTGACATCAATCTTACCAAGATTGACATAACCTACGTTACTACTGGAAACCCCGACAATAGCCGGAACATCGGGACGAACCAATGCATCAATATTTTCTTTCTTATACCAATCAAAGTCCACATTCAGTCTATTGTTCAAAAAACTAAGGTCTACCCCGAAATTAAGCATGCGGATGGTTTCCCACTTGATGTCGGGATTACCGATTTTGTTTTGCCAAAGTCCCATAACAGGTGTATTAGAAGCTCCGATAGGATAAGACTCTTCGGTTATGATAGGTGACAAGTAGGGGTAGTAATTACCGGGAATGTTTTGATTTCCCAACTCACCCCAGGAAGCACGCAGCTTACCCGAGCTCAATACCGAAGTAGCGAACTCCATGAATTTTTCACGTGAAAAGTTCCATCCTGCCGAAAACGATGGAAAATATCCCCAACGATTGCCCTTGGCAAATCTTGAAGTTCCATCGGCACGCAGGTTAGCTTCAAACAGGTATTTACCGTCAAAAGCATAGTTGACACGACCAAAGTAAGAACGCAAAGCCCACTCGTCTTTTGTTCCGCTATTCATAAAATTAATCATTCCGGCACTAATAACGTGAATATCCTCAACCATCACATTATCACGCGTAGCACCCAGTGTGCTTCTATTTTCCCACTCTTGCGAAAATCCCAACAATGCTCCCAACTCGTGGCGTCCTATGGTCTTATTAAAGTTCAGGGTGAATTGCAGCGTTTGGGTCATAACGTCGAGATGGCTTTGTGAGATATAGTCCTTGGCATCTTCATTTGCTTTCAACGGGCTACCGTCCGAGTAATAAGACAACATCTTCGGGTTAAACTCATCCACTTGGCGGGTATATATATTTGCAGAGTACTGCATACCTACGTTCAGTCCGTCTATAATTTTGAGATCTGCATTGAAAATACCATTGAGCACACGAGTTTTCCGTTCTTCCATTCCCGACTCATAGGCTACCTGCAAGGGGTTACGTACCGAACCGTACGACCAGTTCTCACTATCTACCATCCGGCCATTCTCGTCAGGAATTTGCCACATGACGGGAAGTAACGGAGACATACGCTGTGACAGGCGGAATACTCCTGATGTGCCGCTATAACCTAAGTCCTTTTTATAGAAATCGACATAGCTCATCTGTCCGGTCAGTTTCAGACGATCATACACCTCCGTGTTTACACTGATACGTGCATTATGTCTCTTGGAACTATATCCGTCACCTACAACCAGTCCATCCTGATCCAGGAAACCATACGACATAAAAAATCCGGTTTTCTCGCTTCCACCCCGTGCACTTACATTATGCCCTGTCTGAAAAGCCCGGCTTTTGTATATTTCGTCAATCCAGTCTGTATTGGAATATTCGTTGGGATACAGTCCCGAATCATATTTATCGAAAGCCTCTTGTGTATAGGGCTTGGAAAATCCGGCAGCACTCATGGCTTCGTTGGAGAGTTCCATGTATTCCCTTCCGTTAACAAGTTCGGGCAATGCTGTGGGAGTCTGGAATCCGGCATATCCGTTATATTGGAATACTACACGCTCTTTCTTTTCTCCCTTTTTAGTCGTTACAAGAATAACACCGTTAGCGGCACGTGCTCCATAAATAGCTGATGAGGCGGCATCTTTCAGTACGGATACGCTTTCGATGTCCGAAGGATTCAATAAGTTGATGTCTCCCCCGGCTACTCCATCAATCAAAATCAAAGGTGCTGTACTACTATTGATGGTTCCCGTACCACGAATGTTGATGCTGGGCACAGCACCCGGCTGCCCCGAAGAAGAAACGATACTAACTCCAGGTAACAATCCTTGCAGCCCCGTAGTTACGTTAGTTATAGGCCTGTTCTCAATAGCCTCCGCTTTAACCATAGATACGGCACCTGTTACATTCACTTTCTTTTGCACGCCATAACCTACAACTACTACATCTTCCAGGCTGACAGCATTCTCTTTCATCACTACGTTTACTGTCGTTGCTTTCGCTATGACACTTTCTTCACGGTAGCCGACGTATGAGTACCGAAGTGTACTTCCATAGGGTACCTTGATGGAATACTGACCATTGATATCAGTGATTGTACCTGTAGTCGAGCCTTTTACCGATACGGTGGCCCCGATGATCGGTTCCGTATTCTCGTCAGTAACTTTACCTTTCACATACAGTTCCTTCTTCTCTCCTTGTGAATCAACAGGTTCAGTTTTATTTTGATATTCTTTATTATAAAATAAAATACTGTCATCCAGGAAACGGAACCCAATGTTAGTCCCTTTTAGCAAAAGAGTTAGTGCTTTGCTTACATCTGTGTCTTTTACCTCCAATGACACTTTCCTACTCGTATCCACAAATTCTTTGCTATAGGCTACATTCATCAATGCCTTCTCTGCTATCTGACTGATAGCCTCTTTAAGAGGAAGCTCTTTGATACTAACCGATATTTTTTGCTGTTGTGCATAAACAAAAGCAGTGACAAATATGCACATTAGGGTTACAATACACCTTCTGCCGGTGGATGAAAAAGGAGAATCTTTTTCCATAATATTAGTCTTTAAAGTTAATAGTTCAATATCTATTAGCTAATACACAAGAGGCATTAAAAAGTATTACGGCAAATAAGTTAATGAATATTAATTCGGGAAATATAGGAGAACTTGCCGGAAATCAATCCATACTTGATAAAAAGAAAGAAAACACTTCAAAGGTATCGTTTTTAAAAGAAAATATAAAGGGGGATATCGTATTTTCTCATTTAATGCATAAATTAGTGTCTTTACCTGAAAAAGAATGAGCAACATCCACCTCACATATGAGTGATTTCACCAGAACTCGGCTCAGTCTGAAAATTTGGGGGATTTGATTCAGGGCAATCACATTCCTAAAAATTGATTCATTCCTGCACGGTTTTGAATCAATTGCCACTAATGATTTCATTAGTTACTTTTAGGTAATTACTTCCCTATTAATATGTATTTCATAGCCTGATGAGTTTTCGTTTGACTTAAGTCAAACGAACGCTTAACTTAAGTTGAACTATCGCTTGACTTAAGTCAAACGAAAATAGGAATGCGTTTTAGAAAATTAATCCATAGGAGAGAGGAATTTAATCTTTCCTATTGAAAAACTAATTGATAATGAGTGTAAATTATGATCTTTACGAGACTCCAGATCTTGCAAAAAGTGGGGAGGAACAGCCTTTGCATGCTCGTGTAGTATTAAAGGGCTGCTATACAGCACAAGAGTTTATTGAGCAGGTAGTTGCTTTCCAACACATACCTCATGCTCAACTGGTGGGAGCTATAGAAGCTATTTCGAGTCAATTGAGACATTTGCTTTTAAAGGGATTTTCTGTGGAACTAGGTGATATAGGTCATTTCTCACTTTCTTTAAAAGTAGATAAGAGAGCGATGAATCCCAAGGAACTTCGTTCTCCGTCTGTTTCTTTGAAGGACATAAATTTGCAGATTAATCGGCAGTTTAAGAAAGATATTGAAAG
>ENA-ORSS01001973-ORSS01001973.1-human-gut-metagenome-genome-assembly--contig:-NODE-1973-length-19558-cov-3.976927_pt1 | contig 19558 bp, 15 predicted proteins | sample MGYA00241899_ERZ509162 | MGnify/ENA primary metagenome ERZ509162 (study PRJEB26280, sample SAMEA2338641) | human gut metagenome | biome: human gut; feature: human-associated habitat; material: faeces... | reverse complement strand
TATATCCGAGGCATCGCGTCCGGTCAAAACATCCGGAAGCGGGGGAGAAAGCCCGATAATACTTACTGAGCGTATGCCAAAGATACGCGGAGTAATCGTAATCGCGGAAGGTGCAGCGGATATTTCCGTGCGATTCAGTCTTGCGGCGGCGGTCAGTACGGTGCTCGGCATTGACGAAAACAGCGTGGAGGTGTTTGCTATGCGCCGAAACGAATAGATACAAACCCTGCGGGAGAAGAGACGGCTCAAAATGCCGCAAAAGCTTAAAAAACGACATCTGAATTAAACATGGAGGAAAGAAAATGAAAAAGAACGGATTCAAACTCACAAAAAAGGGCATTATCGCGCTTGCTGTGCTGATAATCCTGCTTGCGGGCGCAATTTGGCTGAATATAAGACTCAACGGAGAGAATCCCGCGGACGGCGGCAGCGCGGACGGAACATCTGCTCCCGGCAAAGACGGTGCATCGGGAACAAATGTTTCTACCGTCGGCGGCAATGCGAATATTTACAGCAGCTATTTCGCGAATTTTCGCGATGAGAGAAATCTTGTACGTGCACAGGAGATCGAATACCTGCGTATGATACTTGCAGAGGAGGGGTCAGATGCAGAAACGGTTCAAAACGCAAAAGAGAGACTGATGGAACTTGTCAGCAACATGGAACAGGAATTTGCGATTGAGAGCCTTATACGGGCAAAAGGTTTTCTTGATGCAGCCGTAACTTTGAGAAGTGATGCAATCAGCGTTATCATCGATGGTGAGACACTGAGCGATGAAGAGGTTGCAAGGATTCTTGACATTGTTCAAACCGAAACCGGCGCGGAGGCATCAAAGATTAAAATATCTCTCAGCAGAGGCTGAATCGGAACGGCAAGAATTGCTTAAACCTCCGAAATTTGTTTTCTGTGTGGATTTCCTGCAGATTTTTTCAGAATAATTAACGTCAATTGTTTACATTCCCGAAGAAGTTTGGTATAATTATGTTGACTAATTATAAGGAGGAGTCCATATCATGGAAAATGAGAATACCGTAATGACCGACATTAAGGTCAACGAAACCGGCAAAGTGTCCTTTGCTCCCGACGTAATTGCAACGATTGCAAACCTTGCCGCATCGGATGTTGAAGGTGTAACCGGCCTCGGCGGAGGTTTTGCAGACAGCCTTACGGGAATCCTCGGGGGTAAGAAGAGCTACACAAAGGGTGTTCGCGTCGAAGTCGGCCAGGAAGAAGCTGCTGTTGACGTTGTAATCAATGTGAAATACGGCAGCAAAATCCAGCTCGTTTGTGCAGAAGTTCAGCAGGAAGTCAAGAAGGCGATCGAAATGATGACGGGACTGCGCGTTGTTGAAGTCAACGTTTGCGTTCAGTCTGTAACGTTCGAAAACGATAAGGACGAAAAGAAAAAGCCCGAAGAAGCGGAAAATGGTACTTCTTCGGGCAGACTTGGATTGTGTGAGTGCATGGGCGTAGTGACACGCAACCGCACTCGCTAACACTTACACGATATGCTGTTACCTAACGAAAGCCAAAGCATTTGTCTGTCTTTTCGCAAGCACAGCCTTTCCAGCAAGACATTACGCACTCTTGCGGCATTGGATGTGTTGATACGGAAAGCCAGTGCCATTACCATTGGCAGCGCATACACTTCCAAATAATAACCGTTTGGCAGCCTGATGCGCCTTTCCACTTCGCAAGATTGCAACACTCCGCTCCTATACACGGCTCGGACAGCGGCACGGAGTGTCGGGGCGATTACATCAAACAGCGTTACCAACTCCATTTCGCTCATCCACACATTGGCTATATCGGACGGTACGGCAACCCTGCCGCTTCCGTCCATCGTGATTGTTGCCCGTTTCATATCCCTGCCACCTTGATGTTACCGAATGACTTGCTCAACTTGTCGCCCAGCATCGTGAGGTCGTTATCCAGCTTCTCCACGGTTATCTTCGCATAGATTTGGGTCGTTTCGATGTTCGTATGTCCCAAAATGCGGCTTACGCTCTCTATCGGCATACCCTTGCAGAGAGCCAGGGTTGCGAATCCATGACGTGAGCAATGGAAGCTGATGTCCTTATTCACGCCGCATTCCCGTATCATCTTCTTCAACGGTTTGCAGATTGACCAATAGTTCAGATTGGGGAATACCAAGTCGTTTTCTTGGAACGGTCGGTAACGCTCGATTATCTGCAAGGGGATGTCCAGCAGCTTTACTTGGAAAGGTACGCCCGTCTTGTGACGCTTGTAGAACGACTTGATGAACGCCGCCACATAGTTCCTTGCCACTACCCTTGACTGGTAAGTCGCCAGTTTCCTGTCCTTGCCGACACGCTTCTTGAACACCTCGTTCTCACGGTCGAAGGCTTTGAGCTGCGTTTCATACTCGCCGCCTATGCCCTGATAGGCGTTGCGTACCATCTCTGCCGTCACAAACGCCTCACGGTCGGATATGCGCTGGTAGTGCTTGATGATTTGCGCCTTGATGTTGTCAAGCGCAAGGTTCGTTTCCCTTGCCTCCAAACTCTTGCCTTTGGCACGGTTGCCCTTTGCATCCCAAAGTTCTTTTGAGATGCTCCGCTTGCAACTGAACTGCGCCACCGTTCCGTTGATTGTAACCCGTCCCATGATGGGGATAGTTCCATTCTTCTCCTTGCTGCCGTTCGCATAGAACAGCACGCGAAATGTGCTCCTTGTCATACTCGTTCTTTTTTGGTTGCAAAACTATAAATCAACGAGTTAAACCTTGACAAGCAAACCTAAGCAGAGCGGCGCAAACGGAACGGTGACTGTTAAATCTGCATTTCTGACGGGTAACGATTAGGAAACCGTTCTCTTTCTCCAATCCGCTTTGAAACGCTATTCAGCCCTCTATCCAACTTCCGCGATTTTCTCCTAACTACTTAATTCACAGATTACATTGCGTTAATCTGCCGAATTTTGGAGGTTTTTCCATAGATTTTCCGTAAGTTTGCATGGCATAGAATAACGGCTAAAGTTAGCAAAAAGACTTTTGATTGATTTAGATGGCATCAAAATGTGAGAAAAGCCGTTAGGAAATTTGAGAAAATGTCATATTGAATTTAGAGAGTACCGGATGAGATTCGAAGCTAGGCATATCATAATTGTTTTCTTGTGCATTTGGGTGTCAGTTCAGATTGTTGCGCAAGAAACCATTTTTCCTGCTATTCAGCAGCAGGAAAAGATTTTGAAGCGTCATCCTGAAGATGTGCATGCCTTGAAGGAACTGTGTTTCCTTTACTTGCATAAGGCGGATTACCAGAAGGCTATAGAATACGGAGAGAAGCTTTTCAAGCTGGGATATGAGAAGAGAGACTACAAGTTCAGTGCCCTGTATGCGCATATCGCACTGGGACAGGCGTATCTCATGTTGGGGGATAGTACGGCTATCAATCACCTGGGGCAGGCCATGCTGATAGGAGAAAGCGAGAAAAATGATTCTGCCTTGTGTTCTGTGTATAACGGGATGGGACTGTATGCCAGCAATATTCATAAGGACTATTATTCTGCCCTGCATTACTTTTTCGAGGGAATAGAAGCGGCGCACCGGTGTCAGTATAAGGAACTGGAAGCCCTCTTGCTTGGGAATATTTCCAGTATCTATTTTTTGAAGGAAGATCCGGCGGGGCTTGATTACTCTTTGCAGGTTTATGAGATGGGGCATGATTTAAATTCGGCTTATCTTATTTTTATTGGGGCATTAAATACATCGTATATGTACTATCTGCTTCATGACTACGACAAGGCTTTACCGTATATCAAGGAAGCGGAGTTCATCATGAAACAGAATGAGTATTACAATCAGGGAAATGTGTATGCCATCTATGGAATGATTGAGTTTGCCAAAGGCAACCGGCAGCAAGCCATCGAATATTATAAGGAAGGTCTGGCGTTGAATGACAAAAATCAGACCTCGTATAAGGTATTGCTGCTGAATGAATACGCCATCGCTTTGGCAGAAGAAGGGAAAAACCAGCAGGCCATCGATTTATTGTTTCAGGCTCTGTCGCTTACCAAGACAGAAAATTGCGAGATTTATCGGAACAAGGTCATCAATACGTTGTCTGTCTGTTACGAAAATATGGGAAAATATGTCGAGGCATTGTCCTGGCAGCGCAAGCTTCAGCAGGAAACCGACAGCATTTTCAATACAGATAAAGAGAAGGTTCTGAGCGAACTGCGTATCAAGTACGATACGGAACATCAGGCAAATGAAATCCGAAAGAACAAGTTGGTGTTGCTACAAAAGGAGAAAAAAGAGCAGGCTCTCATTGGCATTCTGATTATTGTTTTGCTGGTGATTTTCGCTTTATGGTATCGGTATAAGAGACAGAATCAGTTGTACACCAACATTGTCCGTCAGTATCAGGAGTCCATTCGCAAAGAACAGCAGTTGAAGGATGTCATTTCTTCTCTTCGGAAACAACAGGAGGAAACAGCTTCTGCATTACCTCCTTCGGCAAGTGAGAAGTATGCGGCTTCTTCCTTGACGAGCGAGAAGAAAATGTCTTTGTTCCAGCGTCTGGAAAGACTGATGCAGGAAGAGGAGGTTTACAAGGAGAACCTGCTGACAAAGGAACGGGTGGCCGATTTGCTGGGGACGAACCGGACTTATCTGTCGCAGGTCATCAACGAACAGACTCAGCAGAATTTTACTCAGTATATCAATAATTACCGGATTAATGAAGCCATTCGTCTGTTGAGTGACCCGAAGAGTGACATTCCGCTCAAGGCTGTGGCTGCCGAAGTCGGTTTTAGTTCCATGAGCACATTCTATAAGATATTCCAGAATACGGTAGGCATTCCTCCCAAGCAGTATCGTAATAAGGTAATGTCTATGCATAATAATACCTGAAAGATTCTTTTTGTGTCAAAATGTTATCCTTATGCGACAATTGTCGAATTTGGATGCGTGCTTCTTGTCAATATTATATCTTTTTTTTACATTTTTGCGATGAGAGAATTGTAAAAGTGTATGGAAACTCAGTCTATAAACCTCTAAAAAAGATATAGTATGGAAAAAAACGTATTGCACGACATTCGGCTCAAAATGGGCTTTCTGCTATTGTGTGCTATGTGGATATTATCTTCGGCTTCGGCTTATGCGAGGGGTGAACGTACTATTCATGGCATTGTAGTAGATGAAAACAAGGAACCGCTTCCTGCGGCACATGTCAAGCAGGTGAATGAAAATTCCGGTGGTTCGGTTGTAGCTGTTATAACGGATATGCAGGGACATTTCACTCTGACTCTTCCGGATGAAACAAAGGAAATAGAGGCTTCTTATCTGGGATATAAGTCTCAGCGAATCAAGTTGACTTCGGCTCAGGATTATTACATTGTTCTTCAGCCTTCTACCGAATTGCTTGACGAAGTAGTGGTGACCGGTTATCAGACCATTTCCAGGGAACGTGCTACAGGAGCATTTTCGAAGGTGGATGCCAAGAAATTGGAAACGCAGCGTTTGAACGATATGAGTTCCATGCTGGAGGGACGTGTAGCCGGATACAGTGACGGAAAAATTCGAGGAGTGACTTCTATGAACGGATTGACAACTCCGCTGTATGTCATTGACGGATTTCCGGTGGAAAAGACGACGAACGACGGATACGGGAACTGGGTGGAAAGTGTGCCCGACCTGAATATGGAAGATATTGAAAGCATTACGGTCTTGAAAGATGCGGCTGCTACTTCCATTTATGGAGCTCGTGCAGCAAACGGCGTGGTGGTGATTACGACCAAACGGGCCAAGAAGGACGAGCTGAACGTGTCTTTCTCTGCTACGCTGACCGTGCAGCCTTACGATACGTATGCCGACAAATACCTGGCCAGTTCGACTACCATGGTGGAATTGGAACGGGAATGGGCAGCCCAGAATCCTCATCTGAGCGGAACCGATGCGCAAAGTTATGCGCAGACGGTGCTCGACAATATGTCTTATCCTACACTCGGCATACGGAATATTCTGAATTATTATGCCGGACATATTTCCAAGGATCAGATGGAAAGTAATCTGGCTGGACTGGCTTCGCAGGGGTATCGCTATTATCGGGACATCGAGAAGTACGGCAAACGTAATCCTTTTTCTCAGCAGTATAACCTGAATATCGGAAAAGGTACGGAAAAGAATACTTTCAATGCTTCTGTTTCTTATCGCAACAATCAGTTGGAGGATAAATATTCCGAGAACAGAACCATCGGTATCAATTTGCAGAACTCTACGAAGCTGACTTCCTGGCTGACGTTGGATGTGGGTACGTATCTGAATTATGGCAAGGGTACTACGCAGTCTTATAGTCTTTTCTCACCGGGATATACTTATATGCCTTACGATGGTCTGGTAAACAGTGACGGTACGAATTACACGAATACAGAAGCAGACCGTTATAGTTTGTACGATTTGAATCTGCTGCATAATAACGGATTGTATAATCTGGATATTACGCCGCTGGATGAAATCAAAATGAACCAGACCAAGAATCAGGATTTCAGCAACCGTACGTTTGCCCGTCTGTCGTTCAAGTTTACCGACTGGCTGAAGTATACGGCTTCTTTCCAGTACGAGTATGCAGAATATAAGACCGAACAGTTGAAAAGCAAGGATTCATACGAGGTACGCAACAAGGTTAACACGTTCTCTACTTCCAACAACGACGGTACATCGACATTTGCCCTGCCGTATGGAAACATTTTCTTTACTTCTTCCAATACGACACATGCTTATGATTTCCGTCAGCAGCTGGACTTCAACAAGACGTTTGCCGAGGTACACGATGTAACCATGATTCTGGGTACGGAAACCCGGGAAAATAAATTGGATTACAATGATCGTACGTTATATAATTACGATCCTCAATTGCTGACCTACAGTTTAGTTAATGCCGGACAGTTGAGCGGTTTCCGTGGTCAATGGGGATACGGTTCTTTTGGACAGCAGGATATGTCCTACATCCGTGAGCTGGTAAACCGTTACGTATCTGTGTATAGCAATGCAGCTTATACCTACGATGGAAAATACATGGTGAGCGGAAGCATCCGTTGGGATAAGACCAATTTGTTCTCTACGGGTTCTAAGTATCAGAAGCGTCCTATCTGGTCGGTAGGTGCCGGATGGAACATCAGCGAGGAAAAGTTTTTCCAGGTGCCGTGGGTGAATATGCTGAAGTTGCGTGCAAGTTACGGTATCGGAGGTAATATTGCCAAGGATTCGGCTCCTTACATGATTGCTTATTATAATACCAATAATCAGGTGGGAGGTATTCAGGGAACAATCTCCAGTCGCCCGAATCCGAACTTGCGCTGGGAAAAGACTACGACACTGAATATCGGTGTGGATTTTGCCTTGCTGGGTAACCGGTTGAATGGTTCAATTGAATATTACAACAAGCTGGGTACGGATTTGCTGGCCAATACCAACGGAGTACCTACGGAAGGATGGGGGTACAGTACCTATTCCATCAACAACGGAAAAATGACGAACCGAGGTTTCGAATTGACTTTGTCGGCCGATGTGATCAAGAACAATGACTGGTCATGGAACGTCGGTGGAGTGTTGGGATACAACAAAAATAAGGTGACTTATATCAACGTTGAGGCTCCGGTCTCATATCTGGTAATTGATTATCCGACAGCTTATCCCCGTGTAGGAAATCCTTATAACGCTATTTACGGATATCAATGGGCCGGACTGAGCGCGACGGGTACTCCGCAGGTGTACGATGCAAAGGGAAATCTGTACACCGATATGACTCCTCCCGAAATAGAAGATCTGGTGTATCTGGGAACTACCGTGCCGGTTTACAACGGTTCTATTAATACGAACTTACGCTGGAAAAACTGGGAACTGGCTGCTCAGTTCTTGTTTGAAGGCGGACACAAGATGCGGAATACCAATGTGGCGTTCATCGGTTCTGGAATGAGTCCTGTAAGTAAGGACATTGAAAATCGCTGGAAGGAACCGGGAGATGAAGCTTATACGGATGTGCCGCGTTACATTTCGACGGAGAGTGAACTGTATAACTATAACTACGAGAGCATGTATGCCTATTCGTCCATCAATGTGCTGGATGCTACCAACTGGAGACTGAGAAACTTGTCGCTGACATATCGTATCCCAGCCAGCGTATGCCACAAACTGTATGTGAAGAACGCGCGTATTATGCTGGGTATGGAAAACGTGTTTATGGTGGCCAAGAGCAGCAATGCAAAATATTTGCTGGGTGGCTATGCCAAACCTAACTACCTGTGTGGTGTTTACCTGAATTTCTAACCTCGATTTTTATAGTATGAAACGTATGAATAAGATATTATATTTTGGGGCTGCGCTGGTTTGCTTTTTGCTCAGCTCATGCAATGATTATTTGAATATAGCGCCGAAGGGGAACAAGATTCCTACTACGCTGGCCGATTTTGAGGCCCTGCTGCGCGATGAGTATACCATCGGCCGAACTCCTGTGACCAATGCCTTGTATCTGTTGAATGATGTATATCTGACCAATTCGCAGGTGAAAACGCCGAGCTTGAGCTGTGCCAACTACATGTGGGACGAATCGGCCGACCGTATTGTGCTGAATAATTCCGACGAAGGAACTTACTACGTGCTTTATGGAGCCATTTCCAGCTGTAATCTGATTGTTGAGAATGTGCCTACGGCGACGGAGGCGACAGATGCCGAACGGAACGAAGTGATAGCGTATGCCAAGGTGATACGTGCGCTTTGCTATGATGTGCTGGTCAATTATTACGCCGATACGTATGATGCGGCAACGGCTACCCAAAAGCGCAGTGTACCCCTCATTACGAGTGCGGAGATTGATGCTCCTTACACGCAGGTTTCCATTCAGGATATGTATGATTTTATCATTCAGGATGTAAAGGAAGCCATTGAGATGGGATTGCCTGCACAGTCTATGACAGCCATTCATCCGAATCTGGGAGCTGCCTATGCATTGCTGGCCCGTGTGTACTTGCAGATGCAGAACTATACTGAAGCTTTGAGTTATGCTGACCTGGCTTTGAAACAGAATGACCAGCTTTATGACTGGAATGCATTCTATGAAGAACATAAGGCCGCCATCGATGATCCGGACAACTATGATAAGATTGCCACTCCTATGCAATATGATTATGTAGAAAATTATTATCTGCGTTTTGGAGAACAATCGGTTTACGACAGTTACGAAAAAAACATTCCGGTGGAAAGAGCCGCACGTTTCGAGGAAGGGGATGCCCGTTTCCTTTCACGCTGGAAATTGAAAGTAGACAATAATGACACCTATTACAAGGCTTTGGAGTCGGGGTACTTCAATCACGGGGGACTGACTACTTGTGAGGCGTATCTCATCAAGGCAGAGTGTCAGGCTCGACTGGCACAGAACAATGATTATTCTGAAGCGATGAATACGCTGAATGCCGTGCGGGTTACCCGCATCCGTCCCGAGGTTTATCGTCCGGCAGTAGCGTCCACACTGGAAGAGGCACTGTCGCAGATTCGCCGTACCAAGGACAATGAACTGATTTTCTCTATCGTGCCATTTGCGGATGCCCGGCGTTATAATCTGGAAGGTACGTATGCCCGTACGCTGACCAAGACTTACGACGGAAAGGAGTATACGTTGGCTCCGACATCTCATTTGTGGACCATGCCTTTCCCGGCTGGGGCACTCAATAATCCCGGAAACGGAACAATCGAACAAAATGTAACTAAATAAAATCGAATTTATGAAAATGAAGAATTTCTCTTGCATGGCCATTATGGGGTTGATGGCGATGGCGTGTACCAGTCAGCCTGTAGTAGATGGCTATGTGTTGAAAGGTCATATTGAAGGCTTGCCCGACGGCACACATGTCCAGCTGGTGCCGGTAAGCCACGACAGTGAACTGCCTTTTGCCGATACGACGGTGGTCAACGGACAGTTTGTGTTTACGGGAAAAATGGAAGAACCGAGAGCCTTCCATCTGTTGGTGAAAGATGCGTATGGCTCGCGTAATCTTATGCTGGAAAATACGCAGATGGAAGTTACGGGAAAACTGGTGGCTAAGAAGGAAGCCGATGGAGGAGTGTCTTACAATCTGTCGTCTTTGTCGGTAAAGGGTTCCCCACTGAGTGCCCGTTATGATTCGTTGCTGTCTGCACGGACGTATATGGATTCGCTGTATGCACTCAATGCTCGTAAGTTTGCTGCTTTTGACAGTCTTATGCAGGCTGCTTATCTGGCAAAAGACCAGGCTAAGATTCAGGCGTTACGACAGAGTGAGGACGGAAAAGCCAGAGCCGCAGCCGATAAGGCCTTTTTCGGTACCGTCGATTCTCTGTATCGTCAGGTGGTCATGACAAATAAAGATTCTTTCTGGGGACCGCTGATGATGATTTCGTTTACCAGTTATCTGAGCGAGGACATGAAACCTTGGTATGAAGCACTTTCTCCCGCAGCCCAGCAGTCTTATTACGGACAGAAGGTGAAAGAGGAACTTTATCCGGAAGGAAAGGAAGGTACGGTGGTACCCGATTTCAAGGTAAAGGATAAAACGGGAAAGGAAGTATCTCTTTCAGAGTTGCGTCAGGGAAAGAAATATGTACTGATTGACTTCTGGGCTTCCTGGTGCAATCCGTGCCGGAAAGAAATACCGAACCTGAAGAAACTGTATGCTCAGTATAGCGGAAAAGGTTTTGAGATTGTGAGCATTTCCATCGATCAGAAGAAAGCCGATTGGGAGAAAGCCTTGAAGGAAGAAGGATTGACTTGGCCGAACTTCCTGGATGAAACGGGAGTGGCTGCACTCTACAAGGTGAAGTTCGTACCGACCATGTATCTGATAACGGCAGATGGAGTCATGGTGGGCGAGAACCTGCGTGGTGAGGCCTTGGCTACGAAATTGAAAGAACTTTTCCAGTAACTTTTATAAAACAAGAGAGGTTCAGGATAAGAAACTGCTGAAGTAAAAAATCTCCTGCTTTTAGCCGTGTCTATAGACGAAGGCTGAAGCAGGAGATTTTTTTATGTTGTAATTATTAATATGAGGCTTGTGCCGGCTGGGCAGGTTTCAGTTTGCGGAAATGATAAATCAACATGACGACTGCCATGATGAAAGCCAGCGTATCCGATAGCGGCATGCTGAACCAGACTCCTTCTACGCCGAAATGCGGTGGAAGCAAAGCCAGTCCGGGTAGCAGAAAGACCAGTTGCCGGGAAAGGGAGAGCAGGATGGAGATGCGGACTTTACCGATGGACTGGAAAAACTGGGTAATGATGATTTGTGCCCCGATAACAGGAAATGCCAGAACACCGATACGTAGAGCCAGTGTAGCCTGTTCGGTCAGCTCATGGTTGGTGGTGAACATACCCACAAAGACACTCGGGAATAGTTCGCTGACCAGAAATCCGACGGTCGTGACACTGCATCCTGCGATAATGCCCAGCCGGAGTGTCCGTTTGACACGGTCGTAATGCTGAGCTCCGTAGTTGTAGCCGGAAATCGGCTGCATGCCCATGGTAATCCCCATTACAATCATCACAAACAACATCTGGATTCGGTTGAGAATGCCAAATGCCCCGATAGACAAGTCGCCCCCGTAGGTCAGCAGTCGGTTATTGATGAAAATCACGATGCAGCAGGCACATACATTCATCACGAAGGGCGACATGCCTACGCCGAAGATGTTCAGAATGATCTTTTTCCGGAGTTTAAAACTGGGACGCTTGAAGCGTATGTAACTTTTCTTGTTGTAGAAATGATATAATACCCAGATCATGCCCACAAACTGCGACAATACGGTGGAAAGGGCGGCTCCTCTGATACCCCATTCCAGCACGAAAATACAAATAGGTGCTAAAATCACGTTGCAGCCTACCGTCAGCATGGACGAAAGCATCGCCTTTTTGGGATATCCCGTGGCACGCATGATGTTGTTCAGACCGATCATGACATACGAAATGGGGCTTCCTAACAAAATGACCTGCATGAAATCGCGTGCATAAGGCAAGGTACTGTCACTTGCTCCGAAGAAATAAAGTATCTCATCCAGGAATATCAGCGTGATGCCTCCGTAAAATACGGCGTTGATGATGCAGAGAATGGTGACGTTTCCCAGAATATTCTCGGCACCTCTTATATCCTTTTGTCCCAGACGGATGGAAGAAATCGTAGCACCACCCACACCTACCAGCGTACAGAATGCCACCAGCAGATTCATCAGCGGGAAGGTAATGGCAAGACCGGAGATGGCCAGCGCCCCTACGCCGTGTCCGATGAAGATACTGTCGATGATGTTGTATAGAGAAGTCAGCGTCATGCCGATAATGGCAGGAATGGAGTACTGTAAAAGCAGTTTGCCTATAGGCGCACTTCCTAAAACATGGGGATTGTTTCTGTCCATTTTGTGCTTTGGTTAAAATTATCCGTTCAAAGTTAGGAATATGACGCGATATTTCAGAACTTTGCACCGTTAAATCAACTAAATGGTAAAAAGAATGGATAATACGAAATGTATAGCTGCTCTGTTCGACTTCGACGGAGTGGTAATGGATACGGAAACACAATACAGCTTGTTCTGGAATAAGATAGGGAAACAGTATTTTCCACAGATAGAAGAGTTCGGACGTATCATTAAGGGACAGACGCTTGTTAATATTTATGCGAAGTATTTTGCGGGTATGGAGAAAGAACAGCAAGATATTACAGCACGTTTGAACCAGTTTGAGAAAGATATGGCGTATGAATACATTCCCGGGGTAGTAGATTTCATGAAAGACTTGCGTGCACACGGAGTGAAAATGGCTATTGTCACCAGTTCGAACGATCTGAAGATGGCCAATGTGTATAAGGCACATCCCGAACTGAAGGAACTGGTCGACCGGATTCTGACTGCCGAAATGTTTACCCGTTCGAAACCGGCTCCCGACTGTTTCCTGCTGGGTGCCGAAGTGTTTGGTACCGTTCCACAGAACTGTGTGGTATTCGAGGATTCGTTTCACGGACTGGAAGCAGGTAATGCGGCAGGTATGGCTGTAGTGGGCTTGTGTACCACCAATCCGAAGGAAGCAATAGCCGATAAATGCAAACTGGTGATACCCGATTTTACAGCCTTCTCTTTCGAAAAGATGAAAGCCCTGCTTGCTTAACTCGTCAGAAAGAGCTACATTTGCCGCGATTTTATTAAATTAGGAGAAATTTTATGGCTGGATATCTTTCAGGTGATACACGTAAAGTGACAACTCACCGTTTGATTGAGATGAAAGAAAGAGGTGAAAAGATTTCCATGTTGACCTCTTATGATTATACGATTGCCCAGATTGTAGACGGGGCAGGAGTGGATGTAATTTTGGTAGGTGATTCTGCTTCGAATGTGATGGCGGGTAATGTAACTACATTGCCTATAACAATAGATCAGATGATATATCACGGCAAGTCGGTTATGCGTGGCGTGAAACGTGCGCTTGTTGTAGTCGACATGCCTTTCGGATCGTATCAGGCCGATCCTTTCGACGGAGTGCGTAATGCTATCCGCATCATGAAGGAAACGGGAGGGGATGCGCTGAAGCTGGAAGGCGGAGAAGAAGTCATCGACACCATCCGTAAAATAATCGGTGCAGGCATGCCGGTGATGGGACATCTGGGACTGATGCCTCAGTCTATCAATAAATATGGTACTTATGGCGTACGTGCCAAAGGGGATGCCGAGGCCGAAAAGCTGGTTCGTGACGCTCATTTGCTGGAAGAAGCCGGTTGTTTCGGACTGGTTCTGGAAAAAATTCCTGCCGACCTGGCAGCACGTGTAGCTTCCGAACTGACCATTCCGGTGATTGGTATCGGTGCTGGTGGAGCAGTAGACGGACAAGTACTGGTCGTTGCCGACATGCTGGGTATGACCAAAGGCTTCAGTCCGCGTTTCTTGCGCCGTTATGCCGACTTGCATACGGTGATGACCGATGCTATCGGTCGCTATGTGGCTGACGTGAAATCGTGTGATTTCCCGAACGAAGCCGAACAATATTGATTGTTATTTTTACCGTTATTACATCAATATGCTGTGGAATAGAAATTTTTCTTTATTGATTGCAGCAAACATATTACTCTATATAGCGGTTTACATGTTATTCCCTCTGATTCATCAGTGGATGATTCAAGCCTGGAACTGTACTGGGTTACAGGCTGCGGGAGTAACGGCTATATTCGGAATTGCTCTGTTCCTTCCCGGGGCTTTCAATAATTACTTGGTCGATACGTTTAGCCGGAAGAATGTGTGCACCCGGAGTATGGCGTTGCTGGCATTGGTAGGACTGCTGTATCCTTACGTTACTTCGGTAGGGATGGTAGTGGCACTGCGTATCTTGCAGGGAGCGTTGTTTGGCATTGTCTTGATGGCTACGGGCAGTACGCTCGCCATTGATGTGACACCCAGCAACAAACGTAATGAGGCCAACCGGGTATTTACTTGGTCGTCCATCATCGGTTTGCTGGTGGGAATGATTGTTGGAATAGAGGGAGATGGTTATCTGAGCTTTACCTCTTTGCTGTATGTTTCGGCTTTTCTGTGTGCGGTTTCCATCGTACTGGTTTCGATGGTGAATGTTTGTTTCCGCGCACCTCTCGACCTGCCGCTGTGTTCGTTCGACAGGTTTATTCTTTTCCGGACATTGCTTCCGGGAATAAATATGATGGCAGTTCCCGTCGTTTTGGGTATACTTTTCATTAGGATTTCCGATGCTTTTTTCTATCTTTGCATAGGAGGTGGATTTCTGATATATTTACTTATCAGGCAGGTCTTTACCAACCCGATGAACGGACGGATACAGGTTCTGATCGGACAGTTGCTTACAGGAGTGGGTCTGGCGGTGCTCTGTAGCTCGGATATGGGTAAAAGTCTTTACGAGGCCGGACTGCTGTTAGGACTGGGATTGGGCTTCTCTATCGGACAGTTCCTGCGGATGATGATCTTGTTGCCTTTGCATTGCGAACGGGGTACCGGTTATCATACATACCAACTGTTGTGGGAGGCAGGTATCATGCTTGGAATATGGATTTCACAATATGCTTGTCAGATAGAAGGCGTAAGTCCGTATCGGATAGCTTTAGGTGTTTGTATAGTCGGATTCCTGTTTTATCAGTTATACATCCATCGCTATTTTGTAAAACATTATCAATCAAAATAACAATAAAAGAGTATGGCAGACGATAAAAAGATTATCTTTTCCATGGTCGGAGTGAGCAAATCATTCCAGAACAATAAGCAAGTCTTGAAAGACATCTACCTATCTTTTTTCTACGGAGCGAAGATCGGTATTATCGGTTTGAACGGGTCGGGTAAGTCTACCCTGATGAAGATTATAGCCGGTCTGGATAAAAACTATCAGGGAGAGGTGGTATTCTCTCCGGGATATTCCGTCGGTTATCTGGCTCAGGAACCTCATCTTGACGATACCAAAACCGTAAAGGAAGTAGTGATGGAAGGCGTACAGAGTGTAGTCGATACGCTTGCCGAATACGAAGAAATAAACAATAAGTTCGGCTTGCCGGAGTATTACGAGGATCCGGAAAAAATGGATGCCTTGTTTGCCCGTCAGGCAGAATTGCAGGATAAGATAGACGCTACGGATGCCTGGAATCTGGACAGTCGTTTGGAGCGGGCCATGGATGCGCTGAGGTGTCCCCCCGAGGATCAGGTGGTGGATACGCTTTCCGGTGGAGAGCGGCGCCGGGTTGCCTTGTGCCGCTTGCTGCTTCAACAACCGGACATATTGCTATTGGATGAACCGACTAACCATTTGGATGCCGAATCGATCGATTGGTTGGAACAACATTTGCAACAGTATGCCGGAACGGTAATCTATCTTCTCAACTATCCAGGAGCCGTATTTATCGTTTCCCACGACCGTTATTTCCTGGATCATGTGGCCGGCTGGATACTGGAACTTGACCGGGGAGAAGGAATTCCATGGAAGGGTAACTATTCGTCCTGGTTGGAACAAAAGACCCAACGAATGGCGCTGGAAGAAAAACAGGCCAGTAAGCGCCGCAAGACACTGGAACATGAATTGGAATGGATCAATATGGCCCCCAAGGCCCGACAGGCTAAGGGGAAAGCCCGGTTGAAATCCTATGAGACATTATTGAATGAAGATCAGAAAGAACGGGAAACCAAGTTGGAAATTTTTATTCCGAACGGTCCCCGCTTAGGAAATAAAGTGATAGAAGCACAACATGTGGCGAAAGCTTTCGGCTCCAAGTTGCTGTTCGATGATCTGAATTTCACCCTTCCTCCCAATGGTATCGTTGGAGTTATCGGTCCCAATGGGGCTGGAAAAACAACTCTCTTTAAAATGATACTGGGGATGGAAAGTATCGATAAAGGAACATTTGAAGTGGGACAAACCGTGCGGATAGGATACGCTGATCAGACTCATAAGGATATAGACCCGAAAAAGACGGTTTATCAGGTGATCTCAGGCGGTCAGGAATCGATACGGGTCGGAGGAAAAGAGATTAATGCACGTGCTTATCTTTCCCGGTTTAATTTTTCCGGAGCCGATCAGGAAAAGCAATGCGGAGTGTTGTCCGGAGGGGAGAGAAACCGCCTTCATCTGGCCCTTACCCTGAAAGCCGATGCCAATGTGTTGTTGCTCGACGAGCCGACTAACGATATAGATGTGAATACCCTCCGGGCGCTCGAGGAAGGCTTGGAAAACTTTGCCGGTTGTGCTGTTGTCGTCTCACACGACCGTTGGTTTCTGGATCGTATCTGTACCCATATCCTTTCTTTCGAGGGAGATTCTAATGTGGTCTTTTACGAAGGATCGTATTCTGAATACGAGGAACACAAACGTGCACAGCTTGGCGATATCCAGCCCAAGCGGGTGCGTTACCGTAAATTGATCGCCGATTGACAGATTGCGGGAAGCCTTTTGTCATAAAAGTATCTCTTTGATCGTAAAGAGATACTTTTTATATTTGTCCCCGATGAATGATTTCGGAAATATAGATCCAGATTTACAACTTTTTGAGGCGGTCAGAAAGAGTGACCGGAATGCTTTTGAGCAGTTGTTTCAAAAGTATTATACAGACTTGTGCCATTACGCCTGGACTTATCTGGACGAAAAGAGTGAAACCGAGGATGCGGTACAGGATGTATTTATCTATATCTGGAACAACCGGGAAACGATCCGTTTGCAGGAATCCTTCCGGGGGTATCTTTTTTCTGCCATCAAACACCGGGTATTGAATATTTTGAAACATCAGCTTGTCGAACGAACTCATTCCCGTTTACTGTCCGAATATTGGGACGATCTGTTGAAATCCGGTTATTCCGAAGAAGAACAGACCCAGTTGGAACAAATTCAGCATATCCTTCAATCTTTACCCCAGCAATGCCGTATTGTGTTTATGAAAAGTTGTCTGGAAGGGAAAAAATACCTGGAGATAGCCGAGGAGCTCCGCATATCGGTGAATACGGTGAAATCACATATCTCCAAAGCTTATCGTGAAATCCGGGGAAAAATCGCTGTACTTAAAAATTCGAACCTGTTGTTACTGATTGCTTGTGCAACTTATAAAGAGATGAAGTAATTTTTTTCTTTTCACTCACCCGTTTTTTAAACTTAGTTGCCTTTATATAAAATTAAAGATATAAAGGTCATGAGTGTACCATTTTCAGAAGATTTATGGCAACGGCTTTCTGCTTTATGGAGGAGAGATAAAAAAGAGGTGGAAGAAGCGGTCGGATACGATGATCCGCAGCTGAAGCAGATGCTGGATGTAATGATGGTCTCCCGCAGGAGTATGAAAGCTGCGGAGAAGCAGAAGTACGATATCGACCGGGCCTGGCGGAGGGTGGAGAAACAGACGGCCGGTGGATGGCGCGTACCCGGCTGGTGCAGATATGCTGCGGCTGTGACTGTTTTATTTTTTTCTGTCTGGGGGTGGGTAACGTATAACAGGGAGTCCGCACTTCCGGTTACGGGAGAATTGACGGATGTTATTCTACCGGGCGTTTCGAAAGCAGAATTGATATTGGCGAGTGGGGAAAGAATTATCCTGGGAACTCAGACAGAAATTCGGGATATCGAGGAATTAGGGGTAAAGATTACCAACGATACGTCAGGGGGAGAGCTGAAATATGAAACCGGGAGTACGGAAGATTCCACGATTACAGCGTATAATACGCTGATCGTACCGAAAGGGGGTGAATATATGGTGAGGCTGCCCGACGGTTCACAGGTATGGCTGAATTCCGAAACGACGATCCGTTTCCCGGTCCGGTTTGCTGCCGGTAAGCGGGAAGTACAGCTTTGCGGAGAAGCTTTTTTTAAAGTGTGCAGAGATACAACCGCTCCTTTTCAGGTATCGACTGAGAATGGAGAAATTACGGTGTTGGGAACCAGTTTCAATGTGAGTACTTACCGCGAAGACAACTATTGGCAAACTACTCTGGTGGAAGGAAGTGTCAGGATTGCGGAACAAGGCCGTACGGTTGTTTTAAAGCCTTCGGAACAATATACCGTAGGCCGCTGTTCCGGCCAAAGGAAGGTGGTTTCGGTCGATGCGGGTTTATATACTTCCTGGGTCGATGGAAAGTTTTATTTCAAGGCTTACACTTTCGAAGAGATTGTCAAAAAATTAGAACGCTGGTACGATTTTACGATGGTTTATCAGGACGAAGAGGTAAAACAAATGCGTTTTACGGGTTCCATCAACAAGCATAGCCCGGTCACCGAGGTGTTGCGTTTTCTGGAAATGACTACCGGTATCCGTTTTAAAGTAGAAGGAAAGCAAATCATTGTGAGTAAAATTTAAAAGGGATAAGAGGTCGCGACTCTCATCCCCGATAATCGATAACGTCTGTAAACCGATCCTTGAGCCAGGCTGATTTACAGGCCATTATTAACTTCAATCTACAAATTTATGAAAAAAAATGAGGATTTGACTTGTTTTTGCCGTTCAGGTAAAATAAAAAAATGGTTGCTGCTTATGAAATTGATTACTTTTTTCTTTTTTCTGGGCATATTTCAGGTGAGTGCTTCGGTTTATGGCCAGAGAGGGACTGTTACTCTGAACCTGAACGAACTGACAATGGAAGATATCTTTACGGCCATCAACAGACAGTTGAAATATGATATCTTCTATAGCGACGATGAACTGGATGTTACCCGTAAAATTAAACTGACAGACAGTAAAATGGAGGTGAGTAAGTTGTTGAAGGAAGTTTTGCAGGATGATTATTCCTATGAATTTTTGAATAAAACGATTGTCATCCGTCCGGTAAAACAACAGCAAAATCCGAAAATTGTCATACAGGGAACGGTAAAGGATACGAAAGGAATACCCTTGCCCGGCGTTTCGGTGGTGATTCAGGGGTCTACGGTCGGGGTGTCTACGGATAATGCCGGAAAATTCCGGATGGAGGTTGCGGATCTGCCCGATTTGGTACTGGTATTTTCGTTTGTAGGAATGGAAACGCGTGAGATACCGTATCGTGGAGAAGAAATGTTGAATATAGTTCTGAAAGATGCTGTTACAGAGATTGGAGAAGTGGTTGTGACC
>ENA-ORSS01001971-ORSS01001971.1-human-gut-metagenome-genome-assembly--contig:-NODE-1971-length-19578-cov-3.816575_pt1 | contig 19578 bp, 10 predicted proteins | sample MGYA00241899_ERZ509162 | MGnify/ENA primary metagenome ERZ509162 (study PRJEB26280, sample SAMEA2338641) | human gut metagenome | biome: human gut; feature: human-associated habitat; material: faeces... | reverse complement strand
TTTTGTATTTGGCATCTGCCAAGATTACAGTTTAATCGTCTTAATATGCATGCAAAAGTACATTTTTTATTTTGAAATGAGGGTAGAAAAAGGAAAAAGTGATTTTTAAAAAGAAAAAATGGTTTTATTTATCGGGGACAGCTGACGAGTGAAACAAGAACAGCAGACTGGAGAAACTAGAACAGCAGACTAGCGGTAGGAAGAACAGTGAGCTGTCTGAGCCAAACAGCGAACGAAAACCGGTTTGCCAGGTTTTTAAATAACCGAAATATAACACCGTTTACGGCTGATATCAGAAAAGAAGAAAAAAAAATGATTTTACTCTTCACCCAATCGCTGGGAATGCCTTTATATAAAGGGGATTCGAGCTATCGGATGAAGAGTTTTGGGCTATTCCATTGCCTCATATCCTTTGTTCTGAACCAACTTGCCATTGAAGGCAAGGCTTCGCTGAGGTATCGGGAAGACGATGGAAGAGGACGAGAGAGCGGACTGAACAGAACGGCGAAGATGCGAGGACTTGAGGAACTTGCCGAAACGGATAAGGTCCTGACGGTGACAAGTCTCGCCCGCCAGCACAACCTGACGGTCTTCCAGAATATTGGCAAGCGAAGACTTGCGTGCAGGCAAACCGGCATGCGCACGAACCATATTATACTCTGCCCTGCCATCCCCATCGTTGCGCTCCATCGCCTCAGCCTTCATCAGCAAAACATCAGCATAACGAAAAACCGTCAAATTTTTATGTCCCAACCAACGATCCGGTTCCTCCCCTTCCAAGTCTGTCCACTTGGTCAACAAAAAGCCGGTACTTACAGGCTCTTTACCAATGTAATCGCGACTATCAGGATCTTCCACGCCATAATGCGAGTCGACCTTACCTCCTTTAATCCACTCCCATCCCGGATGGATAATCGTCGATTTCAACCGGGGATCACGAAACTCATACTCGCCATAGCTCAACATACCGGCCTGATCCAAGGCGGCACGTTCGGCAACGTGAGGACAATTCAAAGCTTCACACTGATCATAAGGATGTCCTTCAATACATTCATACTCATCGACAATATCCTGCAAAGGAAGCAATCCTTTCCATCCGCAATAGACAGATGACGGATAAGAAAGGTTGTTGTTCAAATTATGCGTCTTCAAGGAAGGGAAATATTGACGCTCAAAAATCACCTCATTGTTGTTCCCATCGGCTTGAGGACGGAACAGTTCTTCGTAGCTATGCTTTTTGGGATCACCATCATAAGCACGATATAAACCATAACGGCCTCCTTCTATAATTGCCTGAGTAGCAGTCAACACTCTTTTATAAAGATCTTCTGTCGATTTCTTGCTGTTTTTTAAGAAGCTAATATATTTTGACTTGGCAGCTTCATGCAAAGAGACACGGGCAATCATCGCATTTACCACATCTTCGGTAACACGACCAGATTCAAAGTTAGGAGCTTTCTTGATATCAACCAAACACTCTTCCAATTCATTAATCACAAAATCATATACATCGACACGAGGAGTACGAGTCAATGCACGCGATTCGTCTACAGTCAATACCTTATCTACTAAAGGTATATCACCAAAGAAGAAGAGCATGTCATAATAGTTCAATGCACGGATAAAACGTACTTCGGCTCTCATGTGGGCGTATTGATCCGGAGTCAGATACTCTTTAGACAGTTCCAAACCATGAAGCACATAGTTCATCTGGGCGATAGCCTTATATTTCCATTCGTCTTCCAAACCAAGAGAGGTAGGACGCAAATCCCCATTGGCAAAGTGTTCGACCCCCCACCAAGTTGAGTTATCGGTCCAAGCGTCACGGAAAGCGATAATGTTGTCGCCATCACCTTGATAAACGTAATCGTAGCATCCATCTACCATCATCTTGGTTTGATTGGCATCTTTCCACCAAGCTTCTTCTGTAATTTGATCCAATGGTGGAGTTGTCAGGAAGTCATCGCATCCTGTTAAGGCAACTGTACAAAGCGTTGCCACCATGATATGTTTTAAAGCTTTCATTTCTATATCCTTTTTATTCAATTAAAATTGTAGATTTAAACCAAATGAATAAGTTCGAGACAACGGATAGGTAAACGCATTAAGCGTTTCCGGATCATATCCGGGAGTAAAGTTACTAATCGTAAACAGGTTATTTGCTGAGAAATACAAACGGATATTAGAAAATCCGGTATTTTTTAACAGATCGTTCGAAAAGTTATAACCCACCTGCAAGTTTTTCAAACGCAGATAACCTGCGTTGATCATCCAAAAGTCAGATGTCATATGGTTAAATCCCAAAGAACTGGTAGCCTCCAACAGACGAGGGTACTTTGCATCTCGATTATCTTCCGTCCAATAGTCTAACTGATGCTCAAAAGCCGGGCCTTTCCCTTGATCCGACAAAGGACGGATGCTGGGACCATCCAAAATATAGTTACGTTTACCTACACCTTGCAAAAAAACACTGAAGTCAAATCCTTTCCAGGCTCCATTAAGTGTGACGCCAAACAGATAATGAGGGTCACGGTCACCAAGAACCACACGGTCATCAGCATCGATCACCCCATCATTGTTCTGATCCTTATATTTGACATCACCCGGTTTCGCATAGCGGCGGCTATAAACAGGTGAGTTAGCGACTTCTTCTTCTGTCTGGAACAGTCCCAGTGCTTCGTAACCGTAGTAAGAATTCATAGCCAGACCTTCAGCGGTATAACCGTCTTTCCAAGGACTTGTTCCACCTAAGTCTTTCACTTCGTTCTTATTGTTTGACAAGTTGGCTTGAATACCATATCTGAACTCTCCAATTTTATCGTTCCAACTCAATTCAACTTCCCAACCATTGTTTTGTAATTCACCGATATTAACATTTGGCTTTCCAAAACCATATTCCAAAGGAACTGGTAGACCGATCAAAATGTCTTTCGTATTCTTTAAATAGTAATCAAACGTTACGCCTAAACGGTTATCCAACAGACGAGCATCAAAACCGAAGTCGAGCATGGAAGTCTTTTCCCAACCAAGATCGGTATTACCAAGTCCGCTCAAGTAAGCCGACAAGATGTACTGATTGCCCAAAGCAGCATTTCCAAAACCAATAGTCGAATAGCTCGGATAAAGACCTACACCGGTCGTCGCACCCGTCAAACCCCACGAAGCGCGAATTTTCAAATCGTTCAAAAATATTTGAGTCTTTTCCATGAAACTTTCACTGCTAATACGCCAAGCTGCTGACACTGAAGGAAACGTAGACCAACGATTACCGCTCGCCAAACGAGAAGAACCATCCGAACGCATCTTCAATGAAAGTAAGTACTTGCTCGCATAGTCGTAGTTCAAACTACCGATAAAAGAAGCGATCGCCCAGTGAGTCGCGTAACCACTATTAGACCAATTCTCTTTCGATCCGGCATTAAGCACATGAAGAATATCGGTCGGAAATCCATCGCGGTAAGCGCCGATATTATCCCACTTTTCATTTTCTTGCTGATACCCGGCAAGGATATCTAAATTATGTTCACCAAATTTCTTTTGATAAGTAAGCAATGCCTGCAAGTTATAGTATTGATTAAAGGAACGTCCTTCGTTTAGTGCATTCTGTCCCATATAGGTTACCTCCTGACTGTCAAAGTCCGTGTAACCCACCTGACGGGAGAAAGTGGTCGACTTGTCAAACTTAAAGTTCACATTGGCAATTCCTTGAAATTTCAAAGCATCCCAAATGTCATAAGTAATCTTAAATGTACCAGCTGCATCGTGAATGTCATTTAAGTTGTGACCTCTCTGGTGTAAGTCAGCCATCGGATTAACAATCGATTTGGAGTTCATGGCATAGCTACCGTCAGAATTGTAAGCAATATCGGTAGGGTTCATTTTATACACATCAATGATAATACCATCCATATTTTCAACCTCATCCCTTTGTCTCAAAATGTAACGTATATCAAAAGACAAGTTAAACTTTTTAGAAAGTTGAGCATCAATGTTTGAACGCACATTGTACACTTTGTGCTGTGACTCAGGAAGCACCCCCGTTTGATAGTCTAAACCAGCACTCAAAAAATACTTCACATTCTCAGCACCACCGGTAGCCGAAATAGAGTGACGAGTCGTGATACTGTTTTCGAACATCAAATCCACCCAATCTGTATTACCATAATGATTGGGATCTGAACCATCCGCAAATTTCCGAATTTGCTCTTCACTATAATATTGGTTTTTACCTGCTTCAGGCTTCAAATTATACATCGCTTCATTACGCATACGGGCATATTTTTCTGAGCTAACCATCTTAGGCATTTCTGTTGGAGTATTTACACCCACGTAACCATTGTAACGGAAAACAGGTTTACCCGCTTTACCACGTTTGGTTGTAATCAAGATTACGCCATTTGCCGCACGCGAACCATACACAGCAGCCGAAGCAGCATCTTTCAAAACAGAGACGCTTTCAATATCTTCTACATTCAAGTAATTGAAATTCTCTGTATCCGTAGGAATACCATCAACCAGTAACAAAGGGGAACCTCCCGAATTCAATGACGTAGCACCACGCAGTTGCATACTTGAGGCTTCACCCGGACGCCCAGACTGAACGATTGACAAACCCGGCACTTGACCTTGCAAAGCGTCAGCCACAGAACTAACCGGACGGTTTTCCAACACATCCGCCTTCACAGAAGTTACTGCATTTGTCAAGTTTCCTTTCTTAACCGTACCATAACCGACCACCACCACCTCATCCAACGATTGCGTATCCTCGTGCAACGTTATATTAATCAAGCTCTCCTTACCCACTTTTATTACCTGTTCATTAAAACCGATATAAGAAATCTGTAAGCTGCCTCCCAATGTAACTGTCAATGTGTATTTACCGTCCATATCCGTCACCGTTCCGTTGGTTGTGCCTTTTTCTACTACATTCGCACCAATAATAGGTTCGCCATTCTCGTCCTTTACGATACCACTCACCGTTTTCTTATTCTGCTGCTGTACATCGGGCACTGAAACCGACTCTGTCGAAAGAATAATCTTCTTATCCACCACCGAATAACGTACATTCGTGCCGGCAAAGACATTATCCAGAACTTTAAAGACGTTACTATTCTTCGTATTCACAGAAACCCGGCGATTCAGATCAACATGCCTTGTATTAAAAAAGAACGAAAACTCCGATTGATTTTCAATTTCGTCTAAAACCGACTGGACCGTTTGATTCTGCATGTTCAAACTGACAGTCGCTTTTTGCGCATAGCTGTTCGTAGCTTGTGCCAAGCCGATCGAACAGCATAACAAGAATATGTATAGCTTCATAACTCTTGGAATTTTGTTTAAGGTAAACCAAAGTGACTCTGGTACCCAAAACTGTTGGGTATTACAATGTTTTTGCATAATTTTGTAGTGATCTAATTAATAAAAAATGGTTTATTACAGCTTGTCGCCAAACAAGCGTTTTAAAGTTAACTCATTTCATCCGGGAGAATACGCCAATATTCTTCCGGATGTTTTTTCTTTTAAGGAGGTCTGTTTTTCATGCTTGCTTTGATTGTTTAATAGATTTCTATTCTCGTTTTTTCATTTATGGTATCCTGCGTATCCAAATAACGCCATTTGATATTAGATGATATTTTGAAGATTTCCAATATGCGCTCCAACCGTTGATGACTGAAAGATCCGGTAAAAGCTTCACTTCGAAGACGCTCATTGGATAATACGAAAGTCACATTAAACCGCTTCTCCAACATTCGCAAAGCTTCAGGCAAAGGGGTCGCATGGAAAACAACCTTTCCGTCTTTCCAAGCAATCTCTGATTCGCCATTCGTTTCGATCAGTTGTATCCGGGAAGAAGAAGAATCATAGGTCAGTTTCTGTCCGGGTTTCATCAGTACGGCCGTGGACTGCCGATTTTTCATATAGTCGAAGCGGACTTTTCCCTCGATCAGGGTAGTAGAAACAAAATCGTCTTTCTCAAATGCTTCGACATTGAAAGAAGTACCCAACACCTCTATTTTCGTTTCATGGGGAGTAGAGATGACAAAGCCGTGTTCCGGGTCTTTCTGTACTTCAAAAAATGCTTCTCCCTGCAAAGTTACTCTTCTTTTGTCCTTATCGAAGAAAGACGGATAAGAAAGTTTCGATTCCGAATTAAGGTGGACAACAGAACCATCCGGCAGATTAACCGTAGTCGTCATGCCCGGATTCGTTTTTACTTCGATTATCTGGGCTATTTCGACCGGACGAGGTTTCAGATTCTGTATACCGAAGACTATCAAAAGAGGAATAAACAGAATGGCTGCAACGTGTTGCAGCCAAGTAACCACGGTTACTTTAGGACGAGTATTGCCTTCGCTCATCTTTTGACAAACTGAAGACAATGCCTTCTCTGTATCCACTTTCGATAATACCTGCATCGTATCCGTTGCCAGATAAAGAGAATGAATTTGCTTGGCAACCCGGTAATTTTCACCCGATTGCCTTATCCATTCTTCAACCTGCCGACATTCCTCAACCGTCGCTTCGCCAGAACAATAGCGTGGAAGAAGGTATTCTATCATATCTGTATTCGGTATTTCCATGTGTATTTTATCCTTGTTTACCTATTAGACAAGAGAAGTCGAACGGATTCCTAAACGAAAGACCATCTTTTTTCAATATTTTTTTTCTACCACAAAAGAGTTATCTTTGTGAACAGATATATGGAAGGAGAAAAACTACAAACCACAGAAGAACGCTTTTTACTTTCAGCCATGCAACATGGAGATATAAAAGCCTATGGTGTCTTGTTCAGGAGATACTATCCGATGCTCTGTGCTTATGCTACAAAGTTTGTAGAGTTAAAAGATGCCGAAGAGATTGTACAGGATGTGATGCTGTGGTTATGGGAAAACCGGGAAACGCAAACCTTCGAAACATCTATAAGCCAATATCTGTTCAAAGCAGTCTATCATCGAGCTATCAACCTGATCGTCCGCCATCAATCCCAATTAAGAGCCGATACTCTTTTCTACGAAAACATGCAAGAGATGCTACAAGATACTGATTTCTACCAATTCGAAGAACTGCAAAAAAGAATCAAGGAAGCGGTAGACGCTTTGCCTCCCGCTTACCGGGAAGCTTTTGTCATGCACCGTTTCGATAATAAAAGCTATAAAGAAATTGCCGAAGTCCTGCAAGTATCCCCCAAAACAGTCGACTACCGGATACAACAGGCATTAAAGCAATTACGGATAACGTTAAAAGATTATCTACCGTTGATCTTGTTATTGTTACCCAAAAATATTCTATCGTAAAACCATTGTTTAAAAGAATATGGCTAAAAAGAAAGAAGGTTTTAAAGGAGAACGTTTCATTTATTTGCCAGAAGAATTGCTATTGGAATACAGGAAAGATCCCCTTATCGGAAATCTTTATGTCCGCAAGATCGGATTTTTCCCAAAAGTAGAATTTCACTATGTCGAAAAGGAAGAGGGAACCGACTATGCCATGCTGATCCATTGCATAGAAGGAAAAGGGTGGTATCATATCTACGGTAAGACATATCCCGTACAGAAAAATCAGTATATCATCGTACCTCCCCATGTCCCTTATTCATTTGAGGCGGACAGCCATGATCCTTGGACGATCTATTGGGTTCATTTCTGTGGTAAGCTAACCGAATCATTCCTTTCTCCCAACCCCGCTCCTCAAGAAATATTAGCAGACGAACATGTACGGCAACTCGTCCGCATCCGTCTATTCGAAGAGATATACAGTAGTTTTGCCAGAGGTTACATAAAAGAATATCTGGCTTATTCATCCATGTGCTTATATACGTTTCTCTCAACTTTCATTTTTCAGGAACAGTTCCGCCATATCGATCTTCCGACCCACAAAGAAAATTCATTCTCGATGCGAGTTATCTATTACTTACAAGAACACGTGGAAACCAATCTGACCTTAAAAGATTTAGCGGAATATTTCAAATATTCGGAATCTCACTTTTCCACCTTATTCCAGAAAGAAACGGGTACTTCTCCCATCAATTATTTTACACGCCTGAAAATACAGAAAGCCTGTCAGTATATCGAACTTACGGATATGAAACTGAACGAAATTGCGATGCGGCTCGGATTCGAGGAGCAGGCCTATTTTTCCCGTGTCTTTACCAAAGTCATGGGAATATCTCCTTCCTCTTATCGGAAAAAAGAAGCCGATAACAGATAAATAAAAAGAAAGCCGGAGAAAGAACATTCCCTCCGGCTTACCACGTGATTTGAAATAAATCTATTGGAAATTAAGAATCGAAAAATGCAGCACACATCCGCTATTCCCGACCAAATCAATGATAACCTCATTGCGGTTCTCCAACCTGATTTTCTTGGTATCGACGACATCCTTTTTCTCCTCGGAAGCCTGGTAATAGAGTGTGGCGGTATAGCCCTTTCTGTTTTTCAGAAAATCAAGGGGTAAGGAGATTTGTTTCCTGTCTCCGGCATTCAACATGCTTACATACCAATCGGAACCCGAACGGCGGGCGACCACAACATATTTGCCCATTTCTCCATCCAAGAAGCGGGTTTCGTCCCATACGGTCGGAATAGAATTATAAAAACGAGTTGCGGCATCTGTTTTGATCACAGATTCGGCAGAGCCTGCACCACCGGCTCGCCTCGGTGATTTTTCGGGACGGTCATACCAATAGACAAACTGCCAAGGACTATAAATAGCGACCAATTTAGCCAACTGGGCAGCACGTCCTCCCATCTTTTCCGTGACTCTTTCCGCAAAATAACAATTGGTATAATCACCCGCTCCGCAAATCATGCGATTATATAATGTATAGATGGCTTGGTCTAGCGATGGGCTTTCTTCGTCGCCGCGGATACCTTCCTGAGTCAATAAATTCGGATACGTGCGTGAATAACCCGTCGGACGATATTCGTCGTGGATATCAACCATCAATTCATATTTGGCTGCTTTGCGTACTGCCTGATGCAACCATGCCGTAGCGTATTGGTCGCCCACATTCACAAAACCATATTTTACACCTTTGATCCCCCATTTCTTATATAAAGGCAGAATTTCATCCAGTTGCTGATGCAGCGCTTTTTTATTCACATATACCAATATGCCAACACCTTTTGAATCGGCATATTCTATTACTTTAGGCAAATCGAGCGGGCCCTTCGAACGGGCCGGATCAATCGTAACGGTAGTCGCATCCGATTTTACGTCTTCTTCCGCCCCATACCAACCGGCATCAAACAGCACATAGGCTATATTGTTTTCTGCTGCAAAATCAATACAAGCCATACTGCCAGCCGTTGTCAATGTAACTTCACGAATTACCTGTCCGGGCTTGATCCAGCTAGTGTTCGCAATCTGATTAGGTTCGTTCAAGTTAAGAACGAAGTAATTATTTTCGACCAATTTTCCCGGATGCCCGGCGACCATTACATAACGCCAAGGAGATCGATAGCCGGCCAAATCCAGATTGACTTTTCCCGACAAAACAGATTGTACCCCGAACCCAGTCTCACTCTTCTCCAATTTCATGCGGGAATAATCGACAAGGGCAGCTTCTCCAATTGCGACAAACCGGTTATCATTAACCCGGATCACCTGAGGACGATCGGCAGCACCTTTCAACGCACTCAATTTCGTTTCGGAATAAGCTCCTTGTGCCATATCGGTCACCCAGGTCTTGCAGTCTTTCTGAAAAAGGAATTGCGTCTTCTCATCGGTTACCGTACGATTCCAAAAATCCAACTTGTCGAATGCATAACGGAACGCAAGTCCTTCATCGTAAAGACGAACAGACAACACCATCTCTTTCCAGTTCTCATCCGACTGAAGCGTTAGCTCAACCTCATTATATCGATCTGTCACAACGGACCGCTCTCCATAAACGGGTTGCCAAGTCTGATCGACCGATTTCCTTTTTTGGTCCACCACCTTCCAGTTGCCTTTCAGGATATTCTCATCCAAAGAGAACTGTAAAGTTTTAGCCGTCACCACCTTTTCTCCGTTAGCAAATAAATCTATTTCTACATTCTTTTCCCCGGCTCTAATATCGGCATTCATTTTTCCGGAAGGGCTGACAAGCGGAAATACCCCCTGTGCTACGACAAGCAAAGGCAGGCAAAGAAAGCTCAATAATAAATTAATCTTATTCATGATATTAAATAATTAAAATAAATATTCTCACCTATGAAACAAAGATATAACAACTTATCCATTTTTCAATACATCCTGCTTATCCGGCGCACAAGGCTCTGGAGTAGAAAATGGATTAAACGGATTAAAATAATAAACTCCCAATTGATCAAGCCAAGAAAGATAAAAAGACAATCTTTGCAAGAATTTCCCTATATTTTTCTTAATCTTAGGTGTCCAAGCTGATTCAGCAACCGCGAACAATCGTGGAAAAGTCATAAAATCAAGCCGCCTTCCATCTGCGATACGCTCTGACCAGACCGAATATTGTATTCCCATTATTTGTTCTTCATATCCTTCTGCCAAGTTCATGATCGGTTCGGGGAAACGGTAAACATCTTCAAGCAAATTAAACTGTTCATAACGTCCGACTTTATGTGTAGGATACTGCACAAAATCACCATACAACGGCAGACGCGGTGTCATAATCACCTTATAGCCACGTTCGAGAGCTTTTACCAATTGGTATTTGCGATCATGCCTCCACCACATGACAACCGCCTTTTCGGGAGAAACTTCCGCATCGACGATTTCATCCCAACCAATCATGATTTTCCCTTTCGAAGCGACTATATCAGTAACACGACGGACAAAATAATGTTCCAATCCAGTCTCATTGACCAATTGTTTTTCTTGGATGAAACGCTGGATATCGGGATCCTTAAACCAGCTTTGATTGCCATAATGCACCTCATCGCCTCCAATATGGATATAGGGAGAGGGAAACAAAGTTATGATTTCATCCAACACATTACTGATAAATTCAAACGTTTCTTCCTTGCAGGGATGGAATGTAAATCCGTTCCAACGTCCTTCACCACCGCCAGAAAGCTCCGGATAGGCACGGCATGCCGAAGTGGCATGACCTGGCATATCGAATTCTGGCACGACCATAATTTGGCGTTCAGCTGCATAAGCGACCACCTCTTTAATTTCCTCCTGTGTATAAAAAGTAGGGACAGATTTCGCATCATGCCAATTGCCGACAGCACCAATGGTTGTCAGTTTGGGATAACGCTTGATCTCAATACGCCATCCCGGCTCATCCGTCAAATGCCAATGAAAGACATTCAAACGTAAAGAAGCCATGATGTCCAAATACTGCAAGACTTTTTCCTTTCCGAAGAAATGGCGGCTTTCATCCAACATAAACCCGCGCCATTCGAAACGCGGATTGTCTTGAATATGGCAAACAGCAATATGCCCTTTATTCGCACGTGCCAACAGGAGGAATGCCTCTTTACCATAAAACAATCCAGCTTCAGAAGAAGCCAATATCTCAGCCGTATCTTTCGTTACCGTCAGTTCATATCCCTCCTGCGACAAATCAGCCACTTGGGATAGTTTAAATGCGACTACTCCCGAACCGGCTTGCGCCAATTCAATTGGATTCAATTGTTCCCGGAACTGATTCACGACCTTTTCGCCTACACTTCCATCCGTCACAACCCTTCCGTTCTTTCCCAACACGAAAGAACCACTTCCTGCACTATACTTTACAGGTGTCGGAAGCAAAACCGACTGTGCCCAAATCGAATAAGAGAATAACAATAAAAGTAAACTAATAAAATGTTTCATAAGTTCTCAATCAAAAAAAGGAGATATTCGGTTCCCTTTGGAAAACGAATACCTTCCTTTTTATGTTATACAAAATCAATATCCCGGATTCTGAACCAATCCACCTTCCTTGTTCGCCTCGATTTCCGAGTTGGGAATCGGAAGTTTGTTCAAGTGGCCATCCAAAGCATATCCTTGCAATTTAACCTGTGGGTTATACATCTTCAGGTGATCGACCAGCTTGTTGGTACGCATCAATGTGTTGATACGAAATTCCTCCATACACAATTCGCGCGCACGTTCGTCCAATATCAATTCGATGTTGACATCACCGGCCGCTACCGGAGTAGCATGTGCACGCCCACGAACGACATTGATATCCTGGGCGGCAGCAGCCAAATCACCTTTGTTCATGTAAGCCTCAGCACGCAACAAATAAGTTTCAGACAGACGCATGATGTACCAGTCTTTGTAGGTACGGCCATTGTCATGCCACTGACCACTCTCAGCATCTTGGAATTGTCCGTGAGGCACATCACTTACGAACTTCATCAACATAGGAGCCTGATAGTCCATCTCCGCAGGAGTCGCCATTGTTTCGGCCGTCATCGGCTGACCATAAAAACGCCCGTTAGGATTCGTCCAATAATGAACACGCTTAATGTTGTACTGGGAGTTACGCATATCACGATCCCAGTCGCCTTTATACTCCCAAATCTGCTTACCCATATAGTCGGTCGCAAATGCAGCAGCAGAAGGACGGCCACTCAAAAGAGATCTCATGTGGTTACGATTTCCATCCACATCTTTACGATTCCACCATGTCGGGCTGAACCAACGTTCCATCACCTGGTTTCCACCCCACTGGCCGACATTGCCACCGCCATCAATTTGCCAATCAAACTGTACATTCCAAATACATTCCGTATTACCTTCGACACGGTTGAAGTTGCCTTCGCGGAACAAATCCCACCAAACATCACCCCAGGGTTCTTCTTCACCTTTATAGTCATATCCTTGGAATTGGAAATCTTTCAATTTACCAAAACGTTCGGTCATCAAGTGCATGGCCTGATTATTGATTACGTCGGAAGCAGCCTTGATAGCACCATCGTAGTCTTTCAAACCAATCAGGATTTCAGAGAGCAAATGCGAAGCTGCCACTTTTGAAGCACGGCCACCCTTTTGGTCATCGATATCGGGCATATACTGAATGGCAAACTCCAAATCTTCCTTACACTGTTTGTAAAGTTGTTCCTGTGTGGAGTTCGTATAATCAAAACAAGGATCTTTCGTCTCTTCCAAAACCAGCGGAGCCGTACCCCACATATTCGCCAAGAAACGATAAGCAAATGCACGCAAGAATTTAGCTTCCCCGACAATGGCATTCTTGTCCGCTTCGGAATTCCAGTGAGCGGCATCCGCATCCGCACGTTCTATAATCGCATTACAACTGAAGATATACGAATAAAAACGCTGCCACCAGGTTTTAGACATACCATTATCTCCATTCAACTGGTTCCAGTAATAATATTCGAAATAAGGTCCTCCCTTGTTCCAATGCTTCATATACAAATCGATATCCGTACCGGCCAACAAGGCATAGTTGTCAATCGCATCACTTTCGGCATAAAAATGATTTCTGATATCTTTGTAAACATTTCCCAAAGCCGATTCAAAACCCGCTTTGGAGGTATAGGAGTTATCGGGTGTAAGAAAATCTTTCGGTTCTTCCGTCAAGAGGTCATAGCAAGAGGTCAAAGAGCCGGAAAGCAATAATCCTAAACATAAATATTTAATTGTTTTCATTTCTCTATCTGAAATTTAGAAGTTGAACATTAATGTCATTTGATAAGTACGAATAGATGGCAACGCATTATCTCTCAATCCTTGATCCGTTTCAGGATCCAATCCGTCCCAATGCGGAGCAATCGTAAATAAGTTATCCGCACTCACCGACAAAACCATATTGTTAAATCCGACAGGCTTTACAAAACGTGTCAAATCATAACTCAAAGCGACCTTCTGCAATTTGATGAAACTGCGATCAATATATTTGATTCCCTGATGTGCCGAACGTGAATAATCCGGACGCGGATATTTAGCATTCGTATTTTCAGGCGTCCAATAATCATAAACCGGGTGGTTTATATTAGGAGCATTCGCATACCCATCTTTGTACGGAGTATTATTTTCCGACAAATAATAGCCGTTTCCCCCCCAAACCGAGTTAAAGTAGAGCATCAAAGAGAAATCCTTATAACCTAACGTATTTGTCAAACTCCAACGGAAATTCGGATTTGTATTTCCTAAAATCTGGCGGTCATGTTCCGAATCGATCGTACCATCACCGTTCACATCTTCTAGCTTATAGTCACCGGGGCGCATACCTTCCATAATCGTTCCGTTGTCAACATCGCTCTGTTGCCACATGCCGATTACTTTATATGCATAGACAGCCCCCAAAGGCTTGCCGATAAAATAACCGGAACTTGGCAGGTCATCTTCTCTACCATCTCCATCGTTGTCATCCCCTAAGATCGAAACGACCTTGTTGCGGTTCAGGGAGAAAGCGAAATCGGATGTCCAACTGAAATCATTGTTCTTGATATTCACGGAATGCAAATTGATTTCCACACCCTTGTTGCGGATTTTACCTACGTTGGACAACATCGATGTCTTACCGGAAATACCGGGCAAAGCCAGATTAAAGAGCAAATCAGTCGTGTTCGTCACGTATGAATCGATACTACCGGACAGACGATCACCCAAAACAGAGAAGTCCAAACCGAAGTTGAAACCGGTCGTCGTTTCCCAGCCTAAGTTGTCCAAAGCAAAAGATTTGATATACTGGGTAATCGAATAAGAAGGATCGCCCGCAAAAATATACTTGTCGGTCGCAACCTTTGCCAACGTGCTATACGGACTGATGGACTGGTTTCCGTTCGAACCGTAAGACAAACGAAGCGCCAAGTTGTCTACAAATTCAACCGGCTTCATGAAAGATTCTCTTGAAATATTCCAGTTTATACCGGCAGAAGCAAACGTACCCCATTTCTTGTTCTTGCTAAAACCGGAATAACCGTCACGACGCACCGTACCGGTAAGAGAATAGCGGCCGTCATACGTATAAGTCGCACGCCCCATCCAGCCAATCGCTCCACTCTCACCGGCTGAAGTCGTTGCCTTCTGCGTTTTACCGTCCTGCAGGCCGTTATCACCCAAAATTGTATTGTCGAACGTTTCCGCATAAGCCTTGGTTTCCTCCCAAGTCGTGCGTTCACGTGAATACAGCAAGGTCACATCCACATTATGCTTGCCGGCAAACGTGTTATTATACTTGATCATGTTGTCCAGCAACATATTGTAATCATTGTTCAACTTGCGTTCACCTTTACCGCGTTTGCTCAAACCTTCCGTCGTAAACTCGTTGTCGAAATAATACTTCTGCGACCAACGCAAGTTATTGGAATAAACCAATGAATAAGAAAGGCCTTTCACCCAGGGTACCGTAATCGTTGCATCCAAGACAGCTCCCAAGTTATTATACTTTTCCGTATCGCTGGTATGCATACTCCAATAAGGGCTTTGGAAAGAAGTCGTTGTCTGCGGGAACTGCAAATAGTTTCCGTTTTCATCATAGATAGACGCCCACGGGCTGAAGTGCGTAGCCTGTTCCATGGAAGGAGCACTACCGGAATAATCGCGAATGCTATAATTGCTCTTCACTCCGATCTTCAACCAGTCCGTCAGGTGCGTATCGATGTTCACACGACCGGAGAAGTTCTTATAATCATCGTTCATCAACACCCCTTTCTGGTCCGTCATGTTAGCCGAAATATAATAGCTGGCCAGTTCCGAACTGTTTGAAATGCTGACATTCGCTTTCAGATCGTATGCGTTCTGGCGGAACATATCGTAGGGGTCTTTCAAAGTCGGACGATGGTCCGATGTCGCTTCATAGTTCCTCTTCTCTTCTTCTTCCAGATAATAGGGGATTTTGGAAGCATCCGCTTCCATGCCATTCAAGGAACGGATATCCAACATACGTTGTAAATAACCCGGAGCGTCATACACTTCCAGACGTTTCAACTCGTTGCTGATACCGTATGACAGCTTCACATTGAAGCTCGGTTTGCCGCCTTCGCTCCGTCCCCGCTTCGTCTGGATCAGGATAACACCATTCGCAGAACGGCTACCATAAACCGCAGCGGCACTGGCATCTTTCAATACCGTAAACGATTCGATATCGTCAGAAGGGATATCTGCCAATGATCCATTATAGATAGCGCCATCCAACACAACCAATGGTTGGTTACCATTATCCTCAGCACTATTGCGAGTGGAATTCTGACCACGGATAGAAAAAGAAGGAGTTCCGCCTGCCGTGTTTGTCCCGCCGACATTCAATCCCGGCATACTACCCTTTATCGTTTCGAGCACGTTATTGGTCGGAACTATACTATAAGTTTCCAGTTTCGCTTTAGCTATAGAGCCGGTAATCGCCTGCCTGTTCTGCGTACCGTAACCGATCACTACGACTTCATCCAAAGCTTGTGAGTCTTCCGAGAGCACAAACTTGAATGAACTTTTCCCCTTCACCGCCATTTCCTGAGTATCAAAACCGATATAGGAAACCACCAATGTCGCATCAGAAGCGACATCAAGGGAGAACCTCCCTTCCACGTCGGTTATCGTGCCATTCGTGCCTGAACCTTTCTCCAAGATGTTGGCGCCGATCACGGGTTCACCCTGCGAATCCACGACAACACCAGACACGCGACGTCTCTGGCCAACCTGCTTTGAGAGACTCTTTGCCGGACGATAGATCGAAATCGTCCTATTGGCGACATCGCATTTTACATTCATGCCGACAAAGATCGTATCCAGAATACGGCTCAGGTCCGTGTCCTTCTGGTTTACCGTGACTTTTTTACTTGTATCGATATCGCTGTCGCGAACTAAGATTGAATATCCGGTCTTCTGTTCGATATCATCCAGCACCTTGCTGATCGATACATTTTTCTGTTGGATGCTCAATTTGACATCCTGCAGGAAATCATTTCCCCATACAGAGACTGTTGAGCCTGCACTCAATAATAAACTTAAAGCACCGATTTTAAATAAATCAGATTTCTTTTTCATACTTTTGTCAGAAGTTTGTTAGTTAACAACTAATTAAATTTAATGCTCGCTATGAAATCGGAGGATGTTGCAACCATTCTCCGATTTTTTTATTTCATTTTTCTTATCCTGTCTTCATGGTATTTTATTGATTATCAGTTCAACTTCATATAAATACTATCTCTTCGTATTCAAGCTTTTTGTATCCGATACAGTATTAGTACACATCTCATCTCCGAAACATTTAGACAGATGTGGATTTTTTTCAATTAAATTCCGAAATAGCAAAAAAAATATTCCATACCCCGGTTTCTACACTCCCCCGTGGCATGGAATATCTTTATCCGACAAAGTTTCTGCTATGGATTTTTCTTAATAACCAAACATGCACCACCTCCGGGAGCCAGCTTCAAGGCCAGTTTATCATTGCTTGTCAGTTGCCGGGTCGTAACCTTCAGGCTTTCTCGGTTTGTCAAGTAGTGTGCATCGTCACCGTCTTCAATGACTTCGACAGTATAGTTTCCTTTTTCCAGGAAAGAAAGAGGCAAATCGATTGTTCTTCCGGATTCATTCGTGGCCGCACCGACCAGATAAGCCTCATCCGTTTCCCTCATCATAACGATATATTCCCCGATTTCACCGGCCAGGGTACGGCTCTCTCTCCACGGCATCTTCTGGGCAGACAGGAAATTCAGCAATACCGGATATTTCCGGTAATATTCCGGGATATCCGGCAAAATAGTCACACCCGAAAAAACGATCAACGTACGGGCAGCCTCCGAAACTAATGTCGAAGGAACCGGCTGGCTCTCATCCACGCGTGTCGTATACCCTTGGCGAAGGTCGAACATCCCGTTGTTCATATCGACCGGGCCGGCAACCATATTGACAAAGACAGTTGTCATAAACGTTTTAGGCTCGAACACATGATGCCCGTCCAATTGCGCGTGGCAATATTCGCGTGTCACGGCATTCGGCCAAGTACGCATCTGCCCATAAGGATGAACCGGACCGTCATGGAAATCGACTAACAGACGGTTTTGCGCACAAAGCTCGGTAATCTTCTTTGTCCACTGGTTCTTTTCTTCCTGTGTTCCACTCATAAAACCATATTTAACCCCGGCAGCACCCCAATCACCATACTGTTTCAAAGTCTTTTCTATCGGATATTTCCGACCTCCGACATCATTCAGATAAAGCCAGATTCCGACACCTTTCTCTTTTCCATACTTCAACAGCCGTTGTACATCCTGCGCTTTTTCTCCTTCAACCGGATCGGAATCCGATTCGAATTCCGGCCCGTACCAATTGGCATCCAACACCAAGTATTTAAAACCCTGTCCGGCAGCAAAATCGACCATCCGCACCCAGGAAGGATAAGACATCTCATACGTAAATCCATCCCATACGGCTCCGTTGATACGCCAGTCCCAGACCGCCAATCCCGGTTTTACCCACGAGAAGTCATAGCGAGGATCGGGATCCGGATTCAATAGCTCCAACAAATGCGAATCGGTCAACGTGCCGGGTGTCTTCCCATACAAAACGACACGCCAGGCTGAAGTATATCCCGGCGACAAACAAGCTGGCTTGGAAGCGACCGAGAAAAGCGATTCTCTCCCTTTGGATTGTAAGACAAGAGGTGCTCCCGTTTCCAGGCAGGCTTCATGAATAGCCATATAATGATTAACCCCGGCCTTGACGGTCATCACCGGCAAACGGGTTCCATCTGTTTCCGTCAACTTTTCAGGTCCTATATTGTGATTCTCGCCATTATAGAACCAAGCCGTATAATCCCCGGCAAAGTTATAGCCCGTCAGTTCTGATTGCACATTTACACGTTCTCCTTCTCCCTCCGGTATTTTATAACAGAAAGCAAAGCCATCATTATACCCCCGGACCACCAACTGCATCCGCTGAGGTTGCCCGGCCGGATTCAGCAAATCGATCACCAATTCATTGAAATGATCTTCGACCACAGCCCGCTTTCCCCAAAGCGGTTTCCATTCATCCCGTACTTGCCGGTCAGATACTTTCTCTATTTTCCAATCGGAAGAAGGAACGGTCTCCTGCGATTCCAACTTGAAGCCCAGCGGGGATTCTTTGATTAACACATCCCTATCCGCGGCAAAAGTATAAGTCAACAAACCGTCGTTATGCCATTCTATCCCCATCATTAACTTTTTATCAGGAGAGAATACCTGGTAAAGCTTTGGCAGATATTGGGCAGAGGCCATATTCACTCCCAGCCATACCAATAGTAGTAAAACGAATGTTACAGATCTTTTATTCATATATGTTTTTGTTGGTATTAATGATCGGTCTTTCCTCAACGGTCTTTCAATAGAATCGTGTTTCCGCTGTTCTCAAAGCTATATTTCTTATCCACATCGATAAAATTAAAAACTTCCTGAAGCGTCATACCCGCATGAATAGTCCCAGAGAAGTATTCGCCTTCAACCCGTTGGCTCACCACATGGATCTTTACATTATATTTCCGTTCGATCTCCTTCAGGATTTCACGGAATGAAGCATTGACAAAACTCAACTTACCGGTTGTCCACAAAGCAGATTTATATGTTTCATACGTCTGCCGTTCCAGACTGCCTGACTCCCGGTTGTACAAAGCACGTTCATTGGGTTTCAGGAAAACATTCTTTTCCCCGACCGAGACATTCACGCCTCCTTCAATCAAAT
>ENA-ORSS01001964-ORSS01001964.1-human-gut-metagenome-genome-assembly--contig:-NODE-1964-length-19606-cov-3.143062_pt1 | contig 19606 bp, 15 predicted proteins | sample MGYA00241899_ERZ509162 | MGnify/ENA primary metagenome ERZ509162 (study PRJEB26280, sample SAMEA2338641) | human gut metagenome | biome: human gut; feature: human-associated habitat; material: faeces... | reverse complement strand
GCCGTGGACGGCATTTTGAAAAAAGAGCAGGATAATCCGTCCATTGGTTTGCTTCTGTGCAAAAGCAAAAACAATGTGGTTGCAGAATATTCACTCAAGGATATTTCAAAGCCGATTGGTGTAAGCGAATACAAAATAACCAGTAGCCTGCCGGATGATCTGGAAAAGCAACTGCCATCTGTTGAAGATATTCAGAAACGGATTAAATAAGGCTCTAATTAATTCTTAAGTTTTAGAAAGGACACACCAATGCATAAAATTCTCTTTATCTGCCATGGCAACATCTGCCGTTCGCCTATGGCAGAGTTTTTATTGAAGGACATTGTAAAAAAGCGCGGCATTGCCGCTGATTTTGAAATTGCTTCGGCAGCGACAAGCAGGGAAGAAATCGGTAATCCTGTGCATCACGGCACGCGCAATAAGCTGGCGCAGCTTGGCATCAGCGTCGCAGGCAAGCATGCGGTACAGGTAACAAAGCGTGACTACGAATATTATGATTTGCTGCTGGTGATGGACAGCAATAATATCCGTAATTTGCGTAGAGTCATCGGTGAAGATACGCAGGATAAGGTCCATCTGCTTTTGGATTATACCGGTCGCAAGGGCGCAAGCATTGCCGATCCGTGGTATACCGGTGACTTTGAAGTAACCTATAAAGATATCATGGAAGGCCTGGATGGCTTGCTGAAGTATCTGAAATATTAAAACAAACAAATTTCCGTGCAAACCGTTAATAAGTTAACATAATTTACCATAAAAATAGATAGAATTAATCGAAAACGGTATTTTGCTTGTTTGTTTTCGATTGTGGTGCTACAATAAATATTACGGTAAAATAATATAGTTTCCAATGAAGAGAGGTTTTTAAACATGAAATTCGCAACACGTATGGAGCGTATGCAAGCTTCTGAAATCCGCGAGCTGTTAAAATTAACTGCTCAGCCTGATATTATTTCCTTTGCCGGCGGTCTGCCTGCACCGGAGCTGTTCCCTGTAGAAGAAATTGCCAAGGTTTCTCATGACCTGGTACTGAAGGAAGGTCGTCAACTGCTGCAATATGCAACTACCGAAGGCCGTCCGTCCCTGCGTGCAAAAATTGCTAAACGCATGGCTGATAAATATCACACCAACGTTGATCCCGATGACATTCTGATTACCACCGGTTCTCAACAATGCCTGGACTTCGCAGGCAAGCTGTTCCTGGATCCTGGCGACGTTGTTCTGTGCGAAAGCCCGTCCTACCTCGGCGCTTTGAACGCATTCAACGCTTACCAACCGAAATTTGTTGAGGTTCCGACCGATAACGGTGGTCTGATTCCGGAAGAACTGGACAAAATTCTGGAAACCACTCCGAACTGCAAATTTATCTATGTAATTCCTGACTTCCAAAACCCGACCGGTCGTACCTGGTCCATGGAACGCCGTCAAAAATTTATGGAAGTTGTTAACAAACACAACCTGCCTGTACTCGAAGATAATCCGTACGGCGAACTGCGCTATGAAGGCACTATCCTGCCGTCCCTGAAATCTATGGATACCAAAGGCTTGGTTATGTTCCTGGGTACCTTCTCCAAAATCTTCTGCCCTGGCCTGCGTCTTGGCTGGATCGCTGCAGAGCACAGCCTGCTGAGCGAGTTTGTTAAAATCAAACAAAGTGCTGACCTGCACACCTCTAACTTTGACCAAGGCGTTGCAGATGCTTACATGGAACAATACGACCTGGATGAGCACGTTAAAGAAATCGTTGCTCTGTACAAACATCGTCGTGATCTGATTCTCGAATCCATGGAGAAATACTTCCCGGCTGGCACCGAATGGACTCATCCGGAAGGTGGTCTGTTCCTGTGGCTGACCTTCCCTGAAGGCGTAAGCGCACGTAAAGTATTTAACAAGTGCATCGAGATGAAGGTTGCCGGCGTTATCGGTGATGCCTTCTATCCGAACCAGAAGACTGACCGCAGCATGCGTATCAACTACTCCAACATGCCGGATGACCGCATTGTTGAAGGTATCCAACGTATGGCTAAAGCAATCAAAGAGTGCATGTAATTCTTTGACGGCTTAAGCTGTCTTGTAAATTTTACAGCTGATAAAAATTTAACCCCTGCAGAAAAATTTCTGCAGGGGTATTTTGTATGTATGAAGTTTTAAGCTTTAGCAGCTTTTAAAGTTCTTTCGAACAGAATGTATAAAACTCCGGCAGCCTCGTCACTGAATTTAAAGATACTGTCGGTACCATCGGTGTGATGGAAGGTTACAAGGTTGATGCCGTCAAAATCAGCACCGCTGAGAACGTTGAGCGGGATATGGAAGGCATTTTTCTTACCAATGTAAACTAAACGTTGGTTAGTAAGGAAGAACACGCCCAGCTCTTCAATAATAGTCATTTCTTCTGTGAATTTGGGATGCTCGATTTTTTCGCCCTTGAAGGCAACGGTTTCGTCAATGCGGAATTTGCGTGTCAGCTCATAGTAGTTGTCTTCGCGTTCTATCATTTTGTTTTGGCAGAGACCGCAGTTGGTATAGGCGTGGCAGATTTCGCCGGGGTTGAGAGGGAAAGCATCCTGCTTGATATCGCCTAAAGGCATATGCTCCGCATTCCACAGGCTGCGGTATTTTTCCAGAGCGCTGACAATGTTATTCTTTAATTCATATGGGATATCCAGAGTTGCGCAGTCGGCACGCAGGGCAGCTTCTTCTTCCGGAGTATAACGCTGTGCGCTGCTGATTTCGTCAAACTTCTGATTGAAGTGAGCCTGAAAAACCTGCTTACGCATGGAAAGACTGTCTTCGTAGTCATAGCCGAATAACTCATTCAATTGTTTGATATCCAGCTTTTCGGTGCCTGCAAGCAAATCACGGCAGCGGACAAAATAAGCAGCTGTTTTTGCTGCCTTATCAGCCTGCTTTGCCAGATGCGGCGGCAGCTCCAAAATTTCAGCTAAATGTGCAAGCTGTGCCCAAAGGCTGTCTTCCTTAGTCTGTACTTCGGTAAAGACAACATCTGCCAGCTTGCGGTAAATGCCGCTGCGTTGGTTGCAATTATCATCATGGAATTTTACGCCCCATTTTTTCAGAGCATGATGCACATCATCGGCACTGACTGCTAAAGCATCGGGTGCTGCAGCCAACAGATTATTGAGCTCCTTCCAGCCGTTTTCGGTAGGCTTGCTGCCGAATATTTTTGATAAAAAGCCGCATTCTTCTAATTCTTGCATGCTATAAGGTTTCAAATTCTGCACTCTCCTTTACAGGCTTAAAGTCTGCATTTTGATTTTTACGCTGATAAAGTTGCCAGCGGTTTATTTTATCGCTAACAATACGAATTTAATCTAAACAATATTATACGCTAAAAGTGTATCTATTGTCTAGAAAGAAAAAGCTTCGGCATTTATCTGCTGTGACTATCTGCCTGCATTGTGTTATAATAGCAATTAGAGAGAGGAAAGGGAGATACAATGTCAATACAAGCTTTTACTGCTAACAACAAAGGCAATTGGAAGGCTAATTTGCCGGTATTGTGGCTGGGAGTTTTTTTGTGTTGTGCCAGCTATACAATGTGCATTCCTTTTTTGCCTGTATATCTGCTGCGTGAGCTGCATGTTGCTCAGCCTGACGTTAACTTCTGGGCAGGCATTACCTTTGCTGTAACCTTTATGGGTTCGGCCGTGATGGCACCTTATTGGGGCGCTTTGGCTGACCATGTCGGGCAGAGAAAGATGGCGATTCGCGCCGGCTACGGCTTGGCGCTGACCTATTTTCTTACCGGCGTTTGCCAGGATGTCTATCAGCTATTAATAGTGCGTATTGTGTGTGGTGTTGTTGCCGGCTTTGTGCCTGCCTGCATGTCTATGGCATCTTCATCCTTGCCGGAGGAGCGCATGGGCTGGGGCATGGGACTGATGCAGACTGCGGTAGCCAGCGGCACCATCATGGGACCTTTGATGGGCGGTTATCTGAGCAGCTGGTTTGGCATGCGTGCTTCATTTTATGTAGGCAGCTTTGCCTTGTTTATTGCTACAAGTGCCGTAGTATTTATTGTTAAGGATATGTCCGTATTGAATAAGGGTGCGCGCGAAGCAAGCAGTCTGTTGGCAGATTTAAAGAACGCTTTGCATAACAAGGGCTTGTTATATATTATGGCTATGTTCTTTGTAGTGCAGACCTGTGTGATGCTGATTCAGCCGTTGATTACATTGTACGTAGGCGAGCTGATGCATGATATGGGTGATGCTGCTATCAAGATGTCAGGTGTGATTTTCTCGCTAGCCGGTATTACCGGTATTTTAGCGGCACCGTTTTGGGGAAAACGCGGACAGCGCTTCGGTTATGTGCGTGTTTTCTGCATTGTAACCTTTATTGCCGGTTTTATTAACCTTTTCCAAGTCTTTATCAACACTGTCTGGCAGTTTGCGGCTATTCAGTTTGTTTACGGCTTGTTCCTTGCAGGCGCTGTGCCGAATATTAATGCTAACCTGACGCGTGTTACTGCTGCCAATATGCGTGGTAAGGCCTTTGGCCTGGTTACGAGCGCGCAGCAGTTTGGCGGTGTTGTAGGACCGCTGCTTGGCGGTGCCTTGGGCAGCTTTATGAGCTCGCGTTATGTGCTTGTATTTGCCGGCTGCGTGCTTATGAGCGTAGCAGTTTACTCTTATTTCACGCATGTGCGTGGAGCGGAGCAGGAAGCTGCAAGCTAAAAGTTTATCCATATAAAATAAAAGACCGTTGCTGCAGGGAATTTGCGGCAACGGTTTTATTTTTGGAAAAATATAGAATGTTTTCTTCGGAACCGTCAAGCCTTCGGTTTAGCCGTCAGCCATTGGCGTTTTTGCTCACTTTGCGGGAAAAGCTGGTGATCAAACCACATATAGAAGAAGCGTTCTGCCGGTACAATGCTGTAGCCGTCCTGCAGATGGTCGGTGGTGTCATAGGGATCTGCCATAATAAGCACATCGTCACTTTGGTGTGCGGTGCCCATGCTGTCGTAACCGATGATGACGCGCCAATGCCCGCCCCAATCGACGTTTTCTACAATAATAGGGGTATTATTTTTCAGATTACTCTCGACAAATTTGAGGAAATCCTTATAGCTGTCGGGAGTTTTATCTTTAATGGAGGAATGAACCTCCCAACCGATTTTTTCAAAGTAGTTTACCATGCCCTTGGTATTAGTGCCTGCTGTTTTGCTGCTGCCCATGATTTTAGCAACGGCCAGCTCATCATCAAGCGTTTGGCCCTTGTAATATTTTACTACCATATTCGCTGCTGCCGGACCACAGGTATAATGAGTGATTTGCTGCGTAGTGGCAAATTTCGGCAGAATGGTAAGATGCTCGTCAGATTGCATATTATAAAAATCAGGATGCTTAAAATAAGGTGAGTCCTTGATATCGTGCTTGCCAACGAATTGTGCGGCACCGGCTGCCGGTGTGCTGCCGGGAGTGCCGATGGGCATAGGGGATTGCTGCAAAAGATAATTAAGACCGCCTAAAATGACTAGCAGACAAACAATGGCCAGTAAAATGCGTTTTGTTTTCATAGCTGCTCTCCTAAACTGAGTGTAGTTTTACGCTTAAGATGCTTATGGACTGCTGTGAGCAAAGCTTCTTTTTCGTTGGGAAGATTGCCGGATTGTACGCGTTCCAGCAGGTAGGTAAGAATATTTTTGATTTCTGCATGGGGGATAAGCTCCAACAGCTCGCGTCCGCCGACAGCAAGGTCCTTACTGCATACAGGCATGCGTGTGCGTACCAGCTCCACAACCTGACGGCCTAAAAGGCGACCTTCGGCCATCAGCTGCTCGTTTTCGCGGGCGTGGGTTGCTCCCATATCCGCAAGAAAAACCTCGACTAGCAGACTGTAGGCTTGTGTCAGCTCTGCCTGCGTGCGGAAACCGGAGTTGGCAGCTTCGCTGCGCACCCAGCGCAGCAGGGTGCGCTCGCCGGTGAGCAGCATAGGCGCGAAGCGCATATGCTGCGCTACCAGCCAGGTAACCAGATGTACGAAGCTGTTGTTGTAGCCAAGGCGCGTTAAAATAGATTGAGTCATGATTGCGCTTTTAGCTTCATGCCCCAGATCGGAAGGCTGCCCTTCTTTGTTCAGCTTGCGGATTTCAGGCAAGCCCTTGCCTAAATCGTGCAGCACTAATGCCCAACGGATGGCTAAATCGTGCGGGCTGTTGTCAATCGCCAGCAGTGTGTGCTCCCAGGTGTCATATAAATGGAAGCGCGGATTTTGGTGCAGTCCTAAAAGGTGCAGCGCTTCCGGAAGAATGGGAATGACAGTATCGTTGCCGTTTTCGCGGGCATGACAGTTTGCACCTAAAAGGCCTGTTGTCATCATCAGCATCAGGCCTTTGCCTGCATATTCAGATGTAATGAGCTTTTCAAGCTCCTTGCGTACACGCTCCAACGAAAGGCCGGCGCAGCGTTCAACCGGAAAGCTGTAGCCATGCGGCAGGTAGTAGGGCGTGTTCGGCGCACCGCAGGCAGGTAGTGCTTCGCAGCCTGCCTGCTCGTACGTAAAGCCAAGCTGTGCCACAAAGCGGCAGGCACGCAGCATACGCAGCGCATCCTCATGAAAGCGTTGCTTAGCGTCACCTACAGTGCGTAAAATCTTCTGCTGTAAATCCTGCTGACCGCCAAAGTAGTCATACAATGTGCCGTTCAGTGATAGCGCCATAGCGTTGACAGTAAAATCACGGCGGCTCAAATCCTCGCGCAGACTGCTGCAAAACCAGGTTGCGGCAGGGCGATGCATATCTTCGTCGTTATAGCGTTCGCCGCGAAAGGTTGTTACTTCGGTAGCAACACCGTTGATAACGATGACTACGCAGCCGAAATTGTGACCTAATTGGTCAACAGTTTTCCAATCTTGTTGCTTGCAAACTGCCAAAACCTGCTCAGGCAGAGCATTGGTAGTGATATCGTAATCATCCGGTGACTTGCCCAAAAGCAGGTCGCGCACGGCACCGCCGACAAGATATGCTTCATAGCCGGCAGCGTTTAAAGCAGACAGTATTTTTTTTGTATAACTGGGAAAAAATAAATCAGGCATTTTAAAAATCTCCTGCCAGGCTTAGTATTCTATACCGTCATCCTTGAGCCGGTATTCTACATTAATACCAAAATACTCCCAAAGAATCTCCTTAAGCTCGGCACCGGTGTTAATTTTATAGCGGTACTTTACGCGACCGCCAAGGTAAAATTTTAAATAGTTGCTGCGGATGGTAATATTGCAGTCCTCGCGGAAAATAGACAGCTTCTTGCTTTTGATAAACGGTGAGTCGGGATGGGCATCGCACCAGAAGCTGGCGGTAATAAAATCCTTGTCTATCTGAGGCTCTTCTGTGAAGCCAAAGAGGCGCTTCCAGATTTTGCCGCGTTCCTTCTGCCAAAGCAGCCAACCCCAAAATTCACTGCGGGTAAACTTGTATTGGCTGATGCCGTCGCTCTGAATCAGACCTTCAACAATTTCCAGCGGTACACGCGGACTTTCGCTGTTCACGCCGACGTCGGTCAGATAACGCTTCTCGCCTAAAGCTACACACATTACGCGGTGGCGGCGCAGCTGATAGGTTTCCATTTTATCGATAAAGCGGGCGGAATAGCTGGTTACATCGAAGCCCAGGGACTCCAAAAGCCAGTTGTAAAGTCCGTTCAGCTCAAAGCAGATGCCGCCGCGGTTGTGCATAATAACCTTATTGAACATATCATGGCGTTTGAGCGAGGTGATTTTGCCGTTAAGACAGTCAAAATTTTCATAGGGAATATATTTGAGGTGCGCGTCCTGCAATTTAGTCAGGGTTGCTAAATTAACAGCCGGCTCAAAGTCGTTGAGCTGCAGCTTGCGCAGGTATTGTTCTATTTGCAGCTTTTTCATCGGCCGTCCGTTGATATCTGCATAATTTGGCAAAGCAATCATCTCCATAATGTAATTTTCATAGCATTGGTATAGGCATGAAAATTGTCTAATCTTCTCTCAATTATTTATTGTATCATTTATTTTGCAGGAAATAAACTATTTTACATTAAAGAGTTGGAATAGCATAGCCTATATCTGCACAGCAGTGATAATAAAAAGACTATTCCTATGTGGAATAATTTTGATGTCAAACAAGAATAAATTAAACAAAATTACTGTTTTACAAAGTAATTCCTAAGTGTTATTATATAAATGGCGATTCTGTTATATTTAATATTCCCTTTGTTACACTCTCAAATACACTCTCAAATAAATTTTTTGGAGGTTTCCGATGGCTCTGTTATCCTTGGTTTTTTTACTGCTGGCGATAATGCTTGGTTTTATCCGTAAAATGAATACGGGTCTTTTGTGCATAGCTTTTGCCTTGCTTTTGGGACGTATGGCAGGCATCAGTGATGCGGAAATTATTAAAGGCTTCAATGCTTCTTTGTTTTTGATGCTTTTTGGTGTAACATATTTGTTCAGTCTGGCACAGATTAACGGCAGTCTTGATTTGTTGGCGCAGAAGGTAATTTCCTTGGCAGGTAAGCGTGTTTATCTTATACCTGTCATTATCTATGTGTTCTCGATTATTCTTGCCGCGCTTGGCCCCGGCTCTGTGCCGACTATGGCGATAATGATGGCTTTCTCTATGTCCTTGGCAGCGGAAATGAAAATCAGTCCCGTGCTGCTTTCAACCTTAACTGTTTTGGGTTCTTGTGCCGGCGGTTTGTCACCGCTTGCTGCTACCGGCATTATCGGTGCAAATCTGTGTGCAGAATTCGGCTTGACCGGTATTGAAAATGATTTTCTTATGAATGGCATTCTTTCCTTTACTATTTATGCCGTTATTGTCTATATTTTATTGGGCGGCTATAAGCTGCGTTCTGTTGCGGCAGAGCAGAAAAAGGATGTTCCTGACTTCAATAAAAAGCAGCTTACGACTATTGCCGGTGTTGTAGTAATGGTGCTTATGGTTATGCTTTTGCGTATTAATGTCGGTTTGGTCAGCTTTGCAGTTGCTGCGGTATTATCATTTTTGCGGGTTTCCGATGAGAGCAAAGCCATTGGGCATATTCCTTGGAATACACTGCTGCTGATTACCGGTGTAGGTGTTTTGATGCAGCTGATTATAGATCTTGGCGGTATTGATGTACTTTCCAACGTGCTTGTTTCGCTGATGAGCGCTAAAAGTGCTGCCGCTGTTATGGGACTTACTTCCGGTATTATGAGCTGGTTCAGCTCAAGCAGCGGTGTTGTTATGCCTACGCTGCTGCCGACAGTGCCGCATGTTGCTCAGCAGCTTGGCGGTGTGAATGAGCTGGAGCTGGCTTCTTCTATTACAACGATTTCGCATGTCGCTGCCATCAGTCCGCTTTCTACAGGCGGTGCGTTGGCGCTGGCAGCTTATGCTTCGGCTGCCAATGCCAATCAGAAGCAGCAGCAGAATCTTTTTATGAAAATGTTCGGTGTTTCTGCACTGGGTGTTTCTGTTTTGTGTATCTTCTCTTATTTCGGTATGTTCCACTGGCTGCTGTGAGATAAAAATTTTATAAAATATTTTGGTCTTCGTGCCTATTCGTATGTGTGCGAAGACTTTTTTGTTGCAGCGTGCATTTCTTTACATACGTAATATTACGTAGTATAATAAATTAAAGGAGGTTGCGTTTATGCTACTAACCCCTAAAGAAATGATCAGATTGCTTTTACAAAATGGTTTTGTTTATGTTAAGAGCAATAATGGTTCTCATCAAAAATATTTTAATCCACAGCGGAATATAACTGTTGCTGTACCTTTGCATACTAAAGAATTAAAGAAAGGCTTAGAACAGGCTATTTTAAAGCAGGCTTGATTAAAACGATAAGGAGAAGAAAGGAGCGCATCATGTCTAAAAAATATTTTTATCCCGTAATTTTTGAACCTGAGGAAGTAGGCGTTTCTGTTTATGTTCCGGATATTCCCGGCTGCAATACTCAAGGAGATTCTTTGGAAGAAGCTTTGGAGATGGTGCAGGAAGTGATTGGCCTGATGTTGGAAGGTAAAAAGCCTGAAGAATATCCTCAGGCATCAAAACCCAATGAAATCAACCTGGAAGGCAGTCAGTTTGTGATGATGGTTGCTTTTGATAAGCTTGCTTATGATAAAAAGTATAATGCGAAGGCTGTAAAGAAGACGCTCTCGATTCCTGCATGGCTTAATAATCTGGCAATTGATAACGATATTAATTTTTCTAATCTTTTGCAGCGTGCCTTGATTAACGAATTGGGATTAAACGCACGTTGATTACAGTAATCAAAAAAGCCGCCGGCCCGGAGAAAAATCTCCTAAGCCGGCGGCTTTTTTGCGCCTTACGGCACCATAATGAATTCTACGATAAACACTACTGCGCAGCAGCAAGAAGCAACATGAAAAAGGCTCATGCCGCGCCAGGCGGTGGCAACGCCGACGCCGAGGGCAAGCGCGCCCTCCGCGCCAAGGTGACGCAGGACATCTACGCCCAGCGCTGCCAGCAGGCCCGCGCCGTGGCCGAACAGGCCCTCATCGCCCAGCTGGGTACACACGTCACCGGCCCGCTGCCCAAGCAGCTGGTGGCCGGCAACTACTTTGCCGAGCAGCGCCAGTTCAACCTGCGGATGCAGGCCAACGGCGTCAATTTCGACCAGTACTTAAAGGTGCAGGGCCAGACGGTGGAAGAATTTCGAGCCTGGCTCCACACCGAGGCCGAGCGCAAGCTGCGCAGCCGGATGGGTCTGCTGCTGGTGGCGCAGAAAGAAGGGCTTTGGCCGACGGAAGCCGAGGTGGACGACGAGCTTGCCCACTGGGACGCAAAGCGGGACGGGGAGCACACCTTCGCCTCCAACGACCGCCGCCGCGCCGCCCAGCGCATCGCATCCAGCCGCGCCGCTGCCTTTATTCTGGCCCACTCCACCCTCACACCGCCGCCTGCTGAGGCAACGGTGCTGAAAGCCGAAAACAGGTAAAAAAGAAACTATTGCCGACCCGCAAAAAATAAAACAGAGCAAACAAAAATGGGGCTGTTGCAAAATAGCCCCAACGAAAAAAATGAGATAGACTTCCCCGAAAGGGGTTGCCTATCTCATTTTTTGTTGTAAGAGGAAGTGTTCATCAACGGCACAAAGATCGAGAGCATGTCGAATCGATACACCGATCACTTGCCGGGGTCTATTTTTATCATCACACGGAACACCGGCGAATTTTTTTCGCGTCACATTCTCTGTAAGCGAAACCCGTCAGAACAAAGCACCTCTCCACTGCATGAAATCATTGAGATACCGCTGCTTTATCCTCTGGCCACGATCTTCTGAGCGCCGCATAGGAAATAAGGAAGTTTGCAAGCCAACCTGCCGGGACTGCAAGCCAAACAAAAGCAATGCCAAAACGCGGTGCACAAATCAAAGCAACAGACAAGCGGATTGCAAGGTTTACCATATTTGCAATAAGAAACGGCCGCATGATTCCGAGTCCGCGAAGAACGCCATCGGTTGCCATCTTGATGCCCATGAAGATGAAAAAGTAACCAAGCCATCTCATATAATCACCGGACACCTGATAGGCCAACGCGGTTCCGTCTTTTCCCAGGAACAACGAGGAGATCTGTGTGTGCAGTGTTTCAATGACCACGAAAGCAAGAACTGCAAAGCATAGATCCAACACCAGTGCCGCATGATAACCTTTTTTGATACGCTCAATTTTCTTTGCGCCAAGATTCTGGGATACAAACGGCGAAACTGCATTGCCGATGGATACGAAAATCAGCGAAAAAACATTTTCTACCCGCATCGTTGCCGCATACCCGGCAAGTGCCTGTGTGCCGAAGGGATTTACCACTGCCTGCACGATCATCATACCGATAGACACTGTGGACTGCTGCAAAACCGATGGTACCGCAATGCGAAGCATGGAATACAGCTCCTGCCGGTCGAACCTGCTAAAGGAGCTCTTGTATTGCCGCATCCGAGACAGAAAGATCAAAAACGAAAACACGGCAGAAATTCCTTGTGCGATCAAGGTCGCAAGGGCTGCACCAAACACCCCCAGACCAAGACCAGCCACCATCCAGAGATCCATAAAAATATTCAGGATAGATGAGAATATCAGCAGTCCCAACGGAATTTTGGATTCACCGATGGAAGTGAACATGGTGGAAAGAATGTTGTACATGAATAGAAACGGGAAACCCACAAAGTAGACACGCAGATACAATACGGCTTCTTCCAATATATCGGCAGGGGTCTGTAATCCGCTCATCATGAAATGGGAAAAGCAAAAGCCAAAGACACCAAGGACAACGCTTAAGATCAAAAAGCTGATCAGGGACGTTGACACAATGGTTTTCATTCTACCATAATTTTTTGCACCAAAACAGCGGCTTACAAGCACACCTGCGCCCACACCAGCACCAAGCGCCACACAAATAAAAACATTGGTCAGTGCAGCACAAGCACCAACAGCCGCAAGTGCCGAGGAGCCAACAAATTGACCAACTATTATGGAATCGGCCATATTGTATACTTGTTGAAAAAAGCTGCCAAGGATCATCGGCATCGCAAAAACAGTCAGCGCTTTAAGGGGTGGATCTGTAATCAAATATTCATCTTTCGACACGATTATATTCCTTCCCAAAATCGTTTATCGCAAATTTTATCGCAAGTCAAGAAATTAGTGCAGCATTCAAACGGCATCTTTGCGATATGCGATCCACCGCTGCTGCATTAAAAAGTTGAATTGCTATCAGTTGAAGCGTTAAGTCTCCACACCCTCGAACTGGCTGTTGTAGAGCTTGGCGTAGAAGCCGCCCTGCGCCAGCAGGGTATCGTGGTCGCCCTGCTCCACGATGCGGCCGTCCTTCATCACGAGGATGACGTCGGCCTCCCGGATGGTGGAAAGGCGGTGTGCCACGATGAAGCTGGTGCGGCCCTGCATCATCCGGGCAAAGGCAGCCTGGATGCGCACCTCGGTGCGGGTGTCGATGGAGGACGTGGCTTCGTCCAAAATCAGCATCGGCGGCAGGCAGAGCATCACGCGGGCGATGCACAGGAGCTGCTTCTGCCCCTGCGAGAGCTGGCCGCCCGATTCGCTGATGACTGTGTTGTAGCCGTCCGGCAGACGCTTGATGAAGCTGTGCGCGTGGCTGGCCTTGGCGGCGGCGATGATTTCCTCATCCGTCGCGTCCGGCTTGCCCATGGCGATGTTCTCCCGGATCGTCCCTGCTTTCAGCCATGTGTCCTGAAGCACCATGCCCACGCTCCTGCGCAGCTCGCCCCGGTTCATTTTCTGGGTGTTTACTCCGTCCAGAAGGATTTCGCCCCCGTCCGGGTCGTAAAACCGCATGAGAAGGTTAATGAACGTGGTCTTTCCGCAGCCCGTGGGGCCGACGATGGCCACGCGCTCGCCGCCGGAAAGGGAACGGGCCACGTCGCAGGCAGCCTCTCCGGGATTCTGCAGGGCCTTGCGCCAGCCGCCCGTTCTAGCTGTGGTGGCGAGGATAAGATGGCAGTCGCCTATGGCCTCCGCGAGGGAGGAAACCACCTTCACCCTGGACAGGAGGGGCGCGCCCTTGGCTGTGGCCAGAGGAGCGGCCTTTTCGGGAATCCACATTTCCGGCGTCACCAGGGTGAGCTCGGAACAGCCCATATTGGCACAGGCCCGCACGGCCATGCCCACATTTTCGGGAAAGCGCGTATTCACCAGGACAACGCGCACGCCATCGAGAAGCATATGTTACCTCCGCGCAGCCGGGGCACAGACAGCGCGGGTCCTGCCCGGCGGAAAATCAGGCAAAAAATGACATAAGAAAGAGCATAACCTGATGGCTGCTGTCCGGAGGCAGTTTCGGGGCCGGAGCCGGCAGCCAGGGGAACCGGTACGGCAGTTCCGCAGGGTCAGGCCAGATATACTGCGCCGTGACGGCGAGCATGACGCCGCCGCAGGCCAGCTTGCACACTGTGCCGAAGAAACGCCCGACCATGCAGCCAAGAGCCGCGTGGGCAGCATCCGCCGCGTTCCTGCCTTTTATGAGCTCAAAGAGGAAGCAGCCCGTCCACGCGCCGCCGAGGGCGCCAATGAAGGCGCCGAGGCCGAAAAAAAGCGGAGCCATAAGGATAGCGCCCGCGATGGCGCCGATCACGCCGCCTATGGTGCCCGTGTTGGTCGAACCGAATTTGCGGGCGTTCACGATCTGCAGGCCGAATTCACAGAGCTCGCCCAGGATGCCTATACCGATGACGATGGCCCAGTACCACAGGGTCAGGCCGCTCTCGCCAGGGGTCAGAAAATGATAGAGCGCGACCATGCCGAGCATGACCCAGTTGCCCGGCAGTCCGAAAACATTGAGCAGGAGGACGGCGCCCAGAAGAATAAGGAATCCGCCGATGAGCATCGGCCCGAACATGGCGAAAACGGTCATGCCGCCTCCCTCGCGGGGGCGCCGGGCGGAATGAGCCGCGCGGCGCCCTTCCCGGTATCGTTACTTCTTGTTCCTGAGATCCACGAAACGGACGGCCTTGCCGTCCTTCACGGGCAGGGAATTGCTCTGGCAGAGCTCGACCTTGGGGGTGACAAGAATCTCGTCCCTGAGGCGTCTCGCGATGCGCTGCTGCAGGCCCTGCAGGACGCGCATGTCGTCCACGAAGTATTCATCGCGGATTTCAACTTTCACGCGCAGGACGTCGCCGAGGCCGTCGCTGTCGAGCTGGATGACGTAGTTCTTGCCCACTTCCTTGAACTGCATGATGACCTGCTCAATCTGCTGGGGGTACATGTTGACGCCCTTGCAGATGAACATGTCGTCGCAGCGGCCCACGATGCGGTCCATGCGGCGGTGATGACGGCCGCAGGCGCACTCGCCGGGCAGAAATCTCGTGAGGTCGCGGGTGCGGTAGCGCAGGATGGGCATGCCCTCGCGCTTGAGCGTGGTCATGACGAGCTCGCCGATCTCGCCGGGTTTCACGTGCTTTCCTGTCTCGGGATCCACGATTTCCGCAAGGTAGGCGTCCTCCCAGATGTGCAGGCCGTTCTGCTCGAGGCACTCAAAGCCGACGCTGGGGCCGTTCATTTCGGAGAGGCCGTAGGAATTGTACACCTTGATATCGAAGAGCTCCTCGATGCGCTTGCGGAATCCCTCGGTGTAGGGCTCGGCGCCGACCACGGCGATGCGCAGGGGGAGCTTGCGGGGATCCTCGCCCATCTCACGCAGGCGTTCGCCCAGGATGAGCGCGTAGGAAGGCAGAATGTGGGCCACGGTGGTGTGGAAGTCCCTGACCAGCTTGATCTGGCGCAGGGTGTTGCCGGGGCCGGCGGGAATGGTCATGCAGCCGAGGCGCTCCGCGCCGGCATGGATGCCGAGTCCGCCAGTGAAGAGGCCGTAGCCGGACATATTCTGAAAGACATCATCCTTGCGCACGCCCACCATGTGCAGGCAGCGGGCCATGAGGTCGGCCCAGACATTCAGATCATTCTGGGTGTGGGCGATAGCCACGGGCGTGCCCGTGGTGCCGCTCGAGCAGTGCAGGCGCACCAGCTGGTTGCGGGGAACGATGACCAGTCCGAGAGGATACTGGGAGCGGAGATCGTCCTTCGAAGTCATGGGGATCTTCTCGATGTCATCGAGGGTTTTGATGCTGTCAGGAGTGACGCCGGCCTCGTCAAGGCGCTTTCTGTAGAACTCGCACCCTTTGTACACGCGGGCCACCACGTTCTTCAGGCGCGCGAGCTGCGTCGCCTCAATCTGATCCCTGCTCCAGAATTCTTCCTCATCGTACGCATCGTGTTGCATCAGTGTCCTCTCCTTGCCATATCCGCCGCGGCTCACGCCGGGGATTTAGGGGGCGATGAAGAACGCCCATCCCGCTATGGCAGGAACGTGTCTTCTCTCTCTCCCGGCGGGTGATGTCGCACCCGCGCTGTTCTGCTGAAAGCTCCATAAAACGCGGAGCCCCTCTTTCCTCTTCCTGACGGCGTGTCCGATCCCGGCGCGGCATGCCGCACCAGCGAAGCAGCCTTCACGAATTGTGACTCTTTTATCCCAGAACGCACTCAGCCGCAATAAAGGAGTCCGGGCACGGGAAAAGCCCCCGGACGGGTCTTCACGGGTCCGCGCAGACTCTCCGGCATACTTTCCGGAAAATGGCAGGAAACAGGATCCAGACGCCTACTTCGCCGGCGTCACCCGCCGGAGTGAAGAATGGCGTGTCCCCAGAGGAGCCCCATGGCTCCGGCCGTCATCATTTCGCCGTACGGGGCGATGAAGGTGCCGTATCCCGAAAGATTGTTGCGCTGCGGCCCGAGGATGAAGGTGGGCTCGTACGTCCCGCCCTCGCCCGTGACCGGTCCGTAAATCACGCCGCGCTCGCTCCTGGTGTGGAACCTGTCCGCCGGCGTGAAGCTCCTGAAGTCCCGCAGATCCTCCATGAGCTCGTCGCGGCCGATTTCCCTGGTATGGCATTCGTAGAGGCCGCGCACAGTTCCGCGGTACACCAAGGCCGCGAAAAGATGCTCATTCCCGATATTGATCACCGTGATGCCCTGACGGAAGCTCCGCTGCATGACTGTCCTCTCGGAGAGCGCTCCCAGGAGCGCGGCAGTCAGCGTGTCGGCCACTGGGCCGCCGGTCTCGCGGGCCAGCGTCACGAGGCGGGTCATCTCAGCCGGAGGCTGGCGCGTCATCCAGTTGATGGGCGATGGCGTCGTCTGCAGGAGTTTCGCGAAATACTCCCTGCGCGAAGCCCTGTTGCTGCCGCGGGAAGGAATACCGTGATCCTGAACGGCCGCGAGCACGAGATGCGGCTGGGGCATGCCGGCGGAACGCAGAAAGTTGTCCCAGAACTGTGGCGAATAGTCACGGAGATCCACGGGCACGCATCCATCCGGGCAGACTTCCGTAATGACCACGCCCATCTGCCGCACCATGGCAGGGTTCCGGTCAAGGGAATCAGCGGCCGCCCTGGTAGCGTAGATATTCCGTCCGGACTTCAGGCAGGATTCCACAGCCGGAGCGAAATTGCCGCCCATCTCTGCCCCGTACAGCCACACGTCCCTTCTCAGGAGTGTCAGCTCCCGGATACGCTGGGCGATGGTCTGGGACGGCGAGGGCAGAACAAAGCGGGGCCAGTTCTCGGTATCGACACCGCTTCGCGCCAGCACCACGTCCTGGGTCACGCTGCCGATATCCAGACAGAGAACAGGACCGGACTGACGCAGGAAACGCTGAAAAACTTCGTCCATGGGAAGCCTCCTTGACGGCAGATTCGGGCGCAGCCTCCTCCGGCCCTTACGCTAATAAGGATGCGGGGCCTTCCCAGATCCCCCTGCGGTCCTCCGGAAGGCCCTCCTTCAGAATGTGCATCTGCCCACTGTGTTATACAGCCGGGGCATGGCCAGCGCAAGATAACGGCGGCCTTCCGCCGCCCGGGTTCCGCCTGGAACAGAAACGTTCCGGAGCCGCTCTCCCCGAAGGCTCTTCTTTACACCAGTTTCGTGGCCTTTTCGTGACAAAAAGAATTTTTCTGAATTTTTGCTTGCATTCTTTTCCGCTTTCCAGTAGAAGTCTTCGTGTGCGTCGGGGTGGTGGAATTGGTAGACACGCTGTCTTGAGGTGGCAGTGGCTACGCCGTGCGAGTTCAACTCTCGCCCTCGACACCATGACAATAAGAGGCTGCATCCTGAGGGATGCGGCCTTTTTTGTTTCCTTCAGAAAAGGCCGTTTTGTCCGGGAAACCGCCAGGAAAACGTCCGGCACTCCGTAAAATTTCACAAAAAAACGTGCCGGGCAGCCCGTTCCGTCTCTTTCTTCCGTGAATCCGGGCTTTCCCGTTTTTTGACATTGGGTTATATTTTGAATATTTCCCGTGTCTGTCTCTCAGCCGCAGAGGCCCCTCAGCGGCCCGCGGCTGGCCCTCACTCTTCATCTGCAACCGGGGCCTCTCGATGAACCTTTCCGATTTCATGAAAAATACAAAAACGCCGCAGGAAAAAAGCTCTACCCCTGACGGCGGTCTCACCCTGAACATGGACGCTCCCGGGGTTTCCGCGAAGAGCGCGGAGACGCGGGAAGCACAGCCCGAAGCTCCTGATCAGAAGAAGAAAAAAGGGAAAAAGGCAAAACCGCCGCGCCAGCGTCACGGCTGCCTCTGGCATTTTGTCAGCGGATTCCTCGGGCTGTTCCTCACCTGCGGCATCCTCGTCGTTGTCTGCGTCATTTTCCTCTTCGTCTGGGTTTCCCGCGATCTGCCGGAACTCGACAAGATCACGAAGTTCGACGCCTCGCAGACCACGACCATCTACGCCCGCGACGGCTCCGTTCTGGGCACACTCTCCCACGAGAAACGCTTCATCATCACGCTGAGCGACATGCCCAAATACCTGCCCATGTCGTTCCTGGCCATTGAAGACAGCTCCTTCTACGAGCATCCGGGCATCAACCCCGTAGCCATTCTGCGCGCCCTGCTGGTGAACTTCTCCCGCGGCACCAAGAGCCAGGGCGGCAGCACCATAACGCAGCAGCTTGTGAAACAGCTGCTCCTCTCTCCCGAACGCAGCTACACGCGTAAAATGAAGGAAGCCATCCTGGCCATCGAGCTGGAACACAAGCTCTCCAAGGACAGGATCCTCTCCCTTTACCTCAACTATGTTTATCTCGGCCAGCACGCCTACGGCGTTGAAGCCGCGGCCAAGACGTATTTCGGCAAACCCGCTGCCAGCCTGACTCTCGCCGAGGCGGCCATGATCGCGGGCATGCCCCAGGCGCCGAGCCGCTACAATCCTTTCCGCCATCCGGAAGCCGCGAAGCAGCGCCAGCATGAGGTGCTCGGCCGCCTCAAGACCCTCGGCTGGATTACCCCCGAGGACTACGAGAAAGCCATCAATGAGCCCCTTGTCTACTGGAGCATGCCAGAAGGACAGTCCGGCGCAGCCGAATGGTACTTCGAGGAAGCCAGGCGCCTGCTTATCGAGTTCTTCACTCCCGACAACCTCAAGGCCCTCGGCGTCGAGACCTACCGCAACGGCGAGGATTACGTCTACGAAGCCGGCCTCACCGTGCAGACCGCCATGGATCCCACCCAGCAGCAGCTCGCCGGAGAAGCCCTGCGCCGCGGACTCGAGGGCGTTGACAAGCGTCAGGGATGGCGCGGCCCCCTGCAGCATCTCAACACGGAAGATCAGAAGCAGACCTTCCTCAGCAAAAAACATTTCCAGCCCGATGATCTTCTCGGAGGAAAATGGACGCAGGCCGTTGTCACCAAAAACAACGGCAGCCTGACCGTTGATCTCGGCGACGGCTATACCGGCGTGATTTCCTCCAGCGACATGGACTGGGCCCGTCATACCTCGAAGTACGTCGGCATCAACCGCAAGGGCCGTATCGCCATCGAGGGTGACGTCATCTGGGTTTCCGCCGTTGAGAACAAAAAGCCCGTTGCCCACAAGGAAAAAGTCCAGCCCGACAAAAAGAAGGGCAAGGACAAAGAGGCAGCGGCTCCGGAACCCGAATACGTGCCCGGCAACACCATGGGGCTCAAGAGAGGCGTGGCCATTCCGCTCAGGCTCCAGCAGGAACCCCTCGTACAGGGTGCCCTCGTTTCCATCGAGCCCCAGAGCGGTGACGTGGTCGCCCTCATCGGCGGC
>ENA-ORSS01001959-ORSS01001959.1-human-gut-metagenome-genome-assembly--contig:-NODE-1959-length-19644-cov-3.078054_pt1 | contig 19644 bp, 12 predicted proteins | sample MGYA00241899_ERZ509162 | MGnify/ENA primary metagenome ERZ509162 (study PRJEB26280, sample SAMEA2338641) | human gut metagenome | biome: human gut; feature: human-associated habitat; material: faeces... | reverse complement strand
GCGCGAGATGTCCGGCAGACTTGAAGAGATGCCCGGCGAAGAGGGCTATCCCGCTTATCTCGGCAGCAGACTTGCCCAGTTCTATGAGCGTGCGGGACGTGTTATTTCCCTCGGCTCGGACGGACGCGAGGGCGCGCTCTCGGTCATAGGCGCTGTTTCGCCTCCCGGCGGCGATATTTCGGAGCCCGTCTCCCAGGCGACACTCAGAATAGTAAAGGTCTTCTGGGGACTCGACTCGGCGCTCGCATATAAGCGCCACTTCCCGGCGATAAACTGGTTGACGAGCTATTCGCTCTATGCCGACTCGCTCGGAAGCTGGTTCAACGAGAATGTCTCAGATGAGTGGACCACGCTTCGCGCAAGGCTCATGGCTCTGCTTTCCGATGAAGCTTCGCTCGATGAAATAGTTAAGCTCGTCGGTATGGACGCCCTCTCTCCGACTGACAGACTCAAGATGGAGACTGCCCGCTCAATACGCGAGGACTTCCTGCATCAGCTCGCTTTCCACGAGGTGGACACATATTCGTCCCTGCGCAAGCAGTATCTGATGATGAAGCTCGTCCTGCGCTTCTATGACGGTTCTCTCGATGCGCTCAAAAAGGGCGCGGATATTGAAAAACTCGTCTCGATACCCTCGAGAGAGAGCATTGGACGCTTCAAATATGTCCCTGAAAAGGACATTGAGGACACATATAAAACAGTCTGCGCGGCGATAGATTCCGAGATAAAAGCCGTTGTTGACGCAAGGGAGGAATACTGATGCCTAAAGAATACAGAACTATTCAGGAGGTTTCGGGACCTCTTATGCTCGTGCGTGAGGTCGAGGGAGTTAAGTATAACGAGCTCGGCGAAATAGAGCTTGCAAACGGCGAGACCCGCCGCTGCCGCGTGCTCGAAATCGACGGCACGAACGCGCTCGTTCAGCTGTTTGAAAACTCCGCCGGAATCAACCTCGCCAACAGCAAGGTGCGTTTCTCCGGCAGACAGATGGAACTCGGCGTTTCGCCCGATATGCTCGGCCGCGTCTTTGACGGACTCGGCAGACCCATAGACGGCGGCCCCGAGATAATCCCCGAGAAGAGAATGGATGTCAACGGCCTGCCGATGAATCCGGCAGCCAGAAGCTATCCCCAGGAGTTCATCCAGACCGGTATCTCCGCTATAGACGGACTGAATACCCTCGTCAGAGGTCAGAAACTGCCGATATTCTCGGCATCCGGTCTGCCCCACGCAAACCTCGCGGCTCAGATAGCGCGTCAGGCAAAGGTGCTCGGCGATAACGAGCAGTTCGCCGTTGTCTTTGCGGCAATGGGTATAACCTTCGAGGAGTCGAACTACTTTGTCGAGAGCTTCAGAAGCACCGGCGCGCTCGACAGAACCGTAATGTTCTCGAATCTCGCAAACGACCCCGCCATCGAGCGTATCGCAACGCCCAAGATGGCTTTGACCGCCGCGGAATATCTCGCATTCGACCGCGGAATGCATGTTCTTGTTATCCTGACCGATATCACGAACTACGCCGACGCGCTGCGTGAAGTTTCGGCGGCGCGCAAGGAGGTTCCCGGCCGCCGCGGATATCCCGGATATATGTACACCGACCTCGCGTCTATATATGAGCGCGCAGGCAGGCAGAAGGGTAAGCCCGGCAGCATAACGATGATTCCGATCCTCACCATGCCCGAGGACGATAAGACCCATCCCATTCCCGACCTCACGGGCTATATCACCGAGGGTCAGATAATCCTCAGCCGTGAGCTTTACAGAAAGAGCATCAATCCGCCTATCGACGTTCTGCCGTCCCTGTCCCGACTCAAAGATAAGGGTATCGGCGAGGGCAAGACGAGAGCCGACCACTCGAACACGATGAACCAGCTGTTCTCCGCGTATGCGCGCGGTAAGGACGCAAAGGAACTCATGGTTGTTCTGGGCGAGGACGCGCTGACGGATATGGATAAGCTTTATGCAAAGTTTGCGGACGAATTCGAGAAGGAATATGTCTCGCAGGGCTTTGACACCGACCGCAGCATCGAGGACACGCTCAACATCGGCTGGAAGCTGCTCTCGATTCTCCCGCGCAGCGAGCTCAAGCGCGTCAGCGACGAGTTCCTCGACAAGTATTACGGCAAGTTCTGAATCCATATGGGAAGAAGTGATAGACTATGGCGGTAATGAACGTGAACCCCACGCGAATGGAGCTTACAAACCTCAAGCGCAAGCTTTCCACGGCGCGCAGGGGACATAAGCTGCTCAAAGACAAGCGCGACGAGCTCATGCGCCGCTTCCTCGATCTCGTAAAAGAGAATAAGGCTCTTCGCATCCGTGTGGAAGAGGGGATAAAGCAGGCGAACGTCAACATGGAGATAGCCAGAAGCGCCATGAACGACAAGAGCTTGAGCGTCGCGATGATGCTCCCCACGCAGGAGATGAGCCTCGAGAGCTCGGAGAAAAACGTGATGAGCGTTATGATTCCGGTTTTCGATGTTCAGTACAAGACTGCCGACAGGAACGACATCTATTCCTACGGAACGGCGTTCACCTCGGCGGAGCTTGACAATGCGGTCAGCGCGCTGTCGGAGATAATGCCCGATATGCTGAGACTTGCGGAGATCGAGAAGTCGTGCCAGTTGCTCGCGGGCGAGATAGAAAAAACGCGCCGCAGAGTCAACGCCCTTGAGCATGTTATGATCCCTCAGTATGAGGAGACGATAAAGTATATCTCGATGAAGCTCGACGAAAACGAGCGCAGCACAACAACGCGCTTGATGAAGGTCAAGGATATGATGCTCGAACAGGCGCACCACTACGACGACCCGTTCGGAATGGAAGCGTGAAAAGCACAAATCTGTTGACAAACATCGGATAATACAATATAATAATAACCGCCGGAAAAGCCTCCGGCGGTCATTATTAATATGCGGGCGTGGCGAAATCGGCAGACGCAAGGGACTTAAAATCCCTCGGTGGTGACACCGTACCGGTTCAAGTCCGGTCGCCCGCACCATGAAAAAAGCATTTGCGGTTGCAAATGCTTTTTTTCAGTGAAATTCGTTCCTTTGAACGAGTGAAATATCTTCGATGTGAAATATTTGCTCCGCAAATGTGAAATACGCCTGCGGCGTGTGAAATCGCTGCGGCGGTGAGGCTTTGTTTCACATTCACTTGATGCGAAGCGTCAAATTCACAATTTGCAGAGCAAATTATTTCACTGTGAGCGAAGCAAACAGCAACATTTCGGAGCGCAAGCGACATCATCGGGCGCACAGCGTCGGCGTCATTGAACAATGTTCGGATTTAGGATATACTGTCTATATAAACAGGTGATACGAATATAAAAGAAAAATAAACTTGCAGAATTATCTGTGACCTTCTCCGTTCAGATTATTAAACTTGTAAAAGGCCTGAAATAAAAGCACGAAACCGTGATTTCCAACCGGTTCGGCCGTTCCGGTATCTATTTCGGCGCGAACACCCGGAAGTCGGAGCCGATAGGGGAGTAATGCGTCCTAAAAGGCAGCGTCAATGCTTTAAATTGAAATTCTGACATGCTTTATCCCGATGCGGTTATGCACTGCATCGGGATTTTTCGCGCAATAATTTGTATTTTCCCGCCGCCAAATAAAAATCGAGCGGCCGCCGAAGCGACCGCTCTTTTCAGTGTTCCGAGAGATTAGCTTTCTTCTTTCTTCTTTTTCTTGCTGACAACAGTGCCTATCGCAGCACCGCCGCCGATTACCAGAGCTGCAGCCCAGAGGAGTACGTTAGTCGTATCACCTGTGTCGGGTACGTCGGTTGCGCCGGGCTTGTCAGACGTGCCGGGCTTGTCGGGTGTACCGGGCTTATCGGGTGTATCGGGCTTGTCGGGTTTCGGGATGTCGGGCGGGGTGGGCTTGTCGCCCTCGGTGCCGTCGGACTCGAATATGGCTTCGAGTATAACGTTCTCTGCGGGCATTTCGAAGGTGGCAATGCTCTTGTTCTCTAACTCAACGCCGCCCTTGACGACCTTCCACTCCTTGAACTTGTAGCCGGGCTTCGCAATGGCAACAACCGTTACCTTTGTGCCTGCCTCGGAGTAAGGCGGATATGCAACGCCCACGCCGTTTCCGTCAGTCTTGACCAATACGAAATGTATGTCGCGCTTAACGTTCATGTCGTCATCGTTCGGAGCGTCCTTGATTTCCGCAAAGATAGCCTTAACGGTGACATCCTCATCGGGCATAACGAACTTGTTGTCCTTTATCTCGACATTGCCTCTGATGACCTGCCACTCCTTGAAGTAGTAGCCGTCATTGCCCTTGGCGGTGAGAACTATCTCGGTGCCTGCGATAGCATCGGTTGCGGAAGCGGAAGCGGAAGCGGTGCCGTTCTTATCAGTCAGAACAACGATCTTGTGCTCTGCGGCGAATATGGCCTTAACTTCAACATCCTCGTCGGGCATTATGAACTTGTTGTCCTTTATCTCGACGTTGCCCTTAACAACCTGCCACTCCTTGAAAGCATAGCCTTCCTTGGGGGTAGCGGTGAGGGTTATCTCTTCGCCGTTAAGAGCCTTTTCTTTGTCGGCGGAAGCGGTGCCGTTGCCGTCGGTTGTAACCTTGATGCTGCTCTCTTTGACGAAGATAACTCTGATAACAACATCTCTGTCGGGCATGATGAACTTGTCGCTCGCTATAGTGACCTTGTCGACGCCTTCTTCAACGACCTCTTCCCAACCGTAGAAGATCCAGCCGCTGTCGGGCTCTGCATGAAGGGTTATCTCCGTGCCCGCAACAGCGGTCTTGGGGACGGAATAGGTCTTGCCCTTGCCAACGGGGATTATCGTGATGCTGTGCTCCTCGGGGATCTTCTCGAAGACCGCATTGATAACAACGTCCGTGTCGGGCATAACGAACTTGTCGTCTGCTATCTCAATCTGACCCTCAACAACTTCCCACTTCAGGAATCTGAAGCCCTCGGTGGCTTCTGCGGTAAGGGTGATTTCCGTGCCTGCGAAAGCGGTTTCCGCGGATGCGGATGCAGTGCCGTTTTCGGTTGTAACGGTGATTGCGTGTGCAACGGGATCAACTTCGGGCTGATCGGGATCTGCGGAGACTGTGAAAACCAGTCCGAACAGCATGAGGCAGCAAAGCAGCATGCTTAAAATTCGTTTTTTCATTTTTTTTGTTCCTCCGATTTGTATTTTAGTTTTTCCCTCCTTTATTTCTTGGAAGGACTTTTTTGTTCCGGCAAAAGCCGGTCTGACCTATGAGCTTTTACAGACCATATATCACCGCCCTTTTAAAACGCAAAAAACCGGGGACAGCGCAAAATAGCCTGTCTCCGGCATAGTTCTGTTTATTTTGTTATGCAAAAAGACCTGTTGCTGCAGCAAAAGGGCAGAACGATTCACTCGGCTCTCGCCGAGGAAAATATCCGTCCTACCGTAGTCTGTCATTGCAAGATCCTCCGTCCGTTTTTTGGGTACCGCAACCCGCGGGGTAGGGGGGTATCGAATGAAGCAGATTATACTTTTGGTGATTTCCAAGATATATTATACCATCTGTAACAGAAAAGCGCAAGTATTTTTGCGGATTCTGTATATTACCCCATATAATATTCGCACGCAAAAAAATCGACATAAAGCAGATACTTTTATCTGCAAAGAGCGACGGCGCAGTTAAAGTTGAGCTTGAAAGATGCGCGGACAGCCTCGCAAAGGCGGTCACGAATGCCGCCACGGTCATTGCGCCGGACAGCGTCGTGGCGTTCGGCTATATGTTTGAGAACGATATATTTGACCTTTTCGCGAAGCGGTGCGCGCAGTATTATTCCGGCTTCGGCTGTCGCAGTCTCGCGCCCGGGCGCGTCCGCGTCGATACCGACGCTCGACGAAGTAAAGAAATTTCTCGAAGAGCGCGGCGAGAGCCTGATGTGAAGCTTTGATAATATGTCCGGAATGCTTAGGTGTTCCGGATTTTTTATATTTTGACATCGGTGGTATAATAATATTCGGAGCGCACCGCGCTATCAAACAAAAAGGCGGAAGCCTATGACAAAACTCAGCTCAAAAACAAAAGGTGTTTTCTATATAATTTTGGCGGCGTTCGGCTTTTCGCTGATGTCGATGTTTATCAAGCTCGCGGGAGATCTGCCATCGTTTCAAAAGGCGTTTTTCAGGAATTTTATCGCGCTGATTTTTATTTTTATCATGGTGCTGCGCGATAAAACAGGATTCGTGCCCGCGAAAAAGAATATCCCCGATCTTTTCGGACGCTGCTTTTTCGGCACTCTCGGCATGCTGTGCAACTTCTACGCGATAGGTAAACTCAACCTGTCGGACGCGAATATGCTCAACAAACTCTCGCCGTTTTTTGCGATAATATTCTCTGTAATTCTGCTCAAAGAGCGCCCGAGCATAGTTCAGATAGCGGGCGTGTGCGTTGCGTTCGCAGGCAGCATGTGCATCATAAAGCCGGGGTTTGACAATCCCGAAGTGCTCGCGGCTGTTGCGGGGCTTCTTGGCGGAGCGGGTGCGGGAATAGCCTATACTTTCGTGCGCCGCCTCGGCTCAAGAAAAGAGGACAGCAAGCGGATAATCTTCTGGTTCTCCGCGTTTTCGTGCGCGCTGTGCCTGCCGTTTATGATAGCGGACTACAAGCATATGAGCGCTATGCAGCTTATTTATCTCGTCCTCGCGGGGACTTTCGCCTGCGTCGGTCAGATAGGAATAACTCGGGCGTATATCTGCGCGCCGGCGAAGGAGATTTCGGTCTATGACTACACGCAGGTGCTCTTCGCCGCGGCGCTCGGATTTTTCGTCTTCGGCGATGTGCCGGATGTCCTGAGCGTTATAGGCTATGTCCTCATCTGTGGCGCGGGAGTGGGGATGTTCGTATATAACAAGTGCAGAACGGCATAAAAAACAGAGCAGGTCATCGGATATCCGGTGACCTGCTTTTTAAATTTATTCCGAAAATTCTGCAATGACTGCGAGGAAAACTTCTCCGTAGCGCTGTGATTTTGCCTGACCGACTCCGGAGACCTCAATAAATTCCTCCTGCGTTTTCGGCTTGAGGCGGCACATATCGATGAGCGTCGCGTCGGTGAAAACGACATAAGCCGGTATGCTCTGGCGCATGGCGAGACTTTTTCGCAGATCTTTGAGCGCGGCGAGGAGCTTTTCGTCCGCCGGCGGGAGCGGAGCGTCTTTTGCGGCGGCAGCTTTCTTTTTCTGCGGTATCTCGAGCATCATGCGCAACGTCTCCTGACCCGTCAGAACTCCGCGGCTCTTCGGCGCGAGTTTGAGTATCGGGTATTCGTCGCCCTGTGCGGTCATGTATCCGTTTTCGCAGAGATGGTCGATGATGTCGCGCAGCCGCTTTTCAGGGCAGTCCGCCATTATGCCGTAGGTAGATTGCCTGCTCAGCCCGGCGGATATCAGCCGCTCGTTTTTGCTCCCGCGCAGGACATCGCAAATTACTTTTTTGCCGTATCGCTGACCCGTCCGTGCGACGCATGACATTATCTTCTGCGCGTCAACCGTGATATCTGTGTTCTCGTGATTCGAGAGGCAGTTGGAGCATTTTTCGCACCGCTCGGGGCCCTTGTCGCCGAAATATTCGAGTATGAATTTACGCAGGCACTTGTGTGTCGTGCAGTAAAAAGTCATCTGCTTGAGCCGCTCTCTGTCGCGCCGTCTGACCTCTTCCTGTTCGTCCTCGGTGAGGTCGGGGTTCGGCTCGGAGTTGTTTATTAAGAACTGATTCGTCCGCACGTCCTTTGCGCTGTAGAGCAGAATGCAGTCCGCACTCCTGCCGTCGCGCCCGGCGCGTCCCGCCTCCTGATAGTAGCTCTCCATATTCTTCGGCATGTTGTAGTGGATGACGAACGAGACATTCGATTTGTCGATCCCCATGCCGAAGGCGTTTGTGGCGACCATTATCGTCGCGCGGTCATAGACAAAATCGTCCTGGTTGCGCCTGCGTTCATTTTCATCAAGCCCCGCATGGTAGCGGGTAGCGGCGAATCCGTTTTTTTGAAGCAGTTCGCACACTTCCTCGACCGCCTTGCGCGTCGAGCAATAAACTATGCCGGATTCATTCTTGCGCTCTTTTATCAGCTTCATCAGCTCGATCGATTTGTTCTTCGGCTGCATGACGGAAAAGAACAGGTTCGGCCTGTCGAAGCCCGTTGTGACAACGAGCGGGGAGACGAGCCTGAGCAGCGTTTTTATATCATCTCTGACGGCTCCCGTGGCGGTAGCGGTAAATGCGCCGACAACGGGACGGGAGTTAAGAGCGTCGATAAAATCGGGTATTTTCAGATAGCTCGGGCGAAAATCCTGACCCCATTGCGAGACGCAGTGCGCCTCGTCGACCGCGACCATGGATATATTGAGATTGCGGCATATTCCGAGAAAAGCGGGCGCGCAGAGCCGCTCCGGTGCGACATAAATTATTTTATATTTGCCGCTCTCCGTGTTTTGCAGCACTTTAAGATACTGCGCGTGGGTCAATGAGCTGTTTATGTATGCGGCGGCGACGCCCGACTGGACGAGCGCGCTGACTTGATCTTTCATCAGAGAGATGAGCGGGGAGACGACAATAGTGATGCCGTCAAACATGAGTGCGGGCACCTGATAGCATATCGACTTCCCGGCGCCCGTGGGCATGATGCCGAGAACATCGCGCCCGCCGAGCAGGCTGTCCGTTATTCTGTCCTGCCCCTCGCGGAAAGAATCGTGGCCGAAATATTCTTTTAATACGCTGAGCTTGTCCCTCACCGTTTGCACCTCAACAGAAATATTTATAAAATTAATTATACTCTGCGGCGCGAAAAACATCAAGAAAATAAAAATAACGGCGGGCGAAAAATCGCCGACCGCCTGAAATATTTATAACGCAGCGTTATCAATCAAATAACCAAAAGACTGAATTCTTTTCGTTATTTATCCGCCGCTCTGCCTGCAAAATGCCGCCTGCGGGTGCACAAAACGGAGATAATCCGACCGCAGGGGAAAGACGATGCACAAAAGGTGGAAAAAAAGGCATCCCCGGCTTTTGCGGACAGGCTTATGGCGGTCCCCATCAACGATTAATAACGCTGCGTTAATAATTAAAGTATATCATTGAAAAATATATTTTGCAATGTCGATTTTTGCCAAAAAGCCGCAGACAAAACGGGCGTAATATAGCCCGAACATGCAAAAGCAGCCGCGCGGGCGACTGCTTTGCTTTAAATCTGATTTATTCCGCGGCCTTCATCGTCAGCTCGAGTATGCGCTTGACGCTTGTCTCGAGGTCGGCGCGGGTTATCTTGCCGTTTTCAAAAGCGGCTTTCAACTCCTCGGGCTCGCCGTCGCCCATCTTGACATCGTTGCCGGCGAGAACCTCGTCGGAGTGGTTGCTGTGGACGCCCCAGTCTGTTGTGACCATGCCCTTGAAGCCCCACTCGTTGCGGAGCATCTCGGTGAGCAATTCATGGCTCACCGAAGTGTGGCAGCCGTTGATGAGATTGTAGGAGGACATAATTGTCCACGGGTCAGCCTCTTTGACGCATATCTCGAAGCCGCGCAGATATATCTCTCTGAGCGCGCGTTCGGAGACTCTGGAATCGCATTCAAAGCGGTTCGACTCCCTGTTGTTGCAGGCAAAGTGCTTTACAGATGCGGCGATTTTCTGCGACTGGATGCCGCGCACGTCGGCGGCGCAGCACTTTCCGGCGAGGAGGGGATCCTCGGAGAAATACTCGAAGTTTCGTCCGCACAGGGGATTGCGGTGGATGTTCATCGCGGGCGCGAGCCACACGCCGAGATTGTTTTCTCGCAGCTCCGCGCCGCCTGCCGCGCCAACTTCTTCAATGAGTTCCGTGTTCCATGTGCACGCGAGAAGCGTTGCGCAGGGCCATGCCGTTGTGGGCACGCCCGTTGAAGCGTTGAGGCGCAGACCCGCAGGCCCGTCAGCAGTCGGGACGGGCGGCACATCGAGGCGTTTCATGCCGCCGAACGCGCCTGTGTTGCAGACTCCGGGCTGATTCTGATGCCCGCCGACAAAGTCGATAAGCTCGTCAACGGTGAACTGCTTTATAAATTCGTCGAGCGTTATATTTTCGCCGACTTCGTCAAACATGATCGTATCTTTGGGCGCGGTCGCTTCGATGGGAGCGTGCGTGCCATGAGTGTAAACAGGTTCGCCCGTCGGGAGATTTTCAAAGCTGCCGTCCGCGAGCAGACGCTTTTCGAGCTTGAACGGTCTGCAGAGCGGCTTTGATTCTTTTGTGATTATATCCTCGCTCAGCACGAAGTCGTAGCGGAGCTTTTCTGTCGCTCTGACGGAATTTCCGAGGTAGAACGAGTATGTGCCTTTTTCGAGCACGAATGCTGATTTCTTTATCTTGCCGAGATCGTCGAAGCTCGCCATGTCGCCGATATCAAAGCTCAGCGCGATTGCCTCGGACTCACCGGGGGAGAGAAGCTTCGTCTTTTTGAACGCGGCGAGCTCTTTTGCGGGCTTGCCGAGCTTGCCCTGCGGCGCGCTGTAATAGAGCTGAACGACCTCTTTGCCGGGCACTTTGCCGATGTTTTTGACCGTCACCGCGGCGACTATCTTTCCGTCGCTCTCGCCGCAGAATGCGCCGCTGAACTCGAAATCAGTATAAGAGAGACCGAAACCGAACGGATAGCGAACTTTTTCGGCGGCGCCGGGAATCGTCTCGAAATAGCGGTAGCCAACATATATATCATCGAAATAATCGAGATGCTCGAAGCCTGTCAGAAACTCCTGCGCATTTTGATATGAGTCGTAGGAGTCGGGGATAGTGTCCGCCAATTTGCCGGAGGGGTTGACATCGCCGCAGATAATGTCTGCAATCGCCATGCCGCCCTCGAGCCCGCCCTGCCAGCCGGAGATTATCGCGCCGACTTTTTCATTGTCCGCGAAATACTCGCAGTCAACGACTGCGCCGGAGTTGAGGACTATGACCGTGTTCGGGAACGCCGCAGCGACTCGGTCGATGAGGCTCTTCTCCGTGTCCGAAAGGTAGTAGTCGCCGGGGATAGCCTTTCTGTCAACGCCCTCTGCGGAGAAGCGGCTGAGGGTTATTATCGCGATATCCGCGTTCGCGGCTGCCTCCGCTATGAGCTCGTCGGGCATATGCGCCTCGGCAACATGCATGCTCGCGAAGGTGTCGTAGATTATATCGTCTTTCTCTTTGCAGAAGGACATGGCGTTGACCTTGTCCCATATCTTCTCAATCTGGGCGCGGGTCGGGATGCGCTTGCTCGCCTCCTTGACGTATTCTTTGTAGAACTCGACGGTTGGTTTGAACACGCTGACCTTGCCCTCGGCTTCCTTCTGACTGAATCCGTCATAGACATTGCGGATGTAGGCGCAGAAAACGTCGCCGCTTCCGCCGCCGCCCTTTATGTATTCGATAGTCGCCTTGCCGAAGAGTGCGACTCTTGTTCCGCGCGTGAGCGGCAGAGTGTGAAGCCTGTTTTTGAGCAGAACCATACCCTCGCCGGCGGCTCTTCTCGAGAGCGCGGCGTGCTCGGGCGAACCCGTGACCTTTCTGCCGTCCGTGCCGAGCGGGATGCAGGGCTGATATCTGAATCTTGCGTATTTGTCCATAGCTGTTCTCCATCCTTTATTTGAATTTATTTAAGCTCACCTTGTGTTATTCTGTCGATGAAAATGCATTCCGACTCATACGAATCCGGCTTGTTTTCGTCTATTATAATCAGTCTGCCGCCGCGTTTGTCGCCGTAGGAGTGGTAACCCGCGCCGGGGGTCTGAACGAGCTTTATGCCGTCGACTTCCATTGTGAATGTGTTCACATGGTCGTGGCCGAAGAATGCGGCGACTATATCGCCCGTTCTCTTCCAGCGCTCGAATTCATCGCCGTTTTCGAGCGGCGGGCATGGGGATTCGTGAATCTCGCCCTCGAGCAGTGCGCCGTCCGGGACGGAGTAGTGCTGCGCGCCGAGGCTGTATTTGCCATCCGGGTCTTTTTTCAGGTTGTTATATTCCTGAATGACGGGAATATGCTGAAACAGCAGCGATGGCACGGCTTTTCCGCCGTTCTGCGCCTTGAGTTCGGCGGCGCGTCTTTCGTACCATGCTATCTGATCTTTTTTTACAAAGCCGTATCCGGCGTCGTCTATAACATTGAACTCATCGTCCCTGACATAGTCGCCCGAGTCGATGCACCAGATGTTCCAGGCGATATGCTTGCCGTCGGAAGACAAAATAGGCAAACTGCAATTCGCGCAGCCGGAGACATCCTCGTCGTTCATCGTGCTCCTGAAATTCTCGTATTCGGCGTATATACAGATCTGATTCTCTTTCGCGAGAAACGGCAATTTGGGCTGAGCCTCGGCATCGTGATTGCCGAAAACTATGGCGAGCGGGATATTTTTCTCCGCAATCGGCGCGACTATCTTTTTGATAGTATTATACATATATTCATATGTGAACTCCTGCCAGTAGCCGCTGATGTTGTCGCCGCCGAAAACGACAAGATCGGGATTTGCAATTTCGATGCATCGGCGAATGACATTTATCGTCTCTTTGCTCTTATTTATCGGTATCTGCCTGTCCTCTTCGTCGTCCATCTCCGGGTCGACTTCGTGGATATCAGTCAGATGCAGAATGCGGAATTTTCCGTCCGCGCCGAAGCGCAGGGGAGCCTGCTTTTCTTTTATATATTTCTTTGAATCCGGCAGCCCTTTTGCCATGCTGTTCCCTCCGATATTTGATACTGAAATTATATACTTGCTTCGACACTGTGTCAATAATTGTGTTGCATTCGCGATTCTGCGTTGTTTACTGTGCATAATTTAAAAAGTCCGTTTTTGGCAAAAGTGCATATTGCGAAAAACAGAACGCGGTGATATAATTGATTTAATAACACGGTTTTCTAATTTGCAGATGAGGGGCGCGCTTTTTGAAAAATACACTTGATTCATCCATAGTCAAGCTGACGAATTACCGCTCTGTGTGGGGATACATACACAAAAACAAGCAGGCGACAATTCCGCAGATAGCCAAAAGCATCGGACTGAGCCTGCCGACCGTGACGCGAGCTATTGATTACGGTGTTGCGGAGGGAATTATTAATCCGGACGGAGTTATAGGTGCGGAACGCGGGCGCAAGGCGCAGGTATATAAGCTTAACGCGGACTATATGCATTTTCTGCTGATTTATCTTGACTCCGATGTTCTTTCATACAGAATCCATGATTTCAAAAGCCGTACTATCGGCAGCGGAAATATACCGATTTGTGACGAAAAAGTACTTTCTACGCTTGAGAATCTTGTTATGACAAGCGTTGCGGCCGATCCGCTCATAGCCATGACGGCGATAGCCGTTTCGGGCGTTGTCTGCAAGGGTGTTGTTATGGACTCGGCGGCATTCCCGTCGCTCAACCATATCGATGTTGCAAAGAGGCTGAATGAAAAATTCGGACTGACGGTTCTTATTGACAACGACCTGCATGTCGCAACGAATGTGGCAAGAAAATATTCAAATTATAAGGAGGGCATAACCGTCCTCTATGCCTACGGCAAGCACAAGAGCGGCTCGGGAATAATCGCAAACGGCGAGGTGCTCTGCGGCGCGTCGGGCGCTGCCGGCGAGGTCGAAAACATCCCGCGGCACACTCCGGACATTGAATCTGAGCGCATAGCTTTTTGCAGCGAACGCCTCCAGACGATAATCGCGCTGATGAATCCGGGCAGGGTAGTTATATATGAGCTCGATGAGGGCATGGATACGGACAAGCTCATAGGCTTGATAAAGAGCAAAATGAAGCCTTATCTTCTGCCGGAGTTCAAGCTCGGTCGCGATTTCTTTGAGGACTGCTTCCTCGGGCTTAGCATCGTGTGTGAGGTTGGGATAAAACAGAGCCTACGGGAGAGACTTGATTTTTAAACAACGAGGGGAATTTTAACAATTCCCCTTATATCTCAAATAATTAACAACACTTATTTAAGATATAACTTTACTTATTTGTAGATATAGTGTATAATATCCGCGAGGGTTCTGAATTATTTTATGAATAGTGCGGTACTTTGTCGGCTCTGCATATTAAAAGCTGAATTTATAACTTAACGTTATAATATAAATTACTGCAAAGGAGGAGAAAAAAAGAAGCAAAGAATAACAATGTCTATAATGTTTTTACAAAACGAAAGGAGAACAGAGTAAATGAAAACATTTAAAAAAGCGCTGAGCGTTATACTTTGCCTGTGCATGATAATGTCCGTTATGGCGGCAGGGCTCAATGCCTTTGCGCAGGAGGAAGCGACCGCAGCGCTTGACGGCGCTGTCAGCGAAGCGGCTGCTCTTGCCGTATCCGATCCTACGGACGAAAAACCCGACGTTGACGCTATGGAGCGCACCAAGGTTAAGTATCCCATCGGCGCTTCCAAGAAGGCTGTCAACAGGTCTATCGGCAGAGTTGAAGATATTCTTTTCACTATTTTGAAGGTTCCCGAGGGCGGAGTTCCCCAGGTGCTCAACGAGAAGGTATATACCAATGAAACCGTAGCTCTTGTTGCAAAGAAGCTGTTCCCGCTTGTCGGCGGACTCAGCAGCCTTGTTGCAAAGGGACCCAAGGACCTTGCCGCAAAGCTTGACAAGGAGACCTGCGCGGGTGCTATCGCGGCTCTTAACGCCGCAGCGGCCACGCTCGGCGCGGACGGCAAGCCCGTAGACAAGCTTGAAGCATGGCAGTATCTCACTGTTGTTGACGGCGACTTCGGTTTCGCTAACGGCGACAAGGAGGGCTTCCTCGACGCTGTTGCGTCGCTGTTCAGACCCCTTTCGCTGCTCACTACCGTTGTTTCCTTTGAGAACACAACCAGCTTATTTTACGGTCCGCAGCTGGGCATATACGAGGATCTCATCCCCATATTTGAGGCTCTCGGCATAAAGGACTTTATGACCTCCGACGAGTACACCGCATATGTTAAGAAGGGCGCCAACACAAACGAGAAGATGGATCGCCGTATCCGCGGCATCATCACTCCCATATTCACTCTTGTTGACGCAGTTGCCTCTGCGGAATCCCCGGTCGACGAGGTTCTGAAGATTCTCCCGAATCTTGCCTCCGCTATTGACACGGGACTTATCGACACTCAGATACACAGTATGCTGGGCAAAATCAGCTTGGGTATCGGCAACAGCGTTAAGGTTGACCTCACCACCGGCGGCATATACGATATGATCGCCCCCAAGCTCAAGGACATCGAACTCCAGGCCGCCAAGGTTGACGAAAACGGCGAGGAGACCGCCCCCGCAGTCACTCTTACAATAAACCTTGACAAGGAGAAGTTTGCGGCTGCAATAAAGGATATCGCCGCCTGCGGAGTCTTCACCGCAAAAGAGAGCGCAGCCAAGACCAGAAACTGGTTTGTCGGCATCGAAGGCGACTCGGCGGATGCGTTTGTCGTTCTGTTTAGATATCTCCATTCCGAGCTTACCGAGGAGAACAACGCTGTGGCGATAAAGACCGCTGTTGCAGCTCTCGACATGAACGCCTCGCAGAAAATTGTTGTCAATTTCCTCGTTTCCTCCGTGCTCTCGTCCTCTGCTGACGGAGCGCTCAGAACCATAGTTGCTCTTCTTCCGCTTGCAAAGACCGGCGTGAAGATAGCAGCCCGCTTCGGCGCGTTTGATAAATAAGCTTTAATTTGCAAAACACAATTTCATAAAAGCAAGGAGCGGCGGAGCGTCATAAGGCGTTCCGCCGTTCTGTTGTCAATCACAAATCAAATTGTTAAATCAACTAAAAATAAAGCTGTTTTTTCGGCATTTCGTACAGGCCGCCGCTCTTGTTTTTTATTTCTTGTTATGTTAAAATCAATTCGTATGAAATACATTTTTGGAGGTCTTTCTATGAAAAAATGGCGAGTAGGTATTATCGGTGTCGGCGGAATATTCAACGGCGCTCACCGCGAGCACTATCTTAAAGACGATCGACTTGAGGTTGTCGCGCTCTGCGACATAATCGAGGAGAGGGCGGTCGAGTGCCGCGACGGTTTTTTCCCCGACGCGAAGGTATATACCGATTTCAACGAGCTGCTCAAGGACGAGACGATAGACTCTGTCGATATCTGCACCCCGAACTATCTCCACTCGATAATCGCGGTTGCCGCTTTCAAGGCGGGCAAGCACGTTTTCTGCGAGAAGCCGGACGCTGTCAATGTCGAAGAGGTCATGAAGATGAATGACGCCGCTAAGGCTGCGGGCAAGACGCTCATGGTCATGAGAAACAACCGCTTCACCGACGCGTCTAAGCTTGCGAAGAAGTTCATTGACGACGGCAAAATGGGCGAGATATACTGCGGACGCTGCGGCTGGCAGAGGAGACGCGGAATCCCCGGAAAGGGCGGCTGGTTCACCACCAAGGCGCAGTCCGGCGGCGGTCCGCTCATCGACCTCGGCGTTCACATGATAGACCTTGCGATATGGCTCATGGGCAACCCGACTCCAGTCGCCGTGACCGGCAGCACATACTGCAAGTTTGCCGACAACGACGTCAGCGACTCCGTGAACTCCGACTTCGGCGACAAGGTCGAGGACGGCACGTTTGACGTTGAGGATCTTGCGATGGGCACTATCCGATTCGATAACGGGGCGCAGCTCCAGATAGAGTTCAGCTGGGCGTCGAACGTCAAGAAAGAGACGCGCTTTGTCGAGCTTCGCGGCACGAAGGCGGGACTCAATTGGCAGGACGGTGAGGTCGAGTTCTACACCGAGGAATACGGCAAGTGCCTCGATGTTATCCCGACTAACTACGCTACCGACAGAGAGCACGCGAGAAACCTCAGGCACTTCTACGATGTGGTTATCGAGGGCGCCGAGCCGTGCTTCAAGCCGCAGCAGGGAATTGATATGATAAAGATTCTCTGCGCAGTTTACGAGTCCGCAAGGACGGGCAGAGAAGTAGTGCTTTAAAAAATGTTTTAAACAGCTTTGGGGAAAAGAGAAATTTTGGCTGATATGTGGGAATATCAATCGACAGCGTTGCGGTTGATATTCCTACTGAAAGCGCATTTTGTGAAAAGAGGAGAATGAAATGAAATCTAAATACAAAAAGTCAGTTTTGTTTTTGCAGGAAGTAGTTCTGCTTGCAATCGGCATAGGAATGGCGCTGCTGTTTTGGCGCGGACGCTATGATACCGACAGCTTTAAAAGGACGCTTGTCGGCGGAATCGGACTGATGATTGCTTTCTTTGCGGTCTTTTTTGCTGAGTATTTTAACCGATATGTTGAACTCGGTGAGAGCTGCGCAAAATTCAATTCATTCAGAGTCACAAAGGGCAAAAAGGCGATGAATATGAATGTGAGCTACGAAAATATTCTCGCCATAGATTCAAAGCGGATGCCCCTTTTCGGAATCTATAAAGTTGTGGTGCGTGCAAAGAATATGCCGGGCAGCATACCGATTACTCCGGTCATGTCGCATTATTGGAAGCTTGTTACTCAACTTTGCGATTTGGCGAAAAAATATAACCCGCATGTCAATATAAGCGATGATCTTCTTGAAGAGATCGAAAAAAAGCGGGGTAAATAAAATGAAGAAAGTCAGAAATAAGAAGAAAACTATAGCATATATAATTATCATTCTGGCGGTGATTCTTTGCGACTTCCTGTATGCAATACTGTATTTGAAAGGTATCATTCCGCCAAAGTTTAATTACATACCTGAATGTATACTTCTGTTAGGCGTCTCGGCGATTTGTGCCGTGAAATTCAAAGACAGGAACAGTCAGAATAACATTTGATATCGAGAAGTCTCCCCGCATCTCAGTGTGCGGGGAGTTTTGCGCCGATAAAGTTTTGCTTGTTGTAGGGGTCGGCGACTCGACGACCCTATGCCGCCAACGGCGGCACGGAGTTTGGACAATGCTTTTTCGAGTCATTACAAATAGAAAAAACTATTGCTTTGTGCTGACTTCGTCAGCAGTGGGTCGGCGAGGTCGCCGACCCCTACAAGAGCGCGTAGTGTATATTATGTGGTAATATATTTTGCTCCGAGCTATTTAATGGTGCTCAGTATTCGGTCTTTGCTCAATAAACAAGAGCGGGTAAAGTGCATTTAAAAACGCAAAATGATAAACCAAAAGGTCACAATCCGCATTGCCTGCAAATTGTGACCTTTTTTATTTGCTGTTTTGTCTGCGCCGAGAATTATTTCTTCGACTTCTTGTCGTATCTTCCGCCGAGTCTTTCTTCGGCTTCGGCGCGGGTTATTTTGCCGCTGTTGCAGTCCGCCATGGTCTGAACATCCTTGTCGGTGAGCTTGTAGCGGGTCCAGATGACATAGGCTATGGCGTAGCCTATCGCCGTGAACATAACATAGATGAACCACAGAACGGCCTTCGCGTGGTCTGTCTGAGTGACACCCTGGAGGTCTGCGAAGTTCTGCGCTCCCTCGACGCTGACCCAGCCGGTGGACTTGAGACCGAGTATAAACATACCGAGCGCGCCGGAGACGGCTGCGGTGAGCTTGCACATGAAGGTTTGGATTGCGAAGGTGATTCCCTTGGCCTCGATGCCGGAGGTGAATTTGCCGAACTCCGCGCAGTCGGGCGTGAACATGAAGAGCATGACGCCGAGAATAGCCATGGGTACCGCGCGCAGTATCGAGATAATGATGAAGCCTATCATCGAGTTGTAGCCGATGAGCCACATGACGACGCTTAAAATAACGGTAGCCAAAGTGCAGACTCTGAACAGCTTCATCTTGTCAAATTTTCTGACCATGTGGGGCACGAGGAACGAGAATATCGCCGCGGGAACAAGGCTCAGAGCCTGAACGACGAGTGAGAACTGCGAGTTATTAAAGAGATAGAACGAGACAAAAAGGTTGAGCGAGCCGGAGACGTTGGCGCTCGAATAGAAGAAATAGCCTATGTAATAGATGAGCAGATACTTGTTCTGAACGAGATAGCTGAACATCTTTTTGAGCGTGAAATCCTCATCCCTGTCTCCGCCGAAGCGCTCCTCAAGCTTGAAGCAGGCAGGGATCATCGTGATAATTGCGAACACGGCGCAGATTATTGCGACTACCGTGTAGTTGAGCTTGACCTGCTCGCCGACGAGGACGGTGCCGAGAATGAGCGCAACGCCTGAGCCCACGCCCGCCCAAATCTGCTTATAGGATATAATGCTGTTTCTTTCGTCAATGTTTTCGCTCATCGAGGTGATGATACCGAATATCGGCACGTCGCAGAGGGTGTAAGCGGTATCCCAGAGTATATATGAAACAGCGAGCCAGATGAGCTTCGCGTTTTCGCTGAAGTTATTGGGTATGGCGAAGAGCATGACCGTAGTCAGCGGGATAAAGACGAGCGATATCCTGAGCCACGGAATGAACTTCTTGCCGCTCTTGAACTTTACTTTGTCGAACAGCACGCCGAAAATAGCGTCGTTGACCGCGTCCCATACCTTGACCGCGAGCATGATCCCCGCGGTTTTGACAAGTCCGCCGATAGAGAGAATGAGGTAGGTCGTCAGGAAAGAGGCGACGAGGTTATATATCGCGTTCTGTCCGCAGAAGTAGAGATAGTAGCTCAGTCTCTCCTTCGGTTTTGTAGACCAGCCCTTCGGGGTGGATGTGATTTTTTTGATAAGACTCGGCATTTTTTGTAACCCCTCCGT
>ENA-ORSS01001955-ORSS01001955.1-human-gut-metagenome-genome-assembly--contig:-NODE-1955-length-19664-cov-13.878984_pt1 | contig 19664 bp, 22 predicted proteins | sample MGYA00241899_ERZ509162 | MGnify/ENA primary metagenome ERZ509162 (study PRJEB26280, sample SAMEA2338641) | human gut metagenome | biome: human gut; feature: human-associated habitat; material: faeces... | reverse complement strand
CCAGCCCCGCCATAGAGCCGCTGCGATCGAGAATAAAAACCAGTTCTGTCATAATGAAAACCCTCCTTTGTTTGTTTACGCTGTCATTGTAGCGCACCGGAAGGAGGGTTTGGTCGCCTGCGGGGCGACATTTATTCGGTTTTCAGGCGCTCTGTCCACTCAGCTTCCCTGAAGCCTACGAGGATGAAATCGTCGACTACCAGCAGTGGGCGCTTGACCAGCATACCGTCTGTGGCGAGGAGCTTCAGCATCTCGTCCTCACTCATACCGGGCAGTTTGTCCTTCAGTTCCATGGACTTATACAGCAGGCCGCTGGTGTTAAAAAACTTCTTCAGCGGCAGTCCGCTGCGTTGGTGCCAAGCGGATAACTCGTCATAAGAAGGGTTCTCCAATTTGATGTCACGAAAATCGTAGGCAATGTGGTTTTCGTCCAGCCACTTCCGCGCCTTCTGGCAGGTGGTGCATTTGGGGTAGCAGATAAAGGTCATGTTTTACGCTCCTGTCTTATTTCACATCGGGTTTCTGCGCTATTTCTTCCAGATAGCGAATTGCCTGCAAATACAGGTCATATTTTCTCGGTCGCTCTGCGTTCAGTCTTCTGGCATCCAGATTGTGCTTGAGGTCTGCCAGCTTGACCTTTCTGGAAATCGGGTTTTTTGCCAGTTCCTTGACATAGTCCATATAGGGCACACCGGCCGTATGCGTCAACAGACGAAGCGCATGTATGACAGATTCCGGGAATCCGGCCTGTTCCAGATATGCAAACGAGTATCTGGCACCATGATCTTCAACTACATCATGCAGCAGCGCTGCGCAAGTAGATTCTTCGTCGTCCATTTGGGTCGCCAGATAAAACGGATGGAACACATACGGATATCCGCCTTTATCCTTATCCTCTTTGTGGGCATCATACATAATCACGCACGCCTTTTTCACAAGTTCAGAATAATACACGAAAAGCCGCTTCCTCCTCCATTTTATATTACACTCCAGCAAACTCTGATCAAAAGTGAGCAGCAACTTCTAAAATTCAGAATCAAGTTGGTCTGTTATCGTCCATCACTTTTTCAGCTTTGGATAGTTCCTCCCAATCTTCAAGATTTCCGCACCTGCGAAGATAATCGTGACCGCCGTCCACGGCACATGCCCCGCAGCTGCAAACTTTGAAGTCGTGGACAGTTTTGCTCTCGATAATATCTCCACATTTCTTGCATCTGATTGCGTTCCGAATAATTTTTGCCATACTCATTTCCTCTCGAATACAGTTCTCTGTGTGACGATATGCAAAAATGCCCTGCCGCTTGGCAGAGCATTCGATTCATCACAGCTATACTGCCAAGGCTTATTTCAACACTTGACGGCGTTATTCATTATAATAGCATATTCCGACGTGGAAAGCAAGAAAATGAAGGGTTTGCACTTTTGATGCAGAAAAAGAATACTCACTGCAGCAGGCATTAAGACTTGAGCGTACATTAACTATGTCAGCTATTGACTAGATCGTATATCAGATACTAGCCGAGTAAATGTTTCTTCTCGACACTTGTTTTTAAGTTCACATTCCCAGACAACAATAACTTTCCAACCAGACTTACGCAGAAGCTCACTGTTGCGCTTATCGCGCGCTGCATTCCCAAGAATCTTGGGTCCCCAATATTCTTGGTTAGAGGACGGCCAAACAAAGCGAGGGCAATCATGTTTATGCCAAAAGCATCCGTTTACAAAAATTACAGTATGGTACTTAGGAAGGACAATATCGGGGCAGCCGGGCAAGCTTCGAACATTTTTGCGGTAGCGAAACCCCTGTGAGAACAGAAACTTCCGCACGATTTCCTCAGGTTTATTGCCTTTGCTGCGAATATGTGACATATTCATGCTCCGCACTTCTTTAGGATGGTTGTCTGCCATAATTCATTCCTCTGCTTTCTGACAGTGGTATTATAAGATTCAAAACTGCAAGAATCTAGAAATTATCTTTGATTTCTCACAAATTATGTTGCCTATTCGTATCTTTTGATGTATTATAGAGCGGTTGAAGGAAGGTGCGTATATGAGAGTCAGTTATCATAGACTACTGAAACTTATGATTGATAAAAACATGAAAAAGAAGGATTTACAAGCCCTTACTGGGTTGAGTGCCTCCTCTATTGCAAAATTGTCACGCGATGAGATGATCAGCATGGATGCCCTTATGAAAATCTGCGCTGTTTTCGGCGCTCAGTTCTCTGATGTTGTAGAGATTGTTTACGAAAAAGCAGATAGCCCAGATTAATAATACACAGATTAGATTCCGGTGATTTTAGTGAATTTAGATACTTGACAAACTGGTTAGGCAGAGCGAGTATACCTCAATGGATTTCTCATCTTTGTATAAAAACAATGATGTTTTGAACCGGATGATCACTACAACGAAGAGAAGGTAATTGAAATGGCTTATAAAGTGATAGACCTGTTCGCAGGCGCAGGCGGACTGAGTCTCGGATTTATGCAGACAGGGCGATTTGAAATCGTTGCAGCTGCAGAAAACAATCCCGGCGCACGCAAGACCTATAAACGGAATCACAAGCTGGCACGTCTATATCCCGATGTCCGCACAATTGACTACACGGAATTAGAGGAGTCCTGTGGTGAGATTGATGTGGTTATTGGTGGCCCGCCCTGTCAGGGCTTCTCCAATGCAAATCGGCAGCATACTACCATTATCAGCATGAACAATCGGCTGGTCAAGGAGTACGTTCGGGCTGTTCGAGAGTTGGAGCCTAAAGCATTTGTTATGGAAAATGTGGCTATGCTCAAATCCAACATTCACCGATTTATGGTAGAAGAAGCGGATATAAATGATCCCACTATCATGAAACTGCCGCTCACTGAAGATAAAATTGAATTGCTGCCAAAGAACATTTATTTTCCCAATGCGGTTAGCTTTGCTAAAGATATTTCTAACATTAAAACATATCTGTGGGATGAAAAAGAACTCAAAGCAATTACTGTACTATACCGCTTTCGTATCAACAAGCCCAAGTTTGCCAGTTCTGTGAGCCGCTATCGAAAGTACCTCACCGAACTGCTGGCAGATATTGCTGCATCCAATGATGAAGATTGGGTGCGAACCCAAGAGCGCAAAATGGCACAAATGCTGCTTTCCTACATGAATGGAGACGAAGTTGAATTTGATGCGTTAATTCACGCTATCGAAACCCCTCTTGCTGTGCAGCGTATGCTGGGCAGAATGCAAGAGCTGTTAGACAACAATATCCATGTAAGAGAATATCGCTCTGAAAATGGTACGGTTATCGCAGTGGTACAGTCATATGCTGTTTTTGATTATGTCGATGGTATTCTGTCTGCACCACCATACAATTACGACATTACAGCGAAAGTCTACAATGCTCTCGATTATGGTGCCCCGCAGAGGAGAGAACGCTTTATTATTGTTGGGACAAAAAAGGGGATTGTTTATGACCCTCCGAAGCCTGAATTTACAAGCGGTACATTTCGTAATGTGCGGGACGCTATTGAAGACTTGAGGGATGTCCCTGCCGCAACGGAGGTCTATACGCAGCCTATCGAATTGCCGCACATGGATAATTTGAGTCCTTTGGCTCAAGTTCTTCGCGGCAAGCTGCTGTATAATCATGTGTCTACGGCAACCCGTGAAGTTGCAAAGGCGCGTTTTGCGGCATTAAAAGAAGGTCAGAATTTTCATGATTTAGGCTCTGATTTAAAGACTACATACAGCAATGCGGACAGAACACAAAACACCATTTATATGCGATTGAAATACGACGATCCTTCCGGTACTGTTGTGAATGTCAGAAAATCCATGTGGGTACATCCTGAGTTGGATAGAGCTATATCTATCCGTGAGGCGGCCCGACTGCAGACTTTCCCGGACACCTTCATCTTCGAGGGATCTAAAGATTCTCAGTATCAGCAGGTAGGAAACGCAGTTCCTCCATTTTTGTCAAACGCGATTGCACGAAGTTTGGTTAAAGCATTAGATGCAGAAAAGAAATAAAGGAAGGGAGACCTGCGCAGCTTGCTCAGGTCTCCCTTTTGTCATTTAGCAAGTTCACGAGCTTTTTCCAAAATCTTGTTGTAAATGGTATCGTAAGATAGACAGTCCAGAATATAGGTACCGCCCAGCAGATTTAGATACTTTGATAACTCTCCAACTGTATCAGTGTTGATATTCAATCTTTCTGCACGTGCGGCAAGAATCGCACTTACAAATGCACGAATGATGGTAGGGCTGTTGGATGTATTGCGCTCAATGATGTGCATCGCATGGTCGGCATTTTCACATACGAACTTTGTGAGTTCATAGGGATCGGGACGCGAGTCGTCATATGTAAGTCTGCCAATCCACCACAGGCGAGCAAGCGCGTTTCTGCTTAACGACCGACGTGCACCAAAGGCAAAGAAGTAATGCGCTTTTACATCTTGTTTCGTGCATTTTTTCGTTATTCTCCATCTGTATTGCGTGTATTCATAAAATGCCCCCAAACATAGGCCTGTCCACAGTCGCTCATCCGATGCTTGGGAATCAGAAATGAAACTCAGTTTTCCGTAAAACTCCTGAACATTAGCAGCATCTGTTAAATAGGCTTTGTCCATCGGTTGCGACATATCCAGGTGAATATCCGGCATTGGATATTTCGTGTCGAGAAATGGGGAATGCCCCAGTTCCTCCTTAATCCAGGTATTGGAGGGCAAAGCAAACTTACTGACATACTGATCTAAATTCTCTTTTATGGCATTTAGGTCGTCCCAGCTTATAAACTGCAGATTCATTCCTCATTCCCTCCTGTGGTTCCGAAGCCATCACAGAGAACCTTAAAGGCCTCAGCAAGCGGATCATTGATCAATCGCTGTGCCAGCACAACCATATTCTGCTGATTAAAATCATCACTCTCGATATCGACATCAAATTTTGTCAGCAGGGCTTTTCGCACAGTTCTATACCAGCTGCACTCGGACAGCTCCTCACGCTCCTCGATACTTCTGCATTTCAATTCCTCCAGCGCATATGTAAGAGCCGGAATGATTGTGATAGCATTCAGAACAGGTTGAGTTATAGGCGCCTTAGCAAGCTGTTTATAACTGTAGTAGTCATTTAACGGCAGCTTGATAACGATTTTCTGACCATCAATACCTACAATCATTTGGGTGGCCAATCGATCGGCATTACGAATAATGCTGAAAACAGAAGGCGTATTTGCTAAATCTTCTGTTTCTTTGGTGATAGTGGCATTGACCTGCCTTCCAACCGCTAAGACGCAGCCTGCCTCAATTTCGAATGCTGCTCCGCTATAGTCATCATGAAATCCGGGATTATTATATCCGGTGATATCCTGAACTGCGACAATAAACGGGCATATCTGCAGTTTGCCGCATATCTTTTTATCAGAAAGCACACAGCTTTCTGATACCTTGTCGGTAGTTACCACTTCGCGAAAACCGGTCTGTGCACATTCCAAATGATATGCATATCGGGCCTGCCCAGTCTGAATCAGCCGTTTCAAGCCCTCGTTGGTAAGAGACGCCATAAAGTCAATGCGAATGTTATAGCCATCCTTCCGCAAATCAATAGTAGCTTCAAAACTGCCATCTTTATAATCATCGGAGTAGTACGCTAAAACAGGGTACGGATATAGCTTATATCTTATTTCCATATGCCTTCACCTCCATTGAACAATAGTCATGGAAATTAATCTTTACTGCCAGCTTCACAGGAACATTTTCAATAAAGGTTAATCCGCTGATTTTATTTCCGCTCACCGGCAGTTCGATGCCATCTGCGGCTGCAGAAATAAGGACTGCATCATAGTTCTGGGATTCCGCAGACATGAAAAGGCTGATGGCGCCATCCGCTGCAGATACACTGGGAACAAAAGTAACGGTATACTCACCATGACTCTTGTTTGTACACATAACACGAGATTTTACTGCAGACACAGCCGTCAAACTCTTGCGGTGTTCGGTAGGCTTGCTGCCGTTTGATCCGCTTTCAGCGTTGCCGCCGACCCCGCTGCCGCTGCCGGTGGAATTACCGTCACGGCTGCCTTCACCGGGAATATCATCTACAATGATATCTCCATCAGGATCGTCGATTTCAGCGGTTCCTGTGCCGGCCTGATTCATGCTTCCTGGCTTGGGACTGCGGGACACTGTTTTGGTCTCAATGGCTTGTATAGCGTCGTTGATGTTTTCGCCTCTATCTTCCGGTTCCGGCTGTGAAGGATCTTGTTCAGCGGCGAGATATTCACCGACAGAAGGGTCAAGCGCTTCTTCGCTGTCGTCGTTTTTCAACTCGTCAAGACAGGCTTTGATGAACTTTGTAAGAGCAGAGAGAACCCCTTTGGCTTCAGATTTGTTTTCGGCGCGTTCTATTTCCCATTTTGTGTGCTGGGGATTTTCCAAAGTTCTAAGGTACTCGTTGAGCTTGTCACCTTCAATATACAGCAAGCCAGAGAAAGGTATTAGTCCGTTAATGTTGCCCTTATCCATGATTTTCATGCCGGTGCGTCGAACCATTGCAACCCTTCTGTGAAAATCAGGCTGTATCATAAGCCGAAGCGTTACCTTCCCCATCGTGCCAATATCTTTTGTGTATACAGGCGATTTTTGCTTGTCCGCAGTAAGCACCTGATAGTATTCGTCTGCATACTCGGAGAAAAACGCTTTGTGGGATGCAACTAAATCAGGTAGCGTCTCTTTACTGATGACGATATCTTCGACTTCAACAATAAGTTCCCCAGCATATACAGCATACAAAAAACCATCGAGAACGGAGGCCGTCATATCGTGCTTCCAGTCCTTGCTCCCGTTGAAACCCAAAACAAAAATATCGGTGCCGCTTTTGCCTGCTTCACGACTATAGTTTGGATCAATGGAAATCTGCTGTTTTACGGGTGCATTCTTGTCTGCTCCGTAAAAACCGATTCCCTGCGTGGTTTCCCCGTGTTTATCTTTAAAACTGGTAAGGCGAGCAACGCCCTGATATGCAGAGATACCGTCTCTGTCTAGGGTGCTGTAAAAAACAGTTCTGAAAGCAGAACAAGCATACGGTGCGAATTTGCCAATACCAAAAGAGCCGCCATTAGAGCCGCTTTTATCGGAAGCACCCTGAGATTTGGTAAGATTACACCAAGGAGAATTGTATTCCTCGTCAGAACCAAGCAAGCCGGTGGTATTGGTATCGCTGATTCTCAGGCAAGTGATCTTAGGCTGCTTCGCCAATTTAAGAGCAGCCTGAAAAAAACTCTTTGCCTTGGTAGATTTCTGCTTAGACCAGTATTCCAACGACTTGGAAAATGCTTCTTCCAAGTCATCAAAACCCGGAATGTCAGACGGTGCGATTTCGAACGTTTGAAAAGTAATGTGCGTGGGTTCGCCATTTTCCAGATTTGCGTCGATGGAATTCTGGCAAATCTCACGAGCCAGTGACTTGATGGGTGTGCCATTAAAGGTTTCAACGCCAGAATCTGCAATACCAAAAATCTGGCCATAGTTATTAGAGGGGAAATTCCAAGAATATCTGCGAAGAGAGAATAAAGCCATTCAATGAACACCGTCCTTACTTTAATGTAAACCTAGAGGTTCTGCTGGTTTCGACCCTTTGATATTTTTTCTTTGCTTCACGAAGCTCAGTCTCAATGGCAGAGAAAATCTGATCGACATCCTGCTGAGTATACTCATAGGTATTAGTGTTTGCACAGTTTCCCAGCAATTGAATCATGTCGATAATTTTATTTGTTCTGGCTTCTGCCAACCTAACGAATCGCTCGCGCTTAGATTCGGGTTTTTTTCCCATAATGACCGCCCTTTCGACTTGTTTGGTTCCATTATATGCGGTTCCTCTATATATGTCAATACATTTGATGAATAATCATTTTATTTTAAAAATATAGTACTATATTTGAAATATATTTTTTCTCAAAAGAAAATAATGAATAGTTTTTGACTTTTCGGATATTTCTTGATCTTGTGGTTGAAATATTTTCTTACATTTTTAGAATATATCGACAAGACCGGCGGTGAAGGCACAGCGGCATTCATATCCAAGGCGATTGTTGTATACTGTGGGAAGTGAGTATTCTTTGCTTATTGCGATGCAGAATTTGATCTGCGGTTCTCAGCGGAATATCATTGGATCTCTTAGCCTCTGCGAACAAAACACTTGAACCTTCGGGCAATCAGAGCTACAATGCCTACACCTTATAGCGAGGACGAATTGAACGGAGGTTAGAGGATGAACTATGAAAGCAGTCCCTTTCAGGGCTATTCGTCAATCAGCGTTGACGACCTGAAAGAACAGGCAAACAGTCTTTTGAATCTTGTGACAGAGGAGCAGCGGCCGCTGCGTGTATTCATGAATAATGGCAAGGAGTTTTTTCTTTTTCCGCAGGATATGCTTGCCCCAATTTCTGATTCTGACTTTCGTCTGATCCTGCTGTCGGCAATGCGATATGCGATGCGCAGGAAAACCCATATGTCATCGGTGGTCGCTGATTACCTCAAACGCCATATTCAGCTTCTGGATAATAAGTTTCTCACGCTGGCTGCCGATGACATTCAGCGGTACCTTGAAGACTACGCAGAACACGAGTCAAATCCAGATCTTTGGCAGAACCTTTTAGATGCACTTGAAACAGAGCAGCGAGATCGCGCCACTCGTCAGGCGAGGAAAATCAGACCATGTCCGGCTTGCGGAAAGTCATTGGAGATCATGAGCATTGCCGACAGCTGGCATTCACCCGGCGGGTTCGATGTGATTGCTCACTGCCGAAATTGTCTCTCTGATTATGAATGGTTCTGCGATAAGGATGGCAGCATCTCAGATATGAAACAGTATTTCTTTGGATAAGCCAGCTGATGAATGTAAAAACGCTTCCCGTCTTTTTTTGTCGGGAAGCGTTTTTTGACCACATGGGTTACTACAGACGCGCGCGGAACAGGCGGAAAAGGGGATTCAAAAGAGGGTAGGAGAGTAACGGAATACGAGTGGAAACGATAAAAAACCGTTAGAAACGTCCGAAAAAAGTTTTCGGTTCCTGTTTGGGACCACGAGGCCGCTGGTTCGAAACCAGTCACTCGGACCATGCAGAGTGTCCTTATAGGATCTGAGTATCCTGTAATGGACACTCTGCTTTTTTATTTCCGGTAAAGTTCATACTGCAACCTGTTCCGGGGCGTAGCTGAGTGCTACGCCTTTTCTCGTTTCCATGATAATGTCGGTCTCCGGGATCTTCTTGCGGTCAGGCACTTCAAAGGCACCGATACAGTTATAGTGAATAACAATCCGCTGATTGGTGACGCCGTCCCGTTTTTCCGCATGGTACACGTCGATATGGTCAATCAGCTCGGACACCATACGCTGGGTAATTTTCGTAACATGAGTATAGCGCCGTACCATTTGCAGATAGTCCTCCATATCCATCTGCTGTCCTTCGGCCTTTTTCAGTTCCAGCCGCAAGGCTTTGATCTTTGCGCTGATCTCGCCCTGCTCCTGCTCGTATCGCTTTGACATCCTGGCAAACCGGGCATCGTCAATCTTTCCTGCCACATTATCCTCATATAGCCTTTCAAAGAGCATATCCAATTCCTTGTCACGGGTCAGTAGCGCATTTAATTCCCGTTGTTTCCGCGCCCGGTCATTTTCAGCGACCTTTGCGGAACGGCCAAGCATGGTTTTTACGAAGTCGTGTTCGTACTCGTTGGCAAAGGCGGCCAGACGGTTGACCTCATACAGCACCACCTGCTCCAGAAAATCCAGACGGATGTAATGTGTTGCCGAGCATTTCCGCAAACCGGAATTGTGGTTTTGACAGCTGAAATACTTGATGTCGTGGTTTTTCTGGTTGAAGTGGAAGTTGAGATTGCCACCGCACTCCGGGCATTTCAGCCGCCCGGAGAACACGCTTGGCTCTTGGGTAACGGTGGGTTTCTTGCGGCGAGTTCCTTTCTGCATGGTCTGCACTTTTTCCCATGTGGCCCGGTCAATGATCGGCTCATGGACATTGAGAAAGATAGCTCGGTTTTCCTCCGGGTTTTCAATGCGCCGTTTCATTTTGTAGGATTTGGAATAGCTCTTGAAGTTAATGACATCTCCGCAGTATTCCTGCAAGGTGAGAATTTTCTTGATGGTGGTATGTCCCCATTTGGTAGGCTCCAGCGTGCTTTTGGAGCCACTGCGGTTGACGCCCTTACTCCGCCAATAGTAGGTGGGATTGACGATGCCATCAGCTCCCAAAGCGTTTGCAATTTCCGCCAATCCATACCCCTCTAACGCCATGTCATAGATACGCCGTACCACATCAGCGGCCTCCGGGTCAATCACCCAAAAGCGGGAATCATCCGGGTTTTTGATATAGCCATAGGGCGGCTGGGACAGTGGAATACCAGCGTTGCCTTTCATCTTGTTGACGATTTTCCGCTTCTTCGAGATGTCCTTGGCATACCATTCATTCATAATATTGCGGAACGGGGTAAACTCGTTGTCTCCCTCGTCACTGTCCACACCGTCAGATACGGCGATTAACCGCACATCATGTTCCGGGAAAAATTCTTCCGTCAGCTTGCCGACCTCGATGTAGTTGCGTCCCAGCCGGGACAGGTCTTTGACAAACACAGCGGAGATATACCCGGCTTCAATAGCGGTTATCATTTTCTGAAATCCGGGCCGCTTCATAGTAGTGCCCGTGATCCCATCATCCACGAAAAACAAGGTATCTGCATAACCTTTTTCTTTTGCTGCCTTTTGGAGTATCTTCTTCTGATTTTGGATGCTGTTGGACTCGGTGTCCATGTCATCGTCGCGGCTCAGCAGGCAATAGAGGGCGGCTGTGCCAAAATTGTGATTACCCGACAGTTTCAAAATGTCCTCCTTCCACGGGTGTCGGACAATCAGTATTTCCAAGTATATTGTACCTCCGACTGTCGCTCGTGTTAAGGATGTCGCCGTTTTCCAAATCCGCCAGCATGAGTTTTAGGAGAATGTCCTCCATCGTTTCTCCCAACCTTTTGTCCTTATAGACCGGAGTAACGATGAAATGGATTTTGCCCACTTGATAGGTGTACTGCTCCGGCATTACGCCTCCTTTCGCATAGATAAAACCAAGGGGCGGCGACGCAGCGCCGCCCCTTGGCCCTTCCCTGAGAGGGGGACTTCTGGACAACTTGTCCCAAAGTTCACCCCTCATATACCAAGGACAGAAAACAGGCAAAACCGGGGGGTATATTACCAATTTTCTTTCAGATACTCTTTCATGCTCTCAAGGCCCCGCAGGACGGAGCCTCGCACTGAGCCGCTATGTACGCCATCGGCTCGTCCAACCTCGGAAAAGCGTTTACCGTCAATGACACACGCCTCCACACGGCGGCCCTGCGTTTCGGGCAAAGTGTTCAGCGCGTTCCAGAGGTAGAAAAAACGTTCCTGCCGCAGCACCAGCTCTTCCGGGGACGGCTCATGCAGACAAGCCGAATTTTCAATGCCGTCATCGCAGTCCAGCGAATACTGCGCCTTGTTGCGGGTAACACGGCGGCGGTAGGCGGCCTCATACCGCTTGTCGGCCTTCAGTTCTTCCGCTACTTCGTCGGAAATCTCAACATATTCATCGTGGGTGTACCAAGCGTAAAAGTCCTTCAAATTGATCGTAGTCATTATATTTTCCTCCGTTCAGATTTTTGTGGTGGGTTGATAAGCGATTTGAACGGAGGTGCGGTGGGGATCGGCAGCCGGGGCCGCCCTTACCGGCCTTGGGACAAGTTGTCCCAAAGTAGGCATAGAAAAACGCGCTTGCATGGCGCAGAGCCACACAAGCGCGTGAAATGATATATTCATTTACATACTGGCAGATTTCATATCCAAGGCCGGACTTGCCCGGAGGGGGAGCTACGCTTTTTTTAGCAGGTGAAGATCATGCGTACAATAAAAAAGCAAAATGAACACAACGATCCCTCCTTGGAAACCGCCGTGTCCTTAAAAAAGGGCGACTTTAATACACCCCCCGTAAATCCATTTTTTCAAAAGGAAAATGGCGGCCTGAAATGCAATATTTCAAAGCCGCCGTCATCTTTGCAAAGCCGGACGGCTTCTGCTCAGGTGTTATTCGACATTCTCAATCGATTCGACAATGTTCATTTTTGCAATAGCGCGCAGCGGGATCGCCGTTGCCAGCAGGCAGGCTGCAACAGAAACCACAGCAGCCTCTATAATCGCCATAACTGGAACTGCGACAAGCTGTAAGGTGTCCGTCTTTGCTGCCCCGACAAAGATACAGCAGACATACCCCAACACCGCACCAATCACAGACGCAAAGATAGCGTAATAGGCACCCTCCCACAAGAATGTTTTATAAAGGCTTGCGGCGCTCATTCCAATAGCCCGCTGCATACCGATCTCGCATACACGAGTATGGATGTTGCTGTAAACGGTATTGATGATATTCAGAACACCGATGACACCGATAAAAGCAATCAGTACCCAGCACAGCATCTTGACTTGTGCAAAGCTCTCCGCCATTTCGTCGCTGCTTTGACGGTAAGAGAGCCAGTGCGTTCCCGGCTGTTCGCTACACCAGTTATCCAGCCAACTTTCAAAGGCATCTGCATCTGCATTCTTTTTGAGCGTTGGGTAGATTTCCGAATAGCTGTCATCTCCAAGCAGATGGCTATATAGCTCACCGTTTACAATGATCTGGACACCATTTGTAAAACCAGCATTATTGATAATAACAGGGGTATCAGTAAGTCCTACCACGCGGACTATTTTATCTCCCAGCCGGATTGTGTCGCCAACGGCAAGGTTTGTCTGCTGTATGCCCGTATCTCCATACGAAAAAGCAATGGGATTTTGAATCAAGCAGCCCGTTCCGTCATTCAACGCTTGCTTATCCTCTTCAGACAAATCAGGGGCATAGGTGCGGAACTGCCCTTCATCAACGCTTGCGAGCTGCAAGGTTTCATGGCTCTGCACGGACAAATCCGTTTCAAAGGGCAGCACATCTCCGGCTCCCGGCATAAACACGGAAAGCCGGGTAGTGGAAATACCCTCTACCGCATCATTCGCTTCCAGCGTTTTCACGGCTTCTGCCGGAATGCCGACGGTTTCATTTGTAATCGCATAGTCGCCGGAATACATATTCTGAATGGAGCTGCTGGCGTCGAGCAGCCCGGTAAAGCTCTGTAAGGCGACAAAAACGGTAATACTCATAACCAGGGACAAGATTGTAACAACTGTCCTGCCTCGTCCGCGTTTCAAGCTGAGCCGTGCGTAGTAGGCATCAAAATTGCGGATGGTGCGATTTTTCTTTACCCGGCGCCTGATCTTCACTGTTTGTCCGGACATCGCAACCGTGGGAGAAACGCGGGAGGCGTACCGCGCCGCGGGAAAAGCAGCCAACATTGCAAAGATCAGCGTGACCGCAACACTGGCAAAGAGCATTGGCAGTTTTACCGTGCTGGCAGCACTGATGGCAGAGTTCAGTTCGGAAGTGCTGTTTGCCATGAATATTTCGGGATTGAGAACGCCAGTTGCCGCGATCAACGCCCCTTTTGCCGACAGAGTACCAATCAGCAGCCCAACAGGAAGCCCAGCTCCGCAAAGGATCAAGAGTTGTACGGACACCAAGCGATAAATCTGTCTCCGTTGTCCGCCGATGGCACGGAGTGTTCCATATTCTTTGATACGCTTTGTGATGGAGATTTTCAGAATGTTATAAATCACGAGCCCGGCTGCAAGCAAAACCAATACGCCCACCAAGATACAAGCTGCCGTCATAAAGGAAAAACCTGCGCCCGTGCTGCTATCCTCGTCTGCATCATAGGCAATACCGAGTGCGTGAAGCAGAACCCAGTTGTACTGGATATACCGATCATCTTCCTGTAATTTTGCCGCAAGATCACAGACAATGCTCTGAAAATCCTGTTTGCTGTGGGTTTTGAAATCGGTGGAATAGAGCAGATATTCGTCCGGTAATACACTTTCTGCTGTTCCATTTCCGACAATTCCATCAACCGTACCAGTTGCATAGCCGAGGTAACTATTCTCCAAAATGCCTGTCAGGGTAAAGTCAGCGACGTATTTAACCTCTGGCAATGATCCGTCCATGACATATACGCTCAAATCCAGAGAAATGGTGTCCCCAATCGCAGCATCCAAGCCGAGATAGTGCAGCGCATCTTCCGACAAGGCTACTTCATTTGCTTTTTTCGGCAAACAACCCTCTTTTATCTCGCTGATTGCCGGGTACATTGCCAAAGCATTGTCGTGATACTCCCGGAGATACAAGGTCAAGCTGCTGTTGCCAAGTGTTGTGCTGCCGACAAAGATGACGTCGCCTACGTCATACAGGCGATCATCCTCATGGAGCTTTTGCGTCTGTTCCCGGCTGAGTTGATGAAAAGTTACATAGCGGTTTCCGTTCAGTCCCGCAGCCTGCTGGACACGCATAGATTGCAATATGCCGATGGATTGACCGATCACAGTAGTCATAATCGTTGACGTGATAACGGCAATCAGGATTAAAACCGCCGTAATTTTCTGTGCCTTCAGTTCTTTCCAAGCAAGTGCCAGATAGGATTTCATTTCACCGTCACCTCCGAAAGCACTCCGTCGATGATGGTAAAACGGCGCTCTGCCATCTCTGCAATGTCAGGATCGTGGGTAATGACAATGAGGGTCTTATTCATCTTCGCCCGAAGATCACAGAGCATTTCCATAACCTCACTGCCGCTTTTGGTATCAAGATTTCCTGTCGGCTCGTCGGCGAAGATGATGTCTGGCTGTGCGATCAGAGCGCGGGCGATTGCCACGCGCTGCTGCTGCCCGCCGGACAGTTCATGGGGCAGATGGGTCAAACGGCTGTCGATCCCTAAAAAGGCTGCGATCTCCTGCAAATAGGCATTGTCCGGCTGGCGCTTGTCGAGAAGCAGCGGCATGATGATATTCTCCTGCGCTGTCAGCACTGGGAGCAGATTGAATTGCTGGAAGATGAAGCCGATCTGTTGGCGACGGAACGCCGATAACTCCTTGTCACTGCCGTGATGGATGTCGGTATCGCCATACAACACCTTGCCGGAAGTTGGCGTGTCCAATCCGCTGATGATGTGAAGCAGCGTACTTTTGCCACTGCCTGACGGCCCCATAATGGAGATGAAGTCACCGGAGTGGATTGTCATATTTGCATGGCACAACGCAACAACTTCGTTCTCGCCCGTACCGTAGATTTTGGAAACATCGTTTACCTGAATATCCATAAAAAAACTCTCCTTATCGGTTTGGTAAGGAGAGTATAAAAGGCAAATCTCAAAAAACGCTCAAGAGTTATGAGATTTTCAAAATAGCGGAGGCAACAGCCCCGATATCGGTATTTGCGATTTTCAACGTACCGCCGTGTTTGCGGCAAAGAAGATCGCAGATATAAAGTCCCATGCCCAAATGCTCCGCTTCTTCCGTACCTTTGCGGAACGGCTGGATGCCGTTTTTCAAAAGCTCCGCCGGAAACCCGTCGCCATCATCCGCAATTTCCAGTTTCAGATTTTCGCCCTCTATGGAGAGTTCTACCGAAACATTCTCTTTTGCAAATCGGAGAGCATTTGTTGTAAGGTTCTCAGCAACTTGAAACAACATCCCTTTATCCAGTGTGACAGTGCCGCCTGCGGATAGACCGTGAAAGTAAAGCTGCTTTCCATGATCGGCTGCGGAAAAGCCAAGGGCTTTTTCCAAATCGGCGCTCAGCGCAGCGGTGTCAAAAGTCACTTTTTCCGGCTGCACCTGCTCCAACCGTTGAACCTTGCTCATAGTTTCCACATAGCGTTCGATGCGCCCTGTATAGGCTTCCATGCGCTCAAGATTATCCATGAGCTGCGGCGTATTGCCGCTATCTGCACACTGTTTTGCCATTTTTGCCGAGCCTTTTAAGACCGTTATCGGGTTTCGGAGATCGTGGGAGAACGCGGCGTTCAGCCGTTTCCGTTCCTCAGTTTGCCGCCACAGCTCGCGGTTGCTGTTCAATAGCGATTGCCGCATGGTTTCAAATGCAACACAGAGCTGTCCCAGCTCGTCCCCAGACACGGATGGAATGGTAAAGTCCAAATCATTCTCCATCATGCGGTTTGCTCCATCCATGAGAATAGCAAGCGGCTCTTTCAGTTTCCAGCGATAGAACAGCGATGCAGTTAATATCAAAGCGACAATGAAGAATAGAATCGGTAAGCAAAATTGTAAAACCGCCAGCACATTCCCGGCTACGGCTGTTCCGGCTGTTGGCTCTGGAAATTCTGTTTTTATAATGGCATCTGCGCCGACAACAATTTGGACGCCGGATGGGTCAAGTGCCGCGCTTAATTTTGTGCAGCCCCAAAAGACGACAGCGGAGAGGATCACTGCCAGCAATAGGTTCACGAACGTCAGAGTAAACAAGGACTTTTTCAGGCTCATGTTTTTTATCCATTCCATTTGTAGCCCACCCCCCAAACTGTTTCAATATAGCTGTGACGCGACAAGGCAGCAAACTTGTTTCGTATTTTTCGGATATGCTCCATGACCGTATCACTGTTACCATCGCTGTCCAGCCCCCACACAAGTTCATAAATCCGCTCCCGGTCAAAGACCTGTCCCGCATTGGCGGAAAGAAGCTCCACAATATCAAACTCTTTCCGCGATAAGCCGATTCTTTCGCCGTTTATGGATACCTCGCGCTTGGAATAGTCGATCACCATATCAGAGAAAAAGCGAAGTGTTGATTGCTCCTGCTTTCTGTTTTCCCGCCGCAGGTGGGCAGCTACTCTGGCTCCCAATTCGTCAATATCAAAGGGTTTTATGATATAATCGTCCGCTCCTGCCTGAAATCCGTTGATTTTATCGGCGGTTTCGATCCGTGCAGTCAGGAACAGGATCGGGCATGAAATATAGTCACGGATCTTCTCGCAGACAGTCAGGCCGTCCATACCGGGCATATTAATGTCCAGCAAGATGATGTCTGGCTGGTGTACGGCTTGTCTAAGTGCCTCGGCCCCATTATAGGCAGTCAACACTTGATAGCCGGACATTTCAAAATAGCTCTTCATCATGGCGACAACACCTTTTTCATCGTCCACCAGCAATATCTTTTTCACGAGTGGGCCTCCTTTCCTCGCGTACTGAAAAGTATCTCATATAAATCTCAAGATTTTCTCAAATCATTATACTCCACGCCAAAAATATTGGCAATTTTGTCGCAACGGGCATCTCCTGATTATGGCATTTTCGGGGTCGTTCACTAACGGCAAGCAGGGCAAGTGTGGCCACACTTGCTATTTTTGCATCCCGTAGGGCTGCAAAAACGCTTGTTGGGGAGCCTCCCCAAACCCGGCGACTTCGGGACAGGTTGTCCCGAAGTTGTGGCGTGCTGTGCCCTCTGTCTGCGGCCCGACGCTAACGCGCTGGGCCTTAACTTTGTGACAAAGTGTCCCAAAGAGAAAAACCGGGGGACGGCACAAACCGTTCCCCGGTGCGTCAGATGTGGAAAGCATTTTGCAAAAAACATGAGAACAAGGAAATCGGATTGCCTACTCCTAAAGTGCATCTGTAAGCCCTTGAGAATAGGGCAGTTTTAATGACGAATTTTCCACACGCCGCCTCCGCTTTCCCGCTGTTAGTAGGTTGAGAGTGTTAGCAGTATTTCGGGAAATTGAGGGTGGGTAAGGAAATCATATTACCACCACCAAAACCGTTGCCGGAAACCCTTGCAAACAGGGCCTTTTTTCAGTCCAAATGTCAACACATCAGCTCTGCTTTTTAAGGCGTTCCTGATAACAGAAAACGCAAGCAATCTCCCGCCAATAAGGACACCCCGCACAAGGCGTTCCTTCCGGTGCCTTCTGCGGAGCGGGTATATCTTTATGCGGAATCTCTTTCATCATGCGCTCATAGGGACCGTTGGTAAAGTTCATAAGTAAACCTCCGTTGATGTTCAACCCAATCCCCCGCCCTTTCCCAGTCATGGGAAAGGATGCGGCTCTGGAGGATATACCCCCGCCGCGCCGCCGGGAAATAGAACAGCCGGTGCCGCCAGTCAAGGGCAAGCCACCGCAAAAGCGGCGGTGCTGTGCACCCTTGACAGACAGCTCCCGGCTGTTCTGAACGATATGCGGCGACGGGGGATATACCACCAGAGCCATGTCTGGGGGAAGCGGTATGGGACAATTTGTCCCGAAGTTTGAAAAGGATTCTTACCAAATTGCTCAGATTACTACCATGAGAAAAACTGGTTGAAAAAAGACAAATCATGAGTTATAATGTAATAAAATCATGATTAAGGAGTGAAAAATGTGGCTGACAAGCAAATTTATCCGATGATATCTGAAAAAAGCTGGTGGCAGCTTCGCAACCAGTTTAAGAAAACTATCCCCTCTGTTGTTAATGTGAGTTATTTGAAATCGTTGCTTAGTTTGAATTCTGATCAATCTGCGCGGAACATTTTAGCTCCTCTTAGACAAATGGGGATAATTGATGCGGACGGAAAACCGCAACCGCGGGCAACTGACTGGAGAAGTGATGCTAAATACCCAGACGTATGTTCCGCTATTATTGCTGAAATCTATCCTCAAGAGCTGCTCGATCTTTTTCCTGATACGCAAGTTGACAATGCAACTGCGAAATCTTGGTTTATGGACACCTGCTCTTTAGGAGACAACGCCGCTGGCAAGATTACCTCGACCTTTTCTATGCTGAAAAGCGGTCAAATTAAAGCAGACGCTGATGTTACAAAGACCACGACAGCCCCCAAAAAAGCCAAGACAAATAAGCCGCAGAAAAGTGTTTTGGCTGATAATGGTGCCAATCCCGTTTCTGCACCCCCTATGCCAGCCGTTGATGCAAATGCTCCCATTATGCCTACTGTTGCCGCTTCTCCTACCCCGTCGGTACACATTGATTTGCAAATTCATATTTCGCCCGATGCATCTCCTGATCAAATCGACAGTATTTTTGCCAGTATGGCTAAACATCTTTACGGTAGATCTTAATGGACAAGACTATTTTTTTGAAAGTCAAAAGGCTCCAAGAGGACATTGATGCTTCTTCTGGGGTACTACCACGAAAAGATGTAGAAAAGCAACTACCAGTTGATGCTTTTGATCAACTGGTAACAGATAAGGCACTCCGAAAAACGGTAGAGAAACTATACCGAGATGGCCACCATGCTCGCGCTGTTGAGGAAGCATATAAGTTTATTGATAACTTGGTCAAAAAAACAGCAAAACAAGGTGACACAAATCTAACCGGTTCCAAACTGATGACAGCGGTCTTTAATGGGAATACTCCAATATTAAAGATTAACGCCGGAGAAAGCACTTCAGAACGGGATGAACAGATTGGATATATGCAAATCTTTTCCGGATGTATGACAGGCATACGAAATCCTCGTGCTCATGAGTGTGACTGGGAAGATAGTGAACAACGCTCCTTACAACTTCTCGTTTGGGCAAATCATTTAGTCGAGAGGATACGCTTATCCGAGAAAGCTCAATAGAAATACCAATTGCCGACTACCCAAAACCGTTTTATACTTCTAATTTCGTGAAACCCTATAATTCTACTCGGACCAGAAAACCCGCTGAAATCTTATGATTTCAGCGGGTTTCCTATGTAAATTGTTTGAGTTTCGCGAAACGCTATT
>ENA-ORSS01001931-ORSS01001931.1-human-gut-metagenome-genome-assembly--contig:-NODE-1931-length-19868-cov-11.707313_pt1 | contig 19868 bp, 16 predicted proteins | sample MGYA00241899_ERZ509162 | MGnify/ENA primary metagenome ERZ509162 (study PRJEB26280, sample SAMEA2338641) | human gut metagenome | biome: human gut; feature: human-associated habitat; material: faeces... | reverse complement strand
ACTCATTGATGAACTCCTGCACCTTGTGATCGGATAAATCGATGCGAGCCAGCTCATCGCCACGGTTGCCGAGTTCAACCATATAGTTGCTGGCCAGCTGCAGGGTTTCACGGGCATCCTGCACGCGGAGCAGAACATTTTCGGTGTGGCGTGCAGTCCAGCTGCGCTTTGCGGTATTCAGCGCAAGGTTCAGCGTGTTCTGGCAGACCACACGGATCGGAGTCATGGCCACTTTCACACCAGAACTTCCGTCATGACTGTTGAAGATCACAAGATATGGGGTCACTTCGTCTCCGGCGATAATATATTTCTCTGGCAGCTTTGCCAGCATCCAGACCTTCTTGCCGCCCTGCAAAGAACCGGCAGTTTCATAAGTGACACCTTCACCCAGCAGATCATCGGTGAACTGGAACGCTTCTTCGTTCTGCACAATGCGGTAGCGGTCAGACACCACACCCAAAACAGCATCATCGGTGCTGCGGACGTTAGCCCGATAGCCGGAAATCATAGCACCCGTGCCGGAATAGATATTACGGCTCTCCACCTGCCAATCCAGACCAGCCAGTTCCAAGGCTTCACGGCTTGCAGGGGCATCCATCACGATACGGCCAAGGCCGTGCCAAGGGGTCTCACGGACAGAGAACATCGTTTCAACATTTGCGGGCATAGTAAAATCTCCTTTTCAGTGTACTGTGATCAATTGTTGTTTTCCATTTCTTCAGCGATGCGGACGAGGACTTCCACCAGGACGGTGCCAACCTCTTTGACGATTTCGGACCAAAAGTTCATGATGCTTTCTCCTTTCTGCGCAGCTGCGCTTTAAAATACGATGGTAATAATGATAGTGATGGTGCGGAATAACAAAATGCTCACCTCCAGACATAAAAAAGCCCCTGAGTCTTTCGACTCAGAGGCTTTGGATTCACTATTATTATATCTGGGTGAGATTTTTTGAATTGCTTGATTATGCGTTTGATTTTGAAAATGACTGCCGCACTTTCGGATAAAACGATGTGCAACAGCCTTTTTTTCGTAATATTGATTTCCGTGCAGCTATCCTGCAAGGCGGGCCGGAAAATGCAGTTTTGCCTTGCGCCACAAACAGACAGCAGATCCTTGAAGGTTGGATGATTTGGATAATCTGGTGGGACAATACGAACCGTTATAAAGACCGGAACGATCAAAGACAGCGCAAACAAATTAGACCCACCAGATCAGCTGGTGGGTCTAATTGCTTTTTACCTTCTTATTTTACACCTTTTGGCCATCCAGTACGGAGTGAAACGTTAGTCTTTTATCCAGCAGGCTGCCGATAAAGGAGATACCTTTGCCCATGGTGCAGGCGGCGACCACAGTGCCGATGCCCAGACCGCGGATAGCACCAACGCCCACAAAAGTGATGACAGCGGTGGTGATCAGACAGGTCAGATCAAAGGTGATCTTGACCCGGGCGTAGGGGAGCTTTGTGATGTCCGCCATCTCCCGGGGGAACAGATCGGTGGGGGTGATGGGCAGGCCGCAGCGGTTGCCCAGCGAGATGCCGAAGCATAGGATCAGGTAGCTCAGTACAAAGTAGAGCACCCGCATGGGGATGTTCAGGGGCAACGCGTCGATGAACGGCTTTTCAAGATCCATCAATTTGCCGAACACAAAGCCGACCACAAAGCTGAACAGGTAGCTAGGCATGAACTTCCGGCGCAGCAGCATCAATACCAGCACCAGCAGGCCCTGAAACATGTATGTCCATGTGCCCAGCGTCAGCTGGGGGAACACCTGTTGGAAGCCGTAGGGCACACTGGATATGGCCGAGATGCCGGAACCAGAGTGCAGCATCAGCAGCACACCGGCGCTGTTCATGATGACCATAGCGATCAGTGCAAGCTCACCGCGGACTGCAAGTTTATTGGATTCGGATTTCATGGGCTGAAAAATACTCCTTTTGCATTAAATATCAGCGATGCACTTTCAGGACTGATCCTCAAGGATGCGGTGGATATGCAGGGCCAGATACAGCCGCTCCTGATTGGTGATCTGGGTCTGGAACTGCTCTGAGACGTAGATCTGGATCTTGTCTACGCAGGCAAATTCCTTCTGACACACCGGGGCGATCTGATCATACAACAAAGGCGACGTGTCCTCCGGCAGCTGATTGTGACTGACCAGACGCTGAACGAAAAGCCGGATGTGGGTGACATAACGGGAATAGGAAAGGCTGTCCTCGTTATAGGTCAGGCCAAGGGTATACTTTACGATATCCAGCACGGCGCTGACCGCATGGGCGATGATAAGGTTCTGGCTGTTGCTGGGGTTGTCATACTGGGCGTTGATGAAGTGGAACGCGATATTGCCCGCCTCGTCCAGCGGCACCTCCACCTTCAGCTTGCGGCTCATGAGCTGGACTGCGTACTCGCCCACCTGAAATTCCCGGGGGTTGAACTTCTTCATGTCCAGCGTGTAGAAGTTCTGCAGGATAACGCCGTTCCGGATGCGCTTGGCGGCAAAGGCAAGATGGTCGGTCAGGGCCAGATAGATATGATCCATCAGCTTCATGTGGTAGTTCTCCACGGCATAGTCGATGACAGACTTGGCCATCTCAAAATAGATGCTGTCTGTCTCGGCGGCCAGCCGGATAATCCGGCGCGAAAGCTCCCGATCCTTGAGCACAAAGACCTTATCGATCTCCTTGGGCGAGAGCTTGTAGCCGATGGTTTTCTGGAAGCCGATGCCCTTGCCCATCAGGATGATCTCCTGCCCCTCATCGTTGAGTGCCAGCACAAGAGAGTTGTTCAGCACTTTGATGACACGCATGGCCTTATAAACACTCCCCGTTGGTCTTGATCACCTTCTGATACCAGTAGAAGCTATCTTTGCGGATGCGGGCCAGATCCTTCAGGTCAGAATCGGTGCGGTTGACGTAGATAAAGCCGTACCGCTTGCGGAAGCCCTGATGCGAGCTCAGCAGATCCATCACCGACCACGGGCAGTAGCCCATCACCTCCACACCGTCGCCGATGGCATCCGCGATGGCCTGCACATGCTGGCGCAGGTAATCGATACGATAATCATCATGTACACGACCGTCGGCGGTGAGCTCGTCGCCCATGCCAAGGCCGTTCTCGGTGATGATGAGCGGCAGGTGGTAGCGGCGGTAATACTCGTTCAGCACGATGCGCAGGCCCATGGGGTCAATCTGTGCGCCGTACTCACTGGCTTTCAGGTTCTGGTTGCGCTCGTCGCGGCAGTAGCCGTACTGGTCGAAGTCCACCTCGTTGCCGCGGAACACGCGGGAACCTGCCGGATGCTCGGCATCTGCGGGCAGATAGCTGGCGCACAGAGTGCGGTAGTAGTTCAGCGCGATGTAATCAATCTTTGCGCTCTTGAGGATGGCGGTATCGCCCGGCTCCATCTTGGGCACGATATTGCGCTCCTCGAGGTAGCGCATGTAGTAGCCGGGGTACTCACCGTTGGTGTGCATCTCAAGGCAGTAGTTGGTCTTGAACCAGTCGTTCATCCGGGCTGCCCATACGTCCTCCGGTTTGTTGGTCAGGGGGTAGGTGCAGGTGGAAGAAACTGCCGGGGCGATCTTGCCGCCCTCCACCAGCTCGTGGCAGGCGTTGACAGCCAGAGCGTGGGCGAGGAACATGTGGTAGTCCATCTGGGCACGCATCCGGTCAGCTTCCCACTCGTCATTGGTGTAGATGTTCATGCGGTTGTTGACGCGGATCATCAGATTCTGCTCGTTGATGACCTGCCAGTATTTGACGTGGTCGCCAAAGGCGCGGAAGCAGATCCGTGCATAGCGCTCAAAGGCGTAGGCGCAGTCGCGGCATTCCCAGCCGTTGTACTTCTCGACCAGCGCATAGGGCAGGTCGAAGTGGTACAGGGTGACTAGCGGGCAGATGCCCTGCTCGATCAGGTAGTCGATGACCTTGTTGTAGAACGCGATGCCCTCGGGGTTCACCTCGCCGTCGCCGTCCGGAATGATGCGCGCCCAAGAGAGGGAGAAGCGATAGGCCTTCAGCCCCAGCTCCTTCATCAGGTCGATGTCCTCTTTCCAGTGGTGGTAGAAATCGCTGGCCACCTTGGTGTCGGCCTGCTTATCCGAAAGTTTGAAGGAGTTGAAGTCGGCCACGGTCATGCCTTTGCCGCCCTCATCCCAGCCGCCTTCGATCTGGAAGGCAGAGGAGGAAGCACCCCAGAGGAAGCTTGCAGGAAATTGATTCATCATGTTGAGCTCCTTTCTTGAATAAGGAAGGGATCAGTGCACGGTGCGGATCACAGAGCAGCTCAGATTCACCGGATCGCCGGGCAGACCCTCGACAGCCTTGAAGTCGTCCGAGTTGGAAACGATCACGCTGACAGTAGTATTATGACCGGCCGCTTTGATCTTGTCAATGTCGAAGGACAGTAGCTTGTCGCCTTTTTTTACCTTGTCGCCTTCCTTGACGAAGCTGTGGAAGCCGTCACCGTTCATCTCAACGGTGTCCACGCCCACATGGATCAGCAGCTCGGTGCCGTCCTCCATCTGCAGACCCAGTGCGTGCAGGGTGGAGTGAACGACCGAGACAGTGGCGTCTGCGGGCGCGACCACCAGACCCTTGCTGGGCAGGATGCCGATGCCGCCGCCCAGTGCGCCGGATGCAAACACGTCATCGGGCACCTCGTTCAGCGGGTAAGCCTTGCCCTCAACAGGGGCCTTGATCTCAGAAACAACGCCATCCTCGGGCAGAGCGGACTGTGCAGGAGCGGACTGTGCGGGGGCAGCCTTGACAGCAGTGTCCTCGAAGCCCACCAGATAGGTCAGAACAGCAGCGCCCACAAAGGACACCACGATGCCGATGATGTAAGCCATGAACTGGCCGAAGGTCGTGCCCTCGCCCCAGTAAGACATAATGGTCAGGATGCCGTTGTTGGCAAAGCCGGTGTTCACAGCCTTGCCGATGCCCATGATGCCGCCGCCCACAGCGCCGGCAATGACAGCGCAGATCATGGGCTTCTTCAGACGCAGGTTACAGCCGTAGATCGCAGGCTCAGTAACGCCGACCAGCCATGCGGACAGAGAAGCGGAAGCGGCCACCTGCTTCAGGCCGGGATCCTTGGTCTTGAACATGACGCCCAGAGCAGCGCCGGCCTGAGAGAAGTTTGCAGCACCGGCAAAGCACATCAGGGTGTTGGTGCCGGTCATGGCTACATCGTTCAGGCCGATGGGCAGCAGAGCGCGGTGTGCGCCGAAGATAACGCAGACGCCCCACAGGCCGCCCACGATGATACCGCCCAGAACGGGGCTGAAGCTGTACAGTGCGGTGTAGAGCCACTGGATGATGTAGCCGACATAAATGCCCACGGGGCCAACGACCACCAGCATGACGGGAACCATGATCAGCAGGGACAGGCCGGGGACAAGGATCAACTGAAGGATTTCAGGTACGATCTTGTTGAGCAGCCGTTCCAAAAGCGCCAATAGGATGACCGCCAGCAGGATCGGGATGACCGATTCGGTGTAGGTGAAGATTTTGCTGGACTCACCCACAGTAAAGGCCATCTTGATGACCGGCAGGCCGAAGATGGTGGAGCGGGTGGCGGTGTCCTGCATCATGGCATCGATGGTGGGGTGGCACAGGAAGGCACCCAGCATCATGGACACGACGGTGCTGCACTTCAGAGCCTTGGCGGCAGTGTAAGCAAGGAAGATGGGAATAAAGTAGAAGATGACGTTGCTGGCGGTGTTCAGGATGATGTAGGTGCTGTTGGCGGTGTCAAAGCCGGGCATCTTGGCAAAGGCGGCCAGAAGACCCTTGATTAGGCCGGAAGCTGCAATGGCGGGCACCAGCGGAGTAAAGATCTCGGTCAGCTTCTGCAGGATGAGGTTGCCCAGGCTCTGCTTCTGCGCGGGGACGGCTTCCTCTTCGGCAGAGGATGCAGCCTGCCCGCCCAGCTGAGCCACGACAGCATCGTAGATCTTGGTGACTTTTGCGCCGCAGACCACTTGGAACTGGCCACCGGCCACAACGACCGAGATGACACCCTCCAAATGCTCAACGACCTCCTTTTTGGCTTTGCTCTCATCGCGGAGCACGAAGCGCAGGCGGGTGAAGCAGTGAGTGACCTGCTTCACGTTGGCTTTGCCGCCGACATTGTCCAGAATGTCTTTGGCTACCTTGTTGTAATCCATGTTTTTCTCCTTTTACCAGTGTGAAACAAACGAACCGCGCGCGGAAAAGAGCATCATGCTGCCGTACACAACAAAAAAGACCCAATGAAAATGAGACACAGTTACAAAAAGCCCACTACGCCTTCTGCTGCGTTCATTCTCACCGGATCTTGCCTGTATTACCAGTAACACACCGTGTGTACGTCAATATTCTCTTTCACTGCACAAAATCATAACACACAAATCACGAGAGTGCAAGCAGCGATTATGAAGTTTGTGTGAACGCACAAATCTTTACAGGAAAATTGTGCAGATTGCAAAGACGCACGGCCAACGGCGTGCACTGCTTATAAAAACAGCCTCTTATCTGCTGATGGCAAGGGTGCTGAACTCGGGCTCTTCAAAGTGGCTGTTATAAAACTCCTCTATCGGGCGGATGAGAGAAACGGTGTCCCAGGCACCGGCGGTCTCGTAGTAAAATAAAACGGTCAATAAGGGATTCTGAAGTAATCCATGACGGCCTTAAACTGATCCTGCGCGGTCAGGCAGGTGTCCAGCAGATACCCGCGTTCGGTTTTCCACTCGTGCAGCCCCCGATAGTAGAACATTTTGAGGTCATCCGTAATAATGAACGGCACGATGCTGTTCCGCAGGCACTCCTTGAAGAGCAGAAGCCGCCCGACACGGCCATTTCCATCCTGAAACGGATGGATGGATTCAAAGGCATAGTGGAATTCCAGCAGGTCTTCCAGCGACTTGGCAGAATTTTGGTTGTATGCAGATAAGAGCTCTTTCATCTGTGGGGCAACGAGTTCTGGCGCAGTGGTGCTTTTGCCACCGACTTCGTTCGGAAGTTTTTTATATTCGCCAACGGCGAACCAGTCCTTGCGGGAATCGCTGGTGCCGCTTTTCAGGGTAAAGTGCAGCTTTTTGATCAGAGCTTCGGTGATGGGCTTCTTGGCATCCCGGATGACCATATCAATGCATTTGAAGTGATTGGCCGTTTCGACTACATCATCCACATTGACAACACCGTTCCCTATGCCAATGGTATTGGTTTCATAGATATACCGTGTTTGGTCATGGGTCAGACGGCTGCCTTCAATGTGGTTTGAGTTATAGGTAAGGTCAATCTGAATTTTGTGGTAGATTCCACCTTTCACGTGCCCGGCCATTTCATCTTGCAAAATATTGAGCAGGGTACGAGGTGCCGGTTGCTTTTTGTTGACGCGCTCTGGACGCTCTGCATCCTGCGGAATGTTCCATGTCTTGCCGATAAGGATTGCCCCCGGAATCTTGCCGGTAGCACAGTAGTTGCGGACAGTGCGCTCTGAAACATTCCATGATTTTGCCGTACCAGCGACAGATTTATAGTTCATCGGAACACCTCCTGTAAGATGATTATATCATTTTATCGGCAAGAAATCAAATAAACAAATGCGTAAAAACTAAAATCTTGCCGATATAAATAATGTGTATAAATTAAAATATTGACATCATGAAAGAGAATGATTATAATGAAAATGAGGGGAAGTGAGACTGTGAAAGAAGACTTCAAGACACAGATTTTTGATATTTTCGGCACGGTGGATTTAGAGCAGCTGCGGGCGATCGCGCAGAAAGTACAGCTTATAGAAAGTGAAAAACCACATAATGAACGCGGCGCAGGACGCAAAAACAGCCTGACTCCGCAGCAGTTGGCAGAGATGCTGGCTCTGCATCAGCAGGGAATGGGAGCAACGGAGTTGGCGAAAAAGTACGGCATCAGTCGCCAGACGATTTACAAGCAGCTGGAACGTGCGCAGAACTTCAGTAATGACCCGAACACCATGCTGCGCCTCAATTATATGAACCGGAATGATCTGTGTACGACAATTGATGTGGATTTCAAGCACGAAAAGATCAAAATTAAAAATTATACGGACAAAATTCCACTCAGAGCGTTTGGCATGGTTGAAAACCCAACATGGGAAGATTTTCAGTGGTTTTTGAAAGACCGCTGCTTTCCTGAGACACGGGCGCATCTGAAATGGGTGCTGAGTGATGTGGGAGTACCTTTCTATGATCCGCTTATGATTATTGAAAAGACTAAGGGAAAGATGGCAGAAGATCAACAGTGGATTGAAGTGATCCATAGAAAGGCATCGTAACAAGGTGAATTATGGAAAGCATTGACCTGAATAAGATTCCAGTGCAGGAAACCGAGGGACACACATCAAAAGGAAATCAGTTGAAATGGAAACTGGGCGATCAGTGGTATAAAGCCGACCACATGGGCTACGAGGGACTGTCCGAAGTTCTGGTATCCAGATTGCTGCACAAGACGGAACTGAAATATCCTTTTGTAGAATATCATCCGGTAGAGATCGCTTATAAAGGGCAGAAGCTGCTGGGATGCCGCAGCAAAAATTTTCTGAAAGAAAACCAGAAGCTGATTCCGCTGGAAAAACTTTACCGCCAGAACACGGGCAAGAGTTTGGCGCTGAGTTTAGTAGAATTTCCAGAAGTGCCAAATAGAATCCAATATACTGTGGAACAGGTTGAAAAGTACACAGAATTGCATGATTTTGGAAAATATCTGACGGCCATGCTGGAATTAGATGCATTTTTTTTGAACGAAGATCGTCATACAAACAACATTGCAGTACTGTATGATACCGAAAAAGACTGTTACGAACTCAGTCCGATTTTTGACCAGGGGCTTTCTCTATTGGCTGATACCAGCTATGATTTTTCGTTAGAACAGCCCTTGGAAGATTGCATAAAGCGAGTGGAAGCGAAGCCCTTCCATTCGAGTTTTGTGCAGCAGGTGGATGCTGCGGAAGAACTGTATGGTATCCAAATTCACTTCCATTTCGGAGCGAAAGAAGTGCAGAAAGAACTCCAAACGTTAAACGAGGGCTATTCGGAGGAGATCATTATGCGGGTAGAGCGCCTTCTTCGGGAACAGATGCGCCGATATGCATATCTGATGGATTGAATAGAAAACGGACACGTTGGAAGTATAAGCAAAAAAGAAAGGCCGCTCGTGGAAAGAGAGAATCTTCTCTCGATCCATGAGCGGCCATAATTTTTTCTGGTTGTGTGGGCTTAAAGCGGAGAATGCACTCACCCTTTACTCACCCTTTTGCCATGAGAATGCAGCAGGATGTACAAATTTACATAGAAGTGCAAATGACATAGCAACGATGAATATAAGGATATATGAAGTGGCATCAGGATACATCGCACACGCTGCAAACTCCGATACCTAATTTCATATAAAATACGCTCCTTACACGTTTTTTGGCATAACGATACATCTACCATTATACGCGATGAACCCCGCCAGCGCAAGGGGGCAGGGCTATCTTGAATAAGGAATCCTGAAATAATCCGGGATGGTTTATCGGCAAGAAATCAAATTTCGGGGCTTCTGCTGCAAACGTTTCTTGCCGATAGCGCGGCTGCGTAAGGTGTACCCTAGGCAGAAATGTGAAAAAAACTACACTTCCTTCTTTATTTTGTCATAACTGTCCCGTATAATAGAAAGGAAAGAGCCTGTCAAAACGCCCGGAAGGGCTGAAGATACAGCAAAAACCTGCATAAAAGGGGAGGAATACCTATGGCAAACGAAAAGATCCTTGTGGTGGACGACGACGCCAACATCTGCGAGCTGCTGCGGCTGTACCTGACCAAGGAGGGCTATCAGGTCACGGTGGCAAACGATGGCGAAGAAGGACTGGAAAAGTTCAACGCGGTCAAGCCGGACATGGTGCTGCTGGACGTGATGATGCCCCGCATGGACGGTCTTGAGGTCTGCCGCCGCATCCGCAAGGCGGGCAACACTCCGGTGATGATGCTTACCGCCAAGGGCGAGACCTTTGATAAGGTGCTGGGCCTGGAGCTTGGCGCAGACGATTACATGGTAAAGCCCTTTGACGCAAAAGAGGTGGTGGCACGCATCAAGGCGGTGCTGCGCCGCTGCCAGACTACCTCCGCTGCCGCCGAGAGTACCGAGGGCGTCATCGAGTTCGACAACCTGCGGCTGGATATGAACAGCTACGAGCTGCGGGTCAAGGGCAAGGTGGTGGAAGCTCCCCCCAAGGAGCTGGAACTGCTGAACTGTCTGGCCTCCCACCCCAACCGCGTGTACACCCGCGACCAGCTGCTGGACGAGGTGTGGGGCTTTGAGTACTACGGCGACAGCCGCACCATTGATGTCCACGTCAAGCGCCTGCGCGAAAAGCTGGCCGGTGCTTCCGATAAGTGGGAACTGAAAACCGTCTGGGGCGTGGGCTATAAGTTCGAGGTGCGTCAATAATGCGTAAAAGTATCTCCACGGCCTTTTTCTCCATGGTGTCCACCCTGATGGTGCTGGGCATCGTGCTGATGGGCTGCTCGGAGTGGGTGCTGTTCAAGAATTATTTTGCGAAGGATCGCTACGAAACACTGGATCAGGTGGTAAATGTCGCCAAGCGCACCGCAGAGTATCTGGTAAACAGCGAGACCATGCCGCAGGGCGCAGAGCTGGACGCTTTGAACACCAAGCTGGAGATCATCGGCGAGAGCGCCGAGGCTTATCTGTTTTTCACCGACCGACAGGGCAATGTGCTCATCGCCTCCGACCCGGACAAGCTTACCACCACCACCGTGCCGCTGGATATCTGCCAGCGCGCCAACGCAGTGGCTGACCCGGACGCCCGGCACTACCACGCTTTCGGCGATTTGGGCGGTGCCCTGACCGAAAAAAGCTATATCGCGGCGGTGGAGACCATCGACGACCAGAGCCTGTTCAGCGGCTGGCTGTTTTTGTGCTCCTCCGGCGCGCAGCTTACCGACTTTAAACAGCAGTTCTGGTCTAACTTCCTCCTGTCCGCCTGTGTGATGCTGCTGTGTGCTAGTGTGCTGACCCGCCTGTTGATGCGTCAGCTCACCGACCCGCTGCAGAAGGTGACCGATGCCGCCCAGCGCTTTGGCGGCGGCGACCTCTCCGTCCGCGTGGAGGGCGTGGAGGGCGATGGCGAGGTGGCAGACCTTGCCCGCACCTTTAACCAGATGGCGGAGAATATCCAGTCCAACGATAACTCCCAGGGTCAGTTCATGGGCAACATCGCCCACGAGCTGCGCACCCCCATGACCACCATCAAGGGCTTTGTGGACGGCATTCTGGACGGCACCATCCCGCCCGAGATGCAGAACCACTACCTGCAGCTGGTCAGCGAGGAGACCGGCCGTCTGGCACGGCTCATCCAGAATATGCTGGATCTCTCCAAGCTGGAAAGCGGCGAGTATCAGGTGAACGCCCGGATGTTCAATATCTGGGAGACCCTGACCGGCGTGGCACTGGCGGCAGAGCAGCGCATCAATGACGGCATGATCGAGCTGGAAGGCCTGACCATGGATGAAAAGGTGCTGGTCTACGCCGACCCTGACCTGATCCATCAGGTGGCGTATAATTTGCTGGACAACGCCATCAAGTTCACCCCGGCGGGCGGCACCATCCGCTTCAGCGTGGAAAAGCTGGGCCCCGAGGCCGAGATCTCCATCTGGAACTCCGGGCAGGGCATCAGCCCGGAGGCGCTGCCCTATGTGTTCGAGCGGTTCTATAAAGAGGATCGTTCCCGCGGTCTGCACGCCCGCGGCTCCGGTTTGGGACTGAACATCTGCAAGGTGCTGGTCAATCTGTCCGGCGGGCAGATCCGCGTGGAGAGCCAGCAGGGCGAGTGGTGCCGCTTTGTGTTCACCCTGCCCACCTGTTCCCCCAACCCCGGCGGCATGAAGCGCCTACCGGACGCCGCCGGGCAGCCCGGCGCAGTAGAGGACCCCGCCAGCATGAAGCCGGTAGAATAAGACCCCGCAGCCAGACTGCCCCGCCCGGGCGGTCTGGCTGCTTTGGCGTTGTTGGAATAAAAATCCTGCTTACCGCTGTGACCCCCTCTTGTGAAAATGCGTTTGGAGCACTCCGCAGAGTGCGACAAACGCGAAATTAAAAATCTATTTTCCGCTGAATATGGCCAGAGCAACGCGGAGGCCATTCCAAATCGTCCTGCTTCAAAGAAAGCTGCTGCAAAATGGCAAGCCTTCGGCGGCAGCTGCGCGGCACATGGAGATGCTGCCGCGCAATGGACTTTTTGCGCCATTTACGACTTTTCGGTGAAAAAAACGGCTGCGGGTTTGATTTTTTGGCCGTTTTCATGTAAACTAAAAGATAACCATGCCCGCGTATTTTTTGCCCGGCAGAACCCTGCAAAACGCGCAACGCATGGGATAAAAATTGCTAAAAATAACGGAGCGTAATGAAATATTATGGCCATCGTAAGTCCTTCGATTCTTTCTGCTGATTTTGGCAAGCTGGGTGCAGACTGCCGCATGGTGCTGGATGCCGGCGCACAGATGCTGCACTACGACGTGATGGACGGGCATTTTGTGCCCAACATCAGCTTTGGCGTGCCGGTGCTCAAAAGCCTGCACAAGGCGCTGCCGGATGCCTTTTATGACGTGCATCTGATGATCAGCCACCCGCTGCAATACGCCGAGCCCTTTATCAAGGCCGGTGCGACCCTGTATAATTTCCATCTGGAGTGCGAAGATGATATTCAGGCCACCATTGACGCCGTGCGTGCGCTGGGCTGCAAGGTGGGTCTGACCATTAAGCCCGGCACCCCGGCCGAGGCGCTGGCACCGTGGCTGGACCAGCTGGATCTGGTGCTGGTGATGAGCGTGGAGCCCGGCTTCGGCGGGCAGAAGTTCATGCCCTCGGCGCTGGACAAGCTCCGCTGGCTCAAGGCAGAGCGGGAAGCACGCGGCCTTTCCTACCTGCTGGAGGTGGACGGCGGCGTGGATGCCGCCACCGCACCCTTGTGCGTGGAAGCCGGAGCCGACGTGCTGGTGGCGGGCAGTGCCGTGTTCGGCGCCGCCGACCCTGCTGCGGCTGTGGGCGCACTGGCCAGCCTGTAAGGAGGCCCGTATATGGATGAAGCTTTGATCCAAGAGCAGGAGCGGCAGCTGCAAAAGACCGGCCGGTACTATAAGCACGTTTTCTGGCTGTGTGTGCCGCTGCTGTGCATGGCCTGCTATTTCTATGGGGCGCGTCCGCTGCTGCTGTGCGGCATCGCCCTGCTTACCGGCAACCTGTGCGACCGTCTGGTGGCGCTGCTGCGCCATCGGGTGTACACCAATAAAGATCTCTCCAACGAGAGCTTCAGCCTGATCATCGCCCTGCTCATGCCCGCCACTGTGGACATCTATGTGCTGGTGGTGGCAGTGCTGGCGGGCGTATTGATCGGCAAGGAGGTCTTTGGCGGCTACGGCAGCTATCCCTTCAACCCCGCTGCCGTGGGCTACGCCGTGGCGGCGGTATCGTGGCCGGAGCAGGTGGTGCGCTACCCGCAGCCCTATACGCCGCTGCCCCTGTGGAACGCCTCTGCCGTGCCGGTGAGCAGCACCATCGAGGATACCCTGCGCAGCGGCGGCATCCTGAACCTGAACGCCCTCGCCGTTGTGCTGGGCGAGTTTGCTGCCCCCATGGGCACCGGCGCGGCGCTGGTCATTCTGGCCTGCGGCCTCGTGCTGTGGACCCAGAAGGACGTGCACATCGGCGCATCGGCAAGTTTTCTGATCACCTGCGGGCTCATCGCCTTCTTCTTCCCGCGTCAGGTGGGTCTGGCGGACAGCACCCTCTTCAGCAGCCTGCTGCCCCGCCTGCAGGGCATCCGGGACGAGCTGCACACCGGTGCGGTGCTGTTCTGTGCGGTGTTCCTGCTCAACGAACCCTACACCTGCGCCCATCACCGGCTTGGGCGCATCCTGTACGGCGCCCTGGTGGGTGCTGCCACCATGGGCTTCCGCTATTTCGGCGTGTACGAGACCGGCGTCTGCTTTGCACTGCTGGCCGTCAACAGCGTGTCCGCGCTCATTGACCGCACCGAGGAGCGGCTGTACCGTCTGCTGCACCGTCTGCCGTCCGAACGAAAGGAGGCTGCGGAATGAAAAAGCGTACTGCGGAACTGATTTTAAAGGACCCCGAAAAGTTTGCCCATCATGACCGCGTGTTCCTGAATAACCCGGTGGTCATGCAGGGCATGGGTCTGGCACCGCTGGTGGTCGTGGCTACCACCGGGCAGAACGGCCTGATGCTGGCGGCGGCGGTGACGCTGCTGCTGGTGCCCTCCCGCGTGCTGGCCTGCCTGCTCAGCCGCCTTGTACCCCTGCGGGACGAGGAGCCTACCCCGGAGCAGCTGCAAAAAAAGCTGCTGCCCCGTGCACTTTTGTACGCAGCCAGCGCCGCTGTGGTGTACCTGGCGGCATATCCCATTTTGAACTTCGTGTTTGGCACCGGGCTTTTGAACCTTGGCATCTACCTGCCCATGCTGGTGGTGGAGCCGCTTCTGACCTACCGCTTCGGCCGCGTGCAGGAGACGGTGCATAAGGCCGTTTCCAAGGGCGTGCGCATCACCGTGGGCTACGCGCTGCTGCTGCTCGTGGTGGGCGTGGTGCGCGAGTGGCTCAGCCTTGGCACCGTGTTTGGTGCCCCGGTGGGGCGCTGGGCGCTGCTGCCGCTGGCTAAGATGCCGGCGGGCGGCTTTATCGTGCTGGGCATCCTGTGCGCCATCTGGCGCGCTGCCGCGGCAAAGCGCAAGGAATATCTGCAAAAGGAAGCGCGGGATACCCTGACCGTGCACTACCAGAAGGAGGTGAACCGCGAACCGTGAAGGAAGTTGTAAGCAGCTCGGCAGTGTTTTTCAGCTATGCACTGCTGGCCATTTTTGCACAGAACGCTGTCTTTACCCGTGCACTGGGCGTGTCCCGCATGGTGCAGCTGGTGGGGGACGACCGCACCAGCAGCGCGTTGTTCGGCATGATGCTGTGCATCACGCAGGTGCTGGTGGCGCCGGTGGCTTTCTTTGCCGGGCGGTGGTTCATTGCCCCGCTGGATAACCGCGCCCAGCTGCGCCCGCTGGTGTATATCGCCAGCATCGCCGTGGTGTGTCTGGCAGTCATACTCAGCGCCATGTGCGGCTACAAGCTGTCCCGAGCAGACGATAAGAAGAGCAAGTGGATTCTGAACTTGCTGCTGGTCTCTATGATCATTCCTTTTCAGAGCATCATGCTGCCGGTTTATAAGATTGCCTACAGACTTGGCTTCGGGGATAGCCTGATCGGATATGTGATCGTGCTGATTCCCCTATATGCGCCCTTCGCCGTGTTTGTATATCACGGATTTATCAAGTCTGTTCCTGTGGCGCTGGAGGAATCGGCCATTATTGACGGCTGTGGGCCCTTCCGAGTATTCTTTTCCATCGTATTCCCGCTGATGAAGACCTCGACAGCCAGCATTGTGGTGTTGTTTGCCCTGTGGGTGTGGAACGACTACACGTTCCCCAGTTTGATCCTTCGTTCCAACAATATGAGGACGCTGACTTCGGCGGTCTATGCTTTCTTCTCTTCATATTACACGAGATGGGATTATGGGCTGGCTTCTCTGACGCTGGCTATCCTGCCGATTACGATTTTCTTCGTTTTTATGCAGCGCTATTTTATCAGCGGCATCGTTTCGGGCGCCGTAAAGGGTTAAATGCGTTGATGGGTTTCTCCCCTGTGCCCCGTCCGTTTCGGACGGGGCTTTTTAAATTGCTAACATTTATACGTAGGATGGTTTTGGTTCGGTCAATAAGGTTTTACACCGTCTGCGCCAAGTGTCAGGCGCATTGACAAAGAAGAAGGGATGATTTACTATAGAATAGGATTCGAATGTTGATGGCTCAATGGAGGCGGAAGAATGAACCATTGGAAGCACGCAAAAAAATATGGAGTGTTGATCGTTCTGATCTGCGCGGCGCTTTGCTTTTGGCTTTCGCAGGCTCAGGGAGCGGAAATGGGTTCTTTCAGCGGAAAGGTTTTTGAGGATCTGAACAACGACGGCATTATGGACGAAAATGACCCGGGCGTGGCAGGCGTGACGCTGAGGTTGGCCGGAAAAAAGACGGGACAGACCTTTGAACTGGTGACGGATGAAACCGGTCTGTTCACTTTTGCCGACCTGCCGAAAGATCGCTACGTGTTCACCGCTAAGCTGCCGGACGGGCTTTTGTATGCCCGGTATTCCAGAACGGGCGGCGACCTGCGCAGCGTGTTTTCCGGCGAAACGCTGGAACGGGAATTTTCCGTGGGGCAGGGTGAAGCGGTCAAGGATAAAAACGTGGGCGTGATCCAGAAGGGCGCGCTGACGGGCAAGGCTTTTTTGGATTTGAACTACAACGGCTATTATGACGAGGGCGAGCCCGGCTATGCCCATGTGACCATGGAGGCCATTAAGATCAGCAACGGCGAATCCATGGGAAAAACAGAGACGGATGACGATGGCAATTTCCGGCTGGAAGGGCTGCGGGGCGGTGACTACCGGCTGCGGATCATTTTGCCGGACGACGACAGCATTTTCACCATTGTGCCGGAAAACGGCGGAGAGAACGCCAACGGGGCCGCTCAGCGCTATTCCCGCCGGGAAAGCGCCATCGAGCCCCTGACCCTGCAGAGCGGGGGAGAGGCTTCCGCACTGGTGGGCGTGGCTATGGGCGCGAAGATCCGCGGCGCGGGCACGGATGTGATCCGTGTGCGGGGTGTGCAGAACCTGCACGGCACCACCTACACCGTCATTCCCGACCAGATCGAGACGGGCACGCTGATGATCGCCGCCGCCGCGACGCACGGCGACGTGACGATCTGCGGCTGCATCCCCACGCACATGGAGGCGCTGACCGCCAAGCTGCTGGAGATGGGCGCGCGCGTGGAGGAGCGGGACGATGCGATTCGCGTCCGTTCGATCGGCGACCACCGCGCGGTGACGTTCAAAACGCAGGTCTACCCCGGCTTCCCGACCGATTTGCAGCAGCCCATGAGCGCGCTGCTCTGCACCGCGACGGGCACATCGACCGTGGTGGAAAACATTTTCGAATCCCGCTTCCGCCACCTGTCGGAGATGGAGCGCATGGGCGCGCGGGTGCGCATCTATGAGCAGACCGCCGTGATCGAGGGCGTGCCCCAGCTGCACGGCGCGGCCGTCGAGGCCACTGACCTGCGCGCGGGCGCGGCGCTGGTGATCGCCGGATTGATGGCGCAGGGCACGACCGAAATCTATAACACGCATTTCATCGACCGCGGCTACGAGCATCTGGAGGAGAAGCTCAACAGCCTCGGCGCGAAGATTTCCAGAACGAGAGAATGAGCTTTGAAGTCGCCGAACGAAATCGGCGATTTTTTTCGCCCTAAAACGGCCGTTTTGCGCTGCATATTCCCAAACTTTATGGGAAAAATACAAAAAAACGCATGATTTGTTGATATTTGGAAATGTTTGGCGTATAATGAATGTCATCAAAACAACCGCTTAAGGGAGGGGACAATTCTATGTTCAAAAAAGTGATTGCTCTATCGACCGCGGCCATGATTCTGCTGACGCCGATGAGCGCAAGCGCCGTGACTTGGGGACAAATCGCCAGCGGGCTGCAAACTTCCAACACGTTTAAGGAGGACAAGCTGACCGTTACGAAGGATGGGGACACCTATACCTTTACGGGCGGCGAGATTGAGTTTAATATGGATGAAGGGTTTTCAGACAGTTTCCAAAAGGGAGGAAGCTTCTTCTTTAACGGTGTTCAAATTGAATATGTGGACATATCCGCGGACAATGGAAAGTACTACGTCGTTTTGGATAAAGACACAAAAGTTGAGAGCGTATGGATGTCTACCGAGGAGAATGGGGAAGTCAAGCTCGTTAACGAAGGCGTTATCGGCGACGAATCCGTAAGCGCGATTATCTCCGGGAACAGCCATTTGACGAACAAGGGAACGTTAAACATGGGCGAAATAGGCCTTTACGATGACAACAATGAAGAACACACATACTCGAATATTACGGCGTATGTCTGGGATGATGTAAAGGACGGGACGCAGGCTGAAGCCGAAAAGCTGGTTGACCGCATGTTCTCCCTCGATGCACCCGGCACGTATAACATTCTCGTGACGTTGGATTGGAAAGACGAAAACGGAGAGCATCATACGAAGGAATTTATCGTGACCCGAACCGTCGGCGAGGACGAAGGCCCGAGCGAGGAAGAAATTCGCCACGACATGGAAATGAAGCGTCAGGCCGAGGCCATCGGCGGCGTATACGGCAGCCCGTATTGGATCAAGCAGATGTATCTGGGCTACCACAGCTATAACCTGCGCCTGCTGATCGACGGCCAGCCGGTGACGATGCGCGAACGCCTGAACTGGAACGCGGATAAGAGCAAGGGCATCAGCCTGCGCGTCAATACCGTCGCGCCGGAGAAGCTGACGATGCGCTTTGACGAAAAGGTGCTGGAGGTCTTTGAACGCACGAACATCACGACCGTGACCTTGCTGGATAAGAACGGCGCGGCGGTGATGCAGTACAACGTTTCCGACCTGCGCGCGGCCTACGATCAGTACGGCCTCAACGACGCGGATCAGCTCGTCGTCGGCGGCGTGGATGACGACGTGATGAAGATCGGCGCGGACGGCCAGCTCGTGCCGGTGGAATAATACTAATTCTTGTTAAAATGGCTTAATCCGCGCACCATCTTTTTCGCTCTGACTTTGCCTCGTTCCGTTCAACGTACCTCCAGTACGCCTCACTTCACTTGGCTTCGTCAGAACAAAAAATCTGATGCGCTCTGTTAAGCATTTTAACTGCGAATTAGTATAACGCCATATGGGTTTGTAAATTTCAGGCATCATAAGAAAAGGGATCGCGGCAAAAATCGCCGCGACCCCTTTTTTGTTGGCCGTAAATGAGAAAATTTGAAATTTTAGCGGAAGTGCAGCCCGCTCTCACCTTCGCCGCAGACCCTTTGGATAGTGGTTTTTCATCAGGCCGCCCGCCTGCTTGCCCCAGCCGAGCGAAACGCCCTCGCAGCAGAGCAGGGTGTAGCCGCCGGGCAGGTCGCCGAGCGACAGCGTTTCGCCCGCCTGATAGGCCAGCGCCTGCGTCTGCGTCAGGCTTGCGGTTCGCGCGGCTTCCTCCGGGCGCAGCGCCATGGCCAGCGCGTGATCCGGCTCGCTGCGTTTCCCCTCCGCATGCGCGAGCAAAAGCCCCGTGCGCAGCACACGCAGGCCGCTGAGCCGCTCGATGGAAATCCCCTCCGGCAGCATCCAGAGCGCGTCGCCCGCCGTATACAGCCGCTCCGGCGCGAACGCATCGGAAAACACATCCGGCAGGGCGATGGGCGCGGGCGCTTTGCCCTTGGCGGCGGCGCGAGCGGGCGCTTTCCGCTGGGGCGCGGCCTGAACGGGCGCGTCGGCTTCGTCAGCTCCGTCGGCTTTTTTCAGGCGGCTGACGAAATGCCCCTCGCCGCGCATCTCGTGCGGATAGAGGTGCAGATAGCCGTCCTTCGCCTCGGGCAGACCGGGCAGGGCGAACGGCACGAGCGAAAACTCCGGGTGCAGCGCCAGAAAGCGCTTGAGCACGCCCTCGTTCTCCGTGTCGTTGAACGTGCAGGTGGAATAGACCATCGTGCCGCCGGGGCGGAGCATCTTCGCGGCCTGCGCCAAAATCTCCATCTGGCGGTCGGCGCAGCGGCGCGGGGCGTCGGCGTCCCATTCGTCGCGCGCTTCCGGCTGGCGGCGGAACATGCCCTCGCCGGAGCAGGGCGCGTCCACCAAAATGCGGTCAAAAAACGCGGGGAAGCGCGGCGCAAGCGCATCCGGCATGGCGCTGAGC
>ENA-ORSS01001930-ORSS01001930.1-human-gut-metagenome-genome-assembly--contig:-NODE-1930-length-19872-cov-5.215774_pt1 | contig 19872 bp, 15 predicted proteins | sample MGYA00241899_ERZ509162 | MGnify/ENA primary metagenome ERZ509162 (study PRJEB26280, sample SAMEA2338641) | human gut metagenome | biome: human gut; feature: human-associated habitat; material: faeces... | reverse complement strand
GGCGGAAGCCTCAATGAGTCTTTTGGTGCTTTTCTCCTCAGTGAGAAAAGCACATTTCTTTCTCCTTTGCAAAGGAGACGGATATGTTGTAAATTATTTAAGAATTATAGTTAGGAAATCTTGACAACTCGGAAGTAAAATTATATAATTTAATTTGCGAATTTTTCCGAAGCAATGAAAAATTCCATCGATACAACTATATTTAAGGAGGCACATTATGGCAATGAAAAAATTCAAGGCGGAAAGCCAAAAGCTCCTTGATCTGATGATAAATTCCATCTATACGAACAAGGAGATTTTCCTTCGTGAGCTTATCAGCAACGCATCGGATGCATTGGACAAGCTCCGTTTTAAAGGTCTCACCGACGACAGCGTCGGACTCGGCATGAGTGATTTTGCAATCACGCTCACACCGAATAAGGAGTCGCGCACCCTGAAAATATCCGACAACGGCATTGGAATGACCAAAGAAGAGCTGGAAAAGACGATGGATCCGTCCAAATACACAGGCCGCGCATCCGTACAGGTTGACGCATTTCTGAAGAACGTAGTTAATCCGGTGCTTGAGGCAAACAAAGAGGCACTTGGCATGACTGCGGAAATCAACGTCTGATGCGTTTGATAAACAGAAATAATAAAAAAACAAATTTTATAAGTAATAATAAGTTTTACTTATGAAGAAAACATGGTATACTATGCATGAACGGCCGAAACAAAGAGGCCGCAAGTATACGTTGAATTAGGAGGATGTCACATGATTAAGGCAGTAGTAGGAGCAAACTGGGGAGACGAGGGAAAAGGTAAGATTACCGATATGCTCGCAAAAGAGGCAGACATTATTGTCCGTTTCCAGGGTGGTGCGAATGCAGGCCATACCATTGTAAACAACTATGGAAAGTTTGCACTTCATACCCTTCCATCCGGCGTATTTTACAGCCACACAACAAGCGTAATCGGAAACGGTGTTGCACTCAATATTCCGGTTCTGATCAAAGAGTTAAATGAGATCGTTTCGAAGGGAGTGCCGGCACCGAAGATCAAAATTTCCGACCGTGCACAGATGGTAATGCCGTACCACATCCTGTTCGATCAGTATGAGGAAGAGCGTCTGGGCGGAAAATCCTTTGGTTCCACCAAATCCGGTATCGCTCCGTTCTACTCAGATAAATATGCAAAAATCGGTTTCCAGGTAAACGAGCTGTTCGACGATGAGCACCTGAAAGAGAAACTGAAATCCGTATGCGAAACCAAGAACATTCTGCTCGAGCATCTGTATCACAAACCGCAGTTAAATCCGGATGAGATCTATGCAGAGCTGATGGAATACAAAAAAATGGTTGAGCCATACGTATGCGATACTTCCGCATTCCTGTGGAACGCGATTCAGGAAGGCAAGGAGATCCTGCTTGAGGGTCAGCTTGGTTCCTTAAAAGACCCGGATCACGGAATTTACCCGATGGTAACTTCTTCTTCCACACTGGCCGGCTACGGCGCAGTAGGAGCAGGTGTTCCGCCATATGAAATCAAGAAAATCGTAACCGTATGCAAAGCTTACTCCAGCGCAGTAGGAGCAGGTGCTTTCGTTTCCGAGATCTTCGGCGATGAGGCAGATGAGCTCAGAAGACGCGGCGGAGACGGCGGAGAGTTCGGTGCAACCACAGGCCGCCCGAGACGTATGGGATGGTTCGACTGTGTTGCTTCCCGTTACGGCTGCAGAATGCAGGGTACCACCGATGTAGCATTTACCGTACTTGACGTTCTCGGATATCTGGACGAGATTCCGGTTTGCGTAGCATACGAAGTAGACGGAAAAGAAATCCACGATTTCCCGAACACCAGCATTCTTGAGAAAGCAAAACCGGTTCTGAAAACCCTTCCGGGATGGAAATGCGATATCCGCGGCATCAAGAAATACGAGGAGCTGCCGGAGAACTGCAGAAACTACATCGAGTTTGTAGAGAAAGAAATCGGATTCCCGATCACCATGATCTCCAACGGGCCGGGAAGAGACGATATCATTTACCGCAACAAATAATTCAGGCGGTTTTTAGAGGATTTTTATGAAAAAAGCAGGACAGCTTCTCGCAGTTCTGACAGCGGCTTCCGTGCTGCTGTCGGGCTGTGAGAAGTTAAAAGATGTGACAACGACATCTGTCTATGTGAGCAAAAATGGTGTTGTGACAGAAGCCATTGTGGAAGATTACAGCAAAGACGATGATTACACGGAAGACGAACTGAAGGTCTTTGTGGAGGATGACATCAAAAAATTCACAGAGGAGCGCGGCGATGCGGATTCCGTGAAGCTGGAAAAATGCCAGATCAAAGAGGACAAGGTGGAGATCCGGATGGAATACGGAGATTACCAGTCCTACGCGGATTATCACGGAGCAGAATTTTTCGCAGGCACGCTGGATGAGGCAGAAGAAGCGGGATATGATTTTTCCGCTTCCTTTGTCGATTCTAAAGGCAATGAGGTTTCAGTCGAAGATGCGGTCAAAGGCGTTAAGCATGTACGCGTGATTGTCTGCGAGGAGCCGCTGGAAATCGTAACGGAAGATCCGGTGCTCTGCGTTTCCGGTACAGCCGTGATCAAAGGAAAAAACACGGTGGATACGGCCGGCGAGTGGACCACAAAGTCCACAGAGAGTGCTTCTGCGTCATCATCAGAGCAGACTAAGACAGAAGAAACAGAGCAGGAATATGAGCAGGACGTTCTTCTTGCCAGTCCTGTTATTGTTGTTTATGGTAAGTAAACAAATAAAATAGAGGAGTAACTAACTATGGAAAAGACAATGGACAAAATTGTGGCAGTAGCAAAATCCAGAGGTTTTGTATATCCGGGTTCCGAAATCTACGGCGGCCTGGCAAATACCTGGGATTACGGCCCGCTCGGTGTTGAGCTGAAAAACAACGTGAAAAAAGCATGGTGGCAGAAATTCGTCATGGAGAGCCCGCACAACGTAGGTGTTGACTGCGCGATCCTGATGAACCCGCAGACATGGGTAGCTTCCGGTCATCTCGGCGGATTTTCCGATCCTCTGATGGACTGTAAAGAGTGCCACGAGCGTTTCCGTGCAGACAAGCTGATCGAAGACTTCTGTGAGGAAAAAGGCATTGAAATCGAAGGCGGCAGCGTAGACGCATGGTCCCAGGAAGAGATGAAGAACTTCATCGAGGAGCATCAGATTCCGTGTCCGTCCTGCGGAAAACATAACTTTACCGATATCCGCCAGTTCAACCTGATGTTCAAAACCTTCCAGGGTGTTACAGAGGATGCGAAGAACACCGTATATCTTCGTCCTGAGACTGCACAGGGTATCTTCGTAAACTTCAAAAACGTACAGCGTACTTCCAGAAAGAAAATTCCGTTCGGAATCGGCCAGATCGGTAAATCTTTCCGTAACGAGATTACACCGGGTAACTTCACCTTCCGTACCCGTGAGTTCGAGCAGATGGAGCTGGAGTTCTTCTGCGAGCCTGGCACCGATCTTGACTGGTTCCAGTACTGGAGAGGCTTCTGCATCAACTGGCTGAAGAGCCTCGGCATGAAAGACGAAGAGATGCGTGCAAGAGACCATTCTCCGGAAGCGCTGTGCTTCTACAGCAAGGGAACAACCGATATCGAGTTCCTGTTCCCGTTCGGATGGGGCGAGCTGTGGGGAATCGCAGACCGTACCGATTACGACCTGACCCAGCATCAGAATGTATCCGGACAGGATATGACCTATTTCGATCCAGAGAAGAACGAGAAATACATCCCGTATGTTATCGAGCCGTCTCTTGGTGCTGACCGTGTCGTTCTGGCATTCCTGTGCAGCGCTTATGACGAGGAAGTTCTCGACGCAGAGAAGAATGATGTTCGTACCGTGATGCATTTCCATCCGGCACTGGCACCGGTAAAAATCGGTGTGCTTCCGCTTTCCAAGAAGCTGAATGAGGGCGCTGAGAAAGTCTTTGCAGAGCTGTCCAAGAAATACAACTGCGAGTTTGATGACCGTGGAAATATCGGAAAACGGTATCGCCGTCAGGATGAGATCGGTACTCCGTACTGCATCACCTACGACTTCGATTCCGAGACCGATGGTGCTGTTACCGTCCGTGACCGTGACACCATGGAGCAGGAGAGAATTAAAATTGAGGATCTCGATGCTTACTTTGCAGATAAATTTACTTTCTAATCTGGCTTTTTAGTCCGAAAAAAGAGTAGAAAAAAGGATTCCCACTCGCGGGAATCCTTTTTTGTATACTTTGTATTACTCGATAATCGTACCTGTTTTTCCTTGGAATCCGGCGAGTGCAGAATCAATGGAAGTGATGACTGCGGTACGGCCGATGCCTTTCTCGAGGAAAGAAACAGCTGCTTCCATCTTCGGCAGCATGGAGTTTTCTCCAAACTGGCCTTCTGCGATGTATTTCTTCGCGTCAGCAACGGTGATGTGCTCCAGCGGTTTTTCGTCCGGGGTACCGTAGTTGATGGAAACGTTTTCCACGCTGGTCAGGATCATCAGCATGTCTGCGTTCAGCATTTCTGCCATCAGGCCGCTGGTGAGGTCTTTTTCGATGACTGCGGATGCACCCTTTAACTCTTCATTCTGCGGGAGAACCGGGATTCCGCCGCCGCCTGCTGCGATGACAACCTGTCCGGCATCGAGAAGAAGACGGATGGAGTCGATCTCTACGATATCCTGCGGCTTCGGAGCAGCAACGATTCGGCGGTAGCCGTCCTCGGTTTTCGTTACGTAGTTTCCTTTTTCTTCCTCTGCGTCAGCCTCCTCTTTGGTAAGCGTACGGCCGATCAGTTTGACCGGATTGTTGAAGGCATCGTCGTACGGATCTACTTCAACCTGTGTAAGAATCGTGGATGTGGTTTTGAAGATTCCTCTGCGGAGAAGCTCAGCACGGATGGCGTTCTGCAGGTCGTAGCCGATGTAGCCTTCGCTCATAGCGGAGCAGACAGACATCGGGGCTGCGCTGTAGTCGGTGTGCATTTTGCCGAATTCATTCATCGCCATGTGGATCATGCCGACCTGCGGCGCATTGCTGTGGGTGATGACAACATCAGCGCCGGCAGCAACGAGATCTGCGATTACTTTTGCGGAACGTTTTACGGCTGCTTTCTGTTCCGGCAGCGTCGTTCCAAGAGCTTTGTGTCCCAGTGCAACAACTATTTTTTTTCTTTTCATTGGAAGATACCTCTCTTTGTAGTTCATAGATTTTGATACGAAAAAACCAGGCATCAATATAAAACTATTATAAAGTTTATGGGGGCAAAAATCAAGAAGAAACCGACATTGCGCACATTGAAATGTTTTTCGGACTATGGTATTCTATAAAAGTATCTGAGTCGTAGGGATTTGAAACGTGAAAGGGAGGTCCCGGCATGAAAAACATGCGCACGTTACAAAAACGGATCGCATATCAGCTCCAGCAGGGCAGTCTGGATGCGGAAGTTACAGGAATCACATGCGACAGCAGAAAAGTACAGCCGCAGAACGTGTTTGTCTGCATCCGCGGAAACAGGATGGACGGGCACGTATATGCAGAAGAAGCAGTCGAGAGGGGCGCTGCTGTCCTGGTTGCGGAGCGGGAACTGGAAGGGATTCCGGAAAAGGTAACCGTACTCGTAGTAAAGGACAGCAGAGAAGCACTCGCACAGCTTTCCTGTGCCTGGGAGGACGATCCGGCGCAGCACCTTGTGACAATCGGAGTGACCGGCACGAAGGGAAAGACGACGACTGCATATATGATTTACGAAATCCTGCGAAAAGCAGGGATCCACGCAGGACTCATCGGAACGATCGAGACGAGGATCGGGGAAAAAAGCATTCCGTCAGAAAATACAACGCCGGAGCCTGTTGTGCTGCAGAAGCTGTTTTCTGAAATGATGCGGGAGGGCTGCACCCATGTTGTGATGGAGGTTTCCTCGCAGGCGGAAAAACATCACCGGTGTGATGGAATTACGTTTGATTACGGTGTGTTCACCAACATTGGAAACGACCACATCGGCGCCGGGGAGCATGCATCGTTTGCAGAATACCTGTCCTGCAAAAAGAAGCTGCTTCGCACCTGCAGAACCGGAATTGTAAACCGGGATGACAAAAGGTTTCCGGAGATCATAAGGCAGAGCACCTGCCGTCTGGTGACATTCGGATGCAGGGAAAAAGCTGATTTTATGGCAGCAGATGCAGCACTCGATCAGGCGCCCGGCGTGCTCGGTGTCTCATACCGGGTGCAGGGCGCAGCGGATTTTCCGGTACGGGTAGATCTGCCGGGTCTGTTTTCCGTTTCCAACTCGCTTGCCGCCATTGCGGTCTGCGCGCAGATGGGAATCCCGGAAAAGGCGATGCAGGAGGCACTTTTCGCAGTCCGCGTCCGTGGGCGGTGTGAGGCAGTTCCGGTGTATCCGGAAATGACGCTTCTCATTGACTACGCACACAATGCGATGAGCCTCGAAAGCCTGTTAAAGACACTGCGGAAGTACCATCCGAAGCGCCTGATCTGTCTCTTCGGCTGCGGCGGAAACCGCGCGCGGGACCGGAGATTCCAGATGGGAGAGGTGTCGGGGCGTCTGGCGGATCTGACCGTCATCACCTCGGACAATCCGCGGGATGAGGAACCACAGGCGATTCTGGACGATATCCGGACGGGAATCGGGAAAACAGAAGGCGCTTTCGTTGAGATTGCAGACCGTAAGGAGGCGATCCGGTATGTGATCGAAAACCGGCAGCCGGGCGATCTCGTGGTGCTCGCGGGAAAAGGCCACGAAACGTATCAGATCCGGAAGGGGAAACGGTACGAGATGGATGAGCGCGTGCTGATCCGGGAAATACTGGAAGAAAGTAAGGGGAATGTATGAGCAGCGTTTACGCTGATGTAATCGTAGACATCACAAATGAAAAACTGGACCGGACCTTTCAGTACAAGGTTCCGCCGGAACTGACAGGGGAGATCAGTCCGGGAACGGCGGTACAGATTCCGTTTGGAAACGGAAACCGCACGATCACCGGCTATGTGCTTTCCGTCGGAAACGAGCCGAAATATCCGCAGGACCGGATGAAGGCCATCCTCGCGGTACAAAAGGATGCGGCGACCGTAGAGACGAAGCTCATCGCGCTCGCCGCGTGGATGCGTCATACGTACGGATCGACGATGATCCAGGCGTTAAAGACGGTGCTTCCAGTCAAAGTAAAGGCGCGCGGGAAAGAAACCCGCGAAATTGCGCTTCTTGCAGATCCTGCGAGATGTGAGGAGCTGCTGGAAAACTACAGAAAGAAAAATTATAAAGCGAGAATCCGTCTCTTAAACGCGCTGCTGGCCCAGCCGGTTCTTCCAGGGCCGGTTGTGAGCAAGAAACTGAAAATCACGGCAGATACGCTGCACGTGATGGAAGAGCAGGGCGTGTTGGAAATCCGCCGTACGAGCACCTGGAGAAATCCGGTATCTGATGCGGCAGGAAGAACAACTGCGGGAAAACCAAACGAACAGCAGCAGGCCGTGGTGGACGGCATTCGAAAGGAATGGGAAGGACAGAACCGCCCCTGCCTGATCCGCGGTGTGACGGGAAGCGGCAAAACGCTCGTCTATATGGAGCTGATGGAGCGAGTGCTCTCAGAAGGAAAACAGGTGATCGTGCTGATCCCGGAGATTGCGCTGACGTATCAGAACGTGGAGCGGTTCTGCGCACGGTTTGGAACAAGGGTCACGGTGGTCAACTCGCGGATGACACCGTCCGAGCGCGCCGACCAGATGGAGCGCGCGCGGCGCGGGGAGGTCAGTATTATGATCGGTCCGCGTTCCGCACTCTTTGCACCGTTTCCGGATCTGGGGCTGATCGTAATCGATGAGGAGCATGAAACCTCCTATAAAAGTGAAGTGACGCCGCGCTACCATGCAAGGGAGACCGCCGTGCGCCGCGCCGGGCTGGAGCATGCCCATGTGGTGATGGGTTCGGCAACGCCGTCGGTGGATGCTTCTTACGCCTGCGAGACGGGAGCGTATGCGCTGTTCCGGATGGATGCGCGGTACGGAAATGCAGCACTTCCGTCCGTATGGATCGCGGATATGCGGGAAGAATTACAGATGGGAAACCGTTCGATTCTGTCCGGAAAACTGCGGGAAGAGATCGAAAAACGGCTTGAAAAAAAGGAACAGGTTGTACTGTTTCTGAACCGCAGAGGCTATGCGGGCTTCGTCTCGTGCCGTGCATGCGGCCATGTGATGAAATGCCCGCACTGCGATGTATCACTGACAGCACACAATAACGGAAAGCTCGTCTGCCATTACTGCGGTTATGAAACACCGCAGGTACATGCGTGCCCGTCGTGCGGTTCCCCGTACATCGGCGGCTTCCGTGCCGGCACACAGCAGATCGAGCAGAACGTGAAAAAGCTGTTTCCAAAGGCACGCGTTCTTAGGATGGACGGCGACACGACAAAAACGAAAAACAGTTATGAAGAAATCCTGTCCTCATTTGCGGCGGGGGAGGCCGATATCCTGATTGGAACCCAGATGATCGTAAAAGGCCACGATTTCCCGAATGTCACGCTGGTGGGAGCGCTGGCGGCGGATCTCTCCCTGAATGCAGTCGATTACCGTGCCGGGGAGCGTACGTTCCAGCTGCTGACGCAGGCAGTCGGCCGCGCCGGAAGAGGCGAAAAGCCGGGAATGGCAGTCATTCAGACGTACCATCCCGAACATTACAGCATTCAGACGGCGGCAGAGCAGGATTACGGGGCATTTTACGAGAAAGAAATGGACTACCGCCGTCTGATGGGATATCCCCCGGCGGCGGAGCTTCTGGCGATCCACGGAGCCGGGGAGGATGAAGCGCATCTGACGCAGGCGATGGAATACATTCGCAGATATCTCATCCGCATCCGGGGAAACCGCGAAGTCCAGATCATCGGCCCGGCAAGTGAGGCAGTGTCGAAAATCAATGACCTGTACCGCATGGCCGTGTATGTACGCGCGCCGCAGGAAGAGGTGCTGGCAGGGCTGCGGGAAAAACTGGAGCGGTATATCGAGATTAACAAAGGCTTTCGTACCGTTTATTTACAGTTTGACTTCAGCAGAAAGTATTAGTTTTTTCATACTATTTACACATAGATTATTTATAATAGAAGAGCAAAAGAAAGGAAAAGAATTATGGCAATCAGAGAAATCAGAGTCGTAGGCGACCGCGTATTAACGAAAAAATGCAGACCGGTGGAGAAGATGACACCAAGAATCAGCGAGCTGATCGACGACATGTTTGACACCATGTATGAGGCAAACGGTGTCGGCCTTGCCGCACCGCAGGTCGGCATCTTAAAGAGAATCGTAGTCATGGATGTGGATGGAACCCCACATCTTCTGATCAATCCGGAAATCCTGGAGACTTCCGGAAGCCAGACAGGAGCAGAAGGCTGCTTAAGCCTTCCGGGAAAATCCGGTACAGTAACCCGTCCGAATTACGTAAAGGTAAGAGCGCTGGACCGCGACATGCAGCCGTTTGAACTGGAGGGAACAGAACTTCTTGCCCGCTGCATCTGCCACGAGTGTGATCACCTCGACGGACATATGTATACAGAAAAAGTAGAAGGCGAACTCTGGGACAACACGTACGATGAGTATGAGGAGTACGAGGACGAAGAGTAAGTCTTAAAATAAAGGAGATGACTTCAGATGAAAGTGGTATTTATGGGAACCCCGGATTTCTCCGTGGGAACACTTGAGGCACTCGTGGAGGCCGGTTATGAGATCACAGGCGTTGTGACCCAGCCGGACAAACCGAAGGGCCGCGGAAAACAGATGATGCCGACACCGGTGAAAGAGGCAGCCGAAAAACACGGCCTTCCGGTCTATCAGCCGCGCCGCGTGCGGGATGCAGAGGCGATCGAGGAAATCCGGAAAATGGAGCCGGATGTGATCGTTGTCGTTGCATTCGGCCAGATTATTCCAAAAGAGATTTTGGACATGCCGAAATACGGATGCATCAACGTTCATGCCTCCCTGCTTCCGGCTTACCGCGGAGCAGCGCCGATCCAGTGGGCTGTCATGAACGGCGATGAAGTGAGCGGCGTAACCATTATGAAGATGGATGAAGGCCTCGACACAGGCGATATGCTGACGAAAGTGGAAGTTCCGCTTGCAGCAGATGAGACCGGCGGCAGTCTCTTTGACAAGCTCGCCGCAGCCGGAGCAAAACTTCTGGTGGAGACACTTCCAAAACTTGAAAAAGGCGAAGTGACACCGGAAAAACAGCCAGAGATAAGCACCACAGAGTATGCGCGGATGATCAAAAAAGAAGACGGAAAGATCGACTGGACGAAGAGTGCCGTTGAGATCGAACGTCAGATCCGTGCGATGAGCCCGTGGCCGAGTGCTTTTACAAAAGTAAACGGAAAGAATCTGAAAATCTGGGGTGCCAAAGTCATTGCCATGTTCGGCGGCGATCTGTTCTCGAAAATTCCGGGACAGAATCCGACGAAGAGTGCCGGAAAAGTCTGGGTGGCAGATGGGACAGGCCTCCATGTAAAGACGGGAGACGGCATTCTGGTGATCGAGGAGCTGCAGCTCGAAGGAAAGAAACGGATGAAAGCCGCCGATTTCCTGCGCGGCTATGCGATCGAGCCGGGTACCAGACTTGGCGAATAAAAGAGAAAAAGCAACCTGAAGTTGAGGCGGGGAACGGCACAGCGGTGTGATGGCTGCTGTGCCTGAGAAAAAAGGAGAAAAACGATATGGGACTTTTTTATGACAGTACGTATCTGCTGGTGATTCTTGCCGCACTGATTTCCATGGCGGTATCCGCCCGCATGAACACGATTTTCAGCAAATATCAGACCGTCCGCTCGTACAGCGGCATGACGGGACGCGAGGCGGCGATGCGCATTCTGCATCAGGCCGGCATCTACGATGTGACCGTCCGCCACGTATCCGGTAAACTGACCGACCACTATGATCCGCGGACAAAAACCGTGAATTTATCGGATGCGGTTTACGATTCAACCTCGGTCGCAGCGATCGGCGTCGCAGCGCATGAGTGCGGCCATGCCGTACAGCACAATACGGATTACGTGCCGCTGAAAGTAAGAAGCGCCATTGTTCCGGCAGCGAACCTTGGATCCCAGCTTTTCTGGCCGCTGTTCCTGATCGGACTGATTTTCAGCCTTCCGATGCTGGTGAAAGCCGGGATCTGGCTGTTTGTGCTGGCACTGGCATTCCAGGTGGTAACACTTCCGGTCGAGTTCGATGCGTCGAGAAGAGCATTAAAAATGCTCAGTGAGGGCGGTATGGTGACAGAGACGGAACACGACGGAGTCAAGAAAGTACTCTGGGCTGCAGCCATGACATACGTGGCAGCGGTGATCGGTTCTCTGCTGCAGCTGCTCCGGCTGCTGATTTTATCCGGAGCATTTAGGAGAAATGATGACTGATACAATCAATACAAGAGAGCTGATTATGAACATTCTGCTTGAGATGGACAGGGAGAAAACGCCCTGCCATCTTGCTGTAAGGGACGCCCTCGATAAATACCAGTTCCTGCCGCGGCAGGACCGTGCGTTTATCAAGCGGGTCTGCGAGGGAACCGTGGAATACGGCATCCAGAATGACTACATCATCAATCAGTATTCCAAAATCAAGATCAACAAATGCAAGCCGGTGATTCGTGCGATCTTACGGATGTCGGTGTACCAGATCCGTTTTCTTGACGCAGTACCGGATTCGGCAGTCGTCAATGAGGCGGTGAAACTGGCGGAAAAGAAGCATTTTTACAACTTAAAGGGCTTTGTCAACGGCGTTCTGCGCACGATCGTGCGGGAGAAAGATCATCTGCCGATGCCGAAGGAGAACAATACTACGCAGTATCTTTCTGTGAAATACTCCATGCCGGAATTTCTGGTTGAGGAGTTCGTATCCCAGTACGGAAAAGAAACGGCAGAAACGATGATGGCGGATTTCCTGAAAGAAAAACAGGTGACGATCCGTATCAACCGCTGGAACAATACGATCGAGGAGACGAAGAAAAGCCTGGAAAGCCAGGGGGCAGAGCTGGAAAAAGCGCCGTATCTTGGCGAGGCGTTCTATCTGAAAAACTTCGAGACGATCGCATCGCTCAATGCCTTCCAGGAGGGCCGGTTCCAGATTCAGGATGTGAGCTCCATGATGGCGGCGCATCTGGCGGATCCCGCGCCGGGTGACCAGGTACTGGATCTCTGCGCGGCACCGGGCGGAAAGAGCCTCCACGCGGCAGATAAAATGAGAAATCAGGGCTGCGTGGAAGCGCGTGATCTCACCGAATACAAGGTCGATCTGATCCGGGAAAATGTGCAGAGAGCAGGTGTTTCCTGCGTCGTGCCGAAGGTAAAAGATGCGGAACAGCTCGATGCGGAATGGATCGGAAAAGCGGACGTTGTGATTGCGGACCTGCCGTGCACCGGATACGGCGTCATCGGCAGAAAGCCGGATATCAAATATTACGCTTCAAAAGAAAAAGAAGAGGAGCTGGTACGGATTCAGCGGGCAATCCTTGCAAATGCCGCATCGTACGTAAAGCCGGGCGGCACACTGCTGTACAGCACATGTACCGTCAACAGAAAAGAAAACGGCGAGAATGCCGCATGGTTTCTGGAACAGTTCCCGTTTGAAGCAGTCAGTCTGGATGAACTGCTGCCGGATGAGCTGAAAAGCGGAGAAACGGCCAAAGGACAGTTGCAGCTGATCCCGGGGGTACACAAGACAGACGGATTTTTCCTTGCAAAATTCCGGAAAACAGAGGAAGGACGGGCGTAACAGATGGATATTAAATCAATGACCTTAGACGAATTAAAGGACGCCTGCCAGCAGATGGGAGAAAAGCCGTTCCGTGCCAAACAGTTATACGACTGGATGCATCATCGTCTGGCGGGCAGCTACGATGAGATGACGAATCTCTCGCTTGCCTTCCGGGAAAAATTAAAGGAACAGTATCCGCTTACCTGTCTCGAAAAAGTGCAGGTGCAGGAGTCCAAAATCGACGGAACGAGAAAATACCTGTTCCGCCTTAGCGACGGCAACGTGATCGAGAGCGTCTGGATGAAGTACCACCACGGAAATTCCGTCTGCATCTCATCCCAGGTCGGCTGCCGGATGGGCTGCCGCTTCTGCGCGTCCACAATCGGCGGACTCGTGCGGTGCCTGACTCCGTCGGAGATGCTCGACCAGATTTACCGGATTCAGGAGGACACCGGGGAGCGGGTCTCCAATCTGGTTGTCATGGGAACGGGTGAGCCGATGGACAACTACGACAATCTGGTGCGCTTCGTGCGGCTGCTTTCGAGCCAGGAAGGACTCAATATCAGCCAGAGAAACATCACCGTTTCCACCTGCGGAATCGTGCCGAATATGTACAAATTGGCAGATGAGGGACTCCAGATCACCCTGGCACTTTCCCTTCATGCGCCGAACGATGAAAAGCGCCGCGAGCTGATGCCGATTGCCAATAAATATTCCATTGATGAAATTCTCGATGCATGCCGCAATTACTTTGCAAAAACAGGCCGTCGGATTACATTTGAGTACTCTCTCGTTGGCGGGAAAAATGACAGCGAAGCCGATGCAAAAGAGCTTTCCGCGCGGATTTCGGATATCAACTGTCATGTAAATCTGATCCCGGTCAACCCGATCAAAGAGCGCGATTACGTGAAATCAACGAAAAAAGTCGTAGAGAATTTCAAAAATAAACTTGAAAAATACGGAATTAATGTTACTATTAGAAGGGAAATGGGCGCCGATATTGACGGAGCCTGTGGACAGTTAAGAAAAAGTTTTATCGATAAATCAAACGAACAGCCGTAAAAAGCGGCTGTCAATACAGGAGAAAAAAGCATGAAGGTATTTTCTGCAACCGATATCGGACAGAAACGGACGATGAACCAGGATTTTGTGTTTGCCTCCGCCTCTCCGGTCGGAAACCTTCCGAACCTCTTTGTCGTTGCAGACGGCATGGGAGGCCATAACGCGGGCGATTTTGCTTCGCGTTACGGTGTTTCTGTACTGGTGGAATCTGTAAAAAGAGATACGAATTTCAACCCGGTGCGGATCATTCGGCATGGAATTGAAGCAGCAAACAGCCAGATTTTTGAGCAGGCAAAACGAGATATATCCATGGAAGGCATGGGTACGACGATGGTAGTAGCTACGGTTGTCGGCAACTATGCCTACGTTGCAAACGTAGGAGACAGCAGGCTGTATCTGGCAGCAGATGGCACGTTTGACCAGGTGACGCAGGACCATTCCCTGATCGCAGAGATGGTGCGCCTTGGAGAACTCACTCCCGAGCAGGCGCGGAATCACCCGGACAAAAACATTATTACCAGAGCAGTAGGCACACAGGATACCGTAAAGATTGATTTCTTTGACATTCAGCTTGAAGAGGGCAATCAATTGGTGATGTGCTCGGACGGCCTTTCCAACATGGTAACGGATGAGGAGATTTTCGAACTCATCTGCCGAGAAGACGGTGAGGACAAGGCGAAACGTTTAATTGATAAAGCAAATGCAAATGGCGGCAGAGACAATATCGCAGTCATTGTCGTTGAACCATTTACAAACGAGGTGAAAGAATGTTAAAAGAGGGCGTTATTTTAGGAGAACGATATGAGATCATAAGCCGGATCGGTTCCGGCGGTATGGCTGATGTCTACAAAGCAAAAGACCACAAGCTGAACCGCATGGTGGCCGTCAAGGTTTTAAAACCGGAATTCCGGGAGGATAAAACCTTTATCCGCAAGTTCCGCACGGAGGCACAGGCCGCAGCAGGACTGTCCCATCCGAATATTGTAAACGTGTACGATGTCGGGGAGGACCGCGGCGTTTACTATATCGTCATGGAGCTTGTCGAGGGAATTACTCTGAAGGATTACATTGACCGCAAAGGAAAACTGAGCGTAAAAGAGGCAACCAGCATCGCCATTCAGGTTTCCCTTGGTCTTGAAGCAGCACACAACCGCAATATTGTACACCGCGATGTCAAACCGCAGAACATCATCATTTCCACAGACGGAAAAGTAAAACTTTCCGACTTTGGTATTGCAAAGGCAACTTCTTCCAATACGATCAGTTCGAACGTTATGGGAAGCGTACATTACAGCTCTCCGGAGCAGGTGCGCGGCGGATATTCGGACTATAAGAGTGATATCTATTCCCTTGGTATCACCATGTACGAGATGGTAACCGGAAGAGTGCCGTTCGACGGCGACACCACCGTTGCCATCGCAATCAAGCATCTGCAGGAGGAGATTGAATCTCCATCCAAATATACCCCGAACCTTCCGTTCGCACTGGAGCAGATTATCTTAAAATGTACCCAGAAGAGCCCGGACCGCCGTTACAATAACATGGCGGAGCTGATCGACGACTTGAAGCATTCGCTGATGGAGCCGCAGGGCAATTTCGTAAAAGTAACTCCGTTAAGTTCTCACGCCGAGACTGTTATGGTATCCGCAGAGGAGTTAAGCCAGATCCGTTCCGGCGCAGCAGCAAAGGCAAATGCGCAGACGGCAGAGGAGCCGGCCCGCAAGCGCTACAGCAAGATCGAGGATGAGGAAGAGGACGAAGATTACAGCTACGAGGACGAAGAAGACGAGGATGAGGACGAAGAAGAGGATGACCGCGATTCCTACGATGAGGATGACGACGATTCCTACTACGACGATGACGATGACGATGAGAAAGCCGGAAACAAACTCGAGAAAATCATCACCATCGGTGGTTTTGCGATTGCAGCGATCATCATCTGTATGCTGATCTACTTTATCGCACAGGCAGCCGGTATTGTCGGAGGCAAAGGACCGACCGCGGATGCTTCCAGTGCATCCTCCGCAAGCAGCACCTCCGTTACTTCTTCCGAAAGCAAAGACGAAAAAGTAACCGTTCCGGATCTGACCAACAAAACCGAGGCAGATGCCGTCGATCTGGCAAACAGCCTGAACCTTGGTGTAGTCAACGGCGGAACCGAGGCATCGGATGTCATTGAGGCAGGAAAGATCTGCCGCCAGGATCTGAAACCGGGAACGAAAGTCGATAAAAATGCAACGATTACGTATTATGTAAGCTCCGGAAAAGAAACCGTAACCATTCCGACCGGCATTGTTGGAACACAGAAAGACGCTGCAAGTGCTGCACTGACTCAGCTGGGACTGCAGGTTTCCACAACAGAGGATTTCAGCGATACCGTTGCAGAAGGCTTGGTTATTTCCGTTGACCCGTCAGAGGGAAGTCAGGTTGCGCCGGAATCTACCGTTACGCTGGTGATCAGCAAGGGATCCAAGGACGCGGAAGAAATTGCAATCCGTGATGTAATCGGCCTGGATGAGGAGACAGCAAAATCAATCCTGAGCGATTTCAATATTATTGTGAAAACAGGAACCAGCAGCAAGGTGGCCGAGGGCGAAGTCATGGAGGTTGACCCGGCAATCGGAACCAAAGTAAAGAAAGGTTCTGACGTTACGATTTATGTCAATAGCCCGAGTGCACAGCCAACGACGCCGGATGAGAATACACCGACCCCGACACCGGCAGAGCCGGGCGCAAATACCGCTACGGATGTTACCTGGTCCTGCAGCCAGACCTTAAGTGCGCCGGATCAGTATCAGGGTGGTATTGCAAAAATTGAGCTGATCCAGGATGATGGAAACGGAAACGAGACCTCCATCACCATCATGGACGGACAGGCCATTACGAGCTGGCCGTATTCTGTCAACACCAACTGGAGTGCTTCATCGTCTGCTTCTTCTACCGGAAGAATCGTCTTCTATGAGATGGATTCGAGCGGAAGTTATCAGGCAATTGCACAGTACCCATCGGTTCCGTTGAGTGAAGGTTGAGTATGACAGGAAAGATTATGAAAGGAATTGCCGGATTCTACTACGTAGACGTGGAAGAATCCGGCATTTATGAGTGCAAAGCAAAAGGAATTTTCCGAAAGGAAGGCCAGAAACCGCTCGTCGGAGATCTTGTGGAAATCGAGATTCTGGATGAAGTGGAAAAAACAGGAAATATGACCCGGATTCTGCCGCGAAAAAATGAACTGATCCGTCCGGCAGTGGCCAATATCGATCAGGCGCTTGTGATTTTTGCGTTGGAAAATCCGACCCCGAACCTGACGCTTCTGGACCGTTTTCTTGTGATGATGGAACAGCAGAACGTTCCGACGGCAATCTGTTTCAATAAAAGAGATCTTGCGGGGGAAGATTACACAGACCATCTGCGAAGCGTCTATGAGAACTGCGGTTACCGTGTCTTTACGGTGAGTGCAGCGAAAGAGCAGGGCATGCAGGAAGTGGAAGCATACCTGAAAGGGAAAACAACGGTGGTAGCCGGTCCGTCCGGCGTCGGAAAATCTTCGATCACAAACCGGATGCAGAAAGAAATCCAGATGGAGACCGGAGAGATCAGCAAAAAGCTGAAAAAAGGAAAACACACGACGCGCCATTCCCAGATGATCCCGATCGACCATGAGACGTATCTGTGCGATACGCCGGGGTTCAGCTCGCTTTATACAACCGATATGGAAAAAGAGGAGCTGAAAAACTTTTTCCCGGAATTTCATCCGTACGAAGGAAAATGCCGTTTCCTCGGCTGCATCCACGGAAAAGAGCCGGGCTGTGCCGTCAAAGAGGCACTGGAACAGGGAAATATCAGCAAAGAAAGATTTGAAAACTATACCATGTTCTATGAAGAACTGAAAGAACAGGAAAAGAGGAGATACTAGCATGAGCCGAGTATATCAGTTGGCACCTTCTATTTTATCCGCAGACTTCAACCGTCTCGGAGAACAGATCCAAAGGGTAGAGAAAGCAGAGTGCCGGTGGCTTCATATCGATATTATGGATGGAATGTTTGTACCATCCATTTCGTTTGGAATGCCGGTGGTAAAGTCGATCCGAAAAGAAAGCAGTCTGTATTTTGATGTTCATATGATGGTAAAGGACCCGGAGCGGTACGTAGAAGAATTTCAAAGCTGCGGGGCGGATATGATCACGGTTCACGCGGAGGCATGCCGCGATCTGGCAGAAACCGTGAAAAAGATTCATGAAACAGGCGCAGATGCCGGAGTTGCCGTAAATCCGGATACGCCGCTTTCTGCGGTTACGGACGTGATGGATCAGGTAGAAATGATTCTGATTATGAGCGTTTATCCTGGCTTCGGCGGCCAGAAGTATATCCCGGAGTCGACGGAGAGAATCCGTACGCTCCGCAGAATGCTGGATGAAAAGGGACTGGAGCATGTGCACATTCAGGTCGATGGCGGCATCAACCGCGCGACCATCGATGAAGTCCTTGCGGCAGGTGCCAACATCATCGTGGCAGGCTCTGCTGTATTTGGCAGCAACATCGAGCAGAACGTGCGCGAGCTGCAGGAAAAAATTTCTTCATACAGCGACATATCTCCCATCATCGTCGCAGCCAAATCTGATATGTTTCTTTTTCCAAAATACGATAACGGTAATTTTTTCAATCTATTGGCAATATCGACTCTGACATTTGCGCTCTCACTGTAAACGTTCGTATATAGACGGGTATAGTCCCATCTTGCAACAAAAAACATAACAAAAAGCATTGCCAATATAATAAGTACATAATTTTGTGGTGTTAATGCTATCGCCTCTTCCGCAGTATCCATATCGCTTAGCGATTGAAATATAAACATAAATGCAATCATCGGCGGAAACATCTTCGTCAAATTTAAAATCGTACGGGAAAAAACAGCTTTTCTTAAATTGTTTGCTCCGGTCTGCGACATCGCATATTTTTTCATAAAATAATTAATCATTTTTACCTCCAATCTTCCAGTTGACAGATCTCCGGTATTCGTCCCAAAGCGACTTGTATATTCCGTTTTTTTCTAAAAGCGCTTCGTGTTTTCCTTCTTCTGCAATACGCCCCTTTTCGATTACGAGAATTTTGTCTGCATTTACAACTGTCGAAAGCCGATGTGCAATCAGCAATGTCGTTTTATTTTCAGCTAACTTTTTGAAAGATTCCTGTATAATGCGTTCATTTTCAGGATCTGCAAAAGCGGTGGCTTCATCCAGTATCACATATTCCGCATCCTTTAAAAAAGCTCTGGCGATCACGAGCCGCTGCGCTTCTCCTCCTGAAAAATATGTACCTTTCGTTCCATACACTGTCTCCAATCCATCTTTTAGACCGTCCACAATCTCTTTTGCTCCCGCATCAAAAAGCGCCTGTTCAATCTCTTTATCAATGGCATCTTCCTTCCCACACAGAAGATTTTCTCTCAGGCTCATTTTAAAAAGCCTTGCATTTTGAAACACAAATGAAATTTTCCGCATAAGCGAAGTTTTATCATATTCTTTTATATTGCTTCCGCCCAATAAAACTTCCCCTTCATCTGCATCGTAAAATCTTGCGGCAAGACGGGCGATTGTCGTCTTTCCGCTTCCCGAACGTCCGACCAGCGCCACTGTTTCACCTCGATTTACTTTGAAAGAAATGTTATCTAATACTTTTTCACTTCCGTAAGAAAAAGAAACGTTTTTAAATTCGATCCCGCCTGTCGTCTGATCTTCTTTCCCGTAAGCCATCTCATCATACTCAAGAATATCTTCTATTTTATCAAGAGCCAGTTCTGCAAAATAAAGATATTGACTGATTGTCGCAGTACGCATAATAAGAACTCCGAAAATCGGTCCGATCAAAAAGTATATGATCGAATCAGCGACAACTTCATGCGGATTTTCTCCCGCTGCAATAATAAACAAAGCAGCCGGAACAAGAAAAAACGCCGTCGAACCCGAAGTCGCTTCAAACATAGACATTTTATTTCTGTATCCCATAGTCATTTTCAAGACGCTGTCCTTCATAACAATAATAGAAGTATAAAGA